>JGI12109J20283_10249992_pt1 | contig 45938 bp, 36 predicted proteins | sample ElkSlonscriptome_12_FD_20283 | JGI IMG/M metagenome (IMG submission 20283)
GCCGAGGTCCACCGGGTAGCCGATTCGCTCGCCGCAGCGGAGATGGATCAATTGCTGCTCTACCTGCGCTCGATCGATGGGCGTGATGCCGCAGGCAACCTCGCGCCTCGGGGCCTGGTGTTTCGGGATTCTTTCGAACGATGATCGGCGTCGCCAGATCGTGGAGGCGTCGGCGATCGTTGCTCGATTGACCGCTGCGGCGCTGGACGGCGCCGCCGGCTGGTCGCCTAGTCATCGCCGATTTCGCCTTCGATTCGCTGCTGCGTGGGAATGCCGCTCGAGCGAACGTCGGCTGCAAGGGCGCGGAACATACCGATGCTCGCAGCGATCAGCAGAACCGACATCGGCAGTGCCATGGCGATCGCGGCCTGCTGGATTGCCGCCAGTCCTCCGACCAGCAGCAGCGTCGCGGCGACGGCGCCTTCCGAGATCGCCCAGAACAGTCGCTGAGCGACCGGTGGGTGCGGATGTCCACCCGAGGTGACCATATCGTCGACCAACGATCCGGAGTCCGAAGAAGTAACGAAAAAGATGATGATCACCAAGGTGGCGAACACGGTGCTGTAGCTCCCCAGCGGCAGCTCGCTGAGCAGAAGGTGCAGCGAGATCGATACATCGTTGACCGCCTGTTGGGCGATGTCGATATCGGTGAAGCGCTCGAGATGGAGCGCGGTGCCGCCGAAGGTCGCCATCCAGAAGAAGGTCACCGCGCTCGGTACCAGCAGCGCAGCCAGAATCAGTTCGCGCACGGTGCGCCCCTTGGAGATCCGCGCCACGAAGATCCCGACGAACGGCGACCACGAAATCCACCAGCCCCAGTAGAACAACGTCCACTTTGCCTGCCAGTCCGAGTCGCTGGTGAAGCCGGTCTCCAGGCTGGTCGCGAGCAGCGTCTGAAGATACTCGCCGAGACCACCGACGAAGGTATCGAGGATGTAGGCCGTCGGACCGGCGACGAACACGAACAGCAACAGCAGGAATGCCAGCCCCAGATTGAGCGCGGACAGACGGCGGATCCCGCGCTGTACGCCTGAAACGACCGAGACGGTTGCCAACGCAGTGATGACTGCGATGATCGTGATCTGGACCACTGTCGAGGTCTCTACGTTGAGCGACATCGACAGCCCGGCGTTGATTTGCATGGCGCCCAGCCCCAGCGAGGTCGCTACCCCGAGCAGGGTTCCCACCGTGCACAGGATGTCGACCAGGTGTCCGGTCGTGCCGTAAATGCGCTTGCCGATGATCGGCCAGAGCACGGATCTCGGTGCGAGCGGCAGGCCGATCCGGAAATGGTAGTAGGCGATGGCCAGGGCCAGGGTGACGTAGATCGCCCACGGATGAAGCCCCCAGTGGAAGAACGCATAGCGCATCGATTCCGACAGCGCCTCCGGGGATCGAGGGTCGGCGTGATTGGGGGCGAGATAATGGTTGAGGGGTTCTGCAACGCCCCAGAACACCAGCCCGGTTCCCATGCCGGCGGCGAACAGCATCGCGAACCATGCCGCGTAGCTGAATTCCGGTTCATCGTCGGGTTTCCCGAGTTTCAGGCGTCCCGCGCGGCTGAAAACGACGACCAGCGACAGCGCGACCAACACGGTAACCAGCGCCTTGTAATACCAGCCGAAGTAGCTGGCGATCCAGCTTTGCATGGCCTCGAACAGGCCTGCAGCCGTCGACGTGAACGCGCCGCCGAACGCACAGAAGCCGATGACCAGCAAAGCCGAGCCGATAAAAACGGTCGGCTGCATGCGCTTGAAGGGCCCAAAAGGCCGCGCGAGATTCTCGCTCTGCGATTCATCGCTCATGGCTTAGGTGTGATCCCTCAGTGGTTTGTCCACGCGGTGCTCCTGGATGGGCCTTTGGGTCTGCCCATCAGTCTGTCTCGGATGGTCCCCGTAGACAAGCTGCTGAGAGATCACACCGGGTCGAGAAGCGGGTATGCACGGCGAGCCCGACCGAGCGACTACGGGAGAGGGGTCTGGCACCGAAGCCGGAAGGCTGGCGCAGGATGGGAATCGGCCAACAGGCTCGGGTGTGCCCGATTTCGGCATGGATCGAGGTGTGGTGGCCTGAATTAGTCGAGCCGCTCGTTAGGAACGCGAGCGCCGGATCGTGCCGGCGCTTCGGCCGGCTCCGATTGGAATCGAGTTGTGCTTGCCGTTGCTGAACAGGCTCCTCCGTTCAGATGAGCTCTACCGCCAAGGCCGTCGCTTCACCGCCTCCGATACAGAGCGATGCGATACCTCGCCGACCACCGGCCCGACGAAGCGCGTGGAGCAGCGTCACGACGATTCTTGCGCCGCTGCAACCGATCGGATGGCCGAGGGCACAGGCGCCGCCATGAATATTGACCTTCCCGTGCGCAAGCTCCAGCTCGCTCATGGCCGCCATGGTGACGGTCGCAAAAGCTTCGTTGATCTCCCAGAGATCGACGTCGGATGCCGACCAGCCGGCGTGCTCCAGCACCTTGCGCATCGCGCCCACCGGTGCCGTCGTGAACCACTCCGGTTCCTGCGAGTGGGATGCATGGCCGACAATGCGTGCAATCGGTTGTATGCCATGCCTGGATGCCGCGGTCTCCGGCATCAGAACAACGGCGGCGGCGCCGTCCGAAATCTTCGACGAGGTCGCCGCGGTGATCGTGCCGTCCTTGGCGAACGCCGGCCGCAAGTCGGGAATCTTGTCGACGTTGATCCGTCCGGGCTCCTCGTCCGTGCTGATTTCCGTTTCGCCCTTGCGCGTCTTGACCGAGACCGGCGCGATCTCGGCGGAAAACAGGCCTTCGGCGATCGCGCGATTGGCTCTTTCCACCGATGCCCTTGAAAATTCGTCCTGCTGCTCGCGAGTGAAACCGTATCTGGAAGCGCACTGTTCGGCGAACTGGCCCATCATCTTGCCGTCGTAGGGATTCTGAAGGCCGTCGTAGAACATGTGGTCGATGAGCGTTTCCGGTCCCATACGCAGGTTGCGCTTGACCAGGTACGGTGCATTGGTCATCGATTCCATGCCCCCGGCCACAATCGCCTCGGCCGTTCCTGCCACCAGTGCGTCATGGCCGATCATCATTGTTTTCATGCCCGAGCCGCAGACCTTGTTGAGCGTGGTGCAGCCGGTAGCAAGCGGTAGACCGGCGCCGAGGGCGGCCTGACGCGCAGGTGCCTGTCCCAACCCGGCGGGAAGCACGCAGCCCATCAGCACTTCCGAAACCTGCTCGGGTGAAATCCCGGAGTCCTCGACGGCTGCGCGAATGGCCGCGGCGCCGAGTTCGGTCGAGGGCAGGGGGGCAAACTGGCCCTGGAAAGCACCGATCGCGGTACGTCGCGCGGCGGCAATCACGATGGAATCGGACATGCTGGAACTCTCGGTAAGGCCAGCCGTCATTATCGCAAGATTCGGGCGGACACCGGGAGTGCGCTGATTCGACCTTGGTCGGAGTCGTTATCCGAACGTCCTGGCTTCAGGCGGCATGCACGGGCCAGAAATACACCACGGCGATGCTGGTGACCACCATGAGAATGACATTCAGCGGCGCGCCGACCCGGGGGAAGTCGGAAAAGCGCAGAACGCCGGTGCCGAAGATCATCGTATTGGTCTGATACCCGACCGGCGTCAGGAAGCTGTTCGAGGCCGCGAACATCACGGCGATGCTCAATGCGATCGGATTGAGCCCGAGCATGTCGGCCAGTGAAATCGCCACCGGCACGAGAATTACGACTGAAGCATTGTTGCTGAGAATGCTGGTCAGCAACGCCGTGAGTGCATACAGGGCCATGACCACGTAGACCGGCTCCCAGCCGCCGGCGTAGACCGCGAGCAGGGAGCTGAGCCAGTCGGCAGCGCCGGATTTGGTCATCGCGATACCCAGCGGAATGATGCCCGCCAGCAGGAAAATGACGTCCCACGAAACGTCCTCGTACATGTCGTGTTTTCCGATGCACCCGGTCGCCACCATCGCGATCACGCCGCCGATGGCGGTGAGTACGATCGGCAGGGGCGTTAGCGCTGCCAGCGCGACGACCGCGGCGACGATTCCCCCGGCCACCAGCATGCGCCGAGTGTCGAAATCGTCCTTGTACTCGTCGAGCACGACCAGGTCGGTGTTGCGGTGCAGGCGGGCCAGCGCGGTCTTGGAGATTTCCAGCAGCGCGATCTCGCCGACGTGCAGCTTCTCCTGAGCCAATCGACGTGAGCGCACCGTCTTCGTGTCGAGGCCGACCAATCGCGCCTGATAACGCTTCCAGAAATCGACCGCGCGGGCGGTGCGGCCGTTGAACAGCCCCCGGTTGCGCAGAAGGATGGGAACCAGCTGACCGTCGCTGCGCGCTTTTCGCGTGTCGCCGAAATCCGACAGCACGTCGACGTGATCTTCCTTGATCAGGTCCATGATCTGACGCACCGTTGCGCGCGCCATGATGATGTCGCCGGCCGCGATTTCGGTGGATCGCGCCCGCTTGATCCAGGCCTGATCTCCGCGCGTGAGCTTCATGACTTCGGCCCCGGCGTGCGCCTCGAACTTCGAGTCCCCGAGCGTCTTTCCCTCCAGCGGGCTGCCTTGCGGGACCGCTAGTTCGATCACGAACGATTCCTCCGCCTCCTCTTTCAAGGGCCGGGCGTCCTGAGAAGGAAGCAGCCAGCGGCCAAGCGTAAGGAAGTAGATCACGCCGACGCCGAGCACGATCAAGCCGACGTGAGCGAATTCGAACATGGCGAGTTCGCGACCGACGCTTTCGTCGTCGGCCAGGATAGCGGACGCCAGGATATTGGTCGAGGTGCCGATCAGGGTCAAGGTGCCGCCGAGCATGCCGAAAAAGCTGACCGGCAGCAGCACCCTCGAGGCGCGCAGATTACTGCGTCGGGCCATGTCGAGCACCAGCGGAATGGAGATGGCGACCGCGGCGGTATTGTTGATGAAGCCGGAGACCAGTCCGACCATGATTCCGATGACGATGATCTGCCGGACCTCCGAGGTCCCGACCAGGGGGAACAGGCGCTTGCCGAGCATGTGAATCAAGCCGGACCGCTGGATGCCGCCCGACAGGATGAACATGCAGAGCACGGTCACGGTGGCGGTGCTGGACAGGCCGGAAAGACTCTCGGAGACGTTCGGGAAGGCCGACTTCAGATCGACGCCTCGTTCCAGCAGCCATTCGGAGTGAAACAAGATCGGGATCGCCATCACCGTCACCAGGATGGCGAGCGCGGTGACGTCGACAGGAACCTTCTCGGTGGCGAACAGGTAGAGCGCCACTGCGATGATCACGAATACCAGAACGATTTCGACGGTCATGGAGTGGCCCGGGGGCGGTTGAAGGAAGAGTGTAGCGGGTTTGTTCCGGCTCGCGAAGCGGTGGCTCGGCGCTCAGGCGCGACCTTGCACCAGTTCACGTCCGACCAGCATGCGGCGGATCTCGTTGGTGCCGGCGCCGATGTCGTACAGTTTGGCGTCCCGCAGCAATCTTCCGGTCGGATACTCGTTGATGTATCCGTTTCCGCCCAGCGCCTGAATGGCCTCCAGCGCAACCGCGACGGCCCGGGTCGAGCAGTGCAGCAGGCAGGCGGCGGCATCGATCCGTGATTTCTCGCCGACATCGTAGCCTGTTGCCGTCTGATAGGCAAAGCCCCTCGACGACTGCATCGCTGCATACATTTCGCCGATCTTGGCCTGCATCAGCCCGAAATCGCCGAGCGGTCGGTCGAATTGCTTGCGCTCACGAACGTAGGGCAGCACTTCGTCCATGCAGGCCTGCATGATTCCGATCGGTCCGCCAGACAGCACCAGCCTTTCGGAATTCAGGCCCGACATGAGGATCCGCACGCCCTCGTTGACTTCGCCGACGACGTTTTCATTCGGGATCTCGCAGTCTTCGAACACGAGCTCGCAGGTGTTGGACCCACGCATACCGAGCTTGTCCAGCTTCTGAGCCTTTCGAAAACCGGGCAGGTCATCGGTCACGAGGAAAGCGGTCATGCATTTCGATCCGGCGTCCTTGCCCGCAGTCCGCATGTAGACCAGCGCTACATGGCACTCGGGGCCGTTCGTGATCCACATCTTGGACCCGTTGGCCAGCCAGATGTCGCCGCGCTTCTCCGCTCGACAGCTCATCGAACCGACCACGTCCGAGCCGGCTCCGGGTTCCGACATCGCCAGGGCGCCGGTCAGCTCACCCGTGATCAGGCCGGGTACGAATCGATCGCGCTGCGCCGGCGTGCCGTTGCGGTACAGGTTGTCGAGGCACAGGTTCGAATGCGCGCCATAGGACAGACCGATCGACGCCGACGCGCGCGAGATTTCCTCCATCGCGACCAGATGGGCGAGGTAGCCCATTCCGGCACCGCCGGAATCCTCTGGGATGGTGATTCCGAGGAGGCCCATTTCGCCGAGTTCACGCCACAATTCCTGCGGAAACTCGTTGCTGATGTCGATTTGCTCCGCTTGTGGTGCGATTCGTTCTTCGGCAAACCTGCGCGTCGACTCGCGCAACAGTTCGATGTCTTCAGACAATTTCACCGTTTGGCCCGTCCTTGGGTTTGGGGTGAAGGGCGCGCAGCGCGCGATCCCCTGGCCCGCTTGGAGAAGTGGAAGCGGCAACGACCGTTGAGCTGCCGCACGGTTACATCACTGTCTTCGGCTGATTTGCTCCGGCACGGGATGCCGAGGCAATCGCACGTTCACGATTCGACGATTCCTGTTGCGACCGTTTCGTGAGCGGCGATCCTGATCAATGGTTTCCGCGTTCGCGGCCCGGGAATCGGTGTGCACGACCCATGAACGGCAGTTTCAGCTTGCCGATGGTCGCGATCCGTTCCTCGGCCATCCGGTCGGCTGCTCGCCAGCTCGGAATGCCGTCGCGCTCGGCGATCTGGAAGATCTTGGACACGTTGTAGTAGATGGTGCGCATCATTCGCTTGGCCCGTTCGCGATTGTAGCCTTCGAACTCGATCGATACATTCATCAAACCACCCGCGTTGACGGCGTAGTCGGGTGCATAGAGAATTCCGCGCCGCTGGAGTTCGTCACCACAGTCGTTTGTTGCCAGCTGATTATTCGCGGCGCCGCACACGATCTTGAACTTGAATCGCGGGATGGTCTGTTCATTGACAATGGCGCCGAGCGCAGTCGGGCTGAATACGTCGGCGTCGACATCGTAGATGTCGTCGAGGCCGACTGCCTCGCAGCCGAGTTCCACGCAGGCGGCGACGGCCGTGTCGTTGATGTCGGTAACGAAGACCTTAGCACCTGCGTTGCGAAGCAATTTGACCAGCTCGAATCCGACGTGGCCGACGCCCTGAACCGCGTAGCTGTAGTCGCCGACCTCTTCGTTGTCGAACTTGCTCTGGAGGCTCGCCCGGATGCCCTGCAGCGTGCCGAAGGCAGTAAACGGCGAGGGGTCGCCCGAGCCCCCGTGCACCTGATGTACGCCGACGCAGTTATCGGTTTCCTGGAAAACGTATTCCATGTCGTTGACGTCGATGCCGACGTCTTCTGCGGTGATATAGCGTCCATGCATGGAATCGATGAAACGACCGAACGATCGAAACAGGGCTTCGGATTTGTCGGTCCGCGGATCGCCGATCAAGACCGATTTGCCGCCGCCGAGGTTGAGTCCGGCCACGGCGGCTTTGTAAGTCATGCCGCGAGAGAGGCGGAGCACGTCTTCGAGGGCTTCCTGTTCAGTGGCGTAGGGCCACATCCTCAAACCGCCGAGCGCTGGACCCAAGGTGGTGTTGTGAATGGCAATAATGCCCTTGAGTCCGGCATCTTTGTTGTGGCAGAACACGATCTGCTCGTGCTCGGTGGTATGTATGGTTTCGAACAGGTTCATCCAAATCCTCCTGGCTTGGCGCTTCTGTCGGCGCGGCGTGGAAAGGAACCGGCCCCCGAGACCGGCGGAGATATTATTGGTCCCGCAAGCTGGCGATGCGCGCTTGATGCCGCGCTGGGTCGCAAGGATCCGGTTGGGAACGGGATCGGCGGACGGTGCACAGACCGGCAGATCAGGCAGCACATCTGGCTTGCGGCTGCAATTCGAGGCCGTATTCTAGCGGATTTCGTTCAAGCGGTCGGCAGCGCGCCCGGCGCTTGCTTACGACGCGCCCGGCCCGCAGCGAATACCAAGCGATCGATGGCAAATCCTTCATATTAGCGTTGTACAATTCAGCGTGATATTCGAGGTTCTAAGGAAATTTGATGGAACTTGATCCGATCTTTCTGTCCCGCCTTCAGTTTGCGTTTGTCGTGTCTTTCCACGCAATCTTTCCGGTCTTCACAATCGGACTGGCTGCCTGGATCGCGCTACTGGAAATTCTGAATTTCCGCAGCCCCGATCCGGTGCGGGAAAAATTGAGTCAATTCTGGATCAAGGTTTTTGCCCTGGTTTTCGGAATGGGCGTCGTCTCCGGAATCGTGATGGCGTTCCAGTTCGGCACGAACTGGTCGAATTTCTCCTACGCGGCGTCGAATTTCCTCGGTCCGGTGCTCAGCTACGAAGTGGTTACGGCCTTCTTCCTCGAAGCGACCTTTCTTGGTGTACTCCTTTTCGGTCGCGAGAAAGTGCCCAGAGGTGTACATTTGCTGGCGGCCTGCATGGTCGCGATCGGCACCTTCATCTCCTCGTTCTGGATCCTGTCGGCCAACAGCTGGTTTCACACGCCGGCCGGTGTCGAGTTGGTGGACGGCCATTTCCAGGTGCTGTCCTGGACCCAGGCAATCTTCAACCCCTCGCTTCCGTATCGCTTCGCCCACATGGCGTTGGCGTCGTTCATCACCGGGGGGCTGGTGGTCGCCGGCGTAAGCGCATGGTATCTGCTCAAGGGCCGCAATCCGAGGTCCAGCCGCATGGCGCTCAAGATGACGGTCGTCATGCTCGCAATCGCTACGCCGTTGCAGCTATTCGTCGGTGATCTCCATGGGCTGAACACGTTCGAACATCAGCCGATCAAGGTGGCCGCAATGGAGGGGCATTGGGAAACCAAACGCGGCGCGCCGATCGTTCTATTCGGTTTGCCGGACGGCGAGGCGGAGAAGAACCATTTCGAGCTCGCGATTCCGTATCTCGGAAGCCTGATTCTTACCCACAGTCTTGACGGTGAAGTCCAGGGGCTGAAATCGGTGCCTGCCGAGGACCGTCCACCGGTTGCCGTGGTGTTCTGGAGTTTTCGCATCATGGTCGCGTTGGGCCTACTGTTCATCGCGCTTTCCTGGGCGGGCCTGATTCAGCAGCTTCGCGGCAAACTGTTCGATTCGCCTCGGTTGCTGCGGGCAATGGTCTGGGCAGCGCCGCTCCCATTCGTCGCGGTGTTGGCCGGCTGGTTCGTGACCGAGATCGGGCGTCAGCCCTGGATCGTGTACGGCATGATGAGGCTTTCGGAGGCCGTGACCCCCTCCTTGACGGGCTGGATGACGCTTGCGACGCTGATTGGCTATGTCTCGGTCTATGCGGTGGTTTTCGGCGCCGGGGTCTTTTACCTCCGGCGCGTGATCATGCACGGGCCCGATCCGATCGAACCGGGCAAGGGCGCTGGCTCCGCGCGTCCCAAACGCCCGCTGTCGGCGGTGAATGTGGACTTCGACGATCAGCCCCAACCAGCAAGGAGCTGAAGATATGGAAAACATCGATCTGACCCTGATCTGGGTCGGCATTATCGGGCTCGGCGTGTTCATGTACGTACTCATGGACGGATTCGACCTGGGCGTCGGCGTGCTTTTTCCGTTCGCCCCGGACGATGAATCACGAGACCTGATGATGAACTCCGTTGCGCCGGTGTGGGACGGCAACGAAACCTGGCTGATCCTGGGTGGCGCCGGATTACTGGCGGCGTTCCCGATGATTTACTCCGTGTTTCTGCCGGCGCTGTATATCGGCGTGTTTCTGCTTCTGGCCGGACTGATCTTTCGCGGAATCGCGTTCGAATTTCGCTTCAAGGCGAGTTCTTCCCGCCACTGGTGGGACCGGTCGTTCAGTATCGGTTCTACTGTTGCCGCATTCGCGCAGGGAGCGGTTGCCGGTGCGTATATTCAGGGATTTCAGGTCGAGGACGGGGTGTACGTGGGTGGCGCTTTCGACTGGCTGACCCCGTTCACGCTGATGACCGGACTTGGCGTGGTTACCGGATACGCATTGCTGGGCGCAACGTGGACGGTGCTGAAGACGGAGGGTCACACCCAGAAGTGGGCGTTCCGAATCAGCGAGAAATTGCTGCTGGCCGTGTTCGGATTCTTCCTGATCGTCAGCACCTGGACTCCACTGGCCAAGCCGTTCGTCTACGATCGCTGGATCAATAACGCCGATTGGCTCTGGATTTTTCCGCTGGTCACTGCTCTGGCCATGATCTGGGTCTGGCGAGCCATTCGAAACGGGCACGAAGTGATCCCGTTCGTCGGTTCGATGGTGCTGTTCGCGATGTTCTACGGCGGCATCCTGATCTCGATGTGGCCCTACGCGGTGCCGCCGGACTATACCTTCTGGGACGCGGCCTCGGATCCGGGAAGCCAGCTTTTCCTGCTGCTCGGCGTGCTGTTCCTGATCCCGATCATCATGATGTACACGGCGTTCAACTACTGGGTGTTCCGCGGCAAGGTCCGGCCTGGTGGCGGTTACCAGCACTAACGCCAAGGCGCCGGACCCGCTCACCGACTGGCTGGCTGCGCATCAGCCCGGTTGGCTGAAACCGGCGCTGACCGGCCTTGCGGCTGCCGAGGCCGCGCTGATTGTCGGCCAGGCATGGCTGATCGCCTCCAGCACTCACGCTCTGTTCATCGAGCAAGCGGCGTTCGCGGATCTGATGCCGGCCCTTTGGATACTTCTCGGGCTGTTGCTGGCGAGAGCTTCGGCTTCCGGCGTACGTCAGACCGTTTCGGCGCGCGCCTCGATCGAGGTTCGCAGGAGTCTTCGCCGGTCGCTGTTGCGGTCGATTCAACAAACCGGACCGGTGCGCATGGGGCCGCCCGGCGAGCTCGTGCCCGCCTTCGATGAGCAGGTTGAAGCGCTGGACGGCTACTACAGGCGGTTCGTGCCTCAGCGTACTTTAGCCACCGTGATTCCCCCGGTGCTCCTGGTCTTCGTATTCTTCACGGACTGGATTGCCGGCCTGCTGCTGATGTTTTCGGCACCGCTGATCCCGTTTTTCATGGCATTGATCGGCATGGGTGCCGAGCAGGTAGCTCGCGCGCAGTTTCAGTCGATGGCGCGATTAGGCGGCTGGTTTCTCGACCGAATTCAGGGCGCGGCGACGCTGAGGCTGTTTCGCGCAGAAGATGCCGCCCGAATCGAGGTCGCCGAACGAACCGATGATCTTAGGCGGCAGACCATGCGCGTGCTGCGCCTCGCATTCCTGTCCTCGGCAACGCTGGAATTCTTTTCATCGGTGGCCATTGCGACCGTGGCGATTTACATCGGCCTCGGTCTGATCGGTTCGATCGAGTTCGGTCCGGCGCCCGGATTGACGCTTCAGACGGGTCTGTTCGCGCTTTTGCTGGCACCGGAGTTCTTCCAGCCGCTGCGAGCGCTTTCGCAGGGCTGGCACGATCGTGCCGACGCGCGGGCGGCAGTGACAGAGGCGCGTTCGATCATGGACCGTCCAGCAGCGCGTCCGCTGGCGGAAACTGATTTCAATCCCGCTCCAGGCCGCGCGGTCACGGTCGTTCTGAACAACGTGGCGTTCGGTTATTTCGGCCGGGAGGCCTTGTTCGAATCGCTGGACCTGGAGATCGGTGCCGGCCAGCGCGTCGGGCTGGTCGGCACCAGCGGCTGCGGAAAGAGCACCCTGATCGCGCTGCTTGCCGGATTCCTTCACCCTGAAAGCGGTCGCATCGAGATCAACGGGCACCCGCTGCCGCGGATGTCGGCCGAAGCGCTGCGCGCTCACGTCGCATGGCTGGGCCAACGTCCGCAGCTGCTGGCCGGTTCGGTCGCGGAAAACATCCGGATCGGCGCGCCCGACGCGACACGCGATCGAGTGGAGCAGATTGCCGAAAGCGCGCTGGTGAAAGAGTTTGCCGACCGGCTACCGGACGGGTTGGAAACGCCGGTCGGCGAGGGCGGCTACGGACTTTCCGGCGGTCAGATCCAGCGCATCGCGCTGGCCAGAGCGCTGATCGAGCCGAAACCGCTGATCCTTCTTGATGAACCCACCGCCAGCCTCGATCCGGCCGCGGAATCCGAGGTTCTGGAAGCGCTGGATCGATTGCTGCAGGCTCGGGCTTCGACGGTGATCTGCGCTACGCACCGCCCGGCGATGGTGGAATGGACCGGGCGCCGCATCGTCATGGCGCAGGGTCGGATCGTCGAGGACGACCTGTGAACGGCATGTTCAGCCAGCTGCTCGGTAGCGGCAAGGTACGCGCCTGGACGCTGCTCGCCTCGATCTTCGCCTTTGCAGCCGCACTCGCCGGGATCGGCCTGCTGGCGCTGTCGGGCTGGCTGATCACGGCGGCCGCGCTGTCCGGGGCCGGTCTGATCGCCGCGGTCGAGATCTTTGCGCCGGGTGCGGGAATCCGCGCAGCGGCATTGGGTCGTACCGCCGGTCGCTATCTCGAACGCCTGATCGGTCACGACGCCACGTTCCGACAGCTGGCGGAGTTGCGCGTATTTGCTTTCCGGCGATTGCTGAGCCGACCGGTCGCGGTACTCGAGACGGTAGCGCGCGGCGACACAATGAACCGCCTCACGCGCGACATCGATGTTCTCGATCATTTCATTCCAAGCCTAGTGCTGCCGACCTCGGCTGCGATCGCGGTGACGGTTGCCGGCATTGCTGGTCTGGCTTGGCTGGACATGACGCTGGGTTGGGTTGCCGCCGCGACGTTCCTGCTCGCCGGCTCGGCTGTCCTGCTGATCGGTAGCCGCGTGGCTCGCGCCCCCGGCCGTCGACTGGCGCTGGCTACCCCGGCCATGCGCAGCGCGCTGACCGAGTGGATGGAGGCGCTGGCCGTTCTGATCAGCATTGGTCGCTCGGAGCAGCGAGCCGTCGCGGTGATGCAGCGCGTCGACGCGCAGCTTGAGGCGCAGTGGGCGCAGCGCAAGGTGGAGGCTGCGATGCAGGCGGGGCTGACCGCCATCGGATACCTCGGGTTCTGGTTCGTTCTCGTGCTCGCGCTGGGTCTGGCAGATGCCGGACAAGTGAGCGCCGCAATGGCGGCAGGGGCCGCGCTCGTCGCGCTGGGGCTGACCGACGTCTGGCAGGGCCTGGCGCAGAGCTGGAGCTTCCTGGAGACCTGCAGACAGGCGTCGATTCGCGTGGCGGAGGTCACTGCGGTTGAAGAGAACGCGGATTTCCGCGCGATCGATTCGGTCCCGGATTGCTCGATTTCGCTCGAAACGGTCGGCTTCCGTTACCCCCGGTCCCTGGAGCCTGTGCTGCGGGAAATCGATCTTCGGATCGAGCCGGGCGAACGCGTGTTGATCCGCGGCCCCAGCGGCGTCGGCAAGACAACGCTGGGAAAGATCGTGGCGGGCATTCTTGCGCCGAGCGAGGGCATCGTACGGATGGGCGGCGTCTCGTTGCAGCAACTGAGCCGTGACGCCTTGCGGAGCCGGATCGGTTATCTCTCGCAGGACGCGGTCCTGTTCGAGGATTCGGTTCGAGCGAATCTCACGCTCGGCGGGGCGCAGCCCGACGTTGGGCGCCTCGACGAGATCCTCGAAGGGCTGGGATTGACCGACCTGATCGGATCGCTGCCCGAAGGGCTGGACAGCTGGATCGGAAATCACGGTAATCCGGTTTCCGGCGGCGAGGCGCGTCGCCTTGCGCTGGCGCGTGTATTGCTTCCCGGCTTTCCGGTACTGGTTCTCGACGAGCCGACGGCCGGCGTGGATGCCGAAACGGCATCATCGATGGCGGATGCGCTCGATTCGCTGCTCGAGGGAGTCACGGTGATCGTGTTCTCGCACGATCGGGGGATGCTGCCGACGTTCGACCGCGAACTCGAATTGACGGCCGGCGGCCTGGGTTGAACCGGTTCGTTTTGCAAAGGGCGCCCAGGAGGACCGGGCGCCTGGTGGTCGATACGCGTTGTCGGCGTGTCAGTCGGCGCCGGTCTCCGAATCGGGTCGTGGGAGATCGATGCGAACGGTGAAGGCACCGCGCAGCTCGCCCGGCTGGAAACCGGTGGCTTGATCTTCGGGATACAGTCTTTCGATGGTTTCAGCGATGGGCTCGGCAATCCTGCTGCCGTGGCAAGCTGCGCATTCCGGTCCCATCGGGATCGCCTTCATCCACCGTCCGATTTTCCCTTTGCTGTTTTCGAATACCTGCCAATGCTCCATCTTCGAGGGATCGTTTCCCTGTTCGACTCCGGACTGGAAATCCTCGAGGATCGAGCGCTCCCATGGGCCGGGTGCATTCTTGGGGTTCCGGACCCGCAGCGCAGTGCGCCCGACATTGAAATCATCGGTGGATAGGGACGAGGCGATGGCCGGTGCGCGGTCGCGGCAGACGGAAACACCGCCGGAAGGTCCCGATTCCGCGATGGCGGCCGTCAGCTCGCCCTTGAGCTGTCCGCCGAGCTCTGCGGCCGCCATGCGCGCCGATTTCACCCAATCCGGCGGGTTGCTATCTGGGGTAACGGTTTCTGCGACCGAAGCGGCGGGCAGCAGCGCGGCGAGTAGCAGTGCACGAAGCATCACTGGAACGCGGGACCCGGGCGTTTGCCGAGGCTTTCGAGAATCTTGGCCAGCGGGCAGAAGCCGGTAAATGCCGCCTGGAACATGTTGGCACCGACGAATGCGGTCAGCCACAGCCAGTTGGCGCTATGCAACTGAGACAATACCAGGCTGGCGAGGATCATCAGCCCGGCAAAGGCAAAGACGAGTCGATCGATATTCATGGCCAGTCCTCCTGTTTTAAATAATAAATAATTAGTAAACACTAATATACAGAAGGGCCGACTGTAAATCAACCCCCTTGTTGTGGCGAAGCCGCAGACCGTTACGGTTATCGGGCTCGGCGATTCGGCACTTGAATTTTAAATAAGACACCCCTAATATAATAAGACTGCGGTTGGATGATTCCAGAAGCGGCCGGCCTTTCTTATCGGGCTGCAGCGCCCCTATCCATCAACGAGCTGGACACCTGCATGGCTAACGATCACCCGTTTCTCGAAAGATTGTCGGACCAGGTTACCGACGCGGCCGTGCGTCGCCGCGGCTGGCTGACGACGGTCATGGCGCTCAGTACCGTTGCGCTGATCGCTCTGGCCGCGCTTCCGAGTATCTGGCCGCAGACTTTCTCGTCGCTGTCGCCGATTGCCATTGACACCGATCCCGAGAACATGCTGGCCGAGGATGAACCGGTTCGCCGATTTCACGATCAGGCCAAGGCGCGCTACGACCTCTACGACATGATCGTGGTGGGCATCGTCAACGAGCAGGACCCCGACGGTGTCTTCAACCCGGAAACGCTGCGGCGCGTCCACGAGCTGACCGGGTATGCGAAAACGCTTTCCTATCCGGACCCGGTCGATCCCGAGCGGCGTCGCGAAGTGGTCGGTGTCGACGTGATCGCGCCGTCCAATGTCGACGATATCCAGCAGGCCGGTGTAGGACAGGTCGCGTTCTCCTGGCTGATGCGAACACCGCCGGAGTCGCGTGAAGAAGCCCGTGAGGTACTCGAGCGCGCGCGCAGAATCCCGATGCTCGACGGGACCATGACCGGCGTCGATGGAAAGGCGCTCGCGCTCTATCTACCGATCACCGACAAGTCGATTTCCTGGAACATCCGCCGCGACTTGCTGCAGTTCACCGCAGAGTGGCCGACGTCCGACCAGGTACATATCACCGGGCTGCCGGTCGCCGAAGATACGTTCGGCGTAGAAATGTTCGTGCAGATGGCGATTTCCGCCCCGCTGGCGATGCTGGTGATTTTCATGTTGATGTGGTGGTTCTTCCGGAACCTGGTGCTGGTCATCTCTCCGATGATCGTTGCTCTGGTCACATCGCTGTCGACGATGGCGCTGCTGGTGATCACAGGCAACACCATCCATATCATGAGTTCGATGATCCCGATCTTCATCATGCCGATCGCGGTCCTCGATTCGGTTCATATCCTGTCCGAAGCTTTCGATTCCTACCAGAAGCATCGCGATCGCAGAAAAACCATCATGGCGGTGATGCGCCACCTGTTCCGGCCGATGCTGTTTACTTCCCTGACCACCACTGCGGGGTTCGCTTCGCTGGCCTTGACGCCGATTCCGCCGGTGCAGGTCTTCGGCGTTTTCGTCGCCATCGGCGTGATGATGGCCTGGTTCTGGAGCATCGTTTTCATTCCGGCCTATTTCATGTTCATCCCGGAATCCAGGCTGGCGAATTTCGGGCACGCCGAAGGTGAGGACCCGGGTTCGGCAACGCTGTTGGGTCGATCACTTCGCGCCGCCGGGCGAGCCGCCGTAGCGAGACGCGGAATCGTCGTTCTGGCCTCGGTATTGTTGATCGCGACGGCGGCCTGGGGCATCAGCCAGATCCGCATCAACGACAACCCGATCAAGTGGTTCGAACCGGACCACCCGATCCGGATAGCCGATCGGGTCATGAACGAACATCTGGCCGGTACCTACATGGCTTACATCGAGCTGCGCGACGTCACCGCGCCGTCGCCGGGTGAAATCCGCGGTCGGATTACTTCGCTGCTGGAATCGGAGTCCGAGGCGCAGTCAGGCAACGCCAGTGCGGGTGACCCTTTCGGCGAGGCGGCCGAGATCGCGCGCAACGTGGATGCCGAATCGGCGGAAGCGTTCTTCGATGGGTTGCTGCAGCGGATCGAAACCCGACAGGCAGAAGCGTCAGACCCGTTCGTCTGGGAAGACGTCTGGCTTTTCGTCGACGAGAAGCGTGCTGCTGGAGAAACGTTCAAGCAGCCGGAAGTCCTCGAATGGCTTGACTCGCTGCAGGTCGAGATGACCCGCGATCCTCGGGTCGGCAAGGTCAATTCCTTGGTCGACGTGGTCAAGGTCGTCCACCGGGAGTTGCTCGGCGGCGGTGCCGAGCAATACCGGATTCCCGATCGTGCCGATACCGTGGCGCAGACGCTGTTCACCTACCAGGGCAGCCACCGGCCGCAGGATCTCTGGCATTTCGTAACGCCCGACTACAGGTCCGCCAACCTCTGGCTGCAGCTCAACAGCGGCGACAACAAGGACATGGAAGACGTCATCGCCCATCTCGAGGCGTTCATCGCGGATTCGCCTCCGCCGGTCGAGCTTGCGCACGACTGGTTCGGCCTGACCTATATCAACGTCGTCTGGCAGGAGAAGATGGTGACCGGCATGCTGTTCGCGTTCATGGGCAGTTTCGCAATCGTGCTGGGCATGATGATCCTGTTGTTCCGATCGTTCCTGTGGGGCTTGCTGTCGATGATTCCCTTGACCATCACGGTGGCGTTGATCTACGGCCTGATCGGGTTGATCGGCAAGGACTACGACATGCCGGTCGCGGTGTTGAGCGCGCTCAGTCTCGGGCTTGCGGTGGATTTCGCGATTCACTTCCTGGCTCGGTCGCGCCAGGCGCATCGGCATTCCGGCAGCTGGCCCGAGACCGTGCATCAGCTGTTCGGGGAGCCGGCTAGGGCGATCAGTCGGAACGTGATCATTCTCGGAGCGGGCTTCCTCCCGTTACTGGCCGCGCCGCTCGTGCCCTATCAAACCGTCGGCATCTTCATCGCTGCCATCATCTTCCTGGCCGGCGCGGTTACGCTTTTGCTGCTGCCGGCGCTGATGAGCTATCTGAACATTTACCTTTTCGGTCGACAGACGAAGGAGGCCTGAAAATGAAATTCCGTGCATTGATTGTCGCTGGGCTGGTGCTGGGCGCCTCGTCGCTGGAAGCGCAAACGCCCGAGGTCGACGAAATCGTCCATCGCGCCAACCTGGCGGCTTACTACCAGGGAAAGGACGGACGAGCCGAGGTCCAGATGACGATTACCGACAGCCAGGGCCGTGAGCGCGACCGGCGCATGATCATTCTGCGGCGCGATCAGGCCGATACCGATGCGCTGGAGGACGATGCCTACTGGAGCGAGCAGAAGTATTACGTCTATTTTCAGCGCCCGTCGGATCTGAACCGCACCGTATTCATGGTCTGGAAGAAGCTGCAGGCCGACGACGATCGCTGGCTGTATCTGCCGTCGCTGGACCTGGTGCGTCGTATTTCGGCGACCGACAAGCGCAACAGCTTCGTGGGATCGGACTTCTTCTATGAAGACGTCTCCGGACGCAATATCGATCTCGATGTTCACGAGCTCGAGGAAACGACCGACGTCTACTACGTGGTGAAGTCAACGCCGAAAGACCCGGACAACGTCGAATTCGCCTGGTATCGGAGCTACATCCACAAGGACAGCTTCATCCCGGTCCAGATCGACTTCTACAAGGGAGGCGGCGATAAATATCGCGAGGCGAAAGCCCTGAAGGTCGAAACGATCGACGGTTATCCGACCGTGACCCGGGCTCAGATGTCGTCGCTGGAATCGGGCTCGAGCACGATCATGGAATACCTCTCGGTGGACTACGACGTCGGGTTGCCGGACGACATATTCACCGAGCGGTATCTTCGTCGCGCACCGCGCGAGTATTTGCGCTGAATCGAGCTCGAATCACGTGACAGGACTTCCCGCACGCAGGCAAAGCGAGCTCGTTCAGGCGGCCGCACGGGGCTCCGGCTGCCGGATCGGTGGCGGCAGGGGAATGATCCTGCTCGCCTGCTTGTTCATCGCGACGGCGGCGCCGGCGCAGGATCGCGAGAGCGAGCCGCCTCCCGAGCTGCCATCCGGGCTTGCCGCGTCGGAAAACGATGCCCGATCCGACGATCCATCCGGCCCAGCGTTGCCGGAAGGCCTGGGCTCCGAGGAGCCGGAGGAACCGACACTCCCGACGGGCCTCGGCGACAGCCAGGATGAAGGCCCCGCGCTTCCCGCCGGGCTGGGAGAGACTGCCGGGGTCGAAGATCAGGATCAGCGATCGGACGGCGGTCTCGGATCGAGTGCCTTTCTCGAATCGATCACCGGCTTCTGGGACCTGCGGGCCGGGGTTCGGGTGCGCGACGATCCGAACCAGCGGCGCACGTCGCTGGGCGAAAGCCGCCTCCAGCTGTCACGAGACACCAATATCGGCGATGCGTTGCTGCGCGTGACCACCGACCTGGTCTACGACAACGTGGCGGCCGATCGAGACCTGAGACTGGAGCAGGGCGGCGGCTGGCTGGATCTTCGCGAAGCGTACTTCGGGACGCCCCTTGGCGATGCCGTAGACCTTCGGCTGGGACGACAGGCGCTGACCTGGGGCGTCGGTGATCTGTTGTTCCTGAACGACCTTTTTCCAAAAGACTGGAATTCGTTTCTTAGCGGACGCGATATCGAATATCTCAAAGCGCCGTCGGATGCGCTTCGGCTGGCGTTCTACCTTCCGACGTTCAACCTGGACCTGGTGTTCACGCCGAAGTTCGATCCCGATCGCTTCGTGGATAACCGCAGGCTGTCGTTCTTCGACCCGCGATTCGGGCGGGTCGTCGGCGGCAACGTGGTGTCTTCGCCAGACCGACCCGATGACTGGTTCGACGACGACGAGCTTGCTTTCCGGCTTTATCGAATCGTCGCGGGCTGGGAGCTCGCGGCCTACGGGTACCGCGGCTTCTGGAAGAGTCCGCAGGGATTCGATCCGGTCTCCGGAAGGCCGGTATTCCCGAGGCTTTCGAGCTGGGGCGGCAGCGCACGCGGGCCTTTGGGCGACGGTATTCTGTCGCTGGAGACGTCCTGGTATGTATCCCGTGACGATCGCGCCGGCACCGATCCATTCCTGCCGAACAGCCAGCTTCGGGTGCTCGCCGGCTACGAGCAGGAGGTGCTTCCCGATTTCACGCTTGGGGCTCAGTACTACCTGGAGCGAACGCTGGATCACGATGAGTTGGTGGCGAACCAGCCGCCCGGCCTCCGCCCGCCCGACGAGCACCGCCATCTGCTGACGCTGCGCGCGACGCTGCTGACGCATTCCCAGAACGTCACCTGGTCGCTGTTCACGTTTGCTTCGCCGTCGGACGAAGACGTCTATCTTCGCGGGTCGTGGAGCTGGAAAGCTACCGATGCCTGGAGCGTTTCGGCCGGCTTCAACCTGTTCGAGGGCCGATCGAAGCAGACCTTCTTCGGTCAGTTCGAAACCAACTCCAACGTCTACGCGTCGCTGCGACGAGGATTCTGATGTACGCGCGACCGGCGGGCGTCATTCCTAGCGCGACGCCGATGCCCGGGCACGTAGTGCATCGGTCAGGTGCGGCTCGATTGCCTTGCGCATCGGCGTGATCAGCTTGAACGGCGCGGCGAGGATATGTCCGGACTGAAGCCAGTTGTCGCCACCGGTGACGTCCATGACGACGCCGCCGGCTTCCTGCACCAGCAGGGCACCGGCCGCCGTGTCCCAGGGCTTCAACCCCAGTTCCCAGTATCCGTCGAGCCGGCCGCAGGCAACGTAGGCGAGGTCCAGTGAAGCGGCCCCGGCGCGCCGGATGTCCTCGCACTGGTCGAAAAGGTCGCTGAACATCGCCGTGTAGGCGGGCATCAGGCGTCGGTTGCGGAACGGGAAGGCGGCGCCCAGCACGGCCGTCGATAGCGTGATTCGGCCGGAGACCCGGACGCGGCGGCTGTTGAGCGTCGTTCCCTGGCCTCGGCTTGCCGCAAACAGTTCATCGCGAACCGGATCGTAGACCACCGCCTGCTCGATTCGCCCCTTGACCGACAGCGCGATCGAGATGGCGTAGTGGGGGATGCCGTGGAGGTAGTTGCTGGTGCCGTCGATCGGGTCGATCAGCCAGACGTGCTCATCGCCGGCGCTCCGACCCTGCTCTTCGCCGAGAATCGCGTGCTCCGGGTACCGGCGCTTGAGTTCGGTGCGAATCAGTTCCTCGCAGGCGTTGTCGATGTCGCTGGCGTAGTCGCCGCGCGCCTTGCGCTCGACCGGGATCGAATCGATCCGGTCGCGGTATTTCATCAGCAGATCGCCGCCCTTGTGCGCGGCCTCGATGGCGGTATTGAGAAACGGGTGGCTCACGGAAGGGAAGCTCGCGGGGCAAGTGCGAATGGTAGCAAATTGTCCGCTCGGAGGCGCTTCGACAGCGAGTGGGAGGCCGAGCGGAGGCTTACAATTCGAACGATGGAATCGCTGGCACACATTCGCATCGTCCTCGATCGCACTTCGCACCCGGGAAACATCGGCTCGGCCGCCCGCGCCATGAAGGTCATGGGTCTGTTCGATCTGCGGCTGGTGAGGCCCGGGCGGTTTCCCGACGCCGAGGCCACTGCGCTGGCCTCCAGCGCGGACGATGTACTCGACGCCGCAACCGTTCACGACACGCTGGACGATGCGCTGGCCGACTGCACGCTGGTGATCGGAACCAGTGCCCGACGTCGAAGTATCGAACAGGAAATGACCGATGCGCGCGGCGCGGCGAAGAAGGCGCTGGAGGCCGGTGGCTCGGTTGCCATGCTGTTCGGCTGCGAGCGAAGCGGACTCGATAATCCTGCGCTGGACCGCTGTCACGCGCTGATCCGCATCCCCACCGATCCGGAATACGGGTCGCTGAACCTGGCCCAGGCCGTGCAGGTGGTCTGCTACGAGCTACGGATGACCGCGCTTGCCTCGGCGCCCGTCATTGAATCCCAGGCGCGCTTGCCGGCCTCGGACCGGCGCATGGGCGTGTTCTTTTCCAGGTTGGAGCGCACGCTCCAGGCCATCCGGTTCAGCACGCCGGGGCAGGACGAAACGCTGCATCGGCGGCTGCGTCGGCTATTTCTGAGAGCCAGGCCGGACGACGACGAGCTCAATATGCTCAATGGTATTCTCTCGCGCACGCTGAAAACCGCCGGAATCGATGAGCGCAAACAAACCCCAGAGCGAAACGGCGACGGATGACCGGTATCGACGGGTCTGGAACGTCGTAGCCGGGATACCGCCGGGCTGCGTGCTCAACTACGGAGAGGTCGCGCGGCTGGCCGGGCTGCCAGGACGAGCGCGACTGGTCGGCCGAGCACTGGGTCTGGCGCCGCGAAAGATGAAGCTGCCCTGGCATCGGGTTGTCAACGCGCAGGGCCGGATCAGCTTCAAGCCGGGCGGCGCCAAGCATCGGGCGCAGCGCCAGCGGCTCGAGGCCGAGGGCGTGGTCTTCGTCGACGACGCGATCGATCTCGAAGCGCATGCGCCGCACCAAGCGCTGGACCGGATGCTCTGGGGACCCTGACCCGCCGTTGTACGCCGAGGGGCACCGCCACGCCGTCGAACAATCGACGGCGCGGGAGATTGGCCTGCGGTCAGCCGTTGCTGTCGTTGGCCGTTGGAAGCTGGTGCAGATAGACGTCTCGCTGCGGAAACGGAATCTGGCAGCCTGCATTTTCCAGCGCCTCCTTGATCTGCTCCATCAACTCGCTGCGCACGACCCAGTAGTCGGAGGCCTTGACCCAGGGTCGCACTGCGAAATTGACGCTGGAGTCGGCAAGTTCCATCAGCAGGATCGCCGGCGCCGGCTCGTCGAGCACCTTCTCGTGCGCGTGGATGGTCTCATCGATGGTTGCACGCGCTTTCTTCAGGTCGTCGCCGTAGCCGACGCCGATCAGCAAGTCGATTCTCCGCGTGTCGTAGGCGGAGAAGTTGGTGATCGTGTCGTTGGTGATCTGGCCGTTGGGCACGATGATTCGACGATTGTCGGGTGTGTTGAGGACGGTGGTGAAGATTCCGACCTCGTCTACGGTACCGGCCGTGCCGCCGGCTTCGACGAAGTCACCTTTGGTGAACGGTCGGAACAACACCAGCATCACGCCGGAAGCAAAATTTCCCAACGAATTCTGAAGCGCCAGACCGACCGCCAGACCGGCCGCACCGAGTACGGCAACCAGCGGCGTGGTCTGGATACCGAGTTGCCCGACCGCCGCGATGATGACGGCGACCAGCAGAATCGAATACAGGATTGCCCCAAGGAAGCTCACCAGCATCGGATCCAGACCCCGACCGGTCATGACGCGTTTGACCGCGTTGCGCACCATCTTCGCAATCATGCGACCGATGAGGAAGATCAGCAGCGCGGCGAGGATTCGCCATCCCCACGACAGAATCATGCCCATATCGAGATCTTGAATGTATTGCTGAATGCTTTCCATGACGGTCTCCTGTACCGGCTGAAGGATCGATGCGCGCACTATATCGCGATGCCTAGATGATCGCCAGCGACCGCGGGCCTTCGTGATCTGGATGAATCACGATCCGATCGTGACGAGCTCGATCCGGGGTCTTTCGTGGTCGACTCGAGCGTGAATGATTCAGGCTAGAACCAGTCCCCGCCGTGCGTCAGCGTTTCCTCGATTTCGTCGCCCAGCTCCGCAATCCGCCGAATCGTTTCCAGCAGCGCCGATTCGCTCATGTCGCGATAGGCCAGGTTCTCGCACAGCTTCAAGAACGGCACGCTTTCCAGATCGCCGACGGCGAGATAGCCGACCCGCAACATCAGGTTGATGCGTAGCGCCTTGACCGGATCGTGTTTCGCCAGTGGCGCAAGCGTGGTCTCGACCCGGATGTAGCGGTGATCGTCGTCATCCTTCAGCTCGGCGAGGAACACGCTCTGGTGACGACCGCGCCGTCCGGTCGGAATCTCCAGACCGACCATGAATTTTTCCTGGTGCACGGTTGCGAAATGCTGGCCGGCCAACTCGGCGATTCGGGCGAACGTATCCATTACTTCGGCTCCAGTCGAATGGCGCCGTCGAGACGGACGGTGGCGCCGTTGAAATAGGCGTTCTCGACCAGCTGAACCGCCAGCGCCGCGAATTCCTCGGGTCGACCGAGGCGCTTCGGGAACGGTACCGAGTCGCCGAGGGCCTTCTGGATTTCCGCCGGCATGGTATCGACCATCGGCGTATGGAAAACGCCGGGTGCGATCGTGTTGACGCGGATGCCGAATCGCGTGAACTCACGCGCCAGCGGCAGCGTCATGCCGACCACGCCGCTCTTCGATGCCGAGTAGGCGGCCTGGCCGATCTGTCCTTCCCAGGCGGCAACCGAAGCGGTATTGACGATGACGCCGCGCTCGCCCTCGCTGTTGGGCTGGTTGTGCTGCATCCGGTCTGCGGCGGCTTTGGCCACGTTGAAGCTTCCGACCAGGTTGACCAATACAGCGGACTGGAATCGCGCCAGCGGCATCGGGCCGTCTCTGCCGAGTACCCGCCCGGCGCCGAGGATACCCGCGCAGTTGACCGCGACATCGATGCGCTCGAGGAATTGCTCGGCGGCGAAAACATTTTCGGCAACCCGCTCTTCATCGGTGACGTCGGTAGAAAAGAAGCGCGCGTTCTGCTCGCCGAGCTGCTCGAGTGCGCTGGCGGCGGCGTCCTCGTTGACGTCGAACAGCGCAACCTTGCCGCCGGCCTCGACGAAGCGTCGTGCAACGGCGAGTCCGAGGCCGGAAACGCCGCCTGTGACGATCGCCTTGATTTCGTTGATCTGCATTGTTCGGATTCCTGGGTGGTTCGAATGCGGTTGGGCTTCCCTCAGTCGGCGAAGCACTTGTTGTAGATGGCGGTTCCGGCGCGTGATCCCGGCCGCCCGAGCTTGCCGGCGATCCAGTTGCCGACGCGCGAAAGCGCCTTCAGGTCGACTCCGGTATCCATGCCCATGCCCTCGAGCATATAGACCACATCCTCGGTGGCGACGTTGCCGGTCGCGCCTCGTGCGTACGGGCAGCCGCCCAGGCCCGCCACGGAGCAGTCGATGATTCGAAGCCCTCGATCCAGCGCGACGTGGATGTTCGCCAGCGCCTGACCGTAGGTATCGTGCAGGTGGACCGCCAGTCGGTCGGCGGGCACCGAGCCGAGCACGGCATCGAGCATCTCACCGGTCTTTTCCGGCGTGCCGACGCCGATGGTATCGCCGAGCGAGATTTCGTCGCATCCGGAACCCTGCAGGGCCTCGGCGACGCGCACGACGTCGGCGATCGGCACCTTGCCCTGGTACGGGCAGCCGAGAACGCAGGAAATATAGCCCCGAACGCGGACCTCGTCGGCCTTTGCGCGCACCAGCACCGGACGGAAGCGTTCGAACGATTCGTCGATCGAACAGTTGATGTTGCGGCGGTTGAACGCCTCGGACGCCGCGGAAAAAACGGCGACCTCGCGCGCGCCGGCGCTCCTTGCGCGCTCGTAGCCGGTTTCGTTCGGTACCAGCACCGGGTAGCGCGTCCCCGGTTTGCGCTTCAGGCCGGCCATGACGTCCTCGGCATCGGCGAGCTGCGGCACCCAGCGCGGTGATACGAAACTGGTCGCTTCCACCACCGGAATGCCGCATTCGGCGAGCCTGTGAATCAGGCGCAGCTTGGTTTCGACGGGCACGTAGCGGGATTCGTCCTGCAGTCCGTCGCGCGGGCCGACTTCCACGATTTTTACGGGATACGATGCCATCAGGAGGCGTTTCAACCCGAAGTAAGAATTGGTTTCAATTGTAACGGTTTCCGGGTGCCACGGAACTCATCGATGGCCCGGGATCGGGTCGCTGCAGGCGTCGGGCGCAGTCGGGCCGGAAGTCAATTCGGCCTTCCCGTGTCTCCTTGCCGGCACGGCGACGCGGACTGCGCGTTTTCGTCAGGCCTTGTCGGGGCCGCCGGCCTCGAGAATCGCGTCGAAGGCTTCGAGGACGCCGTCGGCCTCGACCAGCGAGTTCGGCCAGTGGGGCGAAAGACGCAGCCAGCCGTCGGGACTGGCACATGCAATGCCGTGTTGCGCCAGCGCNTGGACCCAGCCGGGCGCGGTCGAGGGATCGGATGGCCGGACGCTGAGACTGCCCGAGCGACCGCTGGAATCGTGCATGCGCGCGCTTTCGAATCCGCGCTCGATCAGGCCGGGTTCCAGCGCGTCGTGCCAGCGCTGCACGTGGTCGAGCACGGTTTCGACGCCCAGCTGCTCGATCAACTCCACGCTGGCTTCGAGTCCGGCGGCACCCAGCGTATTCGGCGTTCCGGCCTCGGCCATGCGCGCGCCGTGCTGGAAGGGCCGGTCGTATCGCAACTCGCCGGGTCCGTTCGTCAGGAACGCGAAAGGTTGTTCGTGGCTCAACCACGCCGCAACGTTCGGGTGCAGCGCCTCTGCGGCCTCCGGCGCGGCGTAGAACAGGCCGACGCCCTCCGGTCCCATCAACCACTTGTGACTGCCGGCGGTCAGGTAATCGATCCGCATCGCCTCGACGTCCAGCGGCACGATTCCGGCCGCCTGGATCGCGTCGACGAACAGCTCGGCGTTATAGCGCTTGCACAGCGCGCCCATGCGCCGGAGCGGCATTCGCTGACCGGTGGTGAATTGAACTGCGCTGACGGCGACCAGCCGAACGCCGCGCTTGAGCTCGTCCTCGAGCTTTCCGAGCGCGCCGTCCCGGTCTCGGCGGAACTCGTCCGCAGCCAGCCAGACCAGTTCCAGTCCCTCGCGGCGGGCGGCCTGCTGCCAGGGAGTGACGTTGGTCGGGAATTCGCCCTCGAACACGACGATGCGCTCGCCCCGACGCCAGGCCAGGCTCAGCGAGACCGCCAGCACGCCCGCCGACGTGTTGGCCACCAGCGCGGTGTCCTCGGAATTCGCGCCGATCATCCGGGCGAGCATTTCGCGCAGCCTTTGGCGGCGCGCGGTTTCCTCGACATACCACGCCATGCCCTGGGTTGCGTAGCCGTCCAGGGTTCGCTTCACGGCATCGCGCACCGCCGTGCTCGGCGGCGTCAGCGAGGCGTGGTTGGCATAGATCCGGGTCTCAAGGTCCGGAAAGAGGTCTCGCGAACCCAGTGACGCAGCGGGAAGATCCGGGTCACCGTCGACCGTCGCGGCGCGGGAGTTGATGGACGTCATGCCGAAATCATACCGCTGCTGGGTCCGATACGGGCCGGCTCGTCGGTCGGCGAGCCGGTACGGCTTGCGTTATCGTGCAGCGATGTCGATCCAGCGAGCCGGAGCCTGAAATGCCGCGTTTTCCGAACCTGAGCGAGTCTGCGCGGGGCGTCCAGGGTTCGGTGTATTCCGGTCTCAGGAAACAGCCCGCATCGGGGGGATCTCCGGTACCGCTGCACATCGGCGATACCTGGATGGAACCGGCCGAAGGCTGCCGGATGCAGGACCTGACCGTCGAAGCGCATCCCGGCATGCACCGCTACTCGCCGGTACCGGGAATTCCGAAACTGCGCGAGCGGATTGCCGAGCTGCACGCCGGTCGTTGCGGCGTCTCTACCGAGCGCGGTCAGGTTCTGGTCACAGCCGGCGCGACGGCCGGGCTCGCGGCCACCGTCGGCGCGCTGGTTGCCCCCGGCGAAGAGGTGCTGCTGGTCGCGCCGCACTGGCCGCTGATCAGCGGCGGTCTTCGTGCGTTCGGTGCCGTTCCGGTCGACGTGCCGGTGATGACCGATGTCGACACCCCTGAGCAGGCCGTGGCGCGACTGGAAGCGCAGCGCAGCGATCGCACCGTCGCGGTGTACTGGAACACCCCGCACAATCCGACCGGGCGATTGTTGGATCGAGACTGGCTGACCGCCATGACCGACTGGGCGTCTGACCACGATCTATGGATCCTTGCCGACGACGTCTACGAAGATTACGTCTACGCCGGCGAGCACGTCTACACGCGATCACTGGCGCCTGAAAACACGATCTCGGTTCACAGCTTTTCGAAGGCCTTCGGTATGGCCGGTAACCGCTGCGGCTACCTGGTCGGGCCCAGGAACGCGATCTCGGCGATCCACCGCATCGTCACCAATATCAATTACTCGGCCTGCACCGCCTCGCAGATCGCCGCGTTGAACGCGCTGGAGGGGGCCGGACGGGCGTGGATCGATTCTGCGCGGAGGCAATACGCGGTGCTCGGTCGCGAGGCGGCCGAAACGCTGGGTCTGTCAGCGCCTGAGGGCAGCACCTTCCTGTTTCCCGACGTGTCGCGGGCGCTGGACGATCGCGGTCTCGATGGTTTTCTCGGCGACCTGGCCGAGGCCGGCGTGCTGGTCGCGCCGGGACCGAGTTTCGGCCCGTATCCCACTTTCGTCCGGGTCTGCTTCACGTCCGCGCCGCCTGACGAAATCCAGCGAGGCGTCAAGCTTTTGGCTGAGCGAATGGCTCGCTGACGGCGGGAAGCCGCGCTGGTTCTGTCGTGTTTGCATGGTCGGATGCGTAGTGATAAAACGACTCCAATTCCGCTTTCACGAGATGACGCCGATGAGATTTTCGCTCCCGTTCGCCCGCTGCACTGCCGGATTGATGGCCCTGGCCGTCGTTTCGACGGCTTCGATCGCCGATACGGTGGTTGTCTACGACGCATCGAATTCAATGTGGGGCCAGATCGACGGCGAGGCCAAGGTCACGATTGCGCGGCGGGTCCTCGGCGACCTGGTTGCCGATTGGGATTCATCGGAACCGCTCGGCCTGGTGGCATACGGACATCGTCGTGAGGGTGACTGCAGCGATATCGAAACCGTCGTTGCGCCAGGCACCCTGGACCGCGCTGCAATGCTCGATCGGATCCAGGAAATTTCCCCCAAGGGCAAGACTCCGCTGACTGCGGCGGTCCAGCACGCGGCCGAGGAGTTGAAATTCCGCGACGCGCCGGCCAACGTGATCCTGATTTCCGACGGCATCGAGACCTGCGACGCCGATCCCTGCGCGGTTGCCGGCGAGCTGGAACAGGCGGGCATCAACTTCACCGCACACGTGATCGGATTCGACGTCGGTGAAGCGGATCAGGCCCAGCTTGCCTGTATCGCCGAGAATACCGGCGGACGCTTTTTCGCCGCGACCGATGCGGCGGGTCTCCAGGCGGCTCTGGCCGAAGCAAGCGAAATCGCAACCGAGGAGGTTGCGGCGCCGGAGATCACGCTGACGGCCCCCGAATCCGCGGTAGCCGGATCGACGGTCGAGGTTTCGTGGCAAGGGGAAAACATCCAGCCGCGCGACTTCGTGACGATCGTGCCGGTCGGCTCCGAGCCCGACGTCTGGGATCGGTACGAGCGCGTTCAGGACCGCGACGCTGCCGCGGTTCAGGCGCCCGGTGACGCCGGGTCGTTCGAGGTTCGATACGTTTCCAGCGAGACCGGCCGGTCGGTGGCCGAAGCGGCGATCGAACTCAGCGATCCGGCGGTCGAGATTTCTGCCCCTGAGTCGGTGGCCGGCGGCGCGCGGTTCACCGTCGAGTGGCAGAACGGCGTCCATCCGCGTGATTACCTGACGATCGTGCCGGCCGATGCGCCGCCGGACGCCTACGGGAGCTATGTCTACATCGGTGACGAGAGCTCCGGGACCCTCGAGGCGCCTGCTGAGCCCGGAGCTCACGAAGTCCGCTATCTGCTGGCCGCCAGCCGAACGGCAATCGCGCGATTACCCATCGAAGTGGAGGAGAAGGCGATCAGCGTCAGCGCACCGGAGTCGGTGACTGCGGGGACGACGCTCGAGGTCGAATGGAGCGACGTGGTTCATCCGCGAGACTACGTGACCGTAGTCGAGGCCGGCGCGCCGGGAGATGCCTACGCAGACTACGTCTACGTCGGCGAGGAGCGCCGCGGCAGCCTGGCTGCGCCGGGAGCCCCGGGCGCCTATGAAGTGCGTTACATACTCAATGAGAGCCGTCAGGCGGTGGCCTCGACAGCGGTGGAGGTCCAGTCGGCCGAGACGAGCGTTTCGGCGCCGGCATCGGGCCAGGCCGGAGGCACCGTCGAGGTGTCCTGGACCCAGGCCATTCATCCGCGCGATTACGTCACGATCGTGCCGGTTGGCGCTGCGGCCGATGCCTACGCGGACTACGAGCGCGTGGGCGGGCGCCTGGAAGCCAGTCTGCCTGTGCCCGCCGATGCCGGTGCCTACGAGGTTCGCTACATCCTGCAAAAAAGCGGCCAGTCGATCGCTTCTGCGCCGATCGAAGTCACCGCCGCCGAAACCGAAATTTCGGCGCCGCCGTCGGCCATGGCCGGCGGGATGGTGGCCGTATCCTGGACCACGGGCATTCATCCAAGAGACTATGTCACGATCGTGCCGGCCGGTGCCGCGGCGGATGCCTACGGACGCTACGAAAGGGTGGGCGGCCGTAACGGGGCGGAGCTGCCGATCCCGGCCGATGCCGGCAGCTACGAGGTACGCTACATCCTCCAGCAGAGCGGTGAGTTCATTGCATCGGCACCGCTGGAAGCGAGTTCACCGGATACCCAGGTCTCGGCGCCGGAGACCGCCGAACCGGCCAGTCGAATCGAGGTCACCTGGACGACGCCAATCCACCCGCGCGATTACGTGACGATCGTTCCGGCCAATGCAGGTGCCGAGGTCTACGACAGCTACCAGTACGTCGGTTCCGGCACTGCAGCGACCCTGACGGTGCCCGATACGCCCGGCGACTACGAAGTCCGCTACCTGCTGAAAGCCAGTGGTGCGGCAATCGCCAGCGCGCCTCTGAAGGTGGAGTAGTGCAGGTATAGCGGGCCGCGTGCTCGGCCGGCCGGGCACGGATCCGCCGAAGTGCCCGCCGCGGGGGCGGGCTAGGAGCCGGTTGCCGATCGAGCGAAGCGACTCGGATCCGCGCGGTAAGGCGAAACGCGAAGGGCTCTCAAGCCTCGCCTCGGCGACGGAGCTACAGATCCGGGAAGGCTACCGCGCTCGAAGATCGCGATCCGGTGCACGTGGCAAATTGCTTCAGAACGACAGCGAAGCGACGACTTCGCGGGCGGCCTCTTCGTAGTCAGCCATACAGCCGCGGTGGTCCTGTGGAACCTGCAGCATCACCTCGATCTCCCGCGCGTCGCCGTCGATTTCCGGATACAGGAAGTGCCGGATATCGCCGTCGGCGATGTCTTCACGGTATGCCTTCACTCCGCCCGGCAATTCGATAAACGGCGTGTCGGCGGTGATATCGGGAACCAGCGCGAGGTCTTCTTCCGAGATCGGGCGCAGCACGACGCTGATCAGCAGCGTGGGCGCCGAGACTTTTCCCGTAGCCATGTCCATGGCCGAGACGCCCTCCGGGCGCAGCGTGATGCGCAGCAGCGTATCCGGCAGTTCCATGACATGGGCCTCGTAGCCGTCCGCAGCCTTGAAGCTGAAAGCAACGCCTCGGTCGACTTCGAAGGTCTTGTCGACCTGGAACGCCGGGCACGGAAATGCCGGCGCAGATCCGATCAGCAGCAGACCCGCAATGACGATTCTGAACATTCGGCTTCACCTCCGTCGAAGCGTGATGACGGCCGGAGACGTTTCCCGACCTGGGCTGTATTCGGCGCGTTGCACGGACTCGCGGACCGCAGTCGAAGCGACCGGCCGAAGCTCACGGACCGCCGGGCCAGGCCAGCCCATGGTCGAGGTTCACTCACTCCTGGCGCGGGATCGCAAGGCCCGGTCGGTACACGTGGAGATGCGCTCGGGGTGCGGCGAGCGATGCGCGCCCCTGTTGGTCCTTCTTCCGTTTACCAGGCGATGCCGTAATCGTCACCGTAATCGCTCGCGCCGCCCTGCATGGTGCCGTTTTCGCGGTCGAACCAGATGCCCATGGTCGGGTTGTAGACGCGGTCGACGACCTCGACGTCGTAGCCCATGGCCTCCAGCGTCTCGCGGGTATAGGGCGTCGTGTGCCCACGAGGCAGCTGCAGGCGGCCCGGCTCGGACTGGTGGGCGCCGAACGAACTCTGCATCTGGTAGCTGATGACGTTGCCTGCGCCGTCGGCTGCCTGCTGAACATTCATGTCCCACTCGAACATGTTCAGAAAGAACTGCAGCATGTTCTGATCCTGCAGATCGCCGCCCTGCACCGAAAAAGAAGCCAGCGGCTTGCCGTTCTTCAGCGCCATGGACGGCGTCAGCGTCACCCGCGGGCGCTTGCCGGGCGCCACGACGTTATAGGGGTTGAGCGCTTCGTCGAGGACGAAGCTCTGCATGCGTTGGCTCAGCCCGATCCCCGAGCTGCCGGCGATGAAGGCCGGAATCCAGCCGCCCGAGGGGGTGACCGAGACGATCCAGCCTTCCGCGTCGGCCGCCTGGATCGCCGTGGTACCGGCCTGGAAGCCTTCTTCGAAGCTCATCAAGCCGGCCTGCTGAAACCCGTCCTCGCCTTCGGCGTCGGCCACCGGGGGCACGATCTGCCACGCCCGGCGCAGTTCCTCGTAGGGATTTTCGTCGCCCTGGTAAGGGTAGGGGTTGCCCGGCAGGTAGTCGGTCAGGTTCCTATCCCCGGGAATCAGCTTCCGGCGCTCGGCGGCGTATTCCTTCGACAACAGGCCATCGATCGGCTCGGCGGGGGGCGTGTAGGGGTCGCCGTAGTAGAAGTCGCGGTCGGCAAAGGCGAGGTTCATGGTTTGATACAGCGTGTGAATGTAACGACTGGAGTTGTAGCCCATCGCCTGGAGATCGAAGCCCTCGAGAATGTTGAGCGCCTGCAGCAGCACCGGACCCTGGGTCCAGGTGGTGAGTTTGTAGACGTCGATACCCCGGTAGTTGGTCGATACCGGCTCCTCGATCTTGACTTCCCATTCAGCCAGATCTTCCATCGTGAACAAGCCGCCGGATTCACGGGTGGCAGAGACGATTTCTTGGGCGATGTCGCCGGTGTAGAAGCGGTCATATGCCGCATAGATCGCTTCGGTGCGCGTCTTGCCGGCGGCGAGTGCCTGCCGTTCGGTCTCGACCAGCCTCTTCAGGGTGTTGGCCAGGTCGGTCTGAACAAAAACTTCGCCTTCTCTCGGCGCGGCGCGCTGATCGGGGTTGTCGGGATCGTAATGGGGCAGAAACACGGCCCGCGACGACGGCCATTGCGCCAGCACGTCGCGGCGGCGCTCCATGTTGTCGGCCTGCGACTTCTCGATCGGATATCCCTCTGCCATTTGAATCGCCGGAGCCAGCACTTCGGCCAGGCTGAGCCGCCCGTACTCGGCGACCATCGTCATCAGCCCGCCCGGCGTTCCCGGCGTGACCGCCGCGAGCGGTCCGTATTCCGGCGGATAGAGCATGCCCTGCTCCCGAAAGAACTGCGGGGTTGCACCGGTCGGCGCTACGCCAAGTGCGTTGATGCCGATGACCTTGCCGGTGTTCGGGTTATAGATCAGGGCCTGGGTTTCGCCCCCCCAGCCGAGCACGTCCCACATCGTTGCGGTCGCAGCAAGCATCGCAGCTGCTGCGTCCACCGCGTTCCCGCCTCGCTCGAAGACTTTCGCCCCGGCGGTCGCACCCAGCGGTTTACCGGTGATCGCCATCCAGTGTTTGCCGTGCAGAACGGGCTTGGCGGTGCTCTGGGATTCGACGGGTTCGATATTCATGATGGCAGCGGCACACAGCAGGGAAACAACAGCAACGACTCGAACGGGCCTCGCGGGCATGTGCAATCTCCATGAAAATCCAAAGCTGGAAGGATAGCAAGCGATCGTCGTGACGCCAAATGCATCGAACCCGGCTTTTGGCTGGTATACTCCGCCCCGATTCGGCTGATTCGGCCGACACCTCGCTTCGCGGGCGCATCTCCAACCAAGGCCTCCCTCGATTCGATCGACTCTGCCGTACGGCAGTCATCCGCCTTGGTCGCGAAGGACAACAATCCATGACATTCGATACTTTCGGCCTGCGGGCCGAACTTCTGCGCGCGATCGATGCGCAGGGTTTCACCAAGCCCACGCCGGTGCAGTCACGATCCATTCCGCTGGTGCTCGACGGCCACGACCTCATGGCCAGTGCGCAAACCGGTACCGGCAAGACGGCGGCGTTCTGTCTTCCGCTGCTTCAGCGCCTGAGTGAGGGCGGCGGGAAGCGCACGCCCACACGAGCGCTGATTCTCACACCGACGCGCGAACTGGCGGCACAGGTCCACGAGAACCTGCGCGATCTCGGGAAGTTCCTCCCGCTGCGCTCGGCGGTGGTCTTCGGCGGTGTCAATATCAATCCCCAGATCGACCGAATCCGGCGCGGTGTGGACATCATCGTTGCGACACCGGGACGGCTGATCGACCTGATGCAGCGGCGTTGCGTCGATCTGACCCGGCTCGAAACGCTGGTGCTGGACGAAGCCGATCGTATGCTCGACATGGGGTTCCGGCCGGCCATCGAACGGATCGTCGAAGCGCTGCCGAAGGAACGCCAGACGCTTCTGTTCTCGGCGACCTTTTCGAAGGAAATTACCCAGCTGGCCGGCCGCTTCCTCGATCGGCCGCAGCGCGTCGAGACGTCTCCGCCCAACTCGACCGTCGAGGCCATCTCCCAGGAAGCGATCCGGGTCGATCAGAACCGCAAACGCGAGCTGCTTTCCTGGATGATTGGCGACAACAACTGGCGCCAGGTTCTGGTTTTCACTCGTACGAAACACGGCGCCAACCGGCTCGCCAAGCAGCTGGAAGGCGACGGCGTAAGCGCTGAAGCGATCCATGGCAACAAGAGCCAGGGTGCGCGCACGCGCGCGCTCAGCGGCTTCAAGAACGGTCGGGTTCGCGCATTGGTGGCAACCGATATCGCGGCGCGCGGCCTGGATATCGACCAGCTTCCCCACGTCGTCAACTACGAGATTCCGGAAGTGCCGGAGGACTATGTGCACCGAATTGGCCGAACCGGCCGGGCGGGCCGCGAAGGCGTCGCGCTGTCGCTGGTCGCTGGAGCCGAGCACGGTCGTTTCGAAGCGATCCGTAAACTCGTCAGCGTCGAGATACCGACCCGCGAAGTCGAAGGTTATGCGCCGACCGAACCGTTGGATCATGGAACCGGCGGAAAGCGTCGCGGTGGCGGTGGCGGTGGAGGCGGCAGGCGGGGCGGAAACCGGAACGAATCACGTCCCGGAGGGAAACGCCCGGGTCGCGTCGCCGCCAAGGGCGGACGCCAGAGGAACGGCGGAGGCGGAAGTGGAAATGCTCGTCGCGGTCGTTCGGCGGGCCAGAGCCGATAATCCGGTCGACTACCTGCCGATCAGGATCGGGGTTTACCGCCTGCATTCGGGCGGCTTACGATCGGGCGTGGATCCGACCTGATCTCTGATCAGCCGAACGGCAACCTACCGATGCCGGCACCGCCCGGCATCGATACGGCGCAGGGCGTTCGTGCTGGTTAAAAACCGACACGCCAAAGCGATCCGAATGCTCATGCGGTAACTACTCGATTTCCAGCAGCGGCGTATCGGCTTCGACCAGCTCTCCCGGCTCGACCGATACCTTGACCACCGTGCCGGATACCTCGGCCTTGATCGACAGCTCCATTTTCATCGCTTCCATCAGCGCGACGGTCTGTCCCTCGGCAACGGCGTCCCCTTCGCCGACCGAAACGGCGATCACCTTGCCGGGCATTGGCGCGATGACTCGGCCGCTGCCAACTGCGGCGCTTGCCACCGACTCGAATCTACGGTGATGAATGACAAACCAGCGCCGATGATCGAGGACGAGTTCCAGCTGATCGCTACCGGCGTGGATGTGGATCCCGCGGGCCTGGCCATCTAGCGACAGGCTGCACGATGACTTGCCGATTCGGGTCAGAGAAACTCTGTGCTGAACGCCGGACCATTCGAAGCTGTACCCGGTTTGAATCGTGCCGCGACATTCGAGATCGAATCGCGTTTCCCCGACCTCCAGGTCAAGATGCCGCGCCTCGTTTTCCCCGATGCGCCAACCGTCGTTGATTTCCCAGGGCGAACAGCGGGCTCGACCCGAGGCGTGTTCCTGCGCGCTCAGCCACCAGGCTGCCGCTGCGGCCGGCACCTCGATCGGTACCACGGCCTCTAGATCGAGAACCTTATCCAGCGAGCGATCGAGCAGACCGGTGTCGATCGTTGCATCGCTGATCTCGGGGCGTTCGGCAAGGTTCAGAAGAAACCCCAGGTTGGTCACCAGTCCGCCGACATAGCAACGCGCAAGCGCTTCCTTCAGGCGCGCGAGCGCGACGATGCGATTCTCTCCGCTCACGATCAGCTTGGCGATCATCGGGTCATAGTGGACGCTGACTTGATCACCTGCCTGCACGCCGGCATCGATGCGCGTCCACGGATCTTCCGGGAACGAAAGCGTCTCGATCTTTCCGGATCCAGGCAAGAATTCCCTGGCCGGATCTTCGGCGTAGATGCGCGCTTCCATCGCATGTCCGATGCATGAGATCTCGTCCTGCTTCAGCGGAAGCGGCTCACCGGCGGCAATCCGCAGCTGCCATTCGACGAGATCGAGCCCGGTGACGCATTCGGTCACCGGATGCTCGACCTGCAAACGCGTGTTCATTTCCAGAAAATAGAAGCCTTCGGCGTCGACCAGAAATTCCACCGTTCCCGCGCCCAGGTAATCGACAGCTCGGGCCGCTTGCACGGCGGCGGTCAGCAGGCGTTCGCGCAGCGCTGGATCGAGATTCGCTGCCGGCGCCTCCTCGATCACTTTCTGATGCCTTCTCTGGCTGGAACAGTCGCGCTCGAACAGGTGAACGACATTGCCCTCGGCGTCGCCGAAGACCTGGGCTTCGATGTGCCGCGGAAACTCGACGTAGCGCTCGAGGATCATGCGGTCGTCGGAGAACGCGGACCGCGCTTCCCGGCGTGCGGCTGCCAGTGCATCGCCGAATTCATCGCCCGAATGGACGATGCGCATGCCCTTGCCGCCGCCACCCGCGGCTGCCTTGAGCATCAGCGGGAACCCGACGTTGTTCGCTTCGCGCAACAACGTCGTGTCGTCCTGGTCGTCGCCGTGATAGCCCGGGACCAGCGGCACGCCGGCTTCGCCCATGATCGCCTTGGCGCGCGCCTTCGAGCCCATCGCCTCGATCGTCTCCGGGCGAGGACCGATCAGATCGATACCGGCGTCGGTCAGCTTTCGCGCGAACTCGGCGTTTTCGGACAGAAATCCGTAGCCGGGGTGGACGGCCTGTGCACCGTGCCGGACCGCAGCCTCGACGATTCGATCGGATGCGAGATAGGATTCTGACGCCTCCGCCGGCCCGATCGGCAAGGCGCGATCGGCCATCCGAACGTGCATCGCGGTCGCGTCGGCTTCGGAGTGAATCGCGATCGTCTCGACGCCGAGTCGACGGCAGGTCGAGATGATCCGGCAGGCGATTTCGCCTCGGTTGGCGATCAGGATTCGTTCAAACATTGCGGCTCCCGGGAGAAATCGATGGGCTCATCGGCGTCTGCGATGTCGATGGACAGGCAGGCCGCCAGCAACCGGTCGTCCTCGAATCGAGGCTCAGCGTCCGGATTCTTCATCGCTGGGGTCTCGGTCAAGCTGGGTCCAGGCCGGCCGGCGCTTCTGCAGAAACGCCTGCAGGCCCTCCTGGCCCTCGGCTCCCACCCGCATCCGAGCGATCCACTCGGCCGTAGACTCGTCCAGTCCAGCGCTGTCCTGGTCGTTCCGACCGACGCTTCGAACCAGACGCTTGGCCTCGGCCACGGCGATCGGTCCGCCGGCCAGCAAGCCGTCGACGACTCGCTTGAAGGCCGAATCCAGTTCTTCGCGCTCGCAGCATTCATGAATCAGTCCGATGCGCTGAGCCTGGGTCGCGTCGAAACGCTCGCCGGTCAGCATATAGCGGCGCGCGTTGCGCATCCCGATTCGCTCGATCACGAACGGCGCAATGGTGGCCGGGATCAGCCCCAGTCGGACCTCGGTCAGGCCGAACGTGGCGTGCTCTGCCGCGATCGCGATATCGCAGCACGAAATCAATCCGACACCGCCTCCAAAGGCGGGTCCGTTGATTCGAGCGATCGTAGGGCAGGGAAGCTCGTCGAGCTTGCGAAACATTCCTGCAAGCCGAAGCGCATCTTCTCGATTCGCGGTTTCTCCGGCCTCGGCCATGCTGCGCATCCAGTCCAGATCGGCGCCGGCCGAAAACGATCTTCCGGCCCCGGTCAGCACCAGCACACGCGGCGCTTCGGCGGCGAGCGCGTCGAAGCGCTCCGAGAGCGCGGCGATCAATTCGGCATTGAATGCGTTATGCACCTCGGGTCGGTTCAGCGTCAGCCGAGCCACTCCGTTCGCGTCGGTGATCAGTTCAAACAGTTCGCTCATGCATCAAGGGTCCGGGTTTTGAGGTTTCCGGTTCGGTGAGGATCAACCGGGTTTCAGGAAACCGTGAACCGGAATCCCGATGCCGTTCGGCGTTACATGCGGAATACACCGAAGCGTCCGCGCTCGATGGGTGCGTTCAGCGAAGCGGCGATGGCCATTCCCAGCACCCGTCGGGTGTCGACCGGGTCGATTACGCCGTCGTCCCATAGCCTCGCCGTGGCGTAATAGGGATGGCCCTGGTTTTCATACTGCTCGCGGATCGGTGCCTCGAACGCGCGTTGTTCCTCATCGCTCCACGATTGGCCCGCCGCCTCGAGCCCGTCGCGCTTGACCGTAGCCAGCACGCTGGCGGCCTGTTCTCCGCCCATGACCGAAATTCGGGCATTCGGCCAGGTCCAAAGGAATCGAGCACCGTAGGCTCGACCGCACATCGCATAGTTTCCGGCGCCGAAAGACCCGCCGATGATGACGGTGAACTTCGGCACGTGCGAACAGGCCACGGCGGTCACCATCTTGGCGCCGTCGCGTGCGATTCCCGCCTGCTCGTACTTCTTTCCGACCATGAATCCCGTAATGTTCTGGAGAAAAATCAGCGGGATATTTCGTTGATTGCAGAGCTCGATGAAGTGCGCCCCTTTCAGCGCCGACTCTGAAAACAGGATGCCGTTGTTGGCAACGATGCCGACGCGGTAGCCGTGGATGCGGGCGAAGCCGGTTACCAGCGTTGTGCCGTAGCGTGCCTTGAATTCCCGAAAATCCGAGCCGTCGACGATTCGAGCGATGATCTCGCGCACCTCAAAGGGATACCGCGTGTCGGCCGGTAGAATTCCGTAGAGATCGTCGGCCGGCAAGTCCGGATCCTCGCTGTCGCAGCGGTCCAGCGAGGAAGGCGGGGGGCGGTTGAGGCTGGCGACGATGTCGCGCGCCATGGCCAGCGCGTGCGTATCGTTTTCGGCGAAATGGTCAGCAACGCCGGACAGTCGGGTGTGGACATCGGCGCCTCCCAGCGATTCCGGGTCCACCTCTTCGCCGGTTGCGGCCTTGACCAGTGGCGGTCCGCCGAGAAAGATCGTGCCTTGCTCCCTGACGATGATGGCTTCGTCGCACATTGCAGGCACATAGGCACCACCGGCTGTGCAGGAACCCATCACCAGTGCGATCTGCGGAATGTTCGCAGCGGACAAGCGCGCCTGGTTGTAGAAAATCCGGCCGAAATGCTCCTTGTCCGGAAACACCTCGTCCTGCATCGGCAGGAAGGCGCCGCCGGAGTCGACCAGGTACAGGCAGGGCAGGTGATTCTCCAGCGCGATTTCCTGTGCCCGTAAATGCTTTTTTACCGTCATCGGGTAGTAAGTTCCGCCCTTGACGGTCGCGTCGTTCGCCACGACCACGCACTCGACGCCCTGGATTCGCCCGATTCCGGCAATCACTCCGGCCGCTGGCGCGTCGCCGTTGTACAGCTGGTGCGCGGCAAGCGGAGAAATCTCCAGAAACGGGCTGCCGGGGTCAAGCAAGGTGCGGACGCGCTCGCGCGGCAGCAGTTTCCCGCGAGAAACGTGCTTATCGCGCGCACGTTCCGAGCCTCCGCGCGCGGTTTCCGACAGGAGTGCGCGGAGGTCCTGCGCCAGGCCCCGGTGATGCGCATCGCGCTCGCGGAATTCGGAATCCTTGCGATCGATCTGGCTGGCGAGTTTCGGCATCGCGGTCGGAAGAGGCTTCGGGATCGCCTAGTGTAGCGCCTGGCTGCGCATCCCGCCCGACATCAAGTGTTATTCGCATCTAATTAATATTTATGAATTTATCAGAGCAGTGTCGTATTGGCGTCGCACGCCAGAAGTGCGTCATGTCGCGCAGCTGTCGTCGCGCGAAAGACGGTTCTCCGCTGAACTATGTTCCGAGTCCATAACGCGCAGCGAGGCAGAATATGAACACTGAAGAATCACGAGACCAAAAGCGATTGGGGCATGACGTGAGCAAAGCCAATGGAAAAATGGAAATGGGCCTTCGGAACGGGGTACGGGCATTCTTCGACATCGACGACATCACGATCGCGTACTGGGCCTCCGCGTGGAGCGGTCGTGAAGCCGTCACCATCGACGACTGCTTGGTGTCGACAGGGTGGAATTTCCGCTTCACCACCGAGCATCGATTCGCGCACGACGGTATCGACTATCGACTTGTCTACCGCGTGGTATCGATCCTGCGGGGGCATCTCGAGATCGAGCTGTATCGGAACGGTCAACTGGTCGACAGCGACAAGTTTCGCCAATCCGATTTCGGGCTGGATCCGGAAACCGGGAAGTTCAGCACCTGGCGTCTGCTCAAAACAATCGGGCCCTATTTCATCGGTGGAATGCTGGCCGGTGCAATCGCGGCATTTCTCGTGGATTACCTGACGGGGGCATGAAATGGAGATCGATGCCGAAACCGTCCGATTCGAGCGTCATCGGAGAGGCTGGACCCAGCAGCATCTCGCCGATGCGGCTGGCTGCAGCCTGCGCACCGTGCAGCGAATCGAAAAGCAGGGGCTGGCCTCCAACGAAAGCGTCAGCGCGCTGTGCGCGGTGTTCGAAGTTGAACGCGGCCAGCTGCTCGTCAATGCCGGGCGCCATTCTGCAAGCGCCAGTTCGCGGAGTGTTGCCGCGATTGTGGTCTCGGCGGCCGCTGCAGGGGCCGGCATGGGAGCTGCGCTGACATGGGTTGCCATGAGCTTTGGCGGTGGCTCGTGACTCGCTGTCTCAGAAGATTTCGACTCGCATCGAACGAGGAGCTCGGACGATGAAAATCGATAAGGATCTGAAGATCTGTCTGATCGCCTACGCGTTGACGGCCGCTTCGATCGCATGGGGACACGACACCGGCCCGGAATTCATCGAGTCCTTCGATACCGTGCTGGAGATTCGCGACGATGGGGAGCTGGATATCACGCACATCATCGACGTGCACCCCCACGGTGACGAGATTCGTCGGGGGGTGTTCTTCGACCTGCCGGACCATGTCGGTCCGATGGGCGGGTACTCGGCCACGCTGAACGGAAATTCCATCGAGGCGTCGTTCGACGATGGGGCCATCATTGTCGCCGGCGCTGCGCCCCTGGAACTCCATCGACTTCACCGTTTCGAGCTGCGGTACCGAGCCGATGCTCCCTGGTGGCTGGAATCCGACAGCACGGCCCGGCTGCGTTGGGAACCGGTCATCGAGCAGTTCGAGCTGGCCTGGCGCTCGGCTTCGCTGCAGGTCTCCTGGCCCGCCGGCGGTTCGGCCCCGGCGGTGCCGGCTTCCGGCCGTACCGTCGATAACCAATGGCGACTGGAGCTGCGCGGACCTTTGCACGAGTCCGGTCCGGGTGGTGCGATCGGCGCGATAGAGTTCCGGGTCGATCCGGCGAGCCTTCCGACTTCGGCGATCCGGTATCACGACGCGAATTGGGGCTGGCGCGCGATGCTCGCGGTACTGACGCTCGGCCTGCTGCTTTTTCTGCACTCTTCGTGGCGTGCGGTCGGACGGGATCCGGATCTGGGCCAGATCCCGATGCGCAATACACCCCCGGACGGCATCTCTGCGGCTGCGGCGCGATTCGTCGATCGAATGGGCTTCGACCAGACGGCGTTTTTCGCGGCGCTGGTTTCGCTCCGCGTAAAGCGACTCATCGAATGGTCGGTCGACGAAGAAAGCGATTCGATGACGCTGAGACGCGCTAGCCGGTCCACCGCAACGCGCTCGCCCGGAGAGCGGGCGGTGATGCGCGAGCTGTTCGTCGACGGCGACTCGGCCAAGCTGATGGCCGGCGACCCGCGCGGCGCCAAGGCCGCCGAGGCCCTTGGCAAAACGCTCGGCGAAGAGCATCGCGGTCGGCATTTCGTTACCAACGGCAGTCAGCGGACGCAAGGATTCGTGGCCGGGCTGGTCGTTGCTTCAGCCGGTGTGGCCGGATTCGTCACCCAGGCCCGCGATGACTATTCGCCGGACCCCTGGTTGATCGGGCTGAGTCTCCTGGCGATCCTGATCAGCGTGATCGCACCGGCGGTCTACTTCGAGCTCTTCAAGGCGCCGACGCGCGCCGGGGTGACCGTCAAGCGCCAGATTGCCGGCCTGAAACGCTATCTGTCGTCCGGCCCGATCGTTCACGATGCCCGTCATTTCGTGGAGCTGCTGCCGTACGCGGTTGCGCTGGAGGCCGAGGAGTCCTGGCGCGATCGCTTCGAGCCCGATGATCGCAACGACGAGGATCGTGACGCCTTCGAGGTGCTGGACTGGTATCGCCAGGTGCAGCGCGAACATGACAGTATCGGCGGCATGATTCCGATCATGGCAGCGGCTGCGGGCGCTACGTCTGGGGCGGCTGCCGCTAGCGGAGGCGCGTCGGCGGGCGGTGTTTGACGTTTCGGGAGGCGCGCCCGGGTGGCCGGCTGTCGCCGCCTTCAGCGCCTGCGGTCGGGCCGCGGTGATTGTTCCAGGTCGGCCGATCGGTGCACTGCGTAGAATCGGGATGTTGTCGCCGGAAAATCCCCGGTGCGCCCGAAGACGAAAAGGAGCACGGACCGTGCAGTTATTCGGCAGTCATACATCGCCCTTCGTACGTCATATCCGGATCGTGCTTGCCCGGAACGGCCTGCCGTTCGAGTTGATTGAGACCGACTATCAGCAGAGCGCGATGAAGTCGCCGGCTGCTCGAGTGCCGTTTCTCTCCGACGGCGATCGCACGCTGACCGACTCGCTCAGCATCCTGCGTTACCTGCGAGAACGGGCCGAACAGCCGTTTTTCCCGAGCCTGGACGAGTTCGACCGGTTTCTTTTGACCGACACGGCGCTGGATGCGAGCGTCAACCTGTTTCTGCTCGAGCGCGACGGAGTCGGTCCGAACCAGGCCCCCTATCTGGCACGGCAGAAGATGCGCGTTACGCAATGTCTTCAGGCGCTGGAGGATGAAGTGCAGCGATCGTGGCCGGACCCGGCAGGAGATTTCGCCATCCGCCTGGGGTGCTTCCTCAGCTGGGCCGTGTTTCGCGGGCGCTTCGCGCTCGACGGCTTGCCGAAGCTGGCTCAGTTCCGGGAACGTTTTGAATCCGATCCCCAGGTCGCCGCGTCGCATCCATCGAATCCGGGCTGACCGCCTCGGCGTTACGCGGCAGCGACACCGGCGGGGAAATCGTCACGGATTCGCTGCCGTAGCGAACGCCGGCCCGACTGGCCAGCGACAGGCTTCTCTGATCGGAACGGCTCAGCCGTCTGTCAGGACGACGTGGACCCTGCGATTCTGGCGCCCCTTTTTCTCGATCCGGGTGACTTGCGCCGTGCCGATTTCAGCAGTCGATCGAACGTGAGTTCCACCGCAGGGCTGCAGGTCGACGCCGGGGATATCCAGCAGTCGGATCCGGCCGACGCCGGTGGGCGGCTTCACCGACATGGTCCGGATCAACGCCGGATCGAGTTCGGATTCTTCGATCCAGCGCGAGGTCACCGGATGATCCGCGGCGATCAGTTCGGACAGTGCGACGTTGATCTGCTCCTTGTCCGGCGGGTTCGGCATGTCGAAATCGAGCCGGCTTTTTTGTGCGCCGACCTGACCGCCGGTGACCGGGAATCTCAAAACCGCGCCCAGCAGATGGAGGCAGGTATGCATGCGCATATGCCGGTGGCGCAGGTCCCATTCGATTTGCGCAGTGACTTGGCTGCCGGGCTCGGGCAACCGCGCATCTTCAGCGGGAACGTGCAGTACTGAACCGTCATCGCGACGCCAGCGGACCTCGACGATCGGCGTCTCGTGACCGTCCCCGGTCAGGCGACCCCGATCAGCCGGTTGCCCTCCACCCTGCGGATAGAAAATGGTGCGATCCAGCACGACGCCCTCGGTGCCGGATTCCAGCACCCGGGCCTGGCATTCGCGCAGATAGGCGTCTTGCTGGAACAGGGCTTCGGTCATCGATCGATCTCGCGGGGTGTGCACCTGACGAGTGTAGCGCGCCATCGTGCGGGGCGTCCTCGGCGAGTTGACTTGGGGTCCGTAGCGGTCATAATCGATGGCTTGACCTTCCTTTTCCGGAGTTCTGCATGAATCCACGCATTCTGATCGGCATCGCTTTCCTGTTCGCGCTTTCGGCCTGCGGGCGGCAGAACGAACCCGTTGAATCGACGCCTGCGGGTGAACCCGTAGAGGCGGCGTCTGCTGTTGTGGAGCAAGAATCCTCCGAGCAGATTCCGGAGTACAGCATCGAGCAGTTCATGGATACCGAGCAGATCGGCGGCGCCGGATTCTCGGCCGACGGGGCGCGCATCGCGTACTCCAGCAACCGAAGCGGCGTCTACAACGTCTACGCCCAGCCGGCCGAGGGCGGAGATCCGGCGCAGCTGACGGAATCAACGACCGATCCGCGCTTCTTCCGCGCGTGGTTCCCGAACGACGATCGGCTGATTTTCTCCGGAGACCAGGGTGGAAACGAGCTCGATCACGTTTACGTTCGCGCACCCGATGGAGCGGTCACCGACCTGACGCCCGGCGACGGCCTCCGCGCGAGTTTCATCGGCTTCTCGTCGGACGGGGATCGATTCTGGATCTCGACCAATGAGCGGGACAACAGCGTATTCGACATCTACGAATACGATTCCGAAACGCTGGAGCGAGAGCTGCTGGTCGAGAACACCGTTGACGCATTTCCCTCGGCCGCTTCGCCGGACGGGCGCTTCGTCACCTTCACCAAGGTGCACGTCCGCAGCGATACCGACATCCTGATCTGGGACCGCGAGAGCGGCGAATTCGACACGCTGGTGGCCGACGATGGCGAGGTGGCCAATTCGGCCGCCACCTTCAGCGCCGACGGCAGCGCGCTGTTCTACACCACCGATCGCGGTTCCGAATTTGCCTACCTGGTGCGTCGGGAACTGGAGACCGGCGACGAGACGGTGATCCTTCAGCCGGACTGGGACGTGATGTATGCCAGTCGGTCGCGCGGCGGCAACTACCTGGTGGTCGGCATCAACGAAGATTCGCAGACCTCTCTGAAGCTCCTGTCCGCGGACGATTTCAGCGAGGTCGAGCTGCCCGAGATGCCGAACGGAAACGTGACATCCGTGCAGTTCTCGGCAGACGACTCGCAGATGGCGTTCTATGTCAGCGCCAGCCGCCGTCCCAGCGACCTGTTCGTCGTCGCGACCGGGGCAGCCGGGGCCGAGCCGCGGGCACTGACCTCGTCTCTGAACCCGGATATCGATCCGGCCCACCTGGTTGACGGGGAGGTCGTTCGCTTTGAGTCCTACGACGGGATGGAGATTCCGGGCGTCCTGTATCGGCCGCACGGTGCGACGGCCGACAACCCGGCGCCGATGCTGGTGCGCGTCCACGGCGGACCGGGCGGGCAGGCCCGGGTCGGCTACTCGGCACTGAACCAGTACCTGATCAATCACGGCTACGCGATATTCGATATCAACAACCGGGGAAGCTCCGGCTACGGCAAGACGTTCTTCGGTGCCGACGACCGATGCCACGGTGAATGCGATCTGGACGACGTGGTTGCGTCGCGCGAATGGCTGGCCGGCAAGGACTGGGTCGACGGTGAGCGCATCGGCATCATGGGCGGCAGCTACGGCGGCTATATGACCGCCGCCGCATTGGCATTCCGCCCCGAGGTGTTCGACGCCGGCGTCAATATCTTCGGCGTCACCAACTGGCTTCGGACGCTGGAAAGCATTCCGGCCTGGTGGGGCCCGCAGCGGGAAGCCCTCTACGCCGAATTGGGCGATCCGGCCGAGGATGCCGAGCGGCTGCGTCGGATTTCGCCGCTGTTCCACGCCGGCAACATCGTCCGCCCGATGATCGTGCTGCAGGGCGCCAACGACCCGCGTGTTCTGCAGGTCGAATCCGACGAAATCGTCGAGGCCGTGCGCGCCAACGGCGTGCCGGTCGAGTACGTGTTGTTCGACGACGAGGGCCACGGCTTCCGGAATCGCGACAACGAGGTCGAGGGCTATCGGGCGATCCGGGAATTCCTG
>JGI12109J20283_10383599_pt1 | contig 45934 bp, 29 predicted proteins | sample ElkSlonscriptome_12_FD_20283 | JGI IMG/M metagenome (IMG submission 20283)
CGGCCTCCGTGCCCGGCGCGGCCCCGGCGCCGGCCGTGGCCCGTTTGGTGGCGGCGGCCGTCTCCAGCTTGGTCCGCAGGTCGCGGATGGCCCCGACCAGCTCAAGTTCCTGGGTCCATCGGGCCTCCAGCGCCTCCAGCTCCGCCGCGCGGGCCTCGCGGTCCGCCCGCATGTCTGCGGCATCGACGCCGCGCGCGGCATCGACCTGGGCCTCGCGTTCGGCGATGCCGATGGCCGTGTCCAGGTGCTCAATGGAGCGGCGCAGGTCTTCCACCTGCGACGGCGTGGCGTGCTGGCTGAGCGCCACCCGGGCGCAGGCGGTGTCCAGCAGGCTGACCGACTTGTCGGGAAGCTGGCGGCCGGTGATGTAGCGATGCGACAGGCGCACCGACTCGACCACCGCCTCGTCGAGAATGCGCACCCCGTGGTGCTGTTCCAGCGTCGACACCAGGCCGCGCATCATCTGCACCGCGACCTTTTCCGTCGGCTCCTCGACCTTCACGACCTGGAAGCGTCGGGCCAGCGCCGCNTCGCGCTCGAAGTACTTCTTGTACTCGGCCCAGGTGGTGGCGGCGATGGTGCGCAATTCGCCGCGCGCCAGCGCCGGCTTCAGCAGGTTGGCGGCGTCGCCCTGGCCGGCCTGGCCACCGGCGCCGATCAGCGTGTGCGCCTCGTCGATGAACAGGATGATCGGCTGGGTGGAGGCCTTCACCTCCTCGATCACCGACTTCAGCCGGTTCTCGAACTCGCCGCGCATTCCGGCGCCGGCCTGCAACAGGCCGAGGTCGAGCGTACGGATGACGCACGGCTTGATGGACGGCGGCACGTCGCCGGCGGCGACCCGGAGCGCGAAGCCCTCGACCACGGCGGTCTTCCCGACGCCGGCCTCGCCGGTCATGATCGGGTTGTTCTGGCGGCGGCGGGTGAGGATATCGATGATCTGGCGGATTTCCTGGTCGCGGCCCAGTACCGGGTCGATGGCCCCGTCACGGGCGCGTTGCGTCAGGTCGATGGTGAACTGGTCGAGCGCGCCGCCCTTCTTCGCCGCGCCGCCGGCGGTGCCGTCCCCGGCGGTCACGGCGCCGCCGCCGGCCCCGGCGCCCTGGCCCTCGGGCGAGTCCGCCGTCAGGTCGGGGAGCGTGTTGGTCAGCGCCTCCACCGAAATCTGCGCCAGCGCCGGCGCCGACTGCAGCACGGTGGCCGCCAGCGTCTCGCGCGACAGGATGGCCAGCAGGACGTGTCCGGTCCGAATGCGATCCGATCCGTACTTCAGCGAGGCTAGGTTCCAGGCATCGCGCGCGGCCTCGATAATCTGCGGTGACAGCCCAGGCGTGCGGGCATTGCCGGTCTTCAACGAATCGAGCGCCCGCGTCAGGGTGGCGGCGACCTGCCCCTGGTCGATCCCCTCGGAGCGCAGGATCAGGGGGACATCGCCCTCTGTCTCCTCGACCATGCGCAGGAGCCAGTGTTCGAGTTCGGCGTTGAAGTGGGTGCGTGAGACCGCCGTGGCGACACCGCCTTCAAGGGTCCGCCGAGCCATTGGCGACAGGCGTCCCAGCAAGGACCCGATATCGACACCCGCCATGTCGCACCCCCTTCAAAAAATCCCTCAGGTTCATCGCGCCCTACGTCGAACGCGATGCCCGCCATCGTGTCCGCCATGGTTTCGGTCGCGGCCGCCGAAGACGCCCCCGAGCGTCAGCGGCATCCGTCATGGCGATGACCGACCGTGGCCGTTTGGTATCGCATCGGAATGGTGAGATGAATTCGCGGAAAAGGCAAGGCTGGACCGGTGACAGTTGGACAGTCGGCTGGGGGAATACAAACCTATGAACGATTTTCGAGGGGCTTGCTCGGTGGAAGGTTGCCTCGACTCCGCCGGCCCCCGCCCCCCTTGCGGGCACGAGGATCCGGCCGTAACGGAGCGGGAGGACCGCCCGGTGCGCTCGGCACCCCGGGTTCAGGCCCGCCGGAGCGCCGCGGTTGCTTGGATTTGATGCGATGCCCTTGGCAGCCTCCCGATGACACAGTAGTCTTTCATCCCAGTAAGCCGCTCACCAATAGTCGGGGCGACACATCAATAAGGGGGACGGCGGTCTGATGGTCGAGCGCGTGCTTGATGTCGATGCCATGCTGGCGCCGATCGAGGGGGACAGTCCCGTCGGCGTCAACCTGCGGGACGACACGTCGGGGTCCTCGCCCCTGTTCACCCTCAGTGACCTGCGTCGCACGGCCGCCGCCGCCGAGCGCTCCATGGTCATGGACGAGGACGCAGGCATCCCCGAACAGTGGGGCGAGATCCTCGATAAGGCGCCAGAGGTGCTGGCCACCCGCTCCAAGGACCTGCGCGTGGCCTGCTGGCTGATCGAGGCGGCGGCGCGCTATCACGGCTTCGCCGGCCTGCGCGACGGGTTCGATTTGGTCGCCGGTCTGGTCGAACAGTACTGGGATGACCTCTATCCCCCGATCGAGGATTCGATCGAGGACAAGACCGACCCCATCGCCGGCCTCAACGGAGTCGGCGGCGACGGGGCCCTGATCGCGCCCATCCGCCTGATGCCCCTGACCGAGGGCATGAGTGGTTCCTTCGGTCTATGGCAGTTCGAGCAGGCCAACGAACTGCGCAAGCTGAACGATCCCGAAAAGGTTCAGGCGCGGGTCAACGCCGGGACCATCAGCTATGAGCAGTTCGGGCAGGCGGTGCTTGAGACGCCCAATACCTTTTATGCGGCCCTGGCCGCCACCGTGCAGCAGACCCGCGACAGCTTCGCCCGCCTGGACGCGGTGATGACCGAGAAGTGCGGGGCCGACGCACCGCCGTCGTCCAACATCTCCCGCACGCTGGAGGAAGTGGCCGACGCGCTCGGTGTCATCATGCGCACCTGGAACAAGGGTCCGCCGCCCGGCGAAGAGACCGGCGCCGAGGAAGCTGCGGACGTCGCGTCCGGCGCGGACGGTGCCGCGGCGGCCGGCGGCGGTGGGGGCGGCGGCGCGGCCGGCCCGATCAAGGACCGCGAACAGGCCTTCGGCCAGATGCTGCGAATCGCCGAGTTCTTCCGCCGCACCGAGCCGCAATCGGTGATTCCCCAGACGCTGGAGGATCTGGTGCGGCGCGGCCGGCTGCCCCTCGACAAGCTGCTGGAGGAACTGATCCCCGACGCCGACGCGCGCAAAACGTTCTTCGTCCGGGCCGGCGTTACGCCCCCGGCCGACGGCGACGGCGACGGCGGTTCGTGGTGACCTGGCGTCCGGCGATGGCGACACGCCGGTCCGGAGGGAACACAGCGCGCCAACCGGCGGCCCGACGGTTGAGCGCCGAAGAACACAAAGACTCGGGCGCCCATCAACAATGACGAGAGTTTGTTGCCAGACGGGAGACGATCATGGCCGAGAGCGTTCACAGCAAACTGTCCCGCGTGCGAAAGCCACGTGTGCACATCAAGTACGATGTCGAAACCGAAGGCGCCGTCGTCGAGCGGGAGCTGCCCTTCGTGGTGGGCGTCCTGGGCTCGTTCTCGGGCGATCCGACCTCGCCGTTGCCGCCGTTGCGCGACCGCAAGTTCGTCACCATCGACCGTGACAACTTCGATCAGGTCATGCAGCGGATGACTCCGGGCCTGAACATGAAGGTCAAGAACACCCTGAAGGGCGACGACAGCGAAATGGCCGTCAACCTGACCTTCAAGGGCATCGAGGATTTCGACCCCGGCCGCGTCACCGAGCAGGTGCCGGCGCTCAAGTCGCTGATGGAAACCCGCAACAAGCTGCGCGACCTGATGTCCAAGGCCGACCGCTCGGAGGACCTGGAGGCGCTGCTGGAAAAGGTCCTTCAGAACAAGGATGACCTTGAGGCGCTGAAACAGGCGCTTGGCGTCGACGAAGGCGCCGGCGACGATGCGACGCAGCCCGCCGATGGAGGGGACAAGGCATGAGCGACGAAGCCCAGAAGGCCCAAGAGTCGGCCGCCGAAACCACGGTCGCCGAAGGCCCCAGCCTGCTGGATCAGGCCATTGCCGCCACCAAGCAGACTGAACCGGATCGCGCCCAGGAACTGATCAAGACCCTGACCGAACAGGCGATGAAGGGCACCATTACCTTCTCGCGCAACCTGACGCAGACGTTCAACCAGGCCATCGCCGAGATCGACAGGCAGCTTTCCGTGCAGTTGGCGGAGATCATGCACCACGAAAAGTTCCGTCAGTTGGAGGGAACGTGGCGTGGTCTGCACTATCTGGTGATGAACACCGAGACGTCGGCCAACCTCAAGCTTCGCGTTCTCAATGCCACCAAACGCGAGCTGCACAAGGATCTGACGCGGGCCGTCGAGTTCGACCAGTCCGGCCTGTTCAAGAAGATCTATGAGAACGAGTTCGGCACGCCCGGCGGCGAGCCTTACGGGGCCATGATCGGCGACTTCGAGTTCTCCAACCACCCCGAGGACATCGAACTGCTGTCCGGCATGTCCAACGTGGCGGCGGCGGCCTTCGCGCCGTTCATCTCGGCGGCCTCGCCGCAGCTGTTCGGCCTGCAGGACTTCACCGACCTGTCCAAGCCGCGCGACCTGGAAAAAATCTTCGACACCGCCGAATACGGCAAGTGGCGCGGCTTCCGCGACAGCGAGGACAGCCGCTTTGTCACCCTGACCATGCCGCGCGTGCTGGCCCGCCTGCCGTACGGCGAGGCCACCAAGACGATCGAGGAGTTCGCCTACGAAGAGGCCCCGGCCAATCCCGACGGCACGCCCAAGCGCATGGACCACGAGCACTACTGCTGGATGAACGCGGCCTACGCCATGGGCGCGCGCCTGACCGACGCCTTCGCCAAGTACGGCTGGTGCACGGCCATTCGCGGCGCCGAGGGCGGCGGCAAGATCGAGGGCCTGCCCACCCACAACTTCATCAGCGACGACGGCGACACCGACACCCAGTGCCCGACCGAGATCGGTATCACCGATCGGCGCGAGGCGGAGCTGTCCAAGCTGGGCTTCCTGCCGGTGTGCCACTACAAGAACACCGACTACGCGGTCTTCTTCGGCGCCCAGACGACGCAGAAGCCGAAGAAGTACGACCGGCCGGAGGCCACGGCCAACGCCGCCATCTCGGCGCGTCTGCCGTACATCATGGCCACCTCGCGGTTCTCGCACTACCTGAAGGTCATGGCCCGCGACAAGATCGGGTCCTTCATGGAGGCGCCGGACGTCGAGGCCTGGTTGAACCGCTGGATCATGAACTACGTCAACTCCAAGGAGGGCGCGGCCCAGGAAATGCGGGCCTCGTATCCGCTGCGCGAGGCCGAGGTGCAGGTGCGCGAGATTCCGGGGCAGCCGGGCTCGTACAACGCCATCGCCTACCTGCGGCCGTGGCTGCAGATGGAGGAGTTGACCACTTCCATGCGGCTGGTGGCGCGCATTCCGAAACAGGCATAATCGGGCCACGGGGGCTGGCGTGCGGCATTCCGACGGTGCGTTCGATCCAGATGCGACCGTCATCGCGCGACCAGCCCGGCCGCGTCCCGATCCCCGTGTGCGGGCCGGCCTCGCCGGCTCGCGCTGGCGGGCCGCCGGAGACGGCGCGCTCGACCGCATCGTCGCACTGGAGCGCTGGGATCTCGCCCTGCTCGCCTGGATGGGCACGGACCGCGCTACGGCCCTGACCCGGGAGCAGATCCTGGGCGCTCTCGACCGCGATATCGCCGCGCTCGACCGTCTGCTGTCGGCGCAGGCGGACGCCATCCTGCACCATCCGCGTTTTCAGCGCCTGGAAGCCTCCTGGCGGGGCCTGCGCTACCTTGTCGACTCGACCGAGGGCGACGAGCTGGTGCACATCCGGGTGCTGGACCTGAGCTGGTCCGACCTGTGCCGCGACCTGGAACGGGCGCTGGAGTTCGATCAAAGCCAGATGTTCCAGAAGATCTACGAGGAGGAGTTCGGCACCCCCGGCGGCCAGCCCTTCAGCCTGTTGCTGGGCGACTACGCGGTCCAGCACAAGCTCGGCCCCGGCCACCCCACCGATGACATCGCCGGCCTGATGGGCATGTCCGGCGTCTGCGCGGCGGCCTTCGCCCCCATGGTCGTTGGCTGCACGCCCGCCCTGCTGGGGCTCGATTCATTCGGCGAACTGACGGCGCCGATCCGCCTGGCCGGCCTGTTCAACGGCCCCGAGTTCGATCGCTGGCGCGGCCTGCGCAAGGCCGACGACAGCCGCTTCCTGGCCATCGCCCTGCCCACCGTCCTCATCCGCGACCGCCACGACGACGACGGCAGCGGCCGCCAGCCGTTCCGCTACGCCGAGGACGTCTCGGCCCCCGACGCCTCCGCCTGGCTGTGGGCGTCGTCCGTGTACGCGTTCGGCCGGGTGGCGGTGCGCGCCTTCATTGACTGCCGCTGGTTCGCCAACATCCGCGGCGCCCGCCGCGACGAGGCCGGCGGCGGCCTGGTCGAGGATCTGCCGGCGCCCGACTTCGGCACCGACCGGCCGGGCGTCGCCACGCGCGGCCCGGTGGCGGTCGCCATGCCCGAGGTCCGCGAAAGCGAGTTGAGCGAAGTCGGCTTGATGCCGTTGGCCGCCCACCAACACACCCCGTTCGCGGTGTTCCGCTCGGTCGGCTCGGTGCAGGCGCCGCAGCACTACGACCGGCCCGAAGCCACGGTGAACGCCCGCCTGTCGGCCATGCTGCATTATATCCTGTGCATTTCGCGCTTCGCCCACCTGATCAAGGTGATGGCCCGCGACAAGACGGGCTCCTTCGCCAGTCCCGGCGAGTGCGAGCACTTCCTGCACACGCGCCTGATGCAGTATGTGCAGGGGCGCGCCAATGCCACCTACGAGGAAAAGGCGCGCCGGCCGCTGCGCGAGGCCTCGGTCCAGGTCCGGGAACTGCCGGGCCGGCCGGGCACCTATTCCTGCGTCTGCCACGTCGTCCCTCACTTCCAGATCGATCAGGTCTTCAGCACCCTGAGGCTGGAACTGGACACCACGCCGTTGCGGGCGGGACACTGACCGTCCCCGCGCGCCGGCGGCGCCCTGTTGCCCTCGCCCCGTTGCCCCTGGAGGACTCACCATGACCGACAGTTCAGCGACCGCCCTGTTCCAAGCCGGCGACCTCGACGGGGCCATCGCCGCCCTGACGGCCGAGGTCAAGGCCCAGCCGAAGGACGTGCAGGCGCGCGGCCGGCTGGCCGAGATGCTCTGCTTTCAGGGCGACATCGAACGCGCCGACAAGATGATGGAGGTGATGGCGCTGCAGGACGAGGAGCACTCGGCCGGCATCGGCGTCTTCCGCCGCGTCCTGCGCGGCGCCATCCAGCGCGAGCAGGTGTTCCGCGAGGGCCGCGCGCCCGATTTCGTCGGCCCCCCCGACGATTGCCTGCAGGCCCACCTGAAGGCGCTGGCCGCCCTGCGCGCCGGCGACATGGACGGCGTGCGCGCCCTGCTGGCCGAGGCCGAGGAGGCCCGCCGGCCGGCCGCCGGTAAGCGCGAGGACACGCCGTTCGACGACGTCCGCGACCTGGACGACCTGACCGGGGGTGTGCTGGAGGTGATCGCCGCCTCCGGCTCGTACTACTGGATCGCCTTCGACACCGTGGTCGCGCTGGAGTTCCACGCGCCGGAGCGGCCGCGCGACCTGATCTGGCGCCGCGCCTCGATCGAGGTCTCGGACGGTCCGGAGGGCGAGGTGTTCATCCCCGCGCTGTACGTGCCGCCGCCGGGCGCCACGCCGCGCACCGACCACCTGCTGGGCCGCGTCACCGAGTGGCTCGGCGACGACGAGAGCGGGCCGGTGTTCGGGCTGGGCCAACGCTGCTGGCTGCTGGGCGACCAGGACATGCCGATCATGGATCTGACCAGCCTGACCATGGACGCGCCGCGTTCGGTCGCCCCGGTGGAGGAGGGGGCCTGAGCCGATGGCCACGGGCGCGCTCAAACAGCCGCCGCTGCCCTCGGTCCTGGACCGTGTGCACGACGGCGACGACGACGGGCTCGACGGGCGGGGCGCCTCTGTCTCGCGCCACCTGGAGGCCCTGCGCCGCGCGGTGCGGCGCGATCTTGAGGTTCTGCTCAACACCCGCCATCGCTGTCTGTCGCCGCCGGCGGACCTGGACGAGTTGCGCCAATCGGTGGTCAACTACGGCATCCCCGACTTCAGCGGCGAGGACATGTCGGCGCCCGAACACCGCGAGGCGCTGCGCAAGGCGGTCGAGGAGGCCATTCGCCGCTACGAGCCGCGCTTTCTGCAAGTGACGGTCTCGCTGGCCGGGGACGACGACGAGCCCCTGGACCGCAGCCTGTGTTTCCGTATCCAGGCGCTGATGCGGGCCTATCCGTCGCCGGAGCCGGTGATCTTCGACAGCGTGCTCGATCCCGTCACGCGCGGCCTGGAGGTACGCAACGCCGACCATGGTTGATGACCTTCTGCCCCATTACCAGGCCGAGCTGACGGCCATCCGCCGCCTGGCCGGCGGGTTCGCGGCCCGCCATCCGAAAGCCGCCGGACGCCTGCGCCTGTCGGAGACGGTGGCCGAGGACCCGCACGTCGCCCGCCTGATCGAAAGCTTCGCCTTCCTGACCGGGCGCATCCGGCTGAAGCTTGAGGATTCGTTCCCCGAGCTGACGGACGCCCTGCTGGGGGTGTTGTATCCGCACTATCTGGCGCCGGTGCCGTCGATGGCCGTGGTCTCCATGGCCTGCCAGCCGGACCTGGACGGATCCTACGCCGTGCCGCGCGGCACCGAGATCGACACCAGCGCGGCGCACGGCGAGACCTGCCGCTTCCGCACCGGCTTCGACACTGTGCTGTGGCCGGTGACGCTGGAACAGGCCTCGCTCACCGGTCGCCCCTTTCAGGCCCCCAACAACCCGCGCGCCGCCAACGCGACCGCCTGCCTGCGCCTGACGTTCCGCTGTATGCAGGCGGAAAAGACCTTCTCGGAGCTGGGCGTCGACCGCCTGCGCCTGTTCCTGGCCGGGGAGTCGCACGAGGCGTTCTCGTTGTACGAACTGCTGGCCAACGAGGTGCTGTCGGTCGCCCTGGCCGACACGCCCGAGGACCGGTCGCCGGTGATCCTGGGACCGGAGGCGATCCAGCCGGTGGGGTTCGAGGAGGACGAGGGCCTGCTGCCGTGGTCGGCGCGGTCGGCTCCCGGCTACCGGCTGCTGACCGAGTTCTTCGCTTTCCCCGAGAAGTTCCTGTTCTTCGATATCCGAGGGCTGGACGCCAAGACCCTGCTGGAGGCCGGCAACCGTCTGGAGGTCTTCGTCTACCTGAACCGGGGCTTCAGCGAACTGGAGCGCAGTGTGTCGGCGGGCAGCTTCGCCCTCGGGTGCACGCCGATCGTCAACATGCTGCGCCAACGCGCCGAGCCCATCGCCGTCACGCAGAACGTGCCTGAGTATCGTGTCATTCCGGATGTGCGCCGCCCTCAGGGGCTGGAGGTCTATCAGGTGCTGCGGGTCACGGCCACGTCCCCCACCGACGAGACGGTCGAGGTGCAGCCGTTTTACGGCATGACCCACGGCCGGGGCGGGGACGAGGACGCACGGCCCTGGTACTGGATGGCCGACCGCCGCGCCGGGGTGACCGACGACGGCGGCACCGAGGTCTATCTCGGCCTGGTGGACATGGATTTCGAACGCGCCGGCCGAGACGGCTGGGTGCTGTCGGTCGAGACGCTGTGCATCAACCGCGACCTGCCCAACGCCCTGCCGTTCGGCGGCGGCAACCCCCGGCTCGGGCTGGTGCAGGCGACCGCCGCCATCACCGGCGTCACCGCCCTGACGGCGCCGACCCGGACCCTGCGGCCGTCCGGTGGACCGGGCGGCCGCTGGCGGCTGGTCTCGCACCTGGCCCTCAACCACCTGTCGCTGTCCGGCGGCGACGAGGCGGTGCGGGCGCTGCGCGAGATCCTGGCCCTGTACGACATCCGGGGCACCGCCGAGACCCGCGCCCTGATCGACAGCATCGTCGGGGTGAAGGCCTCCTCCGGCGTGGCGCGCACGGCGGCGCAAGTCGGCGCGGCGGTGGCGCGCGGTGTCGACGTCGCGCTGGAACTGGACGAGAACGCCACCCCGACGGCGGGCACCATGCTGTTCGTCAACGTGCTCAACCGCTTCCTGGGGCTGTACTGCTCCATCAATTCCTTCACCCGGCTGTCGGTGTCGGTGCGCGGGCGCCCCGGCCTGTTGTGCCGCTTTCCGGCGCGGGCCGGCACGCGGGTGATGCTGTGACGGACGGGCGGGACAGCGACGGCGGCGACGGTGTGATCGACCGCTTGCGGGCCGAGCCGCACCGCTTCACCTTCCAGCAGGCGGTGCGGCTGTGGCAGCGCGAGGGCCGCCGCACCGGCAACGGCCGCCCGGTGGGCTACGACCATGCGCCGGCTGACCTGGCGGTGCGCCTGACCTCGCACCAGGCGCTGGGGTTTCAGCCGGGGCAGGTGGCGGCGCCCCGCCGGCGTGACGGCGACGACGACCCCCGGCCGCTGGTGGCGGCGACGTTCCTGGGGTTGACCGGCCCCAACGGCGCCCTGCCGCAGCACTACACCGAGACGGTGATGCAGCGCACCCGCGAGCGCGACCCGGCGCTGCGGGACTTCTTCGACATCTTCAATCACCGCCTGCTGTCGCTGTTCTGGCGCGCCGGGGCCAAGTACCGCCTGGACCAGTCCTATGAACTGATCGAGCACGGCGCCACCGACCCGGTGACGCAGGCGTTGCTGTCGCTGGTCGGGCTCGGCCTGCCGGGGCTGCGCGACCGCCTGCCCGTCAGCGACGAGACCATCCTCTATTACGGCGGACTGTTCAGCCACCGGCCGCCGACGGCGGTGGGCCTGGAGCAGGCCCTGGGCGATCTGTTCGGCCGACCGGTCCATGTCGAGCAGTTCCATGGCCGCTGGTTGACCCTGCCGCCGGAGGAACAAAGCCGCGTGGGCGCGCCGGAGGGCTCCCGCCTGGGTGTCGACACCGTGGCCGGCGCCCGCGTCTGGGACGTCCAGGGCAGTCTGCGCCTGCGCGTCGGGCCGCTGTCGTGGGAGGGCTTCCGCCGCTTCCAGCCGGACGGCGCCGACCTGCAGCGGCTGGCGGCGGTCACCCGGCTGTACGTCGGGCCGGAGTTCTGCTTCGACGTGCAGGTGGTGCTGGCCCGCGAGGAGGTGCCGCAGCTGCGGATGCCCACGGGCAGCGGCGAAGGCCCCCGCCTGGGCTGGAACACCTGGCTGGTGTCGGACCCGCCGCGCCAGGACGTCGGCGACGCCGTGTTCATGGTGCGGGACGTGTGACGGCGCCAGGCGCCGTTCGCCTGTCTCGTTCGCTTGACAACCGGGCGAGAGCGTGGTTGACACGCCATGTTGCACCCACGATAATGCGCGGCTATGAATGACGCAATCTCAAGGACTTAGCCGGTTGGTGGCACGAGATTGGCGCACCGAACCCGATCTTGACGGATCCTCAACGCAACGGGCTACGGTCCGTGGCGCGTTTTGGTGTTTCCGCCGTCCGTCATTCGCCCTTCATCTGTTGTCTTGGGGAGGCCGCTCATGCGGATCGTTCTGATCCAGCCCAACTATCACTCCGGCGGCGCCGAGGTCGCGGGCAACTGGTCGCCCGCCTGGGTCGCCTATCTGGCCGGATACCTGAAGGCGAAGGGCGGCTACACCGACATCCGCTTCATCGACGCCATGACCGACGACATGTCGGAAGACCAGCTGCGCGCCGCGCTGGCCGATGAAAAACCGGACATCGTCGGCACCACGGCCAACACCCCGGCCATCTACAAGGCCGAACGGGTGCTGGAGATCGCCCGCGAGATGTTCCCGAACGCGGTCACCGTGCTGGGCGGCATCCACGGCACGTTCATGTACCAGCAGGTGCTGCGCGAGGCGCCGTGGATCGACGCCATCGTGCGCGGCGAGGGCGAGGAAGTGTTCCTGAACCTGGTGCGCTCGGTCGACCAGGGCCAGTGGCCGGACGCGCGCGGTCAGGTCAAGGGCATCGCCTACGGCGAGGGCGAGAAGGTGATCGCCACCCAGGCCGAGGCGCCGATCCGCGACGTCGACGACATCGTCGCCGACTGGGGCGTGCTGGACTGGAAGAAGTACATCTACATCCCCACCGGCACCCGCGTCGCCACGCCGAACATGGCGCGCGGCTGCCCGTTCACCTGCTCCTTCTGCTCGCAGTGGAAGTTCTGGCGCGACTACCGCGTGCGCGACCCCAAGAAGGTCGTCGACGAGATCGAGACCCTGGTGAAGGAGTACAAGGTCGGCTTCTTCATCCTCGCCGACGAGGAACCGACCATCAACAAGAAGGCCTTCATCGCCTTCTGCGAGGAACTGAAGGCCCGCAAGCTGGACGTTCTGTGGGGCATTAATACCCGCGTGACCGACGTCTTGCGCGACGAGGACCTGCTGCCGTTCTACCGCTCCTGCGGGCTGGTGCACATCTCGCTGGGCACCGAGGCGGCGGCGCAGCTCAACCTCGACCTGTTCCACAAGGAAACCACGGTCGCCGACAACAAGCGCGCCATCGACCTGTTGCGCCAGAACGGCATCGTCACCGAGGCCCAGTTCATCGTCGGCCTGGAGAACGAGACGGTCGAGACCATCGAGGAAACGTTCCAGCTGTGCATGGACTGGAACCCGGACATGGCCAACTGGTCCATGTTCACGCCGTGGCCGTTCTCCGACCTGTACCGCGAGATGGGCGACCAGGTGGAGGTGCACGACTTCTCGCAGTACAACTTCGTCACGCCGATCATGAAGCCCAAGGCCATGGAGCGCGGCGAGCTGCTGGACGCGGTCATGTCCTGCTACCGGCGCTTCTATTCCAAGAAGGCGATCTTCAGCTATCCGTGGGTGCCGGGCGACAAGGTGCGCCGCAAGTACCTGCAGGGCTGTCTGAAGGCCTATTTGCGGTCGGCCATGAAGCGCCAGTTCTACAACCTGGGCAAGGTCGGCTACTGGGGGCCGCACACCATCAAGAAGGTGAAGTTCGCCTTCGATCGCTCGCGCAAGCTGGAGCAGACCCCGGACGAGGCGGCGACGGCGGACTGGAAGTCGGCCTCCAAGCGCAAGCAGGAGGAGATCGACGCCGGCATCCGCGCCTACAAGGAGGCCGGGCAGCCGCTCGACGCCACCCAGAACCAGAAGGCGGCGAGCGCCAAGGTCATGGCCTGCGGCGGCGGCGACGAGCAGATGAGCGAGCACGCCATGCTGTCGGCCATGGGCGGCTGCGGCAGCGGCACCGACCAGCAGCTGTCGGAGCACGAAATGGAACGGGCCATGAAGCCGTGCGCCAAGGGCGAGGAACCGCCCCTGGAAGAGGCCGACGCGCGGCGGTAGGCGTCGCCGCATCCGTTCCAACGATCACAACCGCCCCGCCATCTCCCGATGGCGGGGCGGTTGGCGTTTCGGCGGGCGGCAGGCAAACGCAAATTGACAAAGTTGACGAGGTTGACGACATTGACGGAAGCGCCCATCTTTTGCTGTGCAGTTGGAACGATCCCCGCCGATACGTCGATCAGGAGGGGCCATGGCCTCCGCACCTAAGAAACGCAACGACACCTCTGAACGCATCCCCACCGCCGCTCAGGAACGTCTGGACGCCCAGATGGAGCGCGAATGGAGCGCGATGATTGAGGGGGATCGTGAGGATACGCGGGCGCTCATAGACAGCACGCCATCCCAGGCAGGTCGTTTCGGCACGCTTGAGCGCGACGCGTTGGTCGCACGGTTGCGCGCCAAGGGTCGCGATGCCGCCGACACCATGCTCTCGGAAACGACCTACCTGTCGGGCGAGGACTTCGCCGCCCGCATCGGCCTGACGCGGCAGGCGCTCGACAAGCGCCGCAAGGCCGGGACTGTGTTGGGTCTCCAGGGCGAGAAGCGCGGTGTTCGGTATCCGGTATGGCAACTGGAGAACTCCGAGGGACAGCCGGTGTATGTGTTGCCGGCGCTAAAGGAGACTCTGCCGGCGTTGCTGGAGAGTCTCGGCGGGCCATGGTCGGTTCACACGTTTCTGACGACGTCCTGGCCGCAGGTCGGTGGTCGCACCGGTCTGGACTTGCTCCGGGAAGGCGCCGGCGCCGAAGCGCTGGAACTGGCCCGATCAACGCGATATGGTGGCGGACCCTGATCGCCGATCCGCACGAGGATTTCCTGGGGCCGCGATACCTTGCCACCGCCAGCGATCTGCTCGACGCCTACGGCGTGGTCATTGGGCCGGATGACTGACCATCAGGAGCCTGTTCGAGACCTGGGTTCCCATCACCGCTCGTTCTCAAGCCCAAGCTCCTTCCACATCCAGCGGAAATCGTAGGGCTGTTGTCCTTGAGACGCGGCGCGCCGTTGCTCGCCGTTTTCCAGGTGTTTCAACCAGTCGATGACGGTCTTGCGGTCGTCTTTCGCGCTCGCAGCCTGGCGCGGCGTTTTGTCGTCGAGAGCCGGAATGGGCTCATCCAAAAGCTGGTGATAGTAGTCGTCGAAATACTGATTGAGGAGTTGCTCCTGGACCTCCGGCGGGATGTCTTCCGCCCCGGACGCGGGCCGATCCGGGCGGTTTTCCAGCGTCTGCTGGATGTCCTCGTGCGTCATCAAAGGCGTGCCGACCATGGTCTTCAGGTGGGCCGCCAGAAGATCGCGCCCCTTTTCCGCGCGCTCCCGGGAGTTGGTGTTGAGGATCAGCGTCCCATTCTCGATATCCAGGGTCCCCAGGCAGGTGCGGCCCGATGCGTCCGAGCTGTGCAGAATGATGCCATCGTCCCCGTCATCGGGGTCGCGTTTCGCCATCCGTTGCGTCGGGGAACCGGGACCGGTCCAGGACCAGCTCACCGTGTCCGGTTCGATCCGGTCGATCTCCGCAATGCCATCAATCACCTGGGCCACGTCGGTTTCGTCGCCGTGTATGGGGAAGCGAACGGTGGAGAAAACAATATCGTCACCGTCCGTGTTGACCGCGTGTGGTGGCGGTCCAAGGACCCGACCCAGGTTTTCCGTGAGCCACAACCGCGTGAAAACGATCGTACCCGTGATGCCGAGGACGGCGTCTCTGAGATCAGCGTCACTCAGGAGGGGAGGCTCCTCCGTCTGTTCGGTTTCGGTTTCGGCTTCGCCGTCCGGGTGATCGGCAATCTCCTCCATGACCCGTTCAAGGGAGTCAAGAAAGCGATCTCCTGCCTCGCGGGAGAACACGAGCAATCCGCCGGCAAGATAGTGCTTCCCGTTGACGAGAAGGACCCTGGCACCAATCCGGTCCCAAAGGGCGGCGGTTTCCGAGCCCCTTTTTTCGTGCACGGTGATCGGGTCGCCGCCCCGAACCATGTCGCGGAGCGTCACGGTTTTTCCCCGGTCGAGATCAACGACCTCATAAAGAGACATCGTCGAGTCCCGCAGGGCTTCGAGATAGCGACGGCCGTGGACCTTTTCGCGCCAACCGCGTCGTTTCAGATAGTCGTCAATGATGGTGCGGCCGTCGTCATCAATCGGGGTCGAAAACAAGTCCTCGACAATCACACTGTAAAGCGATTGAAACGCCGGCCCGAGAAGTTCGACCAGCTCCTCATCATCAAGGTCGTAGTCTTCGAGAACGTCATCAAGGTGATTGGCGAATATGTTTTCCAGCAGCGGAACCCACTCGTCCTTGCGGGACCACGCCAAGAGATTCTGAATGGCCTGATCGGCCCCGGGAGGTCGCATGTGGCACCATCCGTAAGGTTGCGGTCTGTCCGTGGGGCGGCATTCTATCGGTCACGTGGGAAAAGGCAAAACCCACTGAACGGGATGGCACGTCGCAGGTTGGGTCTTACCCCGGCCGGGCGGCTCCGCCGGCCGCAGCCCCCCGAAGCTCACATCCACCTCACGCGTGCCCGCCCTCGCTGGACAGCAGCGCCGGGTCGATGCCCATGCGGGCCATGGCCAGATCGTATTTGGCGTCCAGGTCGGGGGCGAACACCAACTCGGGGTCGGCGTCCACCGTCAGCCACACGTTGCGGCGCAGTTCGTCGTCGAGCTGCCCCGGGCTCCAGCCGGCGTAGCCCAGAGCCATCAGCGTCCGGCTCGGCCCGGTGCCGACGGCGATGTCGCGCAGCACCTCCAGTGTCGCCGTCAGCGCCACGGCCTCGTCGACCACCAGCGTGCCCTCGTGGATGTAGTCCGCCGTGTGCAGAACAAAACCGCGCTGGCTTTCCACGGGGCCGCCGAACTGCACCTGGATCTGCTGGCAGCGCGGCGTGGCGGGGATATTGAGCTGTTCCAGCAGGTCGACGAAGCTGAAATCCGGGATGGCGCGGTTGACCACCAGGCCCATGGCGCCCTCGGACGTGTGGGCGCAAATGTAGATGACCGACCGCACGAAGCGCGGATCGCTCATGGCCGGCATGGCCACCAGGCACTTGCCGGTCAGGTAGCCGTCCGGCGCGCCGACGCTGGCGAACGTCTCCACCATGGATTTCCGCCTCCCTTCGGATCCGCGATCCCTCCTTTGGATTCGAACACGTCCGACAGGCCATGCCAAGCGGAACCGTGTCCGCCGTACCGTCCTTTGCCGTCCTTTCGCGGGCGGCACGTGTCCCCTTGCGCCTGTGGGGGCCTTTTCCGATATGCTGGGCACGGTTTGATCGGTCGGCCAGGACAGGAGGGCACCCGGTGAGGGCAAGGGCCAACGGCGGCGCGCGCATGGCGTCATGGAGTCTGATCTGGGTCCTGGCGGTGGTGGTGTGGTCGTTGGCGCTGGCAAGCGCGCCGCCGGCCCGGGCCGACCTGCCGGCCTGGACACCGCCCGGCACCGGCGCCTGGGTGGAAACACCCGAGGGGCGCGTGCGCCTGATCGCCGCCCGCCGCGCGCTGGATGGCGACTCGGCCGTGCGGCTGGGCCTGGAATTCGAACCGGTCGAGGGCTGGAAGGTCTATTGGCGCTCGCCCGGCGACGCTGGCTATCCGCCCTCCATCGACTGGACCGGCAGCGAGAACCTGGCCGAGGCTCGCCTGTTGTGGCCGGCACCGGAACGGTTCTCCGTGATCGGCATCGAGACCATCGGCTACGCTGGCGACGTCATCTATCCCGTCCACGCCACGGTGACCGATCCGGGCGAAAGCCTGCGTCTGCGGGCCAGCGTGGACTACCTGACCTGCCACGAGATCTGTGTGCCGCGCACGGTGGCGCTGTCGCTCGACCTGCCGGCCGGGCCGGGCGGCGCCTCGGCCCATGCGCAGGCGATCAACCGGGCCGAGTCGGCGGTGCCGGGCGACGGCGCCGCGCACGGCATGGCGCTGGAACAGGCGGTGGTCGAGGACGACGGCGCCGTGCTGCGGGTGGCGGTGCGGGCCGATCCGCCCCTGGCCGAACCCGACCTGTTCGTCGAGGGGCCGGAGGGCGCTTGGTTCTCGGCGCCCGAGGTGGCAGGTGACGACGCCGGCCTGACGGTGCTGTGGAGCCGCGCCGGCGGCATCGAGGACCTGCGCGGCGTGCCGCTGACCCTGACCGTGGTGGACGGCGCGCGCGGCCTGGAGGCCGAGGTCACCCCGGCGGCGGCGGTGGGACCCTCGCCCCTCGCGCCGGCCTCTGCGGCGGCGGGCGCGAGCAGCCTCGGCACGCTGCTGACCATGCTCGGGCTGGCCCTGGCCGGCGGCCTGATCCTGAACCTGATGCCCTGCGTCCTGCCCGTGCTGTCGCTGAAGGTGCTGGGCGCCATGGGCCACGGCGGCGCCAGCCCGGCCCACGCGCGGGCCAGTTTCCTGATGAGCGCGGCCGGGATCATCGCCTCGTTCCTGCTGCTGGGCGGCGCGGCCATCGCCGTCAAGGCCGCCGGCATGGCCGTGGGCTGGGGCATCCAGTTCCAGCACCCGCTGTTCCTGGTGGCCATGGTGGTGCTGTTGACCCTGTTCGCCGCCAACCTGTGGGGCCTGTTCGAGATCGGATTGCCGGGCTGGCTGGCCGACGCGGGCGGCGGGCGCGGCGAGTCCGACCACGGCTCGCTGTGGGGCGCGTTCGGCACCGGCGCCTTCGCCACCCTGCTGGCGACGCCGTGCTCGGCGCCGTTCCTGGGGACGGCGGTGGGATTCGCCCTGGCGCGGGGGTGGAGCGAGATCGCGCTGATCTTCCTGGCTTTGGGCGTGGGCATGGCGCTGCCCTATCTGCTGGTGGCCGCGCGTCCGGGCCTGGCCACCCGGCTGCCCCGGCCCGGGCGCTGGATGAACCGCATGAAGGTCGTGCTGGGCGTGGCGCTGGCCGGAACGGCGGTGTGGCTGCTGACCGTGCTGGCGGCGCAGGTGCCGCCGCTGGCCGCCGCCCTGGTGGGCGGGCTGATGGTGCTGATGGTGCTGGTGGTGGCGATCCCCGCCCGCCGCCTGCCGGGCCGCGCCGTGCTGGCCGGCGTGGCGGCGGTGGCGGCGCTGGCCCTGCCGGCCTGGGCGGACAGGGTGCCCGGCGGCGCGACCGATGACGGCGCGCAAGGGTCCCCCCTCACGGGCGACTGGCGGCCGCTTGACCCGGCCGCCATCCCGGCCCTGGTGGCCGAGGGACGCACGGTGTTCGTCGACGTCACCGCCGACTGGTGCGTGACCTGTCTGGTCAACAAGCGCGTCGTGCTGGACCGCCCGCCCGTGGCCGAGCGTCTGGCGGCCCCGGACACGGTGCTGATGCGCGGCGACTGGACCCGCCCCGACGACGCCATCACGGCCTACCTGGCCAGCTTCGGCCGCTACGGCATTCCCTTCAACGCGGTCTACGGGCCGGCGGCGCCGGACGGCGTTCCCCTGCCGGAGCTGTTGACCAGTGGCGCGGTGCTGGAGGCCATCGAGACGGCGACGGCCACCACCACCCGTGCCGCGTCACCCGGATCGTGACATCCCGAGGGGGCCGTCGCGGTCCGATCCTCCAACAACACCGTCACGGAAACGACCAGGAGAGAGAGCCATGCCCACCATCCAGGCCGGTGACCGCATTCCTGACGTCACCCTGTTCATGCTGACCGACGAGGGGCATCCGCCCGGTCACAACCGAAGAGCTGTTCGGTGGCAAGACCGTGGTGCTGTTCTCGGTGCCCGGGCCGTTCACGCCGACCTGTTCCGAGCAGCACCTGCCAGGATACATCCGCCACATCGACAGCTTCGCCGACAAGGGCGTGGACGCCGTGGCCTGTGTTTCGGTCAGTGATCCGTTCGTCATGGCCGCTTGGGGCAAGGTCAGCGGCGCAGACGACCGGGTGCTGATGATCTCGGACGGCAACGGCGCCCTGGCCGCCGCCACCGGCACCGAGCTCGACGCCTCGGCCATGGGCCTGGGCACGCGCTCGCAGCGCTACGCCATGGTGGTCCGCAACGGCCTGGTCGAACACCTGTTCCTGGAGGGCGGCCCGCAACTGGAGGTCTCCAGCGCCGAGAACGTCCTGTCGCATCTTTAGGGCGAGATACGAAGTACGGAAGGGCCTTGCCGAACGTCTCGGAGATCCAAACGGCCAACGCTTCAAGGGTCCAGGCGCAGACTCCTTCGGTGTCCGGGTCCGGGCCTTGACGGACGACATCCAGGAGCTTGGCCTGCTCCTCTTCGGCCAGAAACGGGGCGCGCCTCGGCGCCGCCCGGTCCCGCAAGCCTTCAACCCCTTCCGCATTGTAGCGGATCACCGCATCGCGGAGCGCTTGACGTTCAAGGCCGGCCAAACGAGTCATCCTCATCGCCGGCCGGTATTACTCTGCATCAGTGTATCGTGCCTGTCTCAAGCCGATGCCACGGCATCCCAGAACGACGACTTCCGCCCGTGCTCCCGGCGCAGGCGTGCCTGATAATCCGCGTGAGGCTCCAACGCGCCGAAGTCTTCGATCCGCGTCGCCAGGCCGGCGCAGTCCATCAGGTGGCGGGCAGCATGGCGGTAGCGGCTGCTTCGGGCGCGCACCAACGAGAAGTCGATCATGGCGCGCAACAAGACGGTCGCCGCCAGGGGATACTTCTCCGCCAGCGCCTCGGCGGCCGGCGTCAGAAGGCCATAGTGGTTGCCATCCAGATCAGACGCCCTCGCCAGCACAAGCCGCGCGGCCCGATCCAGTGCCGGCCATTCGAGCAGGAACCAAAGAGCCTGATGCGCGTTGTCTACGCCCTCCGCGTGTGTCAACGCCCGCTCCTCCGCCTCCAGATCCTCGAAGTCTGGCAGCTTGGAGAGGTACGTGCGCAAGTGGTCCGGCGACAAGTCCTGTTCAAAGACCGACCACCGCGCTCCTTGCGCCTCGTTTAAGCGCCCCAGCGCTTCCAGGGCGGCGATCCGAGCATCAGCGAAGTCGAAGTCCGGCAGCCACCAGTGGTGTCGGGGTGCATCCGCCTCGTCCAGAACCCGCAGGGCCTCGTCGGCGCGCCCGGCCGCGACCAGACGCTGGGCAATCTCGGCCGCGGTTTTCGGAGCCTTGCGGAACTCAGGTGGGTGCTGAGCGATGAATGCATCGACATCACCCTGGACGTCTGCGATGTCCTGCAAGGCGTGGCGAACCGTGCTCTGGCGGGACCTCTCTTCCACCTCGTCAGCATATGTGGGACCAAAGGAGCCGCCACCCACGACTTTTCGTTGATTGTCGGGCGATCTCTTCACCGGCGTATTCGACAGGATCACAATTCGCACCTTTAGGTGCTCCAAGCCCTTCGCCCCGAGGGCCGGGGCCAGGATGCTGATCAGGCGGTCGGTCAGGCCGTAGTCGTTGCTGACCAGGGCATCGTAGGTCCGGTCGGCTAGAGCAACCGGCTCCGCCCCCGCCGCCGTGGCGAGCCTGCCGAGATCCTCGCAGGCGGTTCGGAATACATCCGCGATCACCCCGCTGCTGTCGTCGCACCGCGCATAGACCGCGTTGCCCAGTTCGACGAACCGCCATAACAGGTCCACTGCGGCGCCCGGATCGCCTTCCCCTACTTTGTTGACAATGGCCTTCCGCTGGAGTTCCAGATCGGAGGCGAACGTACGGCTCTCTGACCATTCGATGAACCGGGACCCCCGCTTGATCTCGCCCAGGCGCTTGCGCACCTCGTGGGCAACCTCACGCGGCCCTTGGGCGTCTGCCAGAGCAAGGCGCAGCCGCCGTTTCGCCGCCGCGTTGCCGGCGGTCACCTCCAGCAGCAGCTCGGCCAGCCGCTCGGCGCCAAGGGCTTGCAGGTTCTTGGCACTGAGGGTCTTCTTGGATGGCATAGTCGCTCAGCAGCCAATACGACCATTGATCCTCAGCGGAGACTGCCACGCCCGCACCGGCAGATGCCAGAAGGAAGAGGATCATGAGGCCAAAGAGGCCGTACCCCGTGTCCCAGGATCAGGTCATCATCCGCCGCGAGGGCAATCAAGCTATCATTGCATGATGAGTGATACCAACGGACCGAAGTCATGACTCGTCGCCATTCGCCGGGCGCAGCGCCGACGCGGGAGATCCCTCGGCTCGCCCCCGGCGACGCTTCGCGTCGCCGAGATCATAGAAGCGCGACCATCGTCCCGATGGTCGCGGGGGCTCGCTCGGGATGACGATTTTCTTTAAGGAACAAATACATACGTCATCCCGAAGCGTCCGTTAGGACGCGAGGGATCTCCCAAGGTCGTGTGCCGACGGTCCGGAAAACGTGTCACGATTTCCGTCGCTTGGTATCAGAGGGGGGGAGACCGCGAGGAATCCCCCTACTCGATTAAGTCTTTGATTTAATGGTCGGAGAGGCGGGATTCGAACCCACGACCCCTTGACCCCCAGTCAAGTGCGCTACCAGGCTGCGCCACTCTCCGAAACCCCGGCCAGCACGGTCCGGCGCCAGCGGGAGAGGCACTATACCGAGGCCGCCTGGGCGGTGCAACACGCGAACGCCGCCGAGTTGCGGACCCGGGCGCCGCCGTGGCATGGTCCGATCGCCCCGCCCTTTCGGATTGCACCCATGCCGTCGTCGCCGACCGCCGTCCCCGCTTCGTCACGCCCCCTGTCCGTCGCCGTGCTGATCACGCTGGCGCGCGGGCCGTCGGCCGGCGGTCACGTCAAGTGCTGGGAGCGGTTCGCCGAGGCGGCGGCCACCCTGGCGCCCGGCGCCCTGGATCTGACCGTCTACGCCATGGGCGACACCGAGTCCGTGGAGCCGCTGGCCGAGCACGTGCGCTTCCACGCCCTGCCGCCGACCCTGGGCACGGCCCGGTTTCCGCTCCTGGCCCAGGGCGCGGGGCACACCGACCTCGCCCCGCACCACGCCCGGCTGGCCCGCCACCTGCGCCGCCACGATGTGCTGCACTGCACCGACACCTTCACCTTTTCCCGCACGGCCAAGCGGGTGGCGAAGCGTCACGGCGCGGCGTTGGTGGCGTCGATCCACACCGACCTGCCCACCTTTACCACCGTCTACTCCCGCGAGATCCTGGCGCGGATGGTCGGAACGGGATGGCTGGGCCGGCGGGTGCTAGACGACCTCGACCTGCCCGGCCGGCTGGGTCGTGACGCCGCACGGAAAGTGTCAACGTTCGTCGCCGCGTGCGACCGCGTACTGGTCTCAAAGGAGGCGGATCAGGCGATGGCCGCCGCAGCATTGGGCGCCAACCGCGTACACTGGCTGCGGCGGGGCATCGACCTCGACCGCTTCAACCCGCGCCACCGCGACCGGGCACGCCTGCGCATCGAGATGGGTGTGCCGGCGGACCGGCCGCTGCTGCTGTTCGTGGGCCGCGCCGACGATAGCAAGCGCCTGATGACGCTGGCCCGGGCGGCGCGACGGCTGCTCGACCAGGGCCGGGAGGTGCATGTCGTGGCAGTTGGCGAGGGCAACCGGCGCGCCGACCTGCTGGCGCTGCTCGGCCCCGAACACGCCAGCGCCCCCGGCGCCCTGCCGCAGGATGCCCTGCCGGCGCTGTACGCCAGTGCCGACCTGTTCGTGTTCCCGTCGGAAAGCGAGGTCTCGCCCAACGTCGTGCTGGAGGCGCGCGCCTGCGGCGTGCCGGTGGTGCTGTCCAGCCGCGACGGCGGCGCCCGCTTCGTGCGCGCCCACGGCCTGGACGGCGTTCTGGTGGACGATCCCGACCCGGCCGCGTGGGCGGCGGCGATCGAACCGCTCCTGGGCGACGCCGAGGCCCGACACGCCATGGGCGCGCGCGCCCGCGCGGCCGTCGAGGCGACGGCGCCCTCTTGGCGTGACGTCCTGGAGCACGACCTGCTGCCGGTCTGGCGCGCCGCGGCCAGTGACCACGGCCGACCCCATGGTGGCCCATGAAAGCCAGAGCCGCGATCCTGCCCCTGCTCAAGGCCGGGGTGTCGCTCGGCCTGTTGGGGGTGATCCTCGCCAGTGTGGACCTGCGAGCGCTGTGGGCGCGCCTGGACGCCGACGTGGCGCTGGCCGGCGGGGCGGCGCTGCTGCTGCTTCAGGTCCAGGCGGTCGGCGCGGCGGCCCGCTGGCGGCTGGTGCTGTCGGTGCACGAGCAGGTCCTGCCCTTCACGGTCACATGGCGCAACGTGCTGCTGGGACTGTTCGGCAACCAGGCCATGCCGTCGACCATCGGCGGTGACGCGCTGCGGGTGTGGAACGGCTGGCGGCTGGGCCTGCCGCTCGGGTTGGCGACGCGGTCGCTGATCGTCGACCGGGTGTTCAGTTTTCTCGGGCTGATCCTGCTGTGCGTGCTGGGCCTGCCGGTGCTGGCGGCCAGTGCCGACGACCCGCTGGTGGCGCGCGGCCTGCTGACGTTGGTGCTGGGCGGGCTGGGGTGCCTGCTGGTGCTTCTCGGTCTTCGCTGGCTGCCGTCGGCGTTGGCTGACCGCGCGGCCGTCCGGCCTTTGGTCGCCCTGTCGGGCTCGGCGTGGCGCGTGCTGAGCAGCCGGCGCGCTTTGCCGCCGGTGCTGGGCCTGATGCTGCTGCCGCACCTGATCGATATCACGGTGGTCTGGCTGTATGCGCTGGCGCTGGGCACGGACGCCGCGTGGACCACCATCGCCCTGGTGTTTCCGCCGGCCATCCTGACCGCCGCCGTGCCGGTGTCGGTGGCCGGCTGGGGCCTGCGCGAAGGCGCACTGGTGCTCGGCTTTGGCATCGTCGGATTGCCCGCCGACGCGGCGCTGGCCTGTTCGCTGCTGTACGGGGCGTCGGCCGTGGTGACCGGCCTGATCGGCGGCGGGGTCTGGGCGCTGGGGGACGCCGATGGCCTGGCGGCGTTGCGTCGCGCGCGGACCGAGGCCGCGCACCTGCCGACGCACGACCGCCCACCTTGATGCGCCCCGCCGCCCCGTCCGCCCTTATCCGATTCACACACATCCAAAGCCGTTGTTTGCCGCCTGAACCCCCTCCCGACCTCCCCCTTAAATGGGGGAGGAGTTCCGGCAGGCACTTTTCGGCGAGCTGGAGAACGGCCCGCAAAGAGGGTGCAGGCCGGACCCCCTCCCCGTTTACCTATCTGATTCACACATTTTTTCTTCAGATCGTCATTGCGAGGCGCGCAGCGACGAAGCAATCCAGGGCGGATATCTGCGTTTTACGCTCTGGATTGCTTCACCCTCGTCTTGCGACGAGGGTTCGCAATGACGGGCCATTTTCCGCCGGGGCCGTCAACCCCAGCTTGGCGGGAAAAGAAGTGTGAATATGATAGCCGTTTACGGGGAGGGTTGGGGTGGGGTCTTGCGCCACCCCGTCGGCTCGCTCGAACACTGGTGGAGACGTGTGAACATGACAGCCGTCCGGCCCCGGGGAACACAACCGCCAGGGCGCGGACACAGTCTGACTACTGGGTCGAGGTCGGCTTGGTGCCGGGCACCGGCGCCGGTCGGTGCGAGACCTCCACCGCCTCAGCGGCGGGCGCGGACGCCGGCGCGCGGACCTGCATGTCTGGCGCCGGACGGGTGACCCCCTCGACCGTGCGGTCGCCGAAGGCGTAGTCCGGCACCACCCCGGCGCCGGCCCGGGCGTCGGCCGCGGCCTCCTCGGGATCGGCGACCCCCAGGGCGGAGGACAGCGCTCCCATCACTGCCAGGATGCGGTAGACCGCGAAGTCGGTGACGTATTCGGCGCTGACCAGGGCGCTGCGGGACAGGAACAGTTCGTTCTCGCTGTCGAGCAAATCCAGCAGATCACGTTGACCGATCAGGAACTCCTGGCGATAGGTATCGACCACCTCGGTATTGGACGCCACTTGATCGCGCAGGATGGCCACCCGGTTGCGGGCCGACTCCAAAGCATTCCACGACAGGCGGGTTTCCTCGGCCACCGCGCGCTCGACCTGCATGGTCTCGGCGCGCTGTTCGCCGATGCGGTGCGACATCTCGACCCGGCGGGCCGTGTCGATGCCGCCGTTGAACAGGTTCCAGGACAGCATCACCATGGCGCTGGCGTCGTTGTTGATGCCTTCCACGCCGTCGACGTTGTGGTTGCGCTTGTGCTGCAGTTCCAGTTCGATGGTCGGATAGTAGGCGCCGCCGGCCTCGCGATGGGCCGCGCGGGCCTCGTCGATCTGGGCCGCCCGCGCCCGCAAAGTCGGGCTGTTGTTGACGGCATAGACAACCGCCTCGTTCACCGAAGCCGGCAGCGCCGACTCCAGGGACGGCGGCGGCGACAGGGCCTCCGGCTCGCTGCCGACGATCGTCAGGAACCGGGCGCGGGCGTCGGCCAGGTCCTGTTCGGCGCTGACCAGGGTGTCGCGGGCCGCCGACAGACGGCTTTCGGTCTGTTGCTGGTCACCGACGCCGGACTGGCCGGCGTTCACGCGCTGGCCGACGCGCGACAGGATATCCTCGTGGACCGCGATGTTTTCCGCCGCGATGTCGAGCAGTTCCTGGTAGCGCAGCACGTCCATGTAGACCTCTGCCGCGTCCAGCGACAGGGTCTCGACCCGCTCCTCGACGCGGAGGGAGGCGCCATCCAGGCGGGCGGCCCGTTGCTCGATCTTGGCCTCGCGGTCGAAGCCGTCGAACAGAAGCTGGGTCAGGCGAATCTGCGTGTCGTAGCGCAGCAGGGTCTTCTCATCGATGGCCCGCGTCTCGGTCCATTCCGGCCCGACGTCGGCGCTGACATCCAGGCGCGGGAAGTAAAGCCCTCGCCCCTGTCTCAATTCGAACACCTGGGCGCGACGGTTTTCCTTGGCGGCTTCGATCTGCGGGTTGGTCGCGGTGGCCTGGAACGCGGCTTCCTGCAGCGACATGCCCTGGGCCGGCAGCGCCCCCAGCATCGTCAGCGCGGTGGTGGCCAAGAACAGGTGCCTACACAGACGCATGATTTCCTCCGTTGTGACAAGCCGCCCCGGCAGTGCGGATTCGCGGGGTCCGTCGGCACTTGCGTTCGGTAAAGAGTCGAGAACCATGATTAGATCAAGTGACCATGTTCTGTCAATTAACTAAAGCACAACCGAAAGAACACAGGAACTATTAAGGTGCCTCAAAAACGCACACCCATCAACAGGTATATCCTGCATAGAAACGCCGCTACTCGCCACACACAAAGTAAAGCGCGGTGGCCGTATGACTTTCGAAAGGTCCTTTTTATTGGCTCCCACACCCCGCAACGGCCACCAGCGCCGCCCCGATGACCGTCGGCACGCCGGTCCCGCAAAAGAGTACATGGAAAACCACCCTGAACAGCTACACAGTCCACGATGGGCACGGCCCGGATAGCGCCCCATCCCTGGGTCGGGCCGCGCGGTTTCGTGCCAAATCCGGTGGGTGTGGCATTATCGCCACTCACGCGGTGCCGGTCTTGCCATCGATGTCACGCCATCTCTCGGCCCCGCCCCGGTTCTCCAGGTAATTCAACAGCGCGGCCACGGGACGCCGGTCGAATTGGGCGCCGGCTCCTTTGAGCATCTCCGCGGACGCCTGCTCAACCGGCAAGCCATCGCGGAACGCGCGCGGGCTGACCATGCCGACGAAGGCATTGGCCACCATGACGATCCGCGCGCTCAACAGGATCTCCTCGCCGGCCCGGCCGTCCGGATAGCCCTGACCGTCCCAGCGTTCCTGGAGTTGGCGCACGGTCTCGGCCACCGGCAAGTCGAAGCGCACGGACGCAAGAAGGTCAGCCGTTTGCACCATTGAGTCGCGAATGGTTGTCTTTTCCGCATCGGTCAGCGGGCCGGTCTTGGTCAAGATGGCTTCGGGAACCAGGATCTTGCCCAGATTCATCAAGTTGCCGGCGATGTCGACCGTCCGCCGGGTCTCGTCAGGTTCGCCCATCTCGACGGCGATGGCGCTGGCGAGCTCCGCGACCATGCTCGAATGGTTCGCCGAGAAGGGATCGCGCCGGTCCACCAGGCTGACCAGGGTGCCGACCAGGTCGCGCATGGTTGCTTCGCGGCGTTCGCGTTCGGCCATCAGGTCGGTGACGTCCTCCAGCACCATCAGCACCGAGCGTGGATGGTCCCGATCCGCCGCCAGCGGAATGTGATCGGACTTGATCATGCGGGTGCGCCCCCCCTGATCGAGGGATTGCACCTCCGACACGGGCGCGCCGGTCAGGAAGGCCCGCGTGTTCAGATCCTGGAACAGCTTGGCCGTGTGCGGCCCCATCACCTCGACCATGGAGCGGCCAACAACCTGGTCTGGCGTCAGGCCCGAGTTCCACGTCGCGCCGATGTTGGCGAAGGTGTATCGGCCCTTTTCGTCCACCGAAGCGATGGCGGTTGGCTGCCCGTCGGTCACGACGCGAATGAACTTCATGTAGTTGTGCAGGCGGTCCGCCGCGATCTTGTGCCGGGCGGCGATCTCGCCCAGCCGCACCGACGTTCCATGCCGCCACAATGCCAAGGCGCCGATGAAGATGCCGGCGATCACCAACAGGAACACGATCAACAGGGTGTTCAGCCGGGCCTCGGCGGCCCCCAGGGCCTCCGCCTCGGTGATGGAATGCACCAGCACCCAGTTCGTTTCGGGTATGGCGCGACTGGTGAACAGCACGTCCTCGCCGGCGTGGTTGCGGCCGAACCCGAACAGGCCCGGTTCGGCCAGCGCCCGCGCCGCAGCAAGCTCCGGCGTGTCCGTCGACAAGGTCTTGCCCATCGCCGGCGTGCCGTCGGACAGCGGCGTGATGTACTCGACGGAGCGATCGCGCCGGCGCACCAGGTTGGTCTCGGTGCTCTCCCAGATGGTGCCCGGCTGGACCAGCAGGTCGAACACGGTACGATCGAACGGCCGCAGACCGACCACGAAGCCGATCTCGGCGCCCGCCGCCGCGTCCTGCTGCACGGCATACAGCGGCGCGGCAAAGGCCAGAAGCGGCTCGCCGGTGGGGCCGATCCGCGGCCCGTGGATAGCGGTGGTCCCCTCCCCCGCCCGGGCGAGCATCGGCCCGAATCCGTCGGGCAGGCGCGGCATGTACGTGCTGCCGACGATCGTCCCGCCGGCCGGATTGACGATCGCCAGCCCGGCGCTCGCCGGCGCGCCGATGTTGGCGTCGACGCGCCCCGACAGGCGATTGGGCACGAACCCGGTCTGGTCGGCGGTGGCGTTGAGCAGATTGCGGATGTAGTTGCCTTCGATCTGATCAAGGTCGTCGGCGCCACCGCCGGCGAGGTCCATGGCATAGAGTTGAAGATTGGCATTGCTCGCCAATCGGGTCAGAACCGCCGTCTGCTCGTCTAGCCACTGGGTCACGGCCCCCGCGCGCCCATCGGCCACGATACCCAGGCGAACCTGCCAGTTCTGGATTTCGCGGTCGCGTTCCGCGCCGATGAATCTTAGCACCAGGGCAACGCCCACCACGGCCACCACGACCAGGACGGCCGCGATTGCCAGCATCCGCAGCCGCGCGCGGCGGGCACCGGCGTCGGCCTCAAGGCCATCATCGGGCCGAGCCCCCTCGGCGTCGGCAGTGCGGCCGCCGGTTCCCTTGTCGTCGCTCACCGGTCGTCCTCCCTGACACGCCCGCGTGGCGGTACCCAGACCGGCCACACGGACATGGCCGAAGACCACACACGTGCTCCGGCTGTTCAATGGACATGGTGCCACGCCTCACTGCGGCCGGCAATTCGTGAGCGCGGCCCGCGTTCCCGACGGAACAGATCGTCGGATGCACCTCATGTGACACAGATCACATGGATAAGCACATTCGAAACCTGTCGAGCTGTGTTAAACTGCACGGGCAGACGATGGGTCCCGCCTGCGGTCGACACGCAGGAGATCACGCTCGGTGGCAAGGACTGCCGCCCCGATCGCCGAAGGATCCAGACCGCTGGTGTTGGGAAAGAAAGCCGAACCCATGCTCGACCAAGACAGTATGTCAACGTCCATCGTCCTCGCCACCCTGGCCGGCGACCCGGCGCGCCTGCGGGCGGCCCTGGACGACGCGCGCATTCCGTATCGGCTGCTTGCGACGCCGACACAGATCGCGCAGGCGGCCGACGCGCCGATGGTTCTGCTTCTGAATGACCCGGGGAGCCAATCGTCTCCGGACCTGCCCCCACGCGCGGCCGCCACGACGGCCGTAGTCAAGGACCTGACGGCCGAGGGCGAGGAGGCGTTGATGCGGGCCGGGGTCAACGAGGTCGTGGCACTCGACGATGTCACGCCATCCGCCCTGGCGCGGGCCATCAACCGCGCTCGCGTGCGCCATGCCATGGCCCACGACGCGGAAGGGTCGCGGCGCGCGGCCTATGGGATGCTCGACCGCCTGCCGTTGGCGCTGATCCTGACTCGCCCGGACGGACGCATTGTTCACGCCAATGCCCATGCCGCACGTCTGCTCGCGGACGGACGGGCACTGACACGCACGCGCGAGGGCCTTCTAGTTGCCGCGCGCGGGGACGACACGGCGCGGCTGCGCGAGGCCATCGCCGCCGTGGCCGGGGAGACCGCTTCCAACAGCGGCGACGGCGTCAACGAAGGCGCCATCGCCGTGCGCTCGCGCGACGATGACAGGACGCTGTCGGTTATCCTGGTGCCGGCCGGTCCCGCCCATCCGGGCGCCGCGCTGTTCATCGCCGATCCGGATGCGGACTATTCGATCAGTGACGACCGCCTGATGAGCCTGTACGGTTTGACCCGCTCCGAGGCGCAGATCGTGGCCCGGCTGGCGCGCGGTCTGACCCTGGAGGAGATCGCCGCCACGCGCGGCCAGCAACTCAACACCATCCGCACCCAGGTCAAATCGGTCTTTCGCAAGACCAACACTCGGCGGCAGTCGGACGTCATCAAACTGGTTCTGTCCGGCCCGGCCGTGATCACCGCCATGCCCGCCGCCCGGCCACCCGCCGCACGTCCCGTGGCGCCCGAGCCGGCAGCGGAGTGAAGACATCGGCTCGCGCGCAACACCCATCCAAGCGTGTCAAACCAAACAACGGCGGCTCCAACGATGTTCGGCAAACGAAAGCAACGACACGAGACGCCCCCAGCGCCGGCCGAGACAAGCCCGCCAAGCCCGATGGCGGCTCCCAATACGGCGGCGTCCGCCGATCCCGCGTCCCCGTCGGAATCTGGCCCCGACACCAACGCGGACTCCGATTGGGCTTTGCGTCCCACCGACCTGAAGCCGGAAACGGCCGACCCGCTGCTCGGCGCCCTGATGGCGCTGTGTCGCCTGCACGGGCGGCCCCGGTCGGCCGCCTCGCTCACGGCCGGATTGCCGCTGGAAAACAACAGGCTGACCCCGGACTTGTTCCCGGTGGCGGCAGAACGCGCCCGCCTGAGCGCCCGCGTGGTGCGGCGCGCGTTCAAGGACATTCCCCAGCACGTCTACCCGGTCGTGCTGCTCCTTAAGGGACGGACCACAGGCGTCGTCCTGAGGCAGGTGCAGCGGGACGAGTACGAGGTCCTGCTGCCCGAGACCGGCACCGGCACAGAAATCCTGTATCGCAAAGCCATTGAGGACCGGTACGACGGCTACGCCATCCTGGCGCGCCCGGAGATCACCTATCGCGGCCAGATGGACGAACGCGCGGAAGAGCCGCGCGGCAACTGGTTCTGGTCCACCTTGCGCAAGATGGCGCCGGTCTATTTCTACGTCATCCTGGCCGCCATCATGATCAACCTGTTCGCCCTGGCCGGCCCCCTGTTCACCATGAACGTCTACGATCGCGTCGTGCCCAACCAGGCGCTGGAGACGTTGTGGGTACTGGCCAGCGGCGTGGCGATCGTCTACGCGTTCGACTTCGTCCTGAAGTTGTTACGGGCCTACTTGATCGACCACACCGGCAAGCGCGCCGACGTGGTCATGTCCTCGATCATTTTCGGCCACGCCATGAACGTCCGCATGGGCGCGCGGCCCGCCTCGTCAGGTGCCTTCGCCAATCGCTTGAAGGAATTCGAGGCGGTGCGCGACTTCTTCACTTCGGCCACCGTTGTCGCCCTGGTGGACATCCCGTTCATCTTCCTGTTCATCGGCGTGATCTACCTGATCGCCGGTCCGGCCGCCTACGTGCCGCTGATCGCCGTGCCGGTGGTGATCATCGGCGGCCTGCTACTGCAGGCCCCGCTACGCCAGGCCACGCGCAAGACGATCGAGGGCAACGCGCAAAAGCACGGCATCCTGGTCGAGGCCATCTCGGCCCTCGACACCATCAAGAGCCTGGGCGCCGAAGGCCGGATGCAACGCGACTGGGACGCCTTCACCGGCGAGGCCGCCGGGCTGAGCGCCCGCGTCAAGTTCCTGAGCGGGCTCGGCGTTCACTACTCGTCCCTGGTCCAACAGATCGTCACGGTGACCGTGGTCATCATCGGCGTCTACCTGATCGCCAACAACGAACTGACCATGGGCGGGCTGATCGCCTCGACCATCCTGACCGGACGCATCATGGCGCCGCTGGGCCAGGTCGCCGGGTTGGTCTCGCGCCTGCACCACGCCGCGACAGCCCGCAAGGCGATCGACGAGATCATGGCGTTGCCGGTGGATCGGCCGCGCGGCAAACAGTTCCTCAGCCGCCCGGCCATGGCCGGACGCATCGACTTCCAGAACGTCACCTTCACGTATCCGAACGCCCAGACGCCGGCCGTGCGCAACATCTCGTTCGCGGTTGAACCGGGCGAGCGGGTGGCCATCATGGGGCCTATCGGCTCCGGCAAGTCGACCATCGCCCGTTTGCTGACGCGCCTCTATGACCCGACCGAGGGATCGGTGCAGATCGACGGCGCCGACCTGCAGCAGATCGACCCGGCCGACATCCGCCGCACCGCCGGCGTCATCCTTCAGGATATCGTGCTGTTCACCGGAACCGTGCGCGAGAACATCGCCATGGGCGCCCCGGAGGCCGACGACGCCATGATCCTGCGTGCGGCCGAGCTGTCCGGCGCGCACGACTTCATCAGCCGCCACCCCATGGGCTACGACATGCCGGTCGGCGAACGGGGCTGTCTGTTGTCCGGCGGCCAGCGCCAAGCCATCGCCCTGGCCCGCGCCCTATTGCCAGACCCGCCCATCCTGGTGCTGGACGAACCCACCAGCATGATGGACATGGCCGCTGAGGATGCGTTCGTGAAACGCCTTGGCGCCTCGCTGAAAGACAAGGCGCTGATCATCATCACCCACCGGCCCTCGCTGTTGAACGTCGTCGACAGGGTGATCGTGATGCGCCGGGGCGAGGTGGCGGCCGACGGCCCGGTGAGCGACCTGCGGCCGAAGCTTGTGCCGGGCAGCGTGCCTGCGGGGTCCGACACACCCGGGAAACGGTCGGTGACGGGTCGCCTGCAACGCCCCGAGCGTGCCGCCAAGTCGACCGAAGAGCCGACCGCCAAGCCGGATCCGGCGGCACCGGAAGGCCCGTCCAGGGATGAACGCCCGCCGCGCCCCGGCCCCCGGGCCAAGGTCTCGACACGACCAACGCCGGAAGCCGGGCAGCAGGCCTCCGACAGGCCCGTCTCGCCAGCCATCTCCGCCGCCATGCAGGCGGCCCGGACCAAACGTCAGGAACAGAGCGCGCGCCCGGCGAAGCCGCCCGGCCGGCACCCCCAACCGGCCCGGTCGCCCGAGCCGCCACACTCACCGCCCCCGGCCGCCGATGCCCCCACGGCCGCACCGGGGCCGCCGGCCCGTCCGCCGGCGCGCGTTTCGGCCGAAGCGCGTCCCACACCGCCATCGCCCGCCCCCGAGGGCGACGCCGTGGCGCCCCCGGCCAAGGCTCCGGCACCAGCCAAGGCGGCAGCCGCGCACAGCCGGCCTCTCGATGAAACGCTGGACCGCGCCATGGCCCGCTCGGGCGACAGGCCCCCCTCGACGCCCCGCACCGCCCCGGCGAGGGAGGCCGCCAGCGAAGAGCACGGCCAGTGGCCGCCGCCTGTGGCCGAATCCATCCGGGCCGAATCCATTCGACACCGACAGTCTGACGACAGCGAGGCCACGGCACCGACGGCGCGGCCGTCCACGGCGCAGGGCCGGCCCCGTCCCGGCACGAGCGCCACCCCCACGGAGGCGCGACCGGGTCCGTTCGGCCGCCATCGCGGAGAGTCGTCATGACCACCTCATGGAAGGATCTTCGCTTCGCCCGCCATCGTATCCAGGCCGAAACCATCGGTCCCGGACGCCTCGCCTATGTGATCCTCTTCCTCGTGATCGTCTTTTTCGTCGTCGCTGTCCTGTGGGCCAAGTATACCCACATCGACGAGGTGACCCGGGGCGAGGGTCGGGTCATTCCGTCCTCGAAGGTTCAGGTGATCCAGAATCTCGAGGGCGGCATCGTCAAGGACCTGCTGGTGCAGACGGGTGAGCTGGTCGAGGCCGGACAGATCCTCATGCGCCTGGATTCGGTCGGCTTCGGCTCCGACCTGGGCGAGATCCAGGCCCGCCGAACGTCACTCATCGCCCGCATCGCCCGCCTGACGGCGGAAGTGGAAGGAACGGAATTGCGCCTGCCGGCGGAATTCGTGGCCAAGGCCCCCGACGTCGCGCGGGCGGAACGCGACCTGATGCAGAGCCGCCGGGAAAGCCTGGAGGTCCAGATCAACATTCTGGAAGACCAAGTGGCGCAACGCCGCCAGGAACTGCTGGAACTGGACAACAAGATCGAGCAGTCCCGCGAGAGCCTCGCCCTCATCCATGAGGAAATCGGCATCACCCGCCCGCTGGTGAACAGCGGCGTGGTGCCGCGCATCGACCTATTGCGCCTGCGCCGTCAGGCCAACGACCTCGAAGGCGAGATCCAGGCCTCGGAACTGGCCAAGCCGCGCGCCGAGGCCGCCTTTCAGGAGGCCACCCAGCGGATCGAGGAAAAGTACCTCGCCTTCCGCACCGAGGCGCGCACCGAACTGAACGAGGCCAGGTCGGAACTGGCGGCGATCGAAGAGCGCCTGACCGCCGCCGAGGACCGCGTGCAACGCACCGAAATCCGCTCACCCATGCGCGGCCTGGTCAAGACGCTGCACATCCGCACCATCGGCGGCGTCATCCGCCCGGGCATGGACATCATGGAAATCGTGCCGGTGGACGACACCCTGTTGGTGGAGGCCAAGATCCGGCCCTCGGACATCGGCTTCCTGCGTCCGGGGCTGGAGGCGATGATCAAGTTCACCGCCTATGACTTTTCCATCTACGGCGGTCTGCGGGGCACGCTGGAATCGATCAGCGCCGACACCATCGTCGACGAACAGACGGACGAGAGCTACTACCTCGTCACCCTGCGCACCGACGAGAACAAGCTGACCCGCAAGGGCGAGGAACTGCCTTTGATGCCGGGCATGGTGGCCAGCGTCGACATCCTCACCGGCAAGCGGTCGATCCTCGACTACCTGCTGAAACCGATCCTGAAGACCCAGTCGCGGGCCCTGACGGAGCGCTAGGCATGGCCACCGTCCCCCCGCTTCGCTCCCCACTCGGTGTTGCCTTGCTCGTCGCCGCTGTCCTGGTGCTGGCGAGCGGCACCGCGCGGGCCGACGAGCCCCCGCCGCCCGCGGACCAGGCGCGCCCCGACATCATGGGCACCGTGTCGGTGCGCGCCCCGGACCTGTCCGCCTTTCCCCACTGGCGCACCGCGCTCGACGCGTTCGATGCCTGGCTGGAGCGCGCGACCGCCTGCCTCGAAGCGGCTTGCGACGACCTGTCGCTGATCGAAACGGTCTGGTTGAACCGGGTGGAGGGGCTGGCGTTATTGCCGCCGGAACACATGGCCCGCCGCGCGGCGCAGTTCCTTGATGATCTGCTGGGCGTCGAAGCCACGGACGACGTCGCTCCGCCCGCCGGTTCCTGGCCGACCTTGCGCGACATCCTGGTCGGCGGCCAGCGCGACGCCCGCGCCCTCGCCCTGGCCCGGTATTACACCCTGCGGGCGGCCGGCCTGGCCCCCTCGGCCCTGCGGCTGGCCATGGCCCGCGACACCCTGACGCTGGATACCCTGTACGTGATCCTGATCGAGACGGCGGCCGGTCCCATCGCCATGACGCGGTACGGCGTGCATCCCCTGACCCACGGCGACGAGCCGGCATTCGTGCCACTGTACGCCGTCGACCACGCCGGCCGGTGGCTGTACTTCCCCGACGCGGTCACGCCCACAACCGCGCCCGCCGGACCGATGGATCGGCCGTCCCTCTTGCGACGGGAAGGACTCCCCGAATGAGCGACACGTCTGCCTATACCCTCGACTCGACGCATCGCCCGGCCGATGGGGCACGGTCGCCGGACGAGTCGATCGCGGATCGCGCGGTCCGGTCCGGCCCGCCCATCTGGGTGTTCGTGCTGGCGGTGGTTGTTGGGGCGTTGGTTCTCGCGGGTGGCCTGGTGTTCACGACCATGACCGTCGACGCCGAGCGGGGCCGCCTGCGGGGCGCCGCCCAGGCGCGGGCCGAGGCCGTGCTGGCCGGCCGCATGGACCGCGTCGTGGACTGGCTGGTCGGCCGCCAGCAGAGCCTGAGCGCGCTGGCCCAGGGTGACGCGCTGCGCATCATCGCCACCGAGCTGCGGGCGGCGCGGGCGGAGGGGCGCGAGGTTTCGGTCTCCACGGAGTTGACCTTCCTGCGGACGGCGCTGGACCGGCAGGCGGCGGCGTTCGGCGCCACCGGGCTGACCCTGACGCATCCGGACGGCGTGCCCTGGCTGGTGGTCGGCGACGCGGGTCCGGATCTGGCCGAGCGGCCGGGAATAGCGATCCAGACCACCGCCGAGACGGGACGGGCGGTGATCGCCGAAGCCGACGACCCCAGCACACGGGCGGTCGACGTGATGGTCCCGGTGGCCTCCCTCCAGGAGCCCGACAGGGCGGTCGGCGTCATGGCGGGCCGCTTTCCCGTCGTCTCTCTGGCCGAGGCCCTGAACGAACCCGACGCCTTGGCGTTGCCGGGCGAGCGCGTCCATGTCGTTTGGCCGGACACGGAGGCCCTGGCGGCGCCGGTGGCGCCGCCGAAAGCGGCGCCCGATGACGCGCCCGTCCTGTCCCTGATACGCCAGCCGGAGGGGCTGTCGTGGCACCTTCGCTATACTCGGCCCCTGGACGCCATCCTGTCTGAAAGCCGCCCCACCCTGATCGCCGGTCGGCTGCTCTCCGGCGCCGCCGCCATCACCGCCGTCATGCTGATCCTGGGTGTCGCCTGGCGGCAGGGCACCCAGAACAACCGGACCCTGGCCGAACAGTACCAGCAGTTCGCGACCCAGATGGCCGCCGAGCGGCATCTGCTCGACACCATCGTTGACGGGATTACGGAGTACCTGTTCGTGGTCGACGCCAAAGCTCGCGTGCTGCACGCCAACGCAGCCGCGCGGGACCTGGTCGGGGCCTCGCTCGGCGGGCTGCTCGGTCACAAACTGGTGACCCTTCTCGACGACCGTGACACGGCCACCCTGCTGCTGGCGGGCACACCGGAGGGACGGCGCTCGAAGCCGATCTCGTGCACCCTGGGCGGCCAGTCGCGCTGGGTCATGGTGCTGCGAAACCCGCTCGCCCGGAGCGGCGCGGAAGACAGCCGCTGGGTGATCCTGATCCAGGACGTCACCGATCTGGTTCACGAACGGAGGCGGACGGACACCCTGCAACGGGCCGTCGTGCGCGCCCTGAGCCGCACGGTTTCCGCCGCCGACCCCTATCTGGCCGACCAGGCGGCGCGCATGGAGCGGATTGCCCTGCTGATCGCCGACGAGATGGGCGTCGACGGCGACCCGCGTCTGACCATCGAGCTGACCGCTCAGGTTTCGCAGGTCGGCAAGCTGTTCGTACCGCGCGACCTGCTGACCAAGACGGAACGCCTGACCGAGGACGAACGGGCCGTGCTTCAGTCGCACATCAAGCACGCCTGCGCACTGCTCGACGACCTGCACACCAGCCTGCCCATCAGCCGCACCTTGACGGAGATCACCGAACGCATGGATGGCTCCGGGTACCCGAACGGTCGCACCGGCGAGACCCTGAGCCTGCCCGGCCGCATCCTGGCCGTCGCCGACGTGTTCAGCGCGCGCACGGCCGAGCGGTCCTACCGCCAGGGCGCGCGACCGACAGACATCCTGGACATCCTGAACAAGATGCCGGACCGGTACGATCCCGCCGTGCTGGCGGCCCTGACCCGCATCGTCGAGTCCGGACGGTATTGATCAGCCCGACGCGCGCAGCACGCGGTGGGCCGGGAACACCAGGGTGACCGTCGTGCCCTCACCGACCGTGCTGTCCAGCGTGACCTCGCCGCCGTGCAGGTCGATCAGCGACTTGACGAGGGCGAGACCGAGGCCGGTCCCCCGCTCCGGCGAGTCCTGCGTCAGTCGCGACTGGCGGAACGGCTCGAAGATCGTGGCCACGTCCTCGGGCGGGATGCCGATGCCGGTGTCCTCGACCCGCAGGGCCACCGCGCCGTCCTCGCGCTGCCGCAGACCGACCGTGACCCGCCCGCCAGCGCGGGTGAACTTGATCGCGTTGGACAGCAGGTTGCTGACCATCTGCTTGAACGCCCGGGCATCGATCCACAGGTCCGGCGCGGCCTCGTCGATGTCGACCGAGAGCGTGAGGTCCCGCTGTTCGGCCCTCCGGCGCATCATGGTCAGGATCGCGGACATCGCCTCGTGGGGCGTCACCCGTGATTCCCGCAGGACGATGCGCCCGGACTCGACCTTCGCCATGTCGAGCACGTCGTCGATCAGCGACAGCAGATACTCGCCGCTGGCCCGGATATCGCGAACATACTCCTCATAGCGCTCGTGGCCGAGCGGCCCGAGAATCTTCTGCTGCATCAGTTCGGAAAAGCCGTTGATGGCGTTCAGCGGCGTGCGCAGCTCGTGGCTCATGCGGGCCAGGAACGCGGATTTCGCCTGGTTCGCGCTTTCGGCCTGCTCACGCGCGTCGCGCAGGTCCTGCTCCCGGGCGATCCGCTCGGACACGTCCTCCAGCACGGCGACGATGTGGGTCGGGCGGCCCGACTCGTCGCCGACCGGCGCGAGACCGACCTGGCACCAGAACGCCTCCCCGTGTTTCGTCAGCAGGCGCAACAGGCTGAACGACCGCTCGCCGGCAAGGTCGGCGTCGATCAGGCTGGCCATCATCGCCCCGAGATCGGGTGCCTCCTGACCATCCGCCTGCAGGAACCGGCAGGGGCGCCCCTCGACCTCCGCCTGTGTGTAGCCGGTCATCCGCTCGAACGCGGGGTTGCAGGAGACGATCGGCTGGTCCTGGTCGGCGCGGGTGATCAGGATCCCGTTGGTGGCGGCGTCCAGCGCCCGCGTGCGCAGGCGCAACATGTCCTCGATGCGCCGCTGTTCGGTGACATCGGTCGTGGTGCCCCGGAATCCCCGCAACACGCCGACATCATCGAACACCGGCAGGCCGTTCGTCAGCAGCCGCACGGACGCGCCCGCCTTGGTCCGCGCCCAGACGTCGAAGCCCTTGAAGGCCTCGCCGCTCCTGGCGGCCCCGCGCAACATGTCCTCGAAACGGTCCGCGTCGTCGGCGTCGATGAAATCCCGTGGCCGCAGCCCGAGAAGCTCCTGGGGCGTGTGCCCCATGGAGACCGCCACCCGGTCGGACACATAGGTGAACAGACCCTCGCGGTCGACCTCCCACACCCAGTCGGACATCGATTCGACGATATCGCGGAACCGTCGTTCCGAGGCGCGGAGGCGGTTTTCGAGATGCCGCCGTTCCGTGATGTCGTAGTTGACGCCGACCAGACGAACGGGCTGCCCGCTCTCATCGTGCACCACGTGGGCGAACGATTTCAGGTGCCGCTCCGAACCGTCCGGCCGGGGGACCCTGAAACTGGTCTCAAGCCGAGTCCCACGGGCGATGGCCGCCTCCGTATCCGCGACCGCCTGCTCGCGGTCATCCGGATGGACACGCCGCGCCCAGGCCTCGTAAGTGCTTTCTCCCTCTCCGGGACGGAGCCCATACAAAGGGAACATACGATCGTCCCACGTCTGGACCCGGGTCGACAGGTCCATATCCCAAACGCCGATGCCGGCCGAGTCGGCCGCGACATGAAAGCGTTCATTGAGTCGCTGGATCTCCTGGCGCGCCCGATACATCTCGGTCACGTCGCGGAACACCAGCACGACGCCCAGGATGGTCCCATCCCGCGCGCGGATCGGCGCCGCGCTGTCGGCGATCTGGAATCGGGACCCGTCGCGGCCGACGAGAAGGGTATCGTTGCCCAACTCCACGGCCTGCCCGCTGTCGAGCACCTGGCTGACCGGACTGGGAATCCGCAGCCCCGACCGCGCATCCTGGATGACGAACACATCGTCCAGCGGACGGCCGACGGCCTCGCCTTGCGGGTACGCGGTCAGGGCCTCCGCCACCGGATTCATCTGCACCAGCCGGCCCTGGGCATCGGTGCTGATCACGGCATCTCCGATGGACAAGAGGGTGGCGCGCAGGCGTTCCTCGCTGGCGGCAAGATCAGCCTCGTGCCGCACGACGTCCGTTTCGGCCCGCCGCAGGATCACCGACAGCATCAACACAAGCCCCGCCAGCACCAACCCGGTGACCGCCACGATCCCGACGACCCGCGACTGGAACGCGGCCACCGCCCGCGTGACATCCCGGGCCATGACGATCGCCCCAACGACCGCCCCGGCGGCATCCCGGTAGGGAACCACCCTTGCCTGCCACAGCGTCGTGCCGCCCTGGAACTGCACCAAGCCGTCGGGCGCGACGTCGGCGCCGGCCGTGGTGAGCGAGCGGAAGACGGGGTCCCAGGCGCCCGTGACGGCCTCGTCGGACGCAAAAATCAAGACATGGCTCGGGTAGCGATCCCACGCGGCGTCGCGCCCCAGCATGGCCATGCCGATTTCCCAGTCCTCCCGACGCAGCAGGGATTTGTCGATCAGGACCGCAAGCTCGACGCCGTCCACGCCGTGGGCGTGGTCCAGGGCCTCGTCGATCTCGCGGCCCAGTTCGACATAGCCGACCGTGACGTCACCCTCGGTCACCGGCCGTACGACCCGCAGCGTCAGGGTTCCCAGCGGCCCAAGCTCGACCCCGGACGCGACATCGCCGGTGCGGCGGGCCTCGCGCAGCGTGACCCGCGAGATCTCGTCGCCGTAGCGGTCCGGCTGGTGCAGACGCAGATGGGCCACGCCGTCCGGGCGATGGAAATAGAAGTGGGTGATGCCGTGGCGCGTTCGCAGGTCCTCGAACAACGGCAGGAACCGGTCGTACAGGGCCTGGCGGTTCAGCGCCCGCAGGGACCGCTGCAACTCCGGCAGCCGCACCAGGGACGCGCTCAGCATGTCCATGGCATCGGCCTGATACGCCACGGTGTCGGCCAGGTCGCCCAGCGTGTCCTGGAACGCGTGTTGGCTTTCGGTATCCAGGGCCTCCTTGCGGGCCGTGATCAGGACGGCGCCGAGCAACGCCACGAGCACGCCAAGCACGATCGCCAGCGGCGGCAGCAGACGCCGCCAAAGACGGTACCGTGTGGCGTGTGGCCGAGGCTGGGGTGTCGGGCTCTGTCCCGGCCTGTCCGCTGTCTGCCCGATGCTGCCTTCCCGCACGACGCGCGCCTCCGCACCGTCACGGCGCCTGTTCGCGCCCAACGACCCGTGTTCTGTGACACCGGCCGCGTCCCGACACGACTCTGTCGGCGCCTATGGCAGAATAGTACCAAAGCCCTTGTGGGGAAATATGCCTTTGGGATCAGGCCCGTCGGACCCCGTTCGGGTGGATCGGATCCTGGTTTACGCGTCCACCCGTGACGACGCGCGCCCGCAACGACGACTCACGGGCCTTCACGTCCATGATGGCATCATAGAAGTGGCCCCCCTAAGACGGACCACCCCAGCGACGGGTTGAGTTCTTCACGGGGTTCTGTACGGTCGCCCCACAGACCAGCCTCGCCCCGCCGACCGCACCGGAGAGTCCGCCATGGCCATCAGCGTCGTCGTTGTCCCCGTGACACCGTTCCAGCAGAACTGTTCCCTGATCTGGGACGATACGACCATGACCGGCGCCCTGATCGACCCCGGCGGCGACATCGACCGCGTGCTGTCCGTGGTGGCCGACAAGGGCGTGACCCTCGAAAAGATCCTTCTGACCCACGGCCACCTCGACCACATCGCCGGCGCCGGAACCCTGGCCGACCGCCTCGGCGTGCCCATCGAGGGACCGCACCGCGACGAGGCGTTCTGGATCGATCAACTGGACCAGCAGGCGCGCATGTTCGGCTGGCCGGAGACACCGGCCCCCGTGACGCCGACGCGGTGGCTGGAGGAGGGCGACACGGTAACAGTGGGCGGCCTGACGCTGGATGTGTACCTGTGCCCCGGCCATACCCCCGGCCACGTGGTGTTCGTGGAATCCCAGGCGCGCATCGCCTTCGTCGGCGACGTGCTGTTCGCCGGCTCGGTCGGGCGGACGGATTTTCCGAAGTCCGATCCCGACGCCCTGATCCGATCCATCATGAACACCCTCTTGCCTCTGGGCGACGACATCACCTTCGTCCCCGGCCACGGCCCCACCTCCACCTTCGGCCAAGAGCGGATGAGCAATCCGTTTTTGCGGTGAGGGCGCGGCGCCCGCGACCTTGACCCGCCCGCGGCCGCTCCCCATGGTGGGGGCGCGGCGCGATGCGGCGCCGTCACCCGCGTTGGGATATGCCCGTGCCCCCGGCCAAGCCAACCAAGCAAGCGCCCTTCCCCACCCGGGCGGAGGTGCTGGACTACATCCGCGACAACCCCGACCATGTGGGCAAGCGGGAGATTTCGCGCGCCTTCCAGTTGGACGCGGAACAGCGCCCGCAACTCCGCCAGATGCTCAAGCAACTGGAGGACGAGGGCCACATCCAGCGAGGCCGCAAGCGGCGGTTCGCGCCGCCGGGCACGCTGCCCGAGGTGACCGTCCTGACCATCCACGCCACCGACCAGGACGGCGAGTTGCTGGCCCGCCCGGACACCTGGGACACGGAGGACCTGGGGCCGCCGCCGCGCGTGCTGGTGCTGCAAATGAAGGGCCGCCACGCCACCGCCGTCGGCGTCGGCGACCGCGTGCTGGCGCGCCTGACCCGCGACGGCGAAACCAGCTACACCGCCAAGCCGATCAAGCGGCTGGCCTCCGCCCCCACCCGCCTGCTGGGGGTGCTGGCCGAGGGGCCGGACGGCTGGCGCCTGCGCCCCACCAACAAGCGCGACCGCAACGAATACCTTGTGCGCGGCGGTGACCGGAACGGCGCCGAGGCCGGCGAACTGGTCGAGGCGGAGGTGGTGCCAGGCCGCACCTATGGCCTGCGCATGGCCAAGGTCCTGGACCGCCTGGGGGACACCGCCAACCCGCGCGCCGTCAGCCTGATCTGCATCCACAGCCACGGCATTCCCACCGAGTGGCCGCCCGAAGCCGAGGATCAGGCGAAAACGGCCGGTCCCACCCCGCCCGACGGCCGCGAGGACCTTCGCGCCGTGCCCCTGGTGACCATCGACGGCGAGGACGCGCGCGACTTCGACGACGCGGTGTGGGCCGAGCCCGATCCCGAGCCGACCAACCGGGGCGGCTGGCACGCGATGGTGGCCATCGCCGACGTGGCTTGGTACGTGCGCCCGGGCGACGCGCTCGACGACGAGGCCATGCGGCGCGGCAACTCGGTCTATTTCCCCGACCGCGTGGTGCCCATGCTGCCGGAGGCGCTGTCCAACGGCTGGTGCTCGCTGCGCCCGCACGAGGACCGGGGCTGTCTGGCGGTCGAGATGTGGTTCGACGCCGACGGCAAGAAGCTGCGGCATCGGTTCCTGCGCGGGGTGATGCGCTCGGCGGCGCGGCTGACATATACGCAAGTTCAGATGGCCGTGGACGGCAGCCCGGACGACACCACCGGTCCGCTGGTCGAGCCGCTGTTGACCCCACTTTACGGCGTGTTCCAGGCGCTCGACGGCGCGCGCCGCAAGAGGGGCAGCCTGGATCTCGACCTGCCGGAACGGCGCGTGATCGTCGCCGAGGACGGCACCGTCGCCGACATCCAGCCGCGTCCGCGCTACGATAGCCACCGGCTGATCGAGGAACTGATGATCGCCGCCAACGTCTGCGCCGCCGAGGAACTGGAGCGGGTGCGCCAGCCCTGCCTGTACCGCATCCACGACGAGCCGTCGCAGGAGAAGCTGACGGCGCTGCGCGACTTCCTGCGCACCCTGGACATCAAGCTGGCGCCCGGGCAGGTCCTCACCCCGCAGCTGTTCAACCGCGTGCTGGAACACGCCCGCGACACCGAGCACGAGCACCTGGTGAACGAGGTGGTGCTGCGCGCCCAGGCGCAGGCGGAATACAATCCGGACAACATCGGCCATTTCGGGTTGGGGCTGCGGCGCTACGCGCATTTCACCTCGCCCATCCGGCGCTATGCCGACCTGATGGTGCACCGGGCGCTGATCCGGGGCCTTTCGCTGGGTGACGGCGGGCTGGCGGATGACCAGATCGATCAGTTCGCCCAGATCGGCGGCCACATCTCCTCGACCGAACGCCGCGCCGCCGCCGCCGAGCGCGACGCGGTGAATCGGTTCACCGTCGCCTTCCTGGCCAGCCGGGTGGGGGCGACCTTCACCGGCCGCGTGAACGGGGTGACCCGGGCCGGCCTGTTCGTCACCCTGAACGACACCGGCGCGGACGGCCTGATCCCCATCAGCACCCTGCCGGCGGATTTCTACTGGCACAACGAGGAGGCCCGCTGCCTGGAAGGGCGCGAGCACGGCCGCGTCTACCGCCTGGGCCAACCGGTCACCGTGCGCCTGCGCGAGGCCGACCCCATCGCCGGCGGCCTGCTGTTCGAGCTGCTGGAGGATGACGAGGACGCCGCCCCGTCGTCCGGCCCGGGCCGAGGCCGGCGGGGGCGCCCCCCGGCGGTGCGGCGGGGTCCCGGGAAACGCGCTGGCGGACGGCGGTAGGGCGAATGGCGGCCGTTCCAGACGCCCGTCACGGCGCAATCAGGGTGATGGACGGAAAGTATGTCCTGTACCGGCGGGCATCCCGTGTCAGGAGCGGCCGGTTCAGAACGGCGGCATGGGCGCCAATAAAAAAGTCCGGAAGCACACTGGTTCGCGCGCCCCCTTTGGAACGATAGGCCCGGAAAGCCTTGCCAGCCAGGAACAGCGCCGGACGGGGAATGTCCTCCATGCCAATCCCGATGTCCGCAAGGACAGCATCAAGCGCTTCGATCCGCTCATATCCAACAGATACTTCGGCGTAGACGACGGGATTGATGGCCAAAGGGCCAGCCACGGCGGCGGCATCAAGGTGGTGGATGGACCATTCGGCCCAGACCGGATCGTCGGTGGCAACATCAAGCAGGACGTTGGTATCGACCAGCGTCACCCCGCGCTGTCCTCGTTTCGCATCAGGGCCATGATCTGGTCGGTGGTCAGCCCGGCCGTCGCCGTGCCGCGCAACCGCTCGAACCGGCTCGGCCGAACCGGCCCCTGATCCGCCTTGCGCAGAACGATGCCGCCGTCCGGCGCGACCTCGAACTCGACCGCGCTGCCCGGACCGATGCCGAGACGGTCGCGCACCGGCTTGGGAATCGTCACTTGACCCTTGCTGGTCACCAGTGTCGCCATGGCTGCCTCGGGAATGCGTTTGACACGGATGATCTCACGATACGCGTCCTGTCCCCAATTGCCCACCCCATGTGATGCTCCGATTCGTCGTGGTCGATCCGGCTCCGCCCCTGCCACCGTCCCCTGTAGTGATTTCCTAACCCTTTTCCCGTACAGTGCGGATCAGGCTCACATCGGCGCGGGCGGCGGCCCGGGATCCGAGTGGTCCGGCCCTCTCCCCTCGACAGAATGAAGCCGTGTCGTCGATGAGTCGTCTTGCTCGCCCCGTGTCCTGGCTCCTGGTGCTGGTCGGCCTGATCCTGGCCGGCCTGTTCCTGGCCGCCTGCGCGCCGCCGCGCGCGCTGCCGCCGACGCCGGGATCGCCGAGTACGGACGCCCGCCCGATCCCCCCGGAGCCGTTCACCCGCGAACAGGCCCAGCGCCTGTTCACCCACGGCTATGTCGCCGTGTCCAGCCGCTACATCGAACCCGTGGACATGGCCACCTTCGTGAGCGCCGGCCTGCACGGGCTCACCCGGATCGACCCGGCGCTGGACTTCGGCATCCGCGACGGCGTGCTCGCCCTGTCGCGGGACGACCAGCCCGTGGCCGCGTTGCCGACCCCGGCCGACGGACGCGGCAGCGACTGGGCGCGGCTGAGCATCGACGCCATCCAGGCGGCGCGGGCGGTCTCCCCGCCGCTGGCGGCGGCGGATGCCGAGGCGGTGTACGACGCCCTGTTCGATGCCGCGCTGGCCAGCCTGGACCCGTTCTCGCGCTATGCCGGCGCCGAGGAAGCGCGCCTCAACCGCGGCGCCCGCAACGGGTTCGGCGGCATCGGCATCCTGTTCGAGATCGACGAGACCGACGCCGTGATGGTGCGCGAGGTGGTGGCTGACGGGCCGGCCGACCGTGCCGGCCTGAAACCGGGCGACCGCATCGTCGCCGTCGAGGACGTGCCGTTCACCCGGCCGACGAACCGGACGGTGCGCGCGCTGTTGCGCGGCCCCGTCGGTGTGCCGGTGCGGCTCACCATCCAGCGGGACTCGCTGGTCGCGGTGACCGTCGAACGCGGCCTGATCGTCATGCCGACGGTTGAGCTGGTCCGCCAGGACGGGATCGCGGTACTACGCCTCAGCAGTTTCAACCAA
>JGI12109J20283_10489934_pt1 | contig 45862 bp, 45 predicted proteins | sample ElkSlonscriptome_12_FD_20283 | JGI IMG/M metagenome (IMG submission 20283)
CAACCAACTCGACCAAGCCATCACCAACCACCTCGCCTAACCCCCCAGATCACGCCCACACCCCCGCGCCCCCGCGGCGCCTCCCCCCCGCCCCCCCCCCCCCGCGCCCCGCCCCCCCCGCGCGCCCTCCCACCCCCCAAACCCACCCCACCATCCCGTAAACTCCGCCCCCGCGCCCCACCCCTCACCCCAACCACCTTCCCCGCACTTCGTCTCTTCGTCTCTCCGTCTCTCCGTCTCTCCCGCCCCCCACCCCAACCCCAAAACCCTCAAGGACCACCCCCATGCCCATGGAAGCCGGCATCGTCGGCCTGCCCAACGTCGGCAAGTCCACACTCTTCAACGCACTCACCGCCGCCGGCGCCCTCGCCGCAAACTATCCCTTCGCCACCATCGAGCCAAACGTCGGCATCGTCGAGGTCCCAGACCCTCGCCTCAACACCATCAACCAGTTCATCACCACCGAAAAGATCATCCCCGCCGCACTCCGCCTCGTCGACATCGCCGGCCTCGTCGCCGGCGCCTCGAAGGGCGAAGGCATGGGAAACAAATTCCTCTCCCACATCCGCGAAGTCGACGCCATCGCCCACGTGGTCCGATGCTTCGAAAAAGCCCCAGGCGGCGAAGAAGTCCACCACGTCGCCGGCTCCGTCGACCCGCTCCGAGACGTCGACGTCATCGAGCTCGAACTCATCCTCGCCGACCTCGAAACCGTCGAAACCGCCATCCCTAAAGCCGAACGCGCCGCACGCGGCAAAGACCGCGACGCCGTCGTCCGCCTCGCCGTCCTCAACAAACTCCTCCCCATCCTCGCCGAAGGCCAGCCCGCCCGGAAACTCACCGAGTCCCCCGACTTCCGCCTCGGCTCACCCGACGAACGCGCCGCCGTCCGAGGCCTCGGCCTCATGTCCGCCAAACGCGTCCTCTACATCGCCAACGTCGACGAAAGCGACGTCACAGGAACCGACCCCCTCGCACAAGCCGTCAAACAACGCGCAGCCGACGAATCCATGGAGTGCGTCCCCGTCTGCGCCAAAATCGAGTCCGAACTCGCCGACCTCGACCAAAACGACCGCAACGAAATGCTCCAAGACCTCGGCCTCGAAGAACCCGCCCTCGACGCCGTCGCACACGCCCTCTACCGACTCCTCGGCCTCCAGTCCTTCTACACCGCAGGCCCCAAAGAAATCAGAGCCTGGACCATCAAACAAGGCGCCACCGCCCCACAAGCCGCCGGCGCCATACACACCGACTTCGAACGAGGATTCATCCGCGCCGAAACCTACTCCATCGCCGACCTCACCGAACTCAAATCCGAAAAAGCCATCCGCGAAGCCGGCCGACTCCGCATCGAAGGCAAGGAATACACCATGCGCGACGCGGATGTGGTGCATTTCCTGTTCAATGTGTAGTAAGGTGTCAACGATGCGTTGCCCGATCGTCGTGGATCTCTTCTCCGGGGTGGGCGGATTCTCGCTGGGAGCAATCCAAGCGGGTTGCCAGTTGGTCGCCGCGGTGGACAACGATCCCATCAATGCAAGCGTTCATGCACGAAACTTTGAACACCCTTTTGTTCAGTTCGATCTGTCTTGTTCGTCGAAGCGGTTGCGTGCTGCATTGCCCGGGTTGGCGTCTGCTCCAGACCTTGTTATCGCTGGTCCACCGTGCCAAGGCTTTTCCGTTGGAGGGCGTCAAGACCCGTCTGATCCGCGGAACCTCTTGCTGCAACACTGTGTACGGCACATTATTGCGCTGTCGCCGACAGCATTTGTCATAGAGAACGTCGCGGGCTTGCTCAATCGTCCGTCACGACCGGTCTTGGCAAGAGCTTTGCGGAAACTGCGTAAAGCAGGCTTTGCCATCTCGGAACCGATATGCATGCTTAATGCTGCTGACTTTGGACTGCCGCAACGTCGCCTCCGTGTCTTCGTGCTAGGCGCCCAAAGAGGTCACCGTCTCCCTAGTTATCCCCGGGCGCAAGCGCAAGTCGTGACGGTGAAGGACGCGCTGCATGACCTGGCCACTTCCGGGAAGCGTCCGGGTGCCATCAAAGCTCGACATTTGCGGCCCGCCTCAAGCTTCGCACAAGCGATGTTGCATCATGACCCGGACGCCATGATAACGGGACTGGAGCGAGTTGATCATTCGCCTGAAGTGACGAGGCGTTTCGAGTCAACAGAATTAGGTCGACAAGAGTCTGTTAGTCGGTTCTATCGCCTCGATCCGGCGTCTGTTGCGCCGACGCTCCGCGCGGGCACTGACCGATCAAACGGTAGTCACACTGCGCCGCGCCCGATTCATTATATAGAACCCCGTTGCATCACGGTACGCGAGGCGGCGAGGCTCCATGGCTTCCCCGACTGGTTTCAGTTTCATGCGACAAAGTGGCATGCCTTTCGCCAAATCGGTAACTCAGTCCCACCGCCTCTCGCCCGGTCGGTACTTGTCGAAATGAAAGAGTGTCTACAATGATTCCGCCTTCCAAGATAAGTGCTGAGCCATATAAAGATTTTTTTATATCGATGCTCACAAGGGACATCGCTCTCGATGATGCGATACTCGACCTCATTGATAATGCTCTCGATGGCGTAGTGAGAGAAATTGGTAAATCTGGACTGAAGAGAAAAGACCCTTACAAATCATACAATGTTGAAGTCACAATCGGCCCTGACAAGTTTTCTGTCCGAGACAATTGCGGCGGCATCCCCCCAAGTCGCTATAATTATGCGTTCCGCATGGGCCGTCCAGAGCACGATCCGGATCGAAAGCTTCCAACAGTTGGAACCTATGGTATCGGGATGAAGCGCGCTATCTTCAAAATAGGGACTAAGGCTACTGTCGAGTCGAGGCACAATGATGGTGCTCTACGAGTACATTTTGAACCGTCCTTTCGTCAGACAAGCAGTTGGGAACTCCCGTCGGACCGAAAGGTCGGATTTCGCAAACCAGGCACGCGAATCGTGGTTTCAACGCTTTCGGCGGATTCTGCGGAGATGTTTGCGAATAAAGAGTTCCAACGACAGCTCCGCCGCAAAATATCGATTTACTACGCCACGATCATTGACAAGGGATTCTCAATATCGATCAATGGTGAGCCCGTCGCCGGTTACCCGATCGTGTTGCGTTTTTCGGATCGTAAGAAAGGCGGAATCAGGCCCTATATATTCACCCAAAAGAAAGACGGAGTTGAGGTGTTCCTGGCGGTGGGCTTTACGAGGCCGATCCCTGACGTCGACGAGTCTGCGGAGCAGGAGGCTGGTGGGGTGCCGCGGTACACCCAGCTGGATGCTGGGTGGACTATTGCCTGCAATGATCGCATAATTCTCTATTGCGACAAGACTGAACTAACAGGATGGGGAGAAGCGGGTGTGCCAAGATATCATAATCAATTCATCGCGATATCAGGATATGTGTCCTTTTCATCGGATGACGCTTCTCGTCTTCCGATGACCACGACAAAATCCGGTATTGACGGCTCGTCTCGTTTGTATCTTCAAACTAAAAATAAGATGCGAGAGGGCTTGAAACTATTTACGAGCTACACCAACGAGTGGAAGGGCCGCGAGTTGGCGCCGCAGGGAAAGAAGCATATTGAACAGGCACGCAGCATGTCGATCCGTGAGATTCAAGGTAAAGTACCGAGCCTTCGCTTGAATCGGGCGATCAATTTGGAGGGTGCCAAGCAATATAGGCCTGCTCTTCCGAGTCCAAAGTCTGGGCGGAGTTCGTCTGGTGCGATGCAAGTCTGTTTTGCTGCGAATAGCGAAGAGGTCGAGCGAGTCGGGTTATTTGTGCTCGGAACACGACGGGCCTCGGCGTCGCGCATTGGCCGCCTGGCATTTGATCGTGCTCTCGATGAAGCGAGAATCGCAGGCGTCGACCAATGAAAGTACCGTTCCATTTACGCCCTAATAAGGCAGTAGACCGATTTCTCTTCTTTGAGACATTGTCCAGGCTGTCTCGCGGGATTGATATCGAGAGCCGTACCTACATTGGGTTTGGAGGCCCGTTTCTTTCTGATGTCAAGCACTTGCTTGCGTATTTTCCCTCGATGCGCGCGGTTTCGATTGAGCGAAAGGACAGCGTCTATCGGCGCCAACAGCGGCATCGCCCTGCTCGATTGGTTGAATGTCGCAAAGAATCGCTTGAAAGCTATGTTCTCAATGCATTGCCGGATGTTCGACAATGTGTTGCATGGCTCGATTTTTGTGGTGTTTCGGCTGACGATGTCGGGGACATTTGTAGATTCGTGGCAGCTTGTCCGGTGGGTACGCTGTTGCGAATCACCTTTCGTGTTGGCATACCGACTCAGTACGGCGAGTCTCGTGAACAAAGTTGGTCGCGCATTCGAGAGCAATTGCCTGGTTGTCTTCCAATGATCTCGTCCGCAACCCCTGCCGATCGAGATGCAGAATACAAGGTGATTCGAGAAGCTTACAAAAACGCGATAGATGCGGCACTGCTCGCGCGCGACCCTTCCATCTCGTTTGTTCCCTTGCAGGCGAGCCAATATGCGGATACCGTGCAGATGTATAGTATTCTTGGAATTATTGGTGATTCTTCGGCCTCGTCCGAGGCTGTTGGGATGCTGCGGGGCTGGGAGTTCTACAGCAATAGCTGGGACGACGTGCATCCTGTCCAGATGCCAATCTTGAGCAGTCAAGAACGATTATTTCTGGCGCAGCGATTGCCGCAGCCGTCGGGTACGGGCCGAGGGTTGCATCGTGATCTTGGGTATCGGGTCGGAGATTCGGAAAAGGAAAGCGTCAAATTGCTGAATTGTTTCCGGAAGCTCTCAGCGGGTTGTCCCCATTTTGGCCAGATTGATATCTAGTTGTTTCATATCATGGATGCTGGGCGACGTACTGGGGTGAGCGACATTTTTTGCCCTCCCCCCTTCTCATCGACCTCCACCTCCTCAACCCCGGTCAGGTCCCCGGCTCCGACGACGAGACACGCCGCGCCCTCCGACTCGCCCGCCTCGACGATAATCTCGCCAGCCTCACCGCCGCCGCCGCCGCCGCCGCCGACCGCTGACGCACGACCTCACCGAGCCAGCCCCCATGCTCCACCACTTCCCGCCGGGCTCCACCGCCGTCGCCGTCGAAGACTACGACGCGCCATACCCCGACCCCATCGCCGTCCGCGCCGGCGACACCGTCATCCCCGACCACGAACGCACCCGCGAAACCGACTTCATGGGCTGGACCTGGTGCCGAGGCCCCCACGGCCGCGAAGGCTGGACGCCCAACGCATGGATCCACCGCACCCAACACGCCCGGACCATGCGCCGCGACTTCGACGCACGCGAACTCTCCGCCCGACGCGGCGACCGCTTCACCCTCATCCTCAGCGAAAGCGGCTTCATCCTCGTCACCAACGCCGCCACCAACCAAACCGGCTGGCTCCCCGACGCCGTCCTCCAAGCCGAACGCTAGCTCCCTCACGCCCCCGCCCATCCCCCCGCACCCGGAGATCCCCCAAAACGACACAAGCCCCGGCAACGCCGAGGCTTGAGCAAGTACCCCCCTCAGGACTCGAACCTGAAACCCGCTGATTAAGAGTCAGCTGCTCTACCGATTGAGCTAGGGAGGCGGCAATTCATTTGTCACGCGGCAACCCGCGCCGGAGACTCGCTCCGCACCGCAAATCATACCACCACCACAGCCGCCAAGCCAAGCCCATCCCAACCCAAGCCCATCCCCCCCAAGCGCCACCCCCAACAGCGAACCCCTCCCCTCCCCTCGTCACCCTCCCCCCTCACCCCTTCCCCCGTCGCCCCTTCCCCCTCACCCCATTTGTCACGGCGTCAGCGTTACGGCGCCGGTGGGGCTTGCGAAGTGGGCGCGGACTAGATCGTCGTCGAGGCGGAAGAACTCCAAGCCGGCCGTCGAGGTGTTGTCGTCGGTCATCCGCGAGGCGTGGCCGAACGTCGTGTGCCGCACGCGCGCGCCGACCAGCGCCGGCTCGCCCCCGGCTTTTTGCAGCTCCAGCACCGCCCGGCTGCCCTGCAGAAACGGCGCCGCGCCGCGCAGGCACATCCCGCCGCGCGAGACGTCCACCGTCCGCGCCTCGAACGGCGCTCCAAGCGGCCCGTCCCCGGCAAGCATCACCAGCCGCACCGGCCGATCGGTCGCGTGACGCGGGTGCTGCCGCCGCTCCTCGGCCTCGCCCGGTCGCGCGGGAATCTCGGCGAACGGGTCCGTCGCCGCAGCCGCACGATCAGGCTCGCCCTCGGTCGCGCTCCCCGTCGGGGCGCTCGCCTCTTCGTCGGCCGGCAGCAGTCCGAGTTCGTCGAGGATGTCGCTTGGCGTGAGATTCATCGCGGCTCCTTGCTTGGGCCGGTCCGGGCGGCGGGCGCTCGCCCCAGCGACGCGCACCGCACCCGTCGGCCCGCGACGACAACGCGCCGACGCGACCGGCGTCGTCACCGCGTGCGGAGTTTCCCGGCACGACCGGCCCGATCGCTCGCCGGCCCCGCCGTCGCGGCGGCGCGCGTCGGCCGACCGAACGACTCGGCCTCGTTCGCCCGGCTCGGCAGGAGCGTCAGGAGTCGGCGGCGTTCGTCGAGCGTCAGCGGCGACCGCCCCGAGTTCTGGGGCGGGTCGTCGAGCAACTGAACGGCCTCGTGCAGGGCCGAGGTGCTGAGGAGCAGGGCGACCGGTTTGGCTTCCACCGCGGCGGCGAGGCGCCTGACCAGCCGGCGGGTCCGCCGGTCGAGCTTGAAGCGGTTGGCGAGCCCGTCGAAAGCGCGTTCTTCCGGCGGCGCGAGCGGCGTGCGTCGGCGACCGAGTCGCCATCGGCGCACTCGCGGCGGCGAGAGTTCCGGGTCGGCTGAAGACCGCCTCGATCGGGGACGGTCGGGGTGAGCTTGGGGGCCCGCTGGGTTTGCTGGGTTGCGGGAGCGGCGTTTGGCTCGGTGTGCTTTGAAGGCCGAGGCGATGAGAAGCGAGCCGAGGACGGCGAGCGTCGGTGCGGCGGCCCAAGCCAGCCAGAGGGGCGGGGGTGCGGCGGCGGTCTCGGCGGCGGCGGTCGCCGGGGCGCTCGCGGCGAGCGTCGCGGCGAGGATCGAGAGCGGGGGGGTGAGCGGGGTCATGCGGCCGGCCTTTGGTGCGCGGTCTCGGCGGCGGCGCGTCGGGCGAGTTCGCCGGCGCGGAGGCGGCGGGCGCAGCGGAGGGCCCGGCGGCGGATCCGTTCGTCGTGGTCGTGTTTGGCGAGGGCGACGACGGGTCGGAGCAGGCCGAGTCGGTTGGTGCGTTCGACGGCCCAGAGTGCGGAGCGTCGGTGTTCTGGTCGTGGGTCGGCGAGCATGGCGTCGAGAGCGACGATGCCGAGGGCGCCGTGGGGTCCGTCGGGTTTGGCTTCGAGGAGGACGCAGGCGGCGGCGGCGTTAGCGCGGACGCGTGGCGTGAGGTCGTCGAGGAGGGCGTCGAGTCCGGCGGCGGTGGATCGGTGGGCGCCGAGCGCTTCGACGGCGGCGGCGCGGACGCGGGGGTCGTCGTGGTCGAGGAGCGCGGCGGTGGCGCTTCGGCGGATGGCGGCCTGGGCGTCGTGTGAGGCGTCGTCGTGCTGCGGTCGGAGGAGACCGGCGCGACCGAGGGTGAGGACGGCGGCGGCGGCGAGGTAGGGGTCGTCGGCGGCGAGGAGGGGTTCGAGGTGTCGGGCGGAGCGGTCGGCGAGGTCGAGCCGGGCGACGAGGCGGAGCGCGGCGAGGGCGCGGCGGCGATCGCGAGCGGCGATGGCGGCGTCGAGCTCGGCGAGGAAGGTATCGGGAGAAGCGGCGAGCCGGCGGCGTGCGGCGACGGGGCAGAGCCAGGCGGCGCGTTCGGGGGGCGGCGGTGCGAGGGGGTCGGCGTCGGGTCTGGCGGCGGCGGCGAGTGCGCGGACGGCGTGGTGTGGCGACTCGGCGAGCCGTTCGAGGGTGGGTGCGAGTGCTGCGCGTCGATTGAGGCCGGAGGCGGCGACGAGCGATCTGGCGGCGACGGCGGCGGGGAGTGGGTGTTGGTCGAAGGCGAAGTCGGCGAGGGCGGCGTCGCGAGCGGGGCCGGGCGATTGAGCGGCGAGGGCTCGGGCGGCGGCGTGTCGGACGGTGGGGGCGGGGTCGGTGAGCGATTCGGCGAGGACTGGGCTTCGCGCTTTGTCGGCGTGCGGGAGTCGAGCGGCCCATTGGACGATGCCGAGTCGGTGTGGCTCGGTGCGGGTTGGTGTGCCGTCGTGTGCGTGCGTTGGTTGGTTTGCGGCGCCGAGGATGGCGTCGGCGCGGCCGGCGCGTCGGAGGTGTCTGACGCGGGCGGGGTGGAGGAGGAGCGGCCAGTCGGCGGCGATGTTGGGGTGAGCGGGGAGTCCTTGTTCGTTGGCGAGGCGGTCGAGGACGACGCCGGCGAGTGATTTTCGGAGGAGCCAGTGGGCGGCGGCGCGGTCGAAGCGGTCGTGTTCGGTGGATTTGACGAGTCGGCGGAGGGCGAGGTGTCCGGGCTGTGTTTCGGCGTCGAGCCAGCGTCGGAGGTTGTGGGCCGGGCGGTGGGCGAGCGTAAGGGCGGCGAGGAGGGGTCGGTCGTCGCGGTGGTCCGGGTATTCGCGGGCGGCGCGGGTGACGGCGGCGTCGAGGTCGGGCTGGGCGGGGTGTGCTGGGCTGAGGGTGTCGGCGAGTGGGAGGAGTGCGGCGCGGGCGGCGTCGGCGGCGGGGGCGTTGGGGTCGGTGGCGAGGGCGACGACGAGAGCTGCGGCGGCGCGGCAGGCGAGTTGGTCGGTGAGGTCGAGGTCGTCGGCGACGGATCGGACGGGGTGGTCGTGTTTGAGTGCGGCGGCGAGTGCGGCGCCGGCGGCGGGGTCGGCGTCGGCGAGGGCGAGGAGGTCGCGGCCGGCGGCGAGGGCGAGGGTGCGTTGGGCTTGGGGCGAGAGGAGCGGGAGGCGGCGAGCGAGTTGGGCGAGGAGGTGGCGGCGCCGGCGCGGTCGGCAGCGTCGGCGGGCGGCGAGGTCGAGGAGGTCGGCGAGGAAGACGTCGGCTTCGGCGGTGGAGGCGGCGTCGATGGCGGCGAGGAGAGCGACGGACTGAGGGCGCGGGCCGAGCCTGGCGAGGGCGGAGAGTCGGGTTTGGAGGGGGGGCAGGGGCATGGTTCGGCGCGTGAGACGCGACGGGACAAGGGCTTGGCGGGGTTGGGATTGTCGGTTGGGGCGGGGGCCGGGCGTGGGGCGGGGGTGGCCGGACGCGCGGAGGGGGTGGCCGGACGCGCGGAGGGGGTGGTTGGGCGTGTGGGGCGGCTTGTGGTTCGGCGGGCCGCGGCGCGCGTGGATGGGGTGGTGGGGCGGCGGGTGGCGTCGCGGCGTGGGGAGGATGGCGAGGCGGCGGTCGGCCGGGGTTTGGCGGGGCGGCGTTTGGGTGCGAAGAGGCTGGGCGGGAGTGTGTCGAGGATGGCGCGGGTGGCGGCGGCGTCGCGGGCGGTTCGTTCGTCGAGGAACTCGAGGGCGGCGGCCATGCGTGCTGGGTCGGCGACGAGCTTGGCGAAGCAGGCGAACACGGCGGCGGTGTCGGCTGGGAGCGAGTTGGGGTGGGGGAGGGCGGCCATCGAAGTGGATGATGTGGCGGCGGCGGTGGGGGTCAAGGGGGTTTTCGGGAGGCACGCGAAGTTGCGCACGGGGCGGGGTGATGCGGGTGAGTTTGTTAGCGACGAAGCGACGGAGCGACGAAGCGACGAAGGGGGTTGAGAGGGAGGAGGTCGGCGGGCTGGAGGGATGAGTGGCGTGTGTTGGGGTCGTGGCGGGATCAATGGAACGGTTCGCGAGTTTGGAGTCGCTACATAGAGGGTGGGTGCGGCGTGAGTATGGAGGGTCGAAGCGGGGGTCGATCGGATGCCGAGCGGAGGGTGGCGGATGCCGGGGAGAGGGTAGAAGAGGCGTTGGATAGGGGTGGTATATGGGAGACGTATCAAAAGAGGGGTGTGGGAGGTGATGGATTTGTTGGAACCGGGGTGGTGATGATGGAGAATCGGGGTAGTAGCCGGTCGGGCGGTGCTGGGGCCGGCTTGGAGATGGGCGTCCGACGCGTGCCCAGCCAGCGGACGGGGCGGGCGGGGCGGCGAGGGGCTGGTTCGGCGTGCCTCGGGCGAATGTCTCTTCTGGATGGCGCGGGGGAATAGGAGTCGGCGGGCGGGGGATGGACCGCGGGAGGGTTGGGTTTGGATCGGATCGGGTCGGACCGGTTCGGGTTGGGTCGGGTGAGTGAGTCACGGAGCGGCGGGGCGAGTGGAAGTGGGGAGGGAGTTGGTAGGGTGGCGGGGTCGTTGGGAGGAGTGGGAGTGGGCGGCGGGGTTGGTTGAGGAAGGCAGCAAAGGAGCGTCTCGTGCCGCAGCAAGTAGCCGTCAGCGAATTGAAGAAACGGAAGCTTGGTCGTGTGCTGACGAAGCTGGGGAGGGTGACGCGCGAGCAAGTACATGAGGCGTTGACGAAGCAGCGCGAGCAGCAGCCCGGGGATCGGCAGTTGATCGGGGAGATTCTGGTGGGGATGGGTTTGGTGAGCGAGCGCGACGTGCAGGAGGCGCTGGCTGGTCAGGCGGGGATGGAGTACGTGGATCTGGGTTCGATGACGCTGGAGGAGGAGACGCTGGAGGCGATTCCGGCGGAGACGGCGTTGGCGTATGGGGTGGTGCCGATCGAGCACGACAAAGCGAGGCGGAAGCTTCGCGTGTGCTTGAAGAGTCCGGACAACTTTCGTGCGGTGGACGACCTTCGGCTGTTGATGGGATTCAACGTGGAGGCGGTGGTGGGGGACGAAGCGGCGGTGGACGCGAAGCTGAAGGAGCACTACGCGGGTCACGAGTCGTCGTTGAGCGACGCGATGAGCGAGTTGGCTGGGGACAAGTCGCTTTCGTCGTTGGACAAGTCGAAGCCGGGCGCGTCGATCGACCTTGAGGCGGTGCTGGAGGCATCGGAGGACAACAAGGTCATCAAGTTGTTGAACCTGGTGTTGTTGCAGGCGATCAAGGACCGCGCGTCGGACATTCACTTCGAGCCGTTCGAGGACGAGTTCAAGATGCGGTACCGGATCGACGGCGTGTTGTACGAGATGGTGCCGCCGCCGAAGTATCTGGGTCCGGCGATCACGTCGCGCGTGAAGGTGATGTCGAACCTGGACATTGCGGAGCGTCGATTGCCGCAGGACGGTCGCATCGAGTTGACGGTGGGTTCGACGCCGGTGGACTTGCGTGTGTCGGTGTTGCCGACGATGCACGGCGAGTCGGTGGTGATGCGTGTGCTGGACCGTTCGAACGTGGAGTTGTCGCTGGACCGTGTGGGGTTGCGGCCGGACGATTTCGAGACGGTGAGCCAGGTGATCCGGAAGCCGAACGGGATCGTGATCGTGACGGGTCCGACGGGTTCGGGGAAGACGACGACGCTGTACGCGGCGTTGCAGGAGTTGAACCAGGTCGACACGAAGATTCTGACGGCTGAGGACCCGGTCGAGTACGACATCGACGGTCTGGTGCAGTGCGGCGTGAATCCGGAGGCGGGTTTGACGTTCGCGGCGGCGTTGCGATCGTTTTTGCGTCAGGACCCTGACGTGATTCTGGTGGGCGAGATCCGCGACCTGGAGACGGCGCAGATCGCGGTGCAGGCGTCGTTGACGGGTCACTTGGTGTTCTCGACGCTGCACACGAACGACGCGCCGAGTTCGATCGTGCGTCTGCTGGACCTGGGGTTGGAGTCGTTTTTGTTGACGGCGACGCTGGAGGCGATCGTGGCGCAGCGTCTGGTGCGGAAGATCGACCAGACGGCGAAGGAGCCGTACACGCCGACGGAGGAGCAGTTGATGGAGCTTGCGTTGCGTCCGGAGGACGTGGAGGGGAAGCAGTTCTGGCGTGGGAAGGGGACGGACGCGAACCACGGCTCTGGCTACAAGGGCCGGGCGGCGATTTTCGAGATCATGGTGATGGACGACGGTCTTCGGGACCTGGTGATGAACTCGGCGTCGACGGCGGTGCTTCGGAACGAGGCGCGGAAGCGTGGTATGCGGACGCTGCGTGAGTCGGGTCTGCTGGCGATTTACGACGGCGTGACGACGATCGACGAGGTGGTTCGCGAGACGTCGGTGGAGGAGTAGGGTCGGAGGGTGGGTCGGTCGCGGAGGCGTGATCCGCGGCGGGCGGGGGCAGGGGAGCGTGTTCGGAGTCGGGCGTGGGGCGGGACGGACGAGCGGAGTGGGCGGGGTTTTGAAGATGCGGAGCGGCGGCCATGGGCACGTATATGTACGAGGCGTTCGAGGGGACGAGCAAGAAGGCGAAGAAGGGGACGATCGAGGCTGATTCGAGTCAGCAGGCGATCGAGCGTCTTCGTCAGCAGGGTCTTCGTCCGTCGGTTTTGCGTGAGCAGAAGCAGAAGGGGAAGAAGGGGAAGCAGGAAGCCGGCGGGGGCGGGGGGGGTGCGAAGAAGAAGAAGTCGAGCGGCGGGGGGGGCGTGACGCTGCCGTTCATGAAGGTGAAGGCGAAGCAGATGACGACGTTCACGCGTCAGTTGTCGACGTTGCAGGACGCGGGTCTTCCGCTGCTGCGTTCGCTGCAGATTCTGGAGGCGCAGCAGAAGCCGGGGCTTTTGAAGCAGACGCTGCAGGGTGTGGTTGAGGAGGTGGAGGGTGGTTCGTCGCTGTCGGAGGGGATGTCGAAGTATCCGAAGGCGTTCAACCCGCTGTATTGCAAGATGGTGGCGGCGGGCGAGGTGGGCGGCGTGCTGGACGTGATTTTGCAGCGTTTGGCGGACTTCATGGAGAAGTCGCAGCGTTTGAAGCGGAAGGTGGTGGGGGCGTTGGTGTATCCGGTTGCGGTGATTCTGGTGGCCGTGGCGATCGTGACGGGCATCATGTACTTCATCATCCCGCAGTTCGAGGAGATTTTCCGCGACTTCGGGGTGGACCTTCCGGCGTTGACGGTGTTCCTGACCGAATCGTCGCGTTGGGTTGCGGGGAACCAGCCGGGTCAGCAGTTCCCGGGGGCGGTGTACATCATTCTGGGTTTGCCGGTGGTGTTCGTGCTGTTCAAGCTGATCAAGGCGACGAAGCCCGGGAAGGCGGTGGTGGACACGACGCTGTTTTACGTTCCGATTCTCGGGAACCTGATCCGGAAGACGACGGTGGCGCGTTTCACGCGGACGCTTGGGACGTTGATCTCGGCGGGCGTTCCGATTCTGGAGGCGATCACGATCACGAAGGAGACGTGCGGGAACTACGTGTTCGAGAAGGCGCTTGGGAAGGTGCACGATTCGATCCGTGAGGGCGAGTCGTTCGCGGAGCCGCTTCGTCAGGCGAAGGTGTGCGACAGCATCGTGGTGAACATGATCGACGTTGGGGAGGAGACGGGGGACATGGACACGATGCTGATGAAGATCGCGGACAACTACGACGAGGAGGTGGACACGGCGGTGGCGGCGTTGGTTTCGCTGCTGGAGCCGCTGTTGGTGATCGTGCTGGGTTTCATCGTGGGGACGATCGTGGTGGCGATGTTCCTGCCGCTGGTGTCGATGATTCAGGGTTTGCAGGGATGATCGCGATGAAGACGAGACTTGAAACGACGACGAAGACGACGGGGTCGGGGTCGGGGTCGGGGTCGGGGTCGGGATTGGGGTCGGTGTCGCGGCGCGGCTTCTCGCTGGTGGAGCTGCTGGTCGTGGTGGCGGTGATCGCGTTGTTGGTGACGCTGGTGACTGTGGTGGCGAGCGGCGCGTTGCGTTCGGCGGGGGACGCGCGTTCGGCGGGGATTCTGCGTTCGGTGGGTCAGGGGATCGCGGTGTTCGAGAGCGATCACGGGTACGTTCCGCCGCTGGTGCTCGAGGGCGCGACGGCGGGTTCGACGGCGTCGGGGATGTTGACGCCGGAGTTGCTGCGGGTCGCGAGCAATTTGTCGAACTCGGACGTTCGGGAGCGTGTGCGTGAACAGCGGTACATGAGCGAGTATTCGCTGACGGTGTATCTGCTGGGGATCGGCCGTTTGAACCCGGACGCGGATGCGACGGACTACGGGCTGAATCCGTCGGGGTTTGCGGGTCACGACGGTGAGGCGGGGCCTGGGTTGAAGAGCCCGGGATCGACGCGGGCGTGGGCGGACCCGCGCGCGTTGAACAGCGACACCATCGAGATCTCGCCGACGCGTCAAGGCCGGGTGTACGGGCCGTATCTGGACTTGGCGACGCTGGACGATTCGTTGGTGTTGGACGAGGATCGCGGGTTGTTTGCGATCGAGATGCCGAGCGGGGAGCGGCTTCGGTATTACTCGGGTTGGCCGACGAACGATCCGGACGATCCGGCGAACGCGGCGAAGAGGACGTTGGGCGGGGTTCCGCCGGAGTTGTTGTCGCCGGAGGCGTTGGAGGCGTGGCAGGCGGAGACGGTGTCGAGCGGCGGCGATTTGCAGGCGGGGTATCGGTCGATGAGCGCGGGCGCCGATCGCGCGTTGTTGGGCGCGAAGTACGCGTTGCTGTCGTCGGGCGCGGACGGGAAGTTCGGGGATCTGGTGGAGGGCGCGGCGACGCGGACGGAGATCGGTTTCGATTCGGACGGTCTGGTGGATTTCTCGGACATTGAGAACGACTTTCAGGAGCGTTCGATGTTCGAGTTGATCGGTGACAACGTGAGGTTCGTGCCATGAGTCGCAGCAAGCGTGACGTATTGGGGATGTCGGCTCGCGGCGGCTTCACGTTGGTGGAGTTGCTGGTGGTGCTGGTGGTGATTTTGATTTTGGTGGCGATCGTGGTGTTCACGGCGCCGGCGATCATCACGGGGCAGCAGGAGAAGCAGACGGAAGCGGTGTTGGCGTCGCTGGACCGTGCGTTGCAGGAGTACGAGGCGACGCAGGGTCGGTATCCGGCGTTGACGGAGACGCTGTTGGAGCGGTACGAAGAGGTGTTCGACGCGAGCGATACGGACGCGCTGTCGGCGGGTCCGATCGAGAGCACGAATGATGAGCCGCTGCTGCCGGACGCGTGGTTGTTTCTGGAGCCGGCGTCGGGGTTCGGGTCGGTGGACGAGGTGTTGTCGGGGGTGCCCGGGAGTTTCGCGCGGACGACGATCGTGGAGGTTGGGGGGGACGAGGTGGCGACGCGGCAGATGCTGGACGCGTGGGGGAACGCGGTGCTGTATGTGCATCCGTCGAACGCGAGCGCGCAGGCGTTGTACGGGCGTTGCCCGAACCAGCGGCCGTACTTCATGTCGGCGGGGCCGGACGGGAAGTATGGGCTTGGGAGCGAGACGGGGGACAGCAACGCGATGACGAGCGAGCTGGCCGAGCGAGCGCTCGGGTTTCTGGAAGACAACGTGTATTCGGTGACGCCGGGGAACGTGCGGGACGACATCGATTCGCTGCGGGGAGGGAATTGAGATGAATTTGAAGCGACTGTGTGTGGACCTGTGGGAGGCGGAGCGAGTGCGCGCGACTCGGCGTGGGTTCGGGGTGAGGGCGCGTCGCGGCTTCACGTTGGTGGAGTTGTTGATCGTGATCGTGATCATCGCGGCGGGGACGGTGTTCATTCTGCCGGCGATCTCGAATATCGTGTCGTCGTCGCGGTATTCGAACGCGGTGAACACGGTGTCGGGTGCGTTGGGCTCGGCGCGGGCGCGAGCGATCGAGAACGGGAACGCGGCGGGGCTGGTGTTTCTGTTCGACATCGAGACGGAGCGGTACACATTGCAGGTGGTGGACCTCGGGGAGCCTCGTGCGACGCTGACGAATCGCGCGCCGAGCGGGGTGGTGAACCAGGAAGACATTTACGCGCGCGGCTTTCGTCCCGCGCGGGGTTTGGCGCCGGTGGAGCTTCCGGAGGGGATCGTGGTGTACGGGTTGTCGTTCGCGGTGACGCCGAGTTTGCTGACGGACGGCGACGACCCGTCGCAGGGCCAGCCGCGTCTCGGGGCGGAAGTGGATTCGGAGACGTCGGCGTGGTATGCGTTCGAGCGGTTTCCGAACCCGGACGACGGGTCGGTGTTGGAGTTGCCTTGGTTGTTTCCGCGGAACGACCCGTTGCTGTACGTATCGCGTCCGGGGTCGGGCGCCGACGTGACGAAGGCGGCGTTGTGGGGCGGGACGGGGTCTGGGGTGACGGACGCGGAGGCGCGTCGCGCGGTGCGTCACGCGCAGTCGTTCATCGTGGTGTTCGACAAGTCGGGTCGCGTGGCGCAAGCGGACGCGGCGGGCGGACTTACGACGCCGAACGGGTATCTGGAGTTTCCGAACATTCCGTTGGAGATCGACGCGGACCCGGCGGACCCGGAGACGGAAGTGCAGGACGAGGGGACGACGTTCGATCCGGAGGTGGGTCTGGGCGATTCGATCGAGGCGAACCCGGAGGTGATGCTTCGTCCGGTGTCGCAGTTGGCGGTGGTGGACGTGAACGAGATGCGTGAGGCGTTGGGCGCGTTTTTGGGCGACAGCGATCCGTGGTTGTATCGGTCGTCGGAGAGCTTCGGCGGGGAGAGCCTGATTCCGGACGGTCGTTGGTTGCGTCAATCGCCGACGGGTAACAGGGGAGACGAGGTGCTGAGCGCGATTTCGCGTTGGATCGACAACAACGCGGAGGTGCTTGGTTTCAACGCGTACACGGGGGTGGCGATTCAACGGGAGGCGCCGTGATGAAGACGATGACGACGGAGATGTTCGGTCGTGCGGAGGCGACTTCGCGCGATGGGCGTGGCGCGGCGGGTTTCACGCTGATCGAGGTGTTGATCGCGGCGGTGCTGCTGGCGTTGGGTGCGTTGAGTCTGCTGGTGTTGTTCGCCGGGGCGGCGACGCAGCAGCGTTTGGCGTCGGAGTCGACGCAGTCGTTGCTGACGACGAAGAGCGCGGAGGCGACGATCGGTCCGCGGTTCGGGCGTATGGCGGGTCCGGCGCTCGGCGCGGTGAGCACGGGGGAGTGGTTCGTGCTGCCGGTGGACGAGGAGACGGTGGGCGACAGTCGGGAGCCTGGTTCGTCGGTGCTGACGATCGACCCGTTGAAGAACGGTTCGCTGTATTTCGTGGTTGAGGAGGAGGGCGAGACGTCGCTGTACGAGTACCAGGGTCAGGAGCAGTCGCCCGGGAACGCGTTGTTCGCGGGTCGGTATCGCCACGACACGGGCGAGGGCGACGTTCCGTCGGGGAACGACTCGGGCGTGTTTTTGGGTGGGAACGCGCGTCGTTCGACGCTTTCGACGTTCGCGCATAGCCGTCTTGACCCTTCGACGCTGAACGACATTTTCGTGGTGGTTCGCGAGCGTCGGGAGACGCCGGAGGGGACGGAGGAGTTTCGGGACCTGGCGCCGATCCGGTACGCGTTGGTGAACGAGGCCGAGGCGCTTTCGGGTTTCGGGCCGGACTTTCCGCCGAACCCGTTGGAGCCGGGCGGGTTTCGTGTGGATCCGAACGACGACATTTTGATGTACACGCCGAGCGGGAGCGTGGACCCGGACGACTACATTTTGCTGGACGTGAATGGGAAGGGCGGTCCGAACGAGATCGAGGACGTATCGCCCGGCGGTTTGGTGTCGTTCTCGATCGAGTCGGTGCATCAGGAGTCGATTTCGAATCCGATCCCGTCGTCGAACAAGGTGCCGCGTTACGTGTCGCGTATTTACGCGGACGGTTACGGGTGGCGGACGGCGGAGCTTTCGGACCGTCGTGATCGGGTGTCGCTTGATCGGAACGGCGATCCGAAGTCGGGGTACGCGGTGCTGTACCGGACGACGACGACGGGCGCGACGCAGATGGCGTTGGCGACGTATCTGATCCGCGGTTCGGCGGAGGAGGGCGCGGCGTTCGTGCCGGTGGAGCGGGTGGACCGTGACGGTCAGTTGTTCCGTCGCCCGGCGGACGATCATCCGTTGCAGCGGGTGACGGTGCGTCTGGCGTACGACGACGAGCGGGAGCGTTACTTCGTGAGGCCGACGGATCGTGAGGAGAACTGGTCGATCGAAGCGGGTCAATTCTTGCTGATCGAGAAGGGTCCGCGTTTCGACGACGGCGGGGCGGACGCGCCGGTTCGGGTGGTGTCGCAGTTGACGGTGGACGGCGAGCGTCGCGGGTATCTGGATCGTGTGCCGCGTGTGAACGGTCGGACGATGCTGCCGGACCGAGGGCGTACGGAGACGCTGGAGGCGTTCGCGGTGCAGGACGTGATCCGTGACGTCGAGGGCGTGAGCTGGCGATTGGAGCCGGGCGGGATGCGGATTTTCCAGGTGCGTTGAGCGTCGCGGGAGCGTGTGTGATCGATCGGGGCGGGCGGGGAAGACGACGGAGCAAGGATGAATGACGGACAGTTGAACATCGGGACGCCGGCGAACGCGAGCGGCGAGGGGTTTGCGGGGTCGTCGGTGAGCGCGCGCGGTTTCACGCTTGCGGAAGTGCTGGTGGCGGTGGCGGCGGTGCTGATTCTGACGGTGGCGATCGGTCAGTTGTTCGGGAGCGTGCAGCAGCTTGTGGGTACGTCGTCGGCGGTGGGTGAGGTGGATCAGACGGCGCGGATCATCGAGGATCAGTTGCGATCGGACTTCGAGGGCTTGCGTCAGATGCCGCAGGAGGCGGCGTTCATGGTGATCCGGTCGGTGGTGCAGGGGGACAAGAACGGGAACGGTCGGGTGGACGCGAACGAGGGCGAGCGGGCGATTTACGTGAGCGAGGCGAACCGTGCGTTCGACATCGAGAACGGCTTGGACGCGTACGCGCCGGGGAGCCGAGCGATAACGACGCGGATGGACGACTTGGTGTTCTTGTCGGAGGCGACGGCGGACGGCGCGTTTTATACGCAGCAGACGGCTGGTCTCGAGGCGACGTCGGTGTCGGAGGATTACGCGATCGTGTCGTGGGGGATCGGGCTGCGTCCGTTCGTGAAGGTGGACGAGCTTCTGACGGACGGGGACGGGTTGGTGCGAGAGATCGACGTGACGGAGCCGGACACATACCCGATTCGGACGGCGGCGCCGGATGGGATTCTGGTTGGCGACGCGTGGTACGACGCGTTCGGCGCGGAAGGCAGCCGGAACGAGTACGCGGGTCGTTTTCCGCTGACGCGGCACACGTTGCTGCTGGCGGGCGGGAACGGGTTTACGTTCGAGGACGGTTCTCGTTCGAACGTGACGGAGTTTCGGGCGGTGGCGCCGTTCGCGTTGGACGCGGTGACGGAGTTCTTGCTTCCGGATCTTGAGGACACGGACGAAGAGGGCGTGCCGTACGTGACGGGTGAGGAGGTGCTGGACAGCAGCGGTAATCTTTCGACGTACGAGGCGTTGGCGGACGAGGAGATCGTGGCGCCGCGTGCGGGTTTGATCCGTCACGGTCGGGTGGACATCGTGCCGCACTCGTTGTTGTCGTTGCGTCGTTGGATGGAGGGGCAGATCGATTTGGAGCGTGGTGTTGGCGTCGACGACGGGACGCCGTTCGACTCGGGGTTGCTGGACATCACGTTCGAGACGGAAGTGTTCAGTCCTGAAGAGCGTTTGACGCCGGCGTCGGATCGTGGGGAGTTGGATTCGCCGCTGTGGCTTCGGTATCCGCGTCAGGGTCAGACGCTTTCGGGCCTCGCGGTGCAGCAGTTGAACACGCGGGGCGTGAAGCAGGCGTTGGCGGGTCTGGTGACGCGTCGTTTGGTGGAGGATCGTCCGCCGCTGATTCGTCGGGTGCAGACGCTGGAGGAGGGGGCGCGGGCGGAGGACGAGTTGCTCGACCTGACGGGCGTGGTGGCGGGCGGGTGCTCTCGTTTCGAGGTGGCGTGGTCGAACGGCGAGCGTTGGCCGCAGGAGTTCTCGAGGCTCGAGGTTGCGGGTCCGGACGGGGTGGACGGGACCGAGGACGACGTCGTGATCGAGCCGGGCGAGTTGGTGTGGTTCGACCGTGACTTCACGTTCCAGGAGTATGTGGAGGCGTATGGGGATCAGCCCGGGGCGGGTCGGTTGGCGTTGCCGCCGGTGTTCTCGGAGTTCGACGGGAACGAGCGGAGCCGGCGGTTGGGGACGGTGTTCGTGGGCGATCCGGATCTGGCGCCGTACGGAGACGACGAGGTCGATCGGACGGGCGGCGATCCGGAGGGCGAGTACGAGTATTGGTCGATCTGGGGCTTTCGCTACCCGACGAGATCGTCGAACGGTTTCGACCAGTACGGGTCGTCGTGGTTGAAGCCGCGGTTGATTCGGGTGCGTGCGACGCTGCACGACCAGCAGAGCCGTCTCGAGGGCGGTCGGGAGTTTGAGATGATTTTCGCGGTGCGCGATTAGCGGGGTAGGACGGGTTTCGGCGGGTCGGTGAGGTTCGGGTTTGTGAAGGTCGGGGTCGGCGGTACAGGTTCACCGGGGTGGGTGAATTTGGGGCGGGTGCGGAGCGAAGGACGGAGGCTGCGATGAACGAAGCGAAGAAGAACACGAAGGCGCCGATGGTTTCGGCACGGGAGGACGATCGTCGCGGGACGATCATCATTCTGGTGCTGGCGGTGTTGGCGGTGTTGTCGCTGGTGGCGGTGTCGTACGTTTCGTTCACGCAGTTGGAGCGTGATCGGGCGCGAGCGGCGGCGACGGACCCGACGACGACGGCGTGGGGTCAGATCAGCGCGGTGAACCGCCGGGTGGGTCAGTTGCTTGCGGCGGACCTGTTCGGGAACAAGATCGTGGACGAGACGGTGCCGCGGGTGGGTTTGACGGACGAGAACGACGTGGCGCGTCCGATCTGGCCTCGGATGTTCGAGGACGGTGAGTATTACGACGCGCCGAACGTGGACTTCCATTGGGCGACCGGGACGGATACGCCGTCGGAGTTGTCGAGTCAGCAGGGTCGTCGGCTGCGTGTGCGTCTGGACCCGCGGGCGGGGAGGTTGATCGAGCGTGTGGGTCCGGAGGACGACGCGTGGTTGGCGTCGACGGAGCCGGAGTGGGAGTTGAACGTGCGTGACACGCGGTTGATTCACCAGGTGTCGAACCTTCGTTCGGCGCTGAGGTGGACGCCGCGGGATTTTCAGGGGATCGAGGGCGAGTGGGTGCGTGAGGACGGTGCGTTCGTGGATTTGGCGGCGATGGTGGAGAATCCGTTGCCTGGGAACCGTCCGAACGCCGGGGTTGATTTGTCGGCGGAGGGTCTGGCGGCGGGTCTTCGGGGTGAGGCGGGTTTCCGTCAGGAGGTGTGGGACATCCCGATGAGCGAGTTTTCTTCGCGGGAGTATGGGGTGTCGGACATGGGGACGGGCGCGACGCTGGTGGACGAGCGGGAGTGGGCTGACACGGACGGGGACGGTCGACCGGACGCGCGTTGGCAGGAGCTTGACGTGTTGAACAACGCGTCGAGCGGGTTGATCTGGTTGGTGGCGACGCGTGTGGTGGACGCGTCAGCGTTCGCGAACATCAATTCGGCGTTGGAGTTTCCGCTGAAGCGTTTCACGACGCGGAACATCAGCAGCCGCGTGCCGGACGCCGATGCGATCGGGACGGGGGAGACGCCGGCGGACATCGATGTCTATCGTTTGCTGACGGCGGAGTTCAATCGGCCTGAGTCGACGAATTACCTGATGTGGAACCAGACGGGCTCGCGTGCGCAGAACGCGTTCCGGTATCGGGTGGACTTGGAGCCGCTGCTGGGGCTGGGCGTGGATCCTCGCGAGACGCCGTACGTGCAGCACCTTGAGGAGGGTCTCGGGGTCTGGGCGGCGAACGGATCGGACCTGTGGTTGGTGAGCGGGGGTATCACGGATTCGTTGACGCAGGAGGAGCGTCGTCGTTTCTGGGAGCGTTCGGGTTCGCTGCGTCCTGGCGAGGTTTCGCAGGGTCGCGGTCGCGGGTATTCGTTGCGCGAGCTGATCGATCTGCGTGGTTTCAACGGGACGAACAACGGTGAAGCGTTCGGCGTGTTCGCGCAGCGTATCGACGGCCCGGTGCAGGAGGGTCTGTATCCGACGACGCCGCCGAAGAATCCCGGCGCGCGGGTGGGTCCGTTGCGTTCGGGCGCGGACCCGTCGGAGGTACGGAACCCGGGCGGCGGTCTGCCGACGGGGGAGGCGATTTTCCTTGACACGGCGCGGCACCTGACGACGGTGTCGGGCGAGAGTTTGCAGTTCGGTCCGGTGCCGGCGGTGAACGACGATCCGTCTTTTTGGAACCGGACGTCGCTGCCGCGGATCCGGTTCGCGGAGTTGGCGAGAGAGAACGGGCGCGACGAGTTGGCGCAGCGGGTGTTCGATACGGTGATGTACTACCTAGCGCCGCTGGCGGTGGACCAGTCGTTCAAGGTCGGCGTGCCGGAGGACGGATACGACGATTTGGCGATCACTACGAAGGCGAGGTACTTCTACGGCGGTTGGGACAGCGGTCCGGCGTCGAAATGGCTCGAGCGTTATGTGAACGAGGCGCGGAACGACGCGCCGACGTCAACTCAGGAGCCGGCGAACCTGCAACGCTTTCCGGCAAGCTCGGCCGATGCGCGTGCGACTTACGCAGTGCTCCGGGCGTTGTCGTTCGCGGCGAACCTGTTCGACGCGAACGATCGCGACTCGGCGCCGACGGTGATGCGGTTCTATCCGACGGTGTATCCGAAGGACGCAGATCGGATTGGTAGCTACCAGACGCTGACGACAACGGGCGTCAATCGCGCGGCGACGGCGGAGCTTGAAGTGGATACGCGTTTGGCGTTCGGGGACATCCGCTTCGAAGGCGAAGCGGACGACGACGCGCTGCATCACGAGATCGTGGGCTTCTACGACGGACAGGGGAATCCGCGTCTCTCGGAGTTGTCCGGCGTGTCGGCGATAGGGGTGGAGGAGTTTCCGGTGCTTCGCGAGGTGCACACGTGGGCGCTGTATCAGGGCAACCCGGATCCGGCCTGGTCGCCGGGCGGTGATACGACGTTGGGGCAGATTGTCGGGGAGGAGCCGGATCCAACCGCACCGCCAAGAATCGCCCCGCCGGTGACGATCACTCCGAGCGAACTCGAGGACCAAGCGGGGTCGATCGTGGCGTTCGAGTTCGCGAATCCGTGGCCGAACGAGGTGTCGCTGAAGAACTACACGGTTCGGCTGCAGAACTCGAACGATCGGTTCTTGGAGTTCGACCTCGGCGGGATAGGCGGCTCCGGGACCTTGGCGGCGGGTGAGGTCGGCATCGTGTATTGGCATTCGGGGACGCCGGCAGAGGGCGGGTACTTCACGGGTCCGGGCGGCGTCTCGATCGGCTTTCCGTTGGCGTTCGAGGACTTCGTGACGAAGTGGCGCGCTCAGGTCGACGCGCGGGTGGGATCGTCGAATGTGTTCGAGTTGCCGCACGGGGTGGAGAACACGACGGCGCTTCGGGGCGCTTGGGACCCGAACGAGTTGTCGGGGTTCTATCCGAATCGTCGTGATTATTTGGTGGACCGGTTCGGCGTCGCGTCAGACGGGACGCCGCCCGGGACGATTCCGCCACAGACGATCAACCGTCAACGCGTGATCTTCCAAGGGATTGAGAACCAAGCGGTGTCGGTGTTGCTGCTCCGAGACTCACTGGTCGCGCCGGAGGGCGTTCTGGTCGATCGGATCACGGACGCTGCGAATCTGCCGGGACCGGCGATCGGCACGCAGGTGGGGTTCCCGGGCGGGGCGGACTCGAACGCGGTGATCAGCGGTCCAAACAACCACCGCGGCGATCCGGCGGCGGACTTGGCGGACCGGTTCGAGACAAAGCGCGGGAACTTCCGGGTGGTGGCATTCGGTCGGATCGCGCGAGAATCGGAGCGTCCGGCGGGCGATCCGCGGACAGGAGGTTTTCCCCCGTACATGATCGAGCGTCCGGAGGCGAATACGTCCGCGCTGTTGCCGGACTCACGCAACTCGTACGCGCCTACTGGGTCGCTCAACGAGGGAGCCGAAGAATTCACGCAGGCGAACCAGTGGTCGCAGGCGTGGGATTTTCAGTATCCGGTCGACGGGTCGGGCAACCCGCTGTTCGATCAACTGGAGGCCGGGAACGTTCGGGAGGGTCCGGAGATTCTCGAGTCGGTGATTTTCCGGGATCAGTTCTCGACGATGGATGAAACGGGCAAAGGTGGGAACGGCGTGTTCGCTCCGGTGTTCCAGTTGTTCGTTCCGGACGAGCCGTTGAAGCACCGGGTCGATTTGCAGATGGTGTCGGCGTTCGCGGGTTTGTATTTCCACGGGAATAACCCCAACGTGGCGTACCCGACCCCGACTGGTGAGCCGGACTTATCGTTCGGGCGATACTCGCTGGAGCGAGCGCACCTCTTCAAGGCGAAAGGTCCTGGCGCGTGGTTGCCGCTGTCGCAGCAGTTGGCGTCGGTGGAAGAAGCGTGGTCGGACGTTTCGGGCGTGCAAGTGACGAGCGCGCCGAGCTTCCCGACGACGGAAACGGAGGACAACAAATACTTCGGTGTTTTGAACCCGCTGCGCTACGGTTTCGGCGAGCAAGGGAACGTGCCGAACCTGAACATCGTGTCGGACGAGCGTGCGTGGGACTGGGCGGTGCCGCCGGTGACGCGGATGCTGGATGCTTTCGACGCGTTGAACCCGGCCGACGGAGCGTTCGCGAACGGGCGGGTGAACATCAACACGGCGACGCTGCGGGTGCTGGAGGCGTTGCCGATGATGGAGCCCATCGCGCCGGTGCTGAACCCGGACGGGACGGTGGGCTCGACGGTGAACATCGCTCGGGCGGACCTGGTGCGGGCCATCAGGGATCGCGGGGAGGGGGAGGTGAACGGTGTGACGTTCGACTTTGAGGGCGACACGCAGCAGGGGCGCCTGCAAGGTCAGCGGTTCACCGGCATCCCCGGTTTCCGCTATCCGGTCGGCGAAGACGGGGGGCAGAGCGCCACGACTCACCTGACGCACCCGACCGTCGAGTTCCGGCGCGGGTTCACGAACGTCGGCGAGGTCGGTCTGCTCGCGGAGTGGTTCGGCGTCGGCACGGTGGACGGGTTGAAGGGCGACCAGAGGTTGGTCGCGGCGCCGGGATACCGCCCGCCGATCTTCGCTCCGGCGTTCGGGATGGGGGAGGCGGCGTTGGACTTCAGCGGCTCGGTGCCGATCGATTCAGGCGTGAAGCCGTTCGAGTCGATCCTGGAGTATTCGTCCGAGGTGACGAACCCGGCGAACGACTACGAGGAGCGGGCGGGGATTTTCAGGCCGCTGTCGAACGTGATTTCGACGCGGTCTGACGTGTACATCGTGACGTACGTGCTGCGTGCGTTCGACCCGGATCGGATCGAGTCGATCGACCTTGGGCAGTACGGCGATCCGGTGTTGGCGCTCGAGGACCCGGCATTCCAGCCGGTGTTCGAGACGCGGCGGATGGTGGTGTTCGACCGTTCGAACGTGTTGAGTCCGTCGGACGAGCCGCGGATTCTGATGGACGTGCCGCTGCCTCCGGTGGAGTAAGCGGTGGAGGAAGGCGGGGGAGTTGGCGGGGACGAAGACGATCGGCGGCGGGCGCCGGCTGGGTGCGTCCGTCGTCGGTTGTCGTTTTCGGGGTGTTGGAGCGGGGGGTGTTGGAGGAGTGGGTGTTGGTGGGGCGGGTGCTGTCGTGTTCGGATGAGGGGCGGGGGGGCGGCGCCGTCGCTTGGCGGCGGGAGCGTGTTGGTGGGTCAGTTGCCTGAGACGGAGGTGAGGCGGCCGAAGCGGTGGGCGAGGGTGCGGCGGAGCGGTTCGGGGAGCGGCGGTTTGTCGAGGTCGGCGAGGTTTTGGCGGAGGTGATCGGGGTTGCCGGTGCCGGTGAGGACGACGTCGACGCCGGGCTCGTGGGCGCAGAATCGGTAGGCGGCTTCGGTGAGTGTGGCGGCGTCGGACTGCTGGAGGACGAAGGCGAGGGGGTTTTCGGGGTCGTCGACCTGGCCTGCGTCGAGTTCGCCGGCGTGGATGAGGTCGCGGATGGTTTGGCGGAGGGTGTCGGGGTCGGCGAGGGCGCGGCGGACGGAGAACATGTTGAGGGTGCCGGGGCGTGGGCCGAAGTCGCCTGCGTGTGCGGGGGCGTAGACGGCGCGGCGGGCGGATTGGTTGAGGAGGTGGAAGCCGACCATGACGACGTCGAAGGCGGCGGTGGGGAGTGCGGCTTGGAGCATGTGGTGGGAGAGGTCTTGGGCGAACATCTCGCTGACGCCGAGGAAGCGGAGCTTGCCCTGGTCGCGGAGTTTGTGGAGTTCGGGGACGAGGGCGTCGAGGCAGTAGCCGAGTTCGTCGGGGAGCGGAGCGTGGAGGAAATAGACGTCGACGTGGTCGGTGCGGAGGCGGCGGAGGGACTGTTCGAGGGAGGTGCGGAGTTGGGCGGGCTGGAGCATGGGTCGGGCGTAGCGGCGGAGGCGCCAGTGTTCGTCGGAGAAGGGGGCTGTGACGCGGAAGGGGCCCGGGCGGCGGACGCCTTTCTTGGTGCAGAGGACGAGTCGGTCTCGTGGGCGGCGTTGGATGGCGCGGCCGACGGCGTTTTCGGTGCCGTAGGACTCGGCGGTGTCGATGAGGTTGACGCCGAGGTCGAGGGCGAGGCTGACGAGTTCGGCGGCGTGGGTTTCGTCGCGTCCGGCGCGGAGGCCGAGACGAGATGGTCCGCCGCAGCCGAGTCCGGCGATCGAGACGTCGAGGGCGGTGCGGCCGAGCGTGGTGCGGCGCATGGTCATGGGTGCGGTGAGGCGGCGGGATGGGTACGGGCGGGGGAGGTCATGAGGCGGGGGTTCTGGAGGTGAGGGTGGCGGCGAAGGCGGTGGCGGCGTCGAGGGCCTGTCGGTTGACGTTGGTGGTGAAGCCTTCGGATTCGATCGCTTGGAGGAGGAGGTGTGTGGCGATGTTGCCGGGTGCGGGGTTGTGTTTGGTGCCGGCGTATGGGCAGCCGCCGAGTCCGGCGGCGGCGGCGTCGAAGGACCGGACGCCTCGTTGGAGTGCGGCGCGGGCGGCGTCGGCGGCGCGGCCGTGGGTGTCGTGGAGGTGGAGCGTGAGGTGGCGGATGTCGGCGGGGTCGATGGCGTCGAGGAGGGCCATGATATCGGCGGGGAAGGCGACGCCGACGGTTTCGCCGAGGTCGATGTCGGCGGCGTTCCATGCGTCGTCGTCGGGAAAGAGTGTGCGGAGGGAATCGAGGACGCGGCGGACGGCGTGGGGAGCGACGGGGCCGGTGAATGGGCAGGCGACGACGGTGGAGACGTAGAGGCGTATGGGCATGCCGGCGTCGATGGCGCGGGGGACGATGGGGCGGAAGCGTTGGATGGAGTCGGCGATGGAGGCGTTGGTGTTGCGCTGGTTGAAGGTTTCGGAGGCGGCGGTGAAGAGGGCGAGTTTGAGGGGGATGCCTGAGCGGTGTGCGTCGAGGGCGCGTTCGAAGCCCTTTTCGTTTGGGGCGAGGACGGTGAAGGTGGGTTCGTCGGCGGCGCCGGTGGTGGCGGGGGAGCGGAAGGAGCGGAGGCGTTCGAGGAGGTCGGCGGCGTCGGCGAGTTGGGGGACCCATTTGGGGCTGACGAAGGAGGTGAGTTCGATCTCGTCGAGGCGGGCGGCGCAGAGGAGTTCGATGAGGCGGGCCTTGTCTTGGGTTGGGACGGTGAGGGGTTCGTTTTGGAGTCCGTCGCGAGGCGAGACGTCGGCGATGCGGACGTGGCGGTCGGAAGTTGTGTCTGAGGGCGGCATGAGCCGATGCTAGCAGGGAGAGCGGGGAGGGCGTGGGAGGCGGCGTGGCGGGCGGTGAGCGTCTAGAGTCGTGTTTGCGGGACGACGTGGAGGTGATGCGGATGCGACTGCTTTTGCTGCCGGGGTTGGGAGCGGACATGCGGTTGTTTTTGCCGCAGTTGAAGGCGTTCAGCGACAGCGTAACGCCGGGCTGGATCGACCCGGAGGCGGGGGAGGGGTTGCGGGCGTATTCGGAGCGGTATTTGCCGTATCTGGTGGAACAGGGGCACGTGCCGCGGGCGGTTGGAGATGTGGCGGGTTCGATGGAGGACGTCGGGGCGAAGGGCGAAGCGGAGGACGGGTGGGCGCTCGTGGGGTTCAGCTTCGGCGCGCAGATCGCGTTGGAGATGGCGCGGTTGGTGGCGCGGCGTTCGGCGTCGGCGGCGGGAGCGGGCGGGTTGCGTGGGGTGGTGTTGGTGGCGGCGCATCGGACGAGCGAGGGGATCACGCCGGAGTTTCGCAAGCAGGTGGCGCGCGGGGCGAAGGTGCCGGATTGGTTGGTGCGGCCCGTGTTGAAGTATTACTTTTCGCCGCGGTTCGCGAAGGCGAACGATCTTTCGGGGGAGTGGAAGAAGCGTTTGAAAGAGATGGGCGGGGACGCGGACCCGGGGTTTTTGAAGTGGGCGTCGCAGGCGACGTCGCGGTGGTCGTTTTCGGAAGCGGACGCGGGTGAGATAACGGGGTCGGGCGTGCCGATCCACCAGATTCACGGTCGGCGAGACGACGCGATCCCGCTGGAGGAGGCGCACGCGGATCGCGTGATCGAGGGGCCGCACCTGATTACGTGGACGAACGCGGAGGAGGTGAACGAGTACATCGCGGAGAAGTTGGGGCTGCGGTTGTAGGCGGTGTGGGGAAAAACGAGCGACGCCCGCGGCGGTGGCGGGCGTCTTGGGTGGTTTCGTGGTTTGGAGGCGATGGGGAGGGGTTAGTTGGTGTCGTCGCTGGGGGCGGCGGATTGATCGTCGGCGGGTTCTTCGTCGGCAGCGGGGTCGGCTTCGGGTCCGAGGTCGCCTTCGCCGTTGAATTCATCGGGGATGCCGTCGCGGTCGAGGTCGTCGGGTTCGGGGCGTTCGCGTTCTTCGGCGGCGGTGGGGTTGTAGGTGGCGGCCTGTGTTTCGGCGGGCCCGCCGGAGAAGGCTTTGGTGAAGGAGTCGGCGAGGTAGCCTGCACCGAAGCCGACGACGCCGGTGAGGATTGGGACGATGACGGAGGCGGCGGAGAAGCCGGACTTCTGAGGGGGCTGATTCATGGTGCACCTCGTCGGGCCGCGAAATAGCGGCACCGCGCTCGGGGCGGAGCGGTGGGGCTTGAGTTGTGAACCGGCGGGCGACGCCGCGTCGCCGGTGGGCATCGGAGGCCGGTGAGGATAACGCAAAGGCGGGGGGCGGCTTTCGGTGTTGGGGAGAATTTTGGTTGTGATTGCGCGAAGATGGGGTGAAGAACGCCCGGTTTGGCATGGGTGTTCATTTTGGCGCGGGCTGCATGCGGGCGGAGATTCGCGGCCGCGATCAGGGGTGTCGGCTTTCGCGACGAGGCTTGGGCGAGTCGTTGGCGGTGGGGGCGTCGCTGGAACGACCGGCGCGGTGATCGTCTGATTGGGGTTGGTGTCGCACGTGGACTTGGCGGATGGTGGCGTAGACGGCGGCGGCGAGGAGGAGTATGGAGGCGGGGATGAGGAGGACGTGTCGTTGGAAGCGGTCGGCGGCGAAGACGCCGGCGGCGCCGCCGGCCATGAAGCCGAGCAGGAGGAGGGAGAGGAGTCCGAACTGCCAGAAGTTGGCGTGGCGGCGTCGTATGGCTTGTCCGACGAGGAAGGCGAGTTCTGTGATGACGCCGGTGAGGTGGGTGGTGCGGATGACGAGGCCGGCGTATTGGGCAAACATGGCGTTTTGGAGGCCTGCGGCGGTGGCGGCGAGGGCGAGCATGGCGGTGCTTGAGCGATCGTAGAGGAACCAAGCGAGGAAGAGGAGGGCGGCTTCGAGGAGAATGACGCGGTCGTAGCGTCGATGAGGGGCGAAGTCGGAGCGGTCGAGGAGGATGCCGGTGAGGACGGCGCCGAGGAAGAAGGAGGCGATGATGGCGGTGAGTTTGACGCCGTCGACGGCGGTCCATTCGGCGGCGTCTGCGGAGAGGCGTGAGAGGATGCCGGTGAGGTGCGTGACGGCTTCGTGGCCGAGGGCGAGGAGAGCGGTGTTGAGTAGGCCGGCGATGGCGGCGAGGAGGCAGCCGGCGACGATGAAGAGCCTGGTGGGCGAGCCGGGCGGCGGTGGGGCGTCTTCGACCTCGTTGGAACGTTGGTCGTGCATGAGACTCACGGTGTGACGGATGGGTTAGGCGTTGAGGACGCCGGCGGATTTAGCGGCGAGGACGGCGGCGCGGAACATGGCGAGGCCCGGGGTTTCGGCGCGTGTGGCGGCGTGGGGGAGGCGGGTCGCTTCGGGGTGGTGTCGCCAGGTGAGGAATCGTTCGGGGTGCGGCATGAGGCCGAAGACGCGGCCGGTGGCGTCGGCGAGTCCGGCGACGTCGCCTGCGGAGCCGTTGGGGTTGGCGACGTAGCGGAGTGCGACGCGGTGGCTGGCTTCGAGCTGGGCGAGGAGGGCGGGCGGGCAGACGAAGCGACCTTCGCCGTGGGCGAAGGGGAGGCTGACGGGCGGTTCGTCGTCGGGGCGGTCGAGGAGGGGGGCGGTCCAGACGCAGTTGGAGGCGGGGTCGGGGGCGACGGGGGCCCAGTCGTCGATGAAGCGGTCGGAGTCGTTGGCGGCGAGGGCGACGACGGGCGGGTCAGGGCGTTCGGGGTAGGGCTGATCGGTGGAGGCGGGTCCGGGGAGGAGGCCGGCCTGGACGAGGACCTGGAAGCCGTTGCAGACGCCGAGGACGCATGCGCCGCGTTCGTTGACGGCGTGGCGGAGGTTGGGGTAGAGGCGTGAGCGGACCTGAGCGGCGAGGACGCGGCCTGCGGCGATGTCGTCGCCGTGGGCGAAGCCTCCGGGGAAGGCGATGATGTGGTAGCGGTCGAGGAGGTCGGGTTGGTGGGCGACGCGGTCGACGTGCGTGAGGTCGACGTGGGCGCCGGCGAGTTTGAAGGCGCGGACCATCTCGGCGTCGCAGTTGGTGCCGGCGGTGCGGAGGACGATGGCGCGGGTGGCGTCGTTGGGCATGGTCGTATGGTAGTTGTCGCGCGGGGCGCGACGCGGGGGATGTCGTTGTGGGGGGTGGAGCGGGTGCGGATGAGTCGCGGTTGCGGCGTGAAAGGGCGGGCGCGGTGTGTCACACTGCGTGGATGAGCGAGCGCGACGGCGGATCGAACGAAGGTGGCGGTAGGGGGGGCGGGCTGCGCGGGGTGCGTGGTGAGAAGGAGGCGTTGCGGGCGTCGATGCGCGAGCGTCTCTCGCGGTTGGACGGTGAGTCGCGCGAGCGGGGGTCTGAAGCGGTGTGCCGACGATTGGCGGCGCTGCCGGCGTTTGCGGCGGCGGAGACGGTGTTGGTGTATCTGGCGATGCGCGGTTGGCGGGAGGAGGGGCGGGTGGCGGAGGTGTGCTGCGATGGGTTGATCGATGCGTGTTGGGCGAGCGGGAAGCGTGTGTGCGGCCCGCGGATCGATTGGGCGTCGCGTCTGATGACGCCGGCGGAGTTGCGGGCGGGGGATGAGGTTGAGGTGCGTTATTACGACGTGCCGGAGCCGCGAGGCGAGGCGGCGGCGGTGGGGCTTGAGGAGATCGGGTTGGTGTTGACGCCCGGGTTGGCGTTCGATCGCGAGCGACGGCGGCTTGGGCGCGGTGCGGGGTTTTACGATCGGTTTTTAGTGGAGTACGACGCGGCGCGCGGTGCGGGAAAGGACGATGCGGGGAGAAGTGGGGTGGTGGTGGGTTTGGCGTTTGACGGGCAGGTGGTGCAGCGGGCGCCGGCGGAGGCGCACGATCGGTTGGTGGACGTGTTGGTGACGGAGACGGAGACGATCGGTGGGTGAGGCAGGTTTGGAGCGCGTGTGCGTGTGCGCGATCACGCTGGCGCGGCCGGAGGGTTTGGCGCGGATGTTGGCGAGCGTGTTCGCGCAGCGTTGCGAGGGGATCGAGTTGTGCGTGGCGGTAGTGGAGAACGACGGGTCGGGGGCGATGCGGGAGGTGGTGGCGGAGGCGGCGCGGCGGGCGGGGTTCGACGGGGGGCGAGTGGCGTTCGGAACGGAAGGGCGGCGTGGGATTCCGTTCGCGCGGAATGCGGCGCTGCGTTTGGCGGAGGAGCGGTTTTCGCCGGGGGTTTTCGCGTTCATCGACGACGATGAGACGGCGGAAGCGGACTGGTTGAGTCGGTCGGTGGCGGCGCTTCGGGAGTTCGACGCGGACGTGGCGCAGGGCCGTGCGGAGCCGGCGTTTGTGGATGGGGAGCCGGCGGGGTGGGTGGTGCGGGGCGGATTCTTTCGGTTGCCGCGGTATGCGCACGGAGCGGAGCTGAGGGTGGCGTTTACGAACAACGTGGCGTTCCGGCGGCGGGTGCTGGAGGCGCTTCGGCCGATGTTCGACGAATCGCTGGGCATGACGGGTGCGGACGACAGCGAGGCGTTCATGCGTGCGTGGCGGTCTGGGTTTCGGATCGTGTGGGCGGACGACGCGGTGACGCACGAGTGGACGCCGGCGAGTCGGGCGCGGGCGCGGTGGGTGTGGCAGCGCGGGTATCGGGTGGGGAACAGCATGGCGCTGCTGGCGTGGAAGTTCGACGGTTGGCGTGGTCGGGCGCGGGGGCTGGGGATCGGGGTGTATCGGATCGGGAAGGGTTCGTTCTTTTTGCCGATCCTTGGGCCGTGGCGGAAGGAGCTTGGGGTGCTGTACGTGCGGCATGTGTGTTACGGGGCGGGGGCGGTGATGGGGGCGTTCGGGCGCGCATACGGCGAGTATCGGAAGGTGCACGGTCGGTAAAGTGAGGTGGTGGACGGGCTTTGCGTCGAATGGTTTGGGGAGCGTTGCGTTCGCGTGCTGCTGGGCGGCGCGGGCGGCGTGGAGCGGGTGGTGCGCTTGGCGCGTTGCGTGGGCGAGGCGGTGCGGGCGAGCGGGTTGGACGGCGTGGTGGATGTGGTGGAGAGCACGCGGGCGGTCGGGGTGCTGATCGATCCGTTGCGCGTGGGGTTGGCGGAAGCGGAGAGCGCGGTGCGGGAGGCGGCGGCGCGGGCGTGGGCGGCGGAGGAGGGAAGCGGCGGCGCGGGTGGTGGGGCGTCGGCGGGCGGTGGGAGGGAGGTGGTGGTGCCGGTGTGTTACGAGGAGCCGTATGGGCTGGACGTGGGCGAGGTGGCGGGGTTGACAGGGCTGAGCGGGGCGGAGGTGGTGCGGAGGCACGCGGCGGGGCGGTATGTGGCGGAGTGCGTCGGGTTCATGCCGGGGTTTGCGTATTTGGGTTCGTTGGAAGCGGGGTTGCGGGTTGGGCGGCGGGCGGAGCCGCGGGCATGGGTGCCGGCGGGGAGCGTGGGGATTGCGGGTCGTCGGACGGGTGTGTACCCGCAGCGGACGCCGGGCGGTTGGCGGATCGTGGGGAGGACGCCGATTCGGTTGTTTGATGCGGAGGCGGAGCGGCCGGCGGTGATTGGGGTGGGGGATGCGGTGCGGTTCGAGGCGATCGGGGCGGGTCGGTTCGAGGAATTGGCGGCGGCTGCTGCGGAAGGGGTTGGCGGGCCGGATCGACGGAGCGAAGGGGCGGGAGGTGGCGGGCGGCTGGAGGTGCTTGACGGTGGGTTGTTGACGACGGTGCGTGATTTGGGTCGGGTGGGGTGCGCGTGGATGGGCGTGGCGGTTTCGGGGCCGGCGGATGAGCTGAGCTTTCGGATCGCGCGGCGGTTGGTTGGTGGCGACGATGTGGACGGGTTGGGCGGAGGCGACGTCGGGGAGGGATGTGCGGGCGGGGAAGGTATGGCGATGTTGGAGTTTGGGTTGCGTGGGCCGACGGTTCGGTTGGAGCGGGGCGGTCTGGTGTGTTTGACGGGGGCGCGGGCGGCGGAGGCGGAGGTGGAGGAGGGCGGCGTGCGGCGGCCGCTGGCTCGGTATCGGGCGACGCCGATCGGACCGGGAGCGGTGGTGCGGGTGGGAGCGGTGGCGGAGGGGGTGTGGGGCTATCTGGCGTTCGCGGGCGGGGTGCGGACGCGGACGGTGATGGGGAGTCGATCGGAACATGTGCCGAGCGGCGTCGGGCCGATGGGTCGTGCGCTCGCGGCGGGGGACGAGTTGGTGGTGGGGGCGGGATGGAGCGGCGGCGTGCGTGTGCCGGCGGTGGGAGAGGCGGCGGTGCGGCGTGCTGAGGCGATCGTGCAGCGGGACGTGGTGCGGGCGGTGGCGGTGGGCGGTGATGGGGGCGGCGGGAGGGAGGCGCTCGGCGGGTTGGTTGTTGACGAGTGGGAGGTGGAGGGGCGGAGCGACCGGACGGGGGTGCGGCTGCGGAGGATCGGCGGGGAGGAGTCGGGCTGGGGTGATGGAGAAGGACGGCGTGTTGATGGGGAGGTTGATTGGGCGTTGGCGGAAGATTCAGCGCCGATGGTTGCGGGGGCGGTGCAGGTGCCGCGTGGTGGGCGTGCGGTGATGCTGGGTCCGGACGGGCCGACGGTGGGCGGGTATGCGACGCCGATGGTGGTGGCGGGGGCGGACCTGGGGGCTGTGGCGCAGCGTCGAGCGGGGGAGCGGGTGCGGTTCGAGGCGGCGACGGTGGCGGCGGCGGTGACGGGGCTGAGGGAGATGCGGGCGGTGGTGGAGATGTTCGAGGGGCCGGGTCGGTTTGGGGAAGGCGGGTGGCTGCGATGAGCGGCGGAGCGGAGCGAGCGGCGGTGCAGTTGAATTGCGACACGGGCGAGGCGGAGGGCGGCGCGTGGCTTGCTGCGGAGCGGGCGATGTTGGCGAGCGTGACGGCGGTGAACGTGGCGTGCGGCGGGCATGCTGGGGACGCGGAGACGATGCGGGCGTCGGTGCGCGAGGCGGCGAGGGCTGGGTGCGCGGTGGGGGCGCATCCGAGCTATGTGGATCGGGCTGGGTTCGGACGGGAGGAGCTGGGGCTCGGGCTGGGGGCGGTTCGGGCGGCGTTGGCGGCGCAGTTGGCGGAGTTCGTTGAGGTGTGTGCGAGCGAGGGGGTGGCGGTGGAGCATGTGAAGCCGCATGGTGCGATGTATCACCGGGCGTCGTCGTGCGAGGAGACGGCGGGCGTGCTGGGGGAGGTGACGCGGGAGGTGGTGGGAGCGGAGGCGTCGTTGGTGCTGCGGGCGGGGTCGTTGGGGGAGCGGTGGTGCCGGGCGGCGGGGGTGCGGGTGCTGGGCGAAGCGTTCGCGGATCGGGGGTACGCGTCGGATCGGGGGCTGGTGCCGCGGGGGCGAGTTGGGGCGGTGCTGGGCGAGGCGGCGGCGGCGCGGCAGGCGGTGTCGATCGTGACGCGCGGGCGAGCGGTGGCGGTGGGGTCGGGGGTGGGGGTCGGGGGTGAGAATGGTGAGACGCGGGAGGAGTTGGAGGTGGAGGTGCGGGCGGAGACGGTGTGCGTTCATGCGGACACGCCGGGAGCGGCGGGGATCGCGCGGGCGGTGCGGCTTGCGTTGGAGGGGGCGGGCGTGCGTGTGGTGGCGAGGTGGGGCGGGCGAGCGGAGGGGTAGTCAACCGGCGTGAGCGACGCGGCGGAAGGGGGCGCCGGTGGCGTGGATGGTGCGGCGCCAGGCGGTGAGGAGGCGGTCGGCGGCGTGGTCGGCGTGGAACGAACGAGCGGCGTGTGCGGCGTCATCGAGGCGGCGGCGGAGGTCGGGTGATTGGTCGCGGACGGCGTCGCGGAGGTTGATGAGGGCGGCAGCGACGTTCATGCGGTCGGCGGGGTCGACGAAGTGTGCGGCGGCAGCGAGCGTTTCGGATTCGAGGGGGTCGGCGGTCGCGTCGCGGACGCGCTCGGCGACGACGGGTTTGCGGGCGGCGGCGGCGAAGGCGAGTTCGATGCCGAGGGTGCGGTGGGCGTGCGGGGCGGGCGAGCGGAGGACGGCGACGGCGTCAGCGGCGGCGACGAGTCGGAGGACGTCGCCGCGTGCGTGGAGGAGTTTCCAGGCGTCGCGATGGTGTTCGGCGAAGCGTTTGCCGCGTTCGTCGGAGGCGGTGAAGCGTTGTGGGAAGAGGGCGACGGAGGGGACGGCGGCGAAGTTGAGTATGCCGGCGAAGTAGGACGCGGTCTGGGCGGGGGCCGGGGCGGCGGCTCGGCCGAGGTGGAGGACGACGAAGTCGCGCTCGATGCCGAGGGCGCGGCGGGTGGCGTGGCGGTGGGCGAGGGCGTGGTCGAGGGCTGTGGGATCGATGACGGGGTGGCGGGGGGAGAGGTGGATCGGTTTGGCGAGGGGGGCGAGGCGCCAGAGGGCGGCGTGTTCGAGAGGCGCGGCGTCGATTTCCCAGGGTTGGATGAGAGCGTGCTCGTCTGGGCGGAGGTGGTCCCGGAGGAGCGACTCGAGCGTGCGGCGGAGTGCGATGGCGGCGGAGCGCGGGGAGTGGGCGAGGCCTGCGGATGCGGCGATGGGGTTGAGGCCGGCGTCGCGGAGGATGGCGGTGGAGTCGGCGGCGCCGAGGGCGAGGAGGAGTTGTCGGAGTGGTTGTTGGGCGGCGTCGGCGGCGTCGCGTGCGGCGTGGATGGCGGCGCGGAGGGAGGCGGCGCCGGCCCAGCCGAGGCGTCGTCCGTCGGCGAGGTGGACGATGAGCATGTGCGTCAGGTTAGCGTTCGGAGGTGCCGAGGCGCGAGGGTCGTTCGATCTCGAAGAACATCTGTGCGAGTCGGAGGCCGACGAAGGCGGCGAGCGCCTGTTCGGCTTCGCGTTCGTCGGCGCGTTCGAGCGTGGTGAGGTCGCGAGGTTCGCGGGGCATTTGTGCGACGAGTTCGTGGCTTCCGCCGTCCGGGGGCCAGATCTGTTGGTTGTTTGCGGCGTCGAAGATTTTGACTCGGGCGGCGGCGGCGGGGGAGACGGTGGAGTTGTCGCGCGAGATGGTGAAGGCTCGGACGTCGGCGTAGACGACGACGTCGGCGCCGACGGCGCGGGCGATGTCGACGACGCTCATGGGGTTGTCGGCGGATTCGGTGGAGGCGACGCGGAGGGCGTCTTCGGAGCGGATCATCATGCCTTCGTCGACGACGCCGCGGTCGAGAAGCGTTTGTTGGGCGACGCGGCCGATGTCGCGTCGGAGGGCTCGTTTGGGGATGATGTTGCGGTCGCCGTAGCCGCGGTCGTCGACGAAGATGACGGTGGGGCGGTCGGGCTGGAGATCGGCGACGGCGGGGACGGTCGGCGGGCCGTCGATGATGTATTGGGCGGCGGAGATGTAGTTGCAGCCTGTGGCGGCGGCGAGGGCGGCGGCGGAGGCGATCGTCGCGGCGGCGACAAGGGGGCGGCGGTGGAGTCGGCGTTGGGATCGGCCTTGGGGTCGTGGCATGGTGCGGTGGTCCGTCGGGAACTGGGATGAATCGTGAGGATGCAGTCGTTCGGGTTCAGGGGTTGAAGGCGAGGGGTTGTGCGGGGTGGTCAGTACTTGATGACGTTGGGCTCGTCGTGTTCGAAGAAGAGCCAGGCGGCGCGGTCGGACAGTCGGTCGAGGAGGACGTTGACGACGTGTCCTCTGGAGAAGTCTTGCTGGGTGCGTCCGGAGTCGTCGGGGTAGGCGATGTTGAAGTCTTTGACGTAGGCGAACTCGTCGGGTCTGAGGTCGGCTTCGACGACGCCGACGCGTGCGGCGACGCGTCCGTCCCAGAGGTAGCGGTTGCCGGGTTCGTGGAGTCTGAAGGAGGCGATGTCGATGACGACGAGTCGAGAGACGCCGAGTTCTTCGGCCATTTTGCCGAAGGTCCAGGAGTCGAAGGTGGGTTCGCCGGTTTGGAGGACGAGGACTTCGGGTCCGGGGACGTATCCGTCGGAGCCGAGCTTGCCGCCCATCTGGGCGGCGACGAGTTTGCCGGTGGTGGCGTTGGTGAGGATGGTCTGGATGTTGAAGACTTCGGAGGTGATGCCGCGGTCGGCGAGCGTGACGACGGCCCAAGTTTCGCCTTCGAGTCCGGTGTATTCGGCGGGGAATGTGGTGGAGCCTTCGAGGTAGGCGGACTGGGCCATGCCGCCGACGAGTTCGGGGACGGCGCAGCCGGCGAGCGAGAGGATCGCCGCGAGGGAAGCGGCGGCGGCGACGCGGACTGTGTGAGAGCGTTTCGGCGTCGCGGTTGGTGTCGAAGAGTGGGAGCGGGAGTGGGGGTAGTTCATGGCGGCGTTCCTCGCGTCGGTCGGAGGTGTCGTCGGTGGACGGGCGGCGTGGCGAACGGGCGTTGGGGCGAACGGGCGTCGGGGCGAGGTTACATGGTGAGGCGCCAGCGGAGGGCGTTGAAGGCCCAAGCGGCGAGAGCGGCGGCGAGGACGAGCCAGAGCCCTCGGCCGGCGAAGGGCTTGAGGAACTGCCGTCCGACGGAGGAGCCGGTCGCGGCAACATACGCGGCGATCCAGAAGGCGGATGCGGCGGCGATGGCGAGTGCGGCGCCGAGGGGTTGGGTGAGGAAGGCGCGGGGGAAGTCGGCGTTTGCGGCGTGGGCGAAAGCGGTGGTCATGCCGCAGGTAATGCAGGGGAGTTCGAAGACGGTGGCGAAACCGCAGGGTGGTAGCCCGAGTGCCTCGTGCGTGCCGTGGCCTTCGGGAGAGGGCTGTAGGAAGGCGGCGGTGGCGAGGACGGCGAGGCAGGCGAGGGCGACCGCGGCGGCGATGGCGCGCTCGCCGGTGGGGGCGCGGCGGACGGGCGGGAGGGTGTTGGAGGGCGCGGGCTGCGGGACCGGCGGCGGGGTTTGGGGATTCGCCTGGGCGGTTTGCATGCGGTCGGTGTGCCGTTTGGCGGGGTGGAGCGGGGAGGGCGGGGATCAGTCGAAGCGGAAGACGCCCTTGCGGTAGCCGTAGACGTACATGACGACGGTGGTGAGGAAGAAGAAGAGAACGCGACCGAGGAAGACGGCGTTGTAGGCGGAGTTCTCGTCGAGGTTGGCGAAGGTGACGGCCCAGGGGTAGAGGAAGACGATTTCGACGTCGAAGACGAGGAAGGCCATGGCGATGATGTAGAAGCGGACGTTGAACCGTTTGCGTGCGGTGCCGATGGGCTCCATGCCGGATTCGTAGGTTGAGGCTTTGACGGCGCCGTCTCGTCTGGGTCCGATGACGAGGGTGGCGACCATGTTGGCGACGGCGAAGGTGATCGCCATGAGGAGGAGGAGGAGGATGCAGATGTAGCCGACCTGCATGTCGGAGAGGGCGAGGGTGAGTGTTGGGCTGACGGGTGGCATAGACGGGGCAGTGTATCGGCGGGTTTCGCACGATGCAGCCCGCTCGGTGTGACGCCTCCGATGGGATCAGCATCAGGTGCGGCAAAGGTGCGCCGTGGTGCGGCGCGTCAGGCGTTGCCGAGGGAGACGGGCTGGGGGCTGACTTCGTGCTGGGGTTGGAGAGCGATGCCGAGGGGGACGCGTTTGCCGTCGGGGCCTTTGGGGGGGATGCCCTCGTCGTCGATGATGCGCTGGATGGCCATAACGCCTTCGATGAGCTGCTCGGGGCGGGGGGGGCATCCGGGGACATAGACGTCGACGGGGAGGAACTGGTCGCAGCCTTGGACGACGGCGTAGGTGTCGAAGACGCCGCCTGTGGAGGCGCAGGCGCCCATGGAGATGACCCATTTGGGTTCGGCCATCTGCTGGTAGATGCGTTGGAGGACGGGCATGGTTTTGATGGAGATGCGTCCGGCGACGATGAGGAGGTCGGACTGGCGCGGGCTGAATCGCATGACTTCGGCGCCGAAGCGGGCGAGGTCGTAGCGGCTGGAGGCGGTGGCCATGAGTTCGATGCCGCAGCAGGCGGTGGCGAAGGGCATGGGCCAGAGGCTTGAGCGTCGTGACCAGTTGATGACGCGCTTGAGTTGGGTGGTGAGGAAGCCCTCGGCTGAGATGGCGGCTTCGATGCCCATGTTGGAATCCTTCCTCGGTGGAGTCGTCGGAGCCGGCGGTTGGGCTGCGAGCGGCGCGCCGCGGGGCCGGCGCCGACGGGGGCGGGAGCGCGTGTGCGTGTTCGCAGCCCGGCCAGCGGAGGATTCTAGCGGGGGCGTCGGAAAACGTCGCGAGGGGAGGCGGCGGTGGGTCGGAGCGATCGGCGCAGGCGTCACAGACGGACGGCGGGGGCTGGCGGTGGGTTGCTGAGGGGGTGGAAGTGTGGGAGCGGGGCTCGCGTGGCGGGTCGCATGGGTCGATTCGATGGACGGCGAGGGGCGTCGCGCGGCGCCCGCGTCGTGGTCGAGGCGTCGGCGGAGGGGCCGACGCGGCGAGTTCTGGACGGCGTATGCGCGGCACGATCTTCAACGCGTTGGCGGTGGGGGCGGTGCTGATCGGCGTGGGGCTGTGGGCGCAGCGACCGGAGGCGTTGGGGCAGAGCGGCGGGGGAGGTGGGTATGGGTCGGAGGCGGGGCTGCGCGAGGCGGTGAACGACCACGGGGTTCGGACGCGGCCGGTGACGGGGGCGGAGAAGTTGGACGAAGCCGGGCGTGCGGAGCTTCGCCGAAAGGTGTCCGAAACGCTGGCGGCGGCGGAGCGGGCGGTGGGTGAGCGGGACCTCGCGCGGGCGGACGCTTTGCTGCGGGTTGTGCTGCGGGCGGAACCGGAGCACGGTCGTGCGGCGGCGATGCTGCGGGCGATGTACGAGGGGTTCGGGGCGAAGCTGCCCGTGGACGAGGCGGCGCTGGAGGCGGCGCGGGGGGCGCTCGGGCGGGAGTATGCGTTGTACGAGTCGCGGCACTTTGCGGTGCTGTCGAACTGCGACCGCGAGTGGACGCAGCAGCGGATGAATCTGTTGGAGGCGACGTACAAGGAGTTCATGCGGACGATGGAGCGGATCGGGCTGGAACCGATCCCGCCGCGGCACAAGCTGGTGTGCATTCTGATCGAGGAGCACGGGGAGTATGAGTGGTTCGCGCGGACGTACGACCGTGTGAAGGCGCCGTGGGTGGCGGGGTATTACGCGACGCTGCCGAACCATGTGGTGATGTACGACGACGCGACGGGGCCGAGCTTCGCTGGTGTGGAGCGGCAGTTGGAGCGTTTGGCGGTGCAGTTGGAGGAGACTGAGCGGCTGCTGGCGGAGGCACAGCGGCGTCGGGACGGGGAGACGGCGGCGCTGTTGGACGAGCGTGCGTCGGCGATCGAGTTGCACGCGGCGGCTGAGCGGCGGCGGGTGGAGCGTTTGGTGCGCGAGGCGTCGGACCGCAAAGCGGTGCACGAGGCGACGCACCTTGTGGCGTTCAACACGAACATCCAGTTGCGATCGCGGCAGTATCCGTTTTGGATCACGGAGGGGATCGCGACGAACTTCGAGACGACGGACTACCGGTCGCGTTTCGGGCCGACGGAGCAGAGCGAGCATCGGCGTGCGTCGTTCGAGCGGTATCGGGAGGCGGGGTCGCTGCTGCCTCTGAGCGAGTTGGTGGTGCTGAACGAGATCAGCGAGGTGAGCGCGGAGCGGGCGGACGTGATCTATGCGCAGACGTACGCGTTCTTCAAGTACGCGTATCGTTACCACCGGGAAGAGCTTGCGGGGTATTTGCGGGCGTTGCGTGACGAGCCGGCGGGGGAGATCGGTGCGGCGCGGCATCTGGAGATGTTCACGGAGCGTTTTGGCGAGCCGGGGTTGGTGGAGCGGGTGTGGCTTCGCCGGGAGCGGGGCAGTTAGGGAGCGGGGCAGCTAGGGAGCGGGGGGCGAGCCTCGTGGCGACGGCCGATCAGGCGTAGACCTCGAGGAGGACGCGCTTGGTGGGTTTGACGTTGCGGAGGACGGCGCGGGAGTCCCAGTTGTCGATGTCGGCGAGCGCTTCGGGTTCGGGGTTCATGTATTGGCGCAGTGAGTCGCCGGTTTCCATTCGGGCGAGTTGCTGGAGGATCCCGACTTCCATGCCGGCGATGCCGCAGACGTAGATGAGAGTGCGTTCGGAGGCGAGCATGGGTCTGAAGAGGTCGGCGTGCGTGCCGAGGCGGTTCTGGACGTAGAGGCGGCCGTTGGTGTCGGGGTTGGGCTGGCGGGAGAGGGCGGTGAGGTAGGTGAAGCGTTCGTGCTGTTGTGAAAGGGCGAGGAAGTCGTCGTGGTAGAGGAGGTCGGTTTCGTATGGCGCGCCCATGACGAGAACGATGCGGGCCGATTCGTCTTTGGCGAGCAGTTCGTGGAGGAAGCCTCGGAAGGGGGCGATGCCGGTGCCGGTGGCGAAGAAGACGTAGTCGTGCTTGGAGGTGTCTTGTGGGAGGAGAAAGCGTTTGCCGTTGGGTCCGGTGAGTCGGACTTCGTCGCCTTCCTGGAGGTCGCAGAGGTAGTTGGAGGCGACGCCGAGGAAGAGCTTGCCGGTTTCCCAGTGTTCGTCGAGAGTTCGTTTGACGATGGTGGAGAGGACTTTGCGGTCGCCGTCTTCGCCGGCGGTGGGGTTGGCGAGGGAGTAGAGGCGTGGTCGGTGGGGCTTGCCGCGGTCGTCGGCGCCGGGGGGGAGGACGCCGACGGATTGACCGCTCATGCAGACGCCTTCGAGCGGCGTGCCGGAGACGTCGAACTCGACGTGGCGGACGAAGCCGGCGGACTTTCGGGAGGCGGTGCAGATGTCGTTCTTGGTGACGCGGGCGGTAGTGGGCTCGTTGGGCCGGCATGCGTGGAGGGTGGCGTCGGGAAGAACGGGGACGTTCGGCGTGTCTGTGGCGGTGGTGTTCATGGGGTGAGAGGCTAGGACGGGCGTGGGGCGAGGGGAAGCGATGGTGTCGCGGAAGCGGGGATCGGAGAGGAAGAAAGCGTGAGTGCGTCCGGGCGATCTGGTAGTCGGATTGGGGCGAGCGTGGTGTAGGATCGCGGCATGTCGGACACGAATGCCGGAATGGTGGAGCAACTCGAGGTGAAGACGCCCGGACGCGGTCTGCACGAGATCACGGGTCGGGTGGCGGAGGTGGTGCGGGCGAGCGGCGTGGAGCGCGGGCTGTGCACGGTGTTCATTCGGCACACGTCGGCGAGCCTGACGATTCAGGAGAACGCGGACGCGTCGGCGAAGCGCGACCTGGAGTCGTTCGCGGAGCGTCTTGCGCCGGAGAACGAGCCGTGGTACACGCATACGTCGGAGGGTCCGGACGATATGCCGTCGCACATCAGGGCGGCGTTGACGGACGTGTCGCTGAGCGTGCCGGTGATGGGAGGGGAGCTGGCGCTGGGGACGTGGCAGGGGGTGTATGTGTGGGAGCATCGTGCGCGGCCGCGTGTGCGCAAGGTGGTGGTGCATGTCGGGTGATTCGAGTGGTCGCCGGGGCCGGAACGACTTGAGGCGGGGTGAGCCCGATCGGCGAGCGGATTCGCTCGTTGCGGGGGATGGTGGCGTCACGATCGGGCTGCGTGAAGTGGACGCGCGGCGCGATCGCAACGAGGCAGCGGGGTCGCGGGTCGAAGCGGGCTTGCGGGCGGGTGGCGGCGTGGTGGGTTCGGGAGAGTTGCGGACGGACGAGGTGGCGATCCCGGGTCAGGAGGAGCCGAGTTTTTGGTGTGCGGAGTTGCCGCGCGGCGGCGGTCTGCGGCTGGCGTATCCAAGCGTGCACGACGTTCGTGCGTATGTGGCGGTGCGTCGGGCGTCGCGTGGGTTTCATCTGGCTTGGGAGCCTCGGCGGGCGTACGACCCGACGGGGCCGGAGGCGTTTCGGCGGCTGGTGGCGCAGCACGACACGCGTTTGAGTCAGCGGATGTTCGTGTGGCTTGACGACGGGTGGGCCGGCGAGCCGGCGGTGGGGCGGGACGGGCTGGTGGATGGCGGCGGGGGACTGGTGGGGCAGGTGTCGCTGTCGTTGGTGCGGCCGGGTCCGGCGCGGACGGCGTATCTGGGGTACTGGGTGTCGGCGGCGAGCGCGGGGCGTGGGGTCGGGACGAAGGCGGTGGGGCTGGCGCTGGAGCACGCGTTCGGGAACCTGGGGCTGCACCGTGTGGAGGCGAACGTTCAGCCGGAGAACGAGGCGTCGATTCGGCTGGTGCGGCGGTTGGGGTTTCGGGAGGAGGGACTGTGCCGGAAGTACTTGCAGATCAACGGCGAGTGGCGTGACCACGTGCGGTACAGCGTTCTGGCGGAGGAGTGGGGAAGCGGTTCGAGCGCGGAATGATCGCGGTGGGGCGGAATGATCGCGGTGGGATGGTGGCGTGCGGCGGAGGCGGCGTGGTGAGCGCCGGGGCGGTGGTTTAGGCGGGTTCGTTGCCGGGTTTCCATTTGATGTTGCAGCCGATGGAGGGGTGTTGGTCGGCTTGGGGTTGGTTGCCGGCGAGGACGGCGTCGATGGCGTGGCGGAGGTCTTTGCCGGTGACGGGTTCGTCGGTGCCGGGTCGTGCGTCGTCGAGTTGGCCTCGATAGGCGAGGAGTCTTGAGTCGTCGTAGAGGAAGAAGTCGGGCGTGCAGGCGGCGTTGTAGAGCTTGGCGATTTCCTGGGTGTCGTCGACGAGGTAGGGGAAGCCGAAGCCGCAGCGTTCGGCCTGTTCGCGGAGTTTTTCCGGCGCGTCGTCGGGGTAGTTGTCGACGTCGTTGGACATGATGGCGACGATGCCGAGTGGCGTGTCGGCGTAGTCGCGGCTGAGCTTGCCGAGTTCGTTCTCGATGAGTTTGACGAAGGGGCAGTGCGCGCAGATGAACATGACGAGCAGGGCTTGTTTGTCGGCGAAGTCGGCGAGAGAGATGGTGTCGCCTGAGACGGCGTCGGTGAGGTTGAAGTGGTTGGCGGGGACGCCGAGTTCGACCATGTTGGAAGGTGTGCGAGCCATTTGTGCGCTCCGATGGGGGACGTGGTGGATGGCGGAAAAAAAATGTGCGAATTGCGTGGGATCACCTTAGCGGGCGGTGGGCTGGCGGTGGTCGCAAGATATTGCGCAGGGGCGCGCGGCGGTCGCAGGATGGGCGTCTCGGCGATCGGGCAAACGCCCCGGATGGGGCAGTCGGCGCGGGGCGTCGGGGGTGGTCGTACCGGGGATGGACCCCATTGCAGCGTTGTGGGGCGGGTGTACCTTGCGGATGTGGGGGCTGGGAGCGGGCGTCAACGGTTGCCGCCCGGAGCACGGAACGACCGGCAGACCAAGGAGTCTGACATGTCGATCGGCACGAAGGCAGCGGAGCGTCTCTCGGCGGACCTGGACGTGGTGTACCCGGGCGCGGAGCGTGGGAGCGGTTGCAATTTTTCGGGCGTGAAGGGCGCGATCTTGGCGAAGCTCGATGGATTCGAGCGGTTGTTCGTGGTGTTGTATTACGCGGAACACATGACGCCGGGCGAGATCGCGGAAGTGTTGGAGATCGAAGCGGGGGAGGTGCAGGAGGTGCATCGGCACGTGCTTCGAAAGCTGCGTGAGAGCGTGAGCGTGTCGGCGGCGGCGTAAGGCCCGCGGCTGCGCGCGTTCGTGCGACGCGGCGCATCGGATGGGCGCGGGGGGCCGGCGCCGAGACGCGTCGCGGTGAGGGAACAGGCTTGGCGTGAGTCGGCGGCGCGGGCGCTACGGCAGCGCGCGGGCGGTCGCGGGAAACCGGGGTAATCGCGGATCGCCACGGCGGCGGTCGCGGTCGTCAGCGGTTTCGGGTTCCGGCTTGGATGACGGTTCGGGCTCTGGTGCGGCGTGTCGGGACTGGGGTTCGGACGGCGGCGGGCGGCGTTGGGGCTTCGGCGGCTATGCTGCGCGAGCGGTGTCGAATGAAGGCGCTGCGGATTGCGGCGATGAGCGGCATGGATGCGCACGAACACGGGCCGGGATGGGCGGGAGCGGCCGGGCTGGGCGGCGGGGCTATCGACGCGCTGACGGAAACTGAGCGAGGCGACCGGAGCGAGCGGTTCGGCGAGGCGGACGGCGAGGGCGTGTGGGCGGGTGCGGGCGAGCCGGATGGGGTGCGGACGCTGGAGGGGTTGTCGACGTATGCGGCGGATGACGGTCGTTTCGGGCGAGCTGCGGCGGCGGTGGCGATGTCGTTGTTCGGTCGATCGGGCGAGGTGGCGGGGGTGGCGGTGTTCGCCGGGGGTCGGTTGGTGGCGAGCGAGCCGGAGCGATATGTGGAGGAGGATGGCGGTGCGGGTGAGTTGCGGGCTGAGGGCGGGGGGTCGGGGCCGGGCTGGTTGGGACGCGCGCGGGAGTTGGTGTCGCGTGCGGCGGCGAACGATGCGGTGTTAGAGGCAGAGTTGGTGGCGCCGGGCGGTGGGGTTGGGGGGGATGCGGGCGAGGCGGGGACTGCGGGGCGGGTGG
>JGI12109J20283_10163469_pt1 | contig 45698 bp, 47 predicted proteins | sample ElkSlonscriptome_12_FD_20283 | JGI IMG/M metagenome (IMG submission 20283)
CAGGCCGGATGCAATGGGCATCGATGCGCCTGCATGAACCTGACATCATGACCCCGATGTGCTGCCGGCCGTCAGCGGTGCTTCTGCATCCGAAGCCTGTTTGGCCATTTGGCTGGCATTGGCCGCAAACTGGCTCAAGCTGATCCTGTAAAGAATGTAGCCGGCCAGAACCAGCCCGACCGCTTCCAGCACAAAAATGCCAAAGTAGGCGAATCGAGGGCTCAACAGGCCGCTGTCGATCAACAGGGTGTGCAGCGCGCCGCTGGCGAATGACGACACACCCATGCCCAGCGCCTGGGCCGTGCCCCACAGGCCCATATACAGGCCGGTGGCGTTCGGAACGGTCATTTCCATCATCAGCGCCAGCGCGCCGACATTGAACATGCCGATGAACAGGCCCATCACCATCAGGCTCGGCTTGAGCACCGGTTGAATGACCAGCAATGAAGACAGGGCCAGCGTCATGAATGCAATGGCTGCACCGCACACGCCGACAATGACCAGCCGCTTGCGCGAAACCTTCAACACCGCGCTGAGCACGCCGGTCAGGATCATGCCGATCAAAACGCCACCAGCCCAGAAGCGCTGCAGCGTCGAGGTTTCGGTGATCGTCATTGAAAAGACTTCTGCGCCGAATACTTCCACGATATTTTCCTGCAGAAAAATCGAGAAGATGGCTAAAAAAATGAACGCAAAGAACGCCCGGGTGTGAGGATTTTGCCGCAGCAGCGTCAGCGCTGAAGCGAGCGGGTTTCCGGGGGGCGCCAGGGCTCGGGCCTTGAGTCTTGCCTCTTCGAGCTGCTCAGGGTTCATGCGCCGTTCGATGCCGAGAACGCCCAGCAGGGTGCTACCGATAACAATCAGCGGCGTCAGGTTGTACAGATTCTGCATCGCTTCCGGCGTGAACTCCGGACGCACGATATTCATGACGACGGTCGCCATGATGGTGCTCATGATCATTACCACCCAGACGACGGAAATCACCATGCCGCGCGTTTCGGGCGTGGTGACCTCGGCAATCAGCGAGTGGTAGGTGTCTGCAATGACGGCCATCGACAGGCCAAACAGGGTAAACAACAATATTGCAGCCAGCATCGACAGCGCCGACCCTTCGCCCATACCCATGGCAATCGTTGGCAGGGCCAGGAACAACAGGCTGGCCATGATGCTGCCCATCAGCAGATACGGCGTGCGCCGATAGCCAAGAATCGGCATGGTATCGGCAATGCGACCCACAACGACCTGGAATGGCGCCATGAAATAGTGAATCGACAACAATGCCGTGACCACAATCGCGGCGATGCCCAGTTCAAAGATCGCCACGCGATTGAAGTCAATCGTCAGCAGGGCAAACATCCAGCCCACTGCAACTTTGGGCAGTGCGATCCGGAGCGTCCAGAACATGACACCAATGGTTTTGAACATCAGAGGGGAACTCCCCGAAAACAGTGCTTCAATCTAGTACAGCCATCGGCACAAATCAAGTCGAACGCCTGCACACAGCACGGGCTGCGTGCAGGCTTACCCTCATACGGATACACGACTGAACCGACCTTGGCCAATACTCTTCCGGTTATCGACCGGCGCCAAAGCGATAGATCATACGGACACCGGCTACGCGCGGCTCCGGCAGATAGGCAATGACGGCTCGACCTGGCGCAAAGCCTTCCGGACGACCCGGATCCACGTTGCGCTGTGCACTGCGGATGGTGTCATCGTCGGTCAGGTTGGTAATGAAGCCGATCACGCTGAGCCGATCGAATTCGAGACCTGCCTGCAAGTCGTAGTTGGTATAGCTCGGCATGAAGGCCAGGTTGTCCTCACTGAGGAAACGCTTCGAGCGATATTGGCCCAAGACCTCAACAAACCAGGTGTGTCGAGTACTGAATAGCGGCGCGCGATACAAGGCACCGAAGTTGAGTGAATGCTTAGGATTCTTGGCGACGCGGTTGCCCGAGAAATCGGCACAGGCATTGCCCGCTTCGGCCCGAATCTGGGGTGACGAGGTCTGCCCGTCCGGCACACCGCAGGCGGCAAATGAATCGGGACCTGCCGTTGGGCTGGGACCCTGAACGTAGTCTCCGAACGTGGCGTCGGTGTAAGCATAGGCAACATTCAGGTTCAGGCGATCGGTCGGAAACCAGTCTGCGGCAATCTCGAAGCCTTTCGATTCCACTTCACCGGCGTTGGTGATGCCCGGTACGGCAACGATGGTATCGCCGGCACCGGACTGGTTGAGCTGCACACCAATCTGCTGATCGGTGTAGTCGTTGTAGAACAACGCAGCGTCAACAACCAGATCAATATCCTGCCAGAAGCTCTTGAAACCGATTTCATAGGCGTCGACAAACTCGGGCTGGTAGTCCTGGCCCTCGAAATCGATCAATTCGTTGACGTTGAAGCCACCCGGCTTGAAGCCGCGCGCAACGTTGCCGTACAGCAACAGATTATCGTTCAGCGCCCAGTCGATCGTGACTCGCGGTGTCCATTCGTCGTAGGACAGGCTGGCCGACTGCGGGCATGCCTGCACGGTGCCCGGTGGCGGCACATCGGGTCCGGGAACGCCCATGAAGATCGCACCCTGCTCGATACCCGGCAGACATACCGGCGACAGTCCACGCAGCGAAATATCCTGCAGACGCCAGCCCGGCACATCAAAATCGATCTCTTCAGAGTTGTAGCGTGTCTCCAGGCCCAAGCGCACCGCATCGGTGATCCGCCAGGTCAGCTTGCCGAATACGGCGCTGTACTCAGTGTCACGAGAGATGCGAACCGGGAACGCGGTTTCGGTCTGCTGTGTCCTCAGAAAAAACGGCGGACCGCCCAGCGGTGATTCCGGATTTCGCACCCAGAAGCTGGAACTGTTGACCAGCACCGAGTCTTCTTCAAGGTATTGCGCGCCAACCAGAAAATCGAAATTGCCGACCGAATGATTCCAGAACAGATTGTGGTCCATGCGCTCGTCCTCGTAGTCGAGGATCTGGAACGCCGACAGTGAAAACACGAATCCTGGCGGACCATCGAAATTGGTGAAATCGCCGTCGGCCTCGATCGCGCTTTCGTCATCAACCCAGCCAAACGTATAGCGCAGCGTGCCGAAATCGGTATCCCACTTCACGTCGGTCGAAAAGATCTGCTGATCAAGCTCCAGACCCGCCGGCGGTTCACCGGTCAGTTCATTGAAGCCCATTTGGACATCATCGATATCAGCCCGAATCGCGCCCACATAAGTACCGCGGGTACAGGCCTGAAACACGGGCGGTGGCTGGCCGGTCAGGTCAGCCGGACAAGGCAGCGACGGTGATCCCGGCGGCCCGGCCGTAAAGGTGCCGTCTGGAACCGGCAGGCGGGTATTGGCCGGAAGCTGCGCGGTTGGATAATCGGAATTCTCGGTCGAACTGACTTGATAACGCAGATTGATATCCCAATTCGTGCCGGGCGTTAACCGCAGTGCACCGGCAAAACCCTGAAACTCTTCAGCACCCAACGGACCACCGTTGACCGGATTGGTCCAGAATCCGTCGCTCTCGCGAACGGCTGCATTGATGCGGTACGACAACAGGCCGTCGACGATCGGGCCACTCAACATTCCGGCCGCACGGCGCTGGCCGAATTCGGCGCCTTCCAATTCAAGCCGGCCTTCAAAGTAATCGGTTGGCTTCTTGGTGATGTAATTGATGGCACCGGCAAACGCATTTCGGCCATACAAGGTCGTTTGCGGGCCCTTGACGATTTCAATTCGCTCGAGGTCAACCAGGTCGGAAACGACCCCGGCCCCACCGCCCGAAATTGCCAGGTTTTCGCCGGACAGGTCGAGCCCGTCGATCATGATGGCCACACTCGGTCGGCCACGTTCCGCCTGCATGCCGCGCACGGCCGGACGCGTGTCATTCGGGAAACCACCGATATCAAACGTGACGCCGGGTGTCAGGCGCGCAACGTCCTCGATTGTTGTCACGCCCTGACGAAGAATCTGCTCTTCATCAATGACGCGGATGGACAGCGGGACGGTCGACTCGACTTCTTCGATGCGTCGGGCGGTCACAATGATGTTGTCCAACTCCAGGGCCGATTCTCCCTCGGTTGCAATTTCTGTGTCGGCGTCGGCCTCATCGTCCTGCGCCCATGCCATGGAAAAAAGGCTTGAACCCATGGCCAATGTTCCAAAAAGTGCCAGTGCAATTCCGCGATGAAGCCGGGACTTTGGATGGTGTTCAATTGAAACGGGTTGAGTGGTTGAACCTAGATGAGTACTCAAGAATATTTCTCCTTGCTGAAATTTGATCAGGCATGTCAGAACAATCAGAATTACCGATGCGGCCGTATTCTTACATTATCCAGCCCCGTAAGCTCGACTACAGATTTTGGCCTTCAAGCTACTGATTCAGGCTGGGCCAACGTGACGCCAGCCACATAATGTGTCGTTGGATAGAGCGCCAACTGTCCAGTGAATGGGATGTTAGGCCCAGTCGTCTTGCATGTAGTATTTTAAATGCAAACGAGTTTCATTTGCTCGACTTATACCATTGGCATTTACCATAAACGGCTACGCCCGGGAGGTATTTGATGCAGGTCATTTTTCTGGAATTAATTTTGGTGCTCGGTGCTGTGCTTGGGCTGGGAATCTGGCAACTGCTTGACGTCAACAAGGCGCTCAAAGACGACGAAAACCCTGCGGCTACCGATCAATCAGGCGATGCTGATCGCAATCAACGCTGAGGCACAGATGAATGCGTGCCTGGATCAGGATTTGGATCTGGGCGATACCATGCGCTGTTCGCGCTCGTGCGCGGCCCGGGCACGCATCAGCACATCCGCGCTGTGCGCCAACAGGGCCACTGTCAGCCAGGCCAGAATCATGTACCAGGGCTGTTCATAAACGACCGAACGCATGACCAACAGCAGGCTGGCACCGGCTAGCAGATTCAAGCCTGTAGTCATCAGGCCAAGCCGGACTCGATGCAGCTTGACCAGCAGCCCGATGAGTAGCGCCTCGAGCACGATCAGGACCAGAATCCAGTCGATGAAATGGCCACGTTCGATCCAGTCCGTCATCGTGCGTTGTCCTGCTGACTACCGGCGTGAGGTTCATCAGCGACGGCAAGTACCGATGAACACGAAAGGATTGCGGCCAGCACCGCCTGAGCATCTTCTTCATGGGCCAGATGGCCCAGCCCGGGCAGTGCGTGAAGCTGAGCCTGTGGCAGCAGGCGCTGGATGCGCTGTGCATCACCGGGTGGTACTGCAAGATCACGCGCTGCGCTGATCAGCTCCAGCGGCTGCTCGAACCGGGGCAGTTCGCGCCTGAATCGGTGCAGATCCCAATTCGCCATCATGCCGAGCGTTGCAGCCACGTGTGCCGAATTGGAAAACAGGCGCGCATACAAATCAATGCCCTGGCTGTCGAGCTCGGATCCAGTGCCACGGATCAACCGGATGACCCGATCACGATTGGCTGCGCTGCGCGCAAGCAGGCGTGGGGCCAGCGGGTTGACGAACAACAGCTTGGCCAGCGGTGGAAACAATACGCCTGCAGCGCCGCGAAAGGGCATCAGTGCACCGTTCAGGCTGATCACAGATTCGGGATTGATGCGTTGATCCAGGCAGCAGCGAATCAATATGGCCACGCCGGCCGAGTGGCCAATGGTCAGCCTGGGCTTGAATTCGAGCTGTTCCAGCAAGGCTGCCAGCGCCGAGGCCATATTCGGCAAGGACAGTGTCTTGCCGGGAATACGTTCGCTGAATGCATGGCCGGGCAGGTCCGGGGCAAGTACGGTGTAATGCTTCGCCAACAGCGGCATCAGACTTCGCCATGAATGAGTCGAAGCACCAGTACCGTGCACCAGCAGCAGCGGCGGGCCCTGGCCCATGGTCTGGATGTGCCAGCGAAAGCCGGCCGCGCTAACAAATCGGCTGTATTCCGCCTGCGGCCAGTCCGCGCCTTCGGTCGACCAATCCAGCGCAGCCTGGGCCGGTTGCTGCATTTCAGGGCCGCTGTCCATGCGGTGCACTGGCTACTTGATACGACCGATGCTGCCCGAATTGACGGCTGCGATATCCGGTCGGCCAGGCCGGCAACATCAACCGCTCAATGATCTCAACCACCGGTGTCACTGCAACTATCGATGTGCGCATCAACCGATCAAAATTCCGGGTTCAGTTGAACCACGGCCAGATTCAGCGCAGCAGCAAACGTCACCCAGCCCAGATAGGGCAACAACAACCACGTCGTCGTTTTTGAATAGGCGCGCAGGCCAATGATCAGCGCAACAATCGACAGCCAGAGCAGAAACACTTCGGCCAACGCCCAATCAGGTCGATGCAAACGAAAAAACAGCAGGCTCCAGAACACGTTCAGAAACGCGTTCAGCGCAAACAGCCCGAGAATCCAGTAGCGATCCGACGATGCTTTGGTGTTTTGCCATGCCAGCGCGCCGGCCAGGGCAGCCAGCGCATAGATCAGTGTCCAGACCGGCCCGAACAGCCAGCCCGGCGGCTGCCAGGGTGGCTTGATCAGGTTCTGGTACCAACCATCCAGATCGGTTGCCAGAAAACCCATCACCGCAACCACGACTGCCGCGATGGCTGCCAGATGAATTGGAGACCACCTGGATTTGTCTTTGCTCGGGCTCACTTCACCGGCGCAAAGCCGAGCAGGTGTGCCATGTCCTTGAAGAAGATACGCACGTGTGCCATCGGCTTGGCTTTGACCAGCCGTTTGTGCATATAGGCCTCCCAGGTCAACTCCTGAACATCAGGGTCCCGACAGATGCTGACAAATCGTTCGCGCCGCTTGTCGCTGTTGTACCAGAAACGCTGCATGATGCCGAGGATCCAGAAAACGCGGCCGTGTGCCTTCATGAACCGTTTGCGTGACTGTTTCAGCGCGCGCGGATTGCCTGTGCGGCAGAACGCCTCGGCGGCTTCTGCAGCGAGGCGACCGGTGAGCATGGCGTAGTAGATGCCTTCTCCGGACGCCGGTGCCACGGCCCCGGCCGCATCGCCAGCCAGCAGCACGTCGCGGCCGTTGTCCCAGCGCTTCAGCGTCTTCAGCGGGATCGGCGCGCCTTCCCGCCGGATGGTTTCATTGTCGGCCATGCCGGTACGCTCACGCAACTTGGTAATTGCTGCGCGCATTGAAAAGCCCTTGTTGGCCGTGCCGACGCCGACGCTGGTGCAGTCGCCGTGCGGGAAGATCCAGGCATAGAAATCGGGCGAAAGCTCGCCCTGGTAATACACGTCACAACGTTGACCGTCAAACTCATGGTCGCCCTGCTCTGGCGAGCGGACGATTTCGTGGTACGCGGCAACAAACGGAATGTCTTCAGCACCCGGGATAGACTGCCTGGCTACCTCGGAGCGCGCGCCATCGGCACCAATCACGAGCCGGGTCGTCACGCGCTGTAATTCAGCACCGGCGCCATCGTGAGCGCTGGCGCCAATCAGAACAACAGGCTGGCCGTCCGGATCATGCTCGAGCTTCTTGAATACACCGGTGCGGCGCACGGCGCCGGCCTGATCAGCGCGTTCGCGCAACCATTCATCGAAATGTTCGCGATCGACCATGCCGACAAAACCATTGATCGGCATATCGACCGGCGTGGATTTGGGCGAGATCATGCGGGCACAATGAGCCCGCGCCACCAGCTGTGTTTCTGGCACCTCGAATTCTTTCAGGAGAATCGGGGGCACGGCACCACCGCAGGGCTTGATGCGCCCGCCACGATCCAGCAGCAGAACCGATCGGCCCTGCTGGGCCAGTTCCCGGGCTGCGGTAGCGCCAGCCGGTCCACCGCCGACCACGACAACATCAAAATGCTCGACTTCAGACGAGTGCTGCTGTGTTTCTGACTGCATAGTGATCCTTTAATTCGTATTCAAACGATACACCCGGGTTGTTGCAACCGCAAGCGATCCAATGGTCGTGTTCATTCAACTCAAACCGCGCACGGCGAAGGCCGATACCAGCATGCCGATCACGTACAGCGATGTACCTGTGGCGTTGTACCAGGGGGCACGATCTCTGGGCTTTTCAATCCAGTTCATCATCAGCATCATCTGCACGGCCAACAGGGTGACAACCGCGATGGCATGGTACGGACGGTCCCAACCGAGCAACAAGGCAATGACGACCAGCTGAGGGACGATCATCACGACGCAGGCCAGGCGGGCAGCACGCTCGACCCCGAGCTGGACCGGTAGCGAGGCCACGCCCATCTGTTGGTCACCTTCGACCGCCTTGAAATCGTTCAGTGTCATGATGCCGTGCGCTCCCAGGCTATACAACAGGGCCAACAGCAGGATCGATTCACCGGGCAGCGCAGACAGCATGGCCGCAGCACCGGTAAACCAGGCAAGGCCCTCGTAGCTGATCCCGACGGCCGTATTGCCCCACCAGCCATTCTGCTTGAGTCGAAACGGCGGCATGCTGTACATCCAGGCCAGCACCAGCCCAATCGAAGTTGCAATCAACACCCAGATCCCAAGCAGCGCGGCCACCAGCAGCGACAAGGCACAGCCGATCAGGCTGATATACAGCCCCCATCGGCCCGGGATCCGACCCGATGGAATCGGCCGGTTGGGTTCGTTGATGGCATCCACATGACGATCGAACCAATCATTGATGGCCTGGCTTGTGCCGCAAACCAGCGGCCCGGCCAGCACGATCCCGCCCAGGGCAAACAACCAGCGATCCTGTAAAGAAACGCCTGCCGAAACGATGCCGCAGCCGTAAGCCCACATCGGCGCGAACCAGGTCACAGGCTTGAGCAGTTCAACAACGGATTTCGGCGACATGGCTTGTGTCATTTAGGCCTGGATACGGTCTGCAGGATTCGCATCGTAACAGTGGATAGAAGGGATCGGACCGGATAGCGGATGCAGAACAATGCGATCACAGGCTCGAGTTGAAATGCTGGATGCCACGCCCGGTCGGCCTGACATGATCAATTACCCATTCCTAACGCAAACTCCGATCAAGCGCATCATCGCCTTCCAGGTCGGCGGCATGTTTTCAAGCTCAAGCTGCTTGCACTGAGCCAGGTTCATTGTAGTTTCTCATTTGCGCACCGGAATTGACCTGGATCAATGCGGCAAACACCGCCGCACTGCTACTCTATACTCCTTAAATAGGAATAGGTGGGGAATCGGAATCGAACATCGATTCACCAACAGCACCGCGACAATGAAATCCAAGCAATCAACCATAGCATCGGCATGGACCCGTTTCGGTCCTGAACTGCTGCCGTTCGCCGATGCGGCCAGTGATCAACTGCCGCTGGGCCGATTGTTGCGATTATCCCTGTTCCAGGTTTCGGTTGGCATGGCCGTCGTGTTGCTGACCGGCACACTGAATCGCGTCATGATCGTCGAGTTGGGCGTATCCGCCTGGCTCATAGCGCTGATGATTTCTCTGCCGCTCGTGTTTGCCCCACTGCGCGCATTGATCGGTTTTCGCTCTGATGTATACCGCTCCGTGCTTGGCTGGCGCCGCGTACCGTTTATCTGGTTCGGCACGCTGATGCAGTTTGGCGGCCTGGCCATCATGCCGTTCGCTTTACTGGTGCTGTCCGGCGACGGTCAGGGCCCGGTCTGGATCGGCGTTACCGGCGCTGCGCTGGCCTTTTTGCTGACCGGTGCCGGCATGCATACTGCACAAACTGCCGGTCTGGCTCTTGCCGGAGACCTGGCACCGGCACAGACCCGCCCACGGGTCATTGCCCTGCTGTACGTGATGTTGTTGCTTGGCATGGTCTTCAGTGCGCTGATTTTTTCACTGGCACTGGCCAATTTTGACCAGGTGCGACTGATCCGCGTCATTCAGGGTGCGGCGCTGGCCACGATGATTCTGAACTGTCTCGCGCTGTGGAAACAGGAACCACGTCGACCCGCTGCGAACGAAACCAAGCGCCAACGGCCCAGTTTCCGTGCGGCCTGGCAGCAACTGGTTCAACAACCGGGTATGCGTCGATTCCTGGTCGTGGTCGGGCTTGGCAGTATCGGGTTCAGCATGCAGGACATTCTGCTCGAGCCGTATGGCGCAGAAGTGTTGGGGCTCGACGTGAGTGCCACGACATTTCTGACCGCGTTGCTGGCTGGCGGTGCGTTATGCGCATTTGCCCTCGCCGCTCGGCGACTCAGTCGTGGTGGCGACGCACATCGACTTGCCGCGCTGGGCTTGATAATCGGCATCGTCGCCTTCACCGGGGTGTTGCTGGCTGCGCCACTGGACTCCGGGCTGCTGTTCCGAATCGGGACTGCCTTGATCGGGTTTGGTGGTGGCATGTTTGCTGTCAGCACGCTGACGGCCGCGATGAACATGGCGGGCCAAAGTGATCATGGCCTGTCGCTGGGCGCCTGGGGGGCCGTGCAGGCAACCGCGATTGGTGGCGGTGTTGCGCTGGGCGGCGGATTGCGTGATCTGGTCAGTAGCCTGTCCAGTCAGGGCTATCTTGGCGCTACGTTGAGTGGCCCTGCCGTAGCCTACGGTTTTGTTTACCAACTTGAAATTATTATATTATTTGTCACACTGGCCATTGCCGGACCATTGGCCAAACCGTGGCGTCGGGAATCCAAACAAGCATCCCCGAACCAATCGTTTGGTCTGGACCAAATGCCGGGTTGAACCGGCTGAAAGGAGAAACGTCATGCCGATAGGTGCATTTACCGAATATATGAACGTCGCACAGATGGTGCTGTATGCGTTCTGGATCTTTTTTGCTGGACTGATCATTTATCTTCGTCGTGAAGACAAGCGCGAAGGCTATCCGCTGGAGTCGGATCGTAATGATCGTTCCTCCCGGGTGGATGTCGTCGGCTGGCCCAAGCCACCAGCGCCGAAAACCTTCAAACTGCCGATGGGCCAGGGTTCGCGCCTGGCACCGCACGAAGAAACCATCATGGCCGAGATTCCCGGCACCAAGCCCGCTCGGCCAGCACCCGGTTCGCCACTGGAACCCACCGGCAACCCCATGCTCGACGGCGTTGGGCCGGCCAGCTACGCACAGCGTGATCCACTGCCTGACCTTGCGATTGACGGTCGTCCCAAAGTGCTGCCGCTGCGGATAGCAACCGACTTCATGATTGAACATAACGATCCCGATCCGCGCGGCATGCAGGTCGTCGCCGCAGACGGTCAGGTCGCCGGCACGGTAACCGATCTCTGGGTCGACCGCTCGGAGCATCGCGTCCTGTTCTTCGAGGTTCAATTGACGCCGCACGGTGAGCATGATGAATCAGGCCAGAACGTGCTGCTGCCGTATGGCTTTGCCAGCGTCAAGTTCGGCAGGGGACAGATCCGCGTTGTTTCGATCACGGCCGATCAATTCCACCATGTACCGCGCACTGAAACGATGGAACAGGTCACCCGCCTGGAGGAAGACAAGATTACCGCGTACTTCTCCAGCGGTCATCTGTATGCAAACTCGGCGCGGCAGGAGCCTTTGATTTGAGCGAAACGATCCGCGTCAAGGAACTGAAACCGTTTCCCGAGCCGCTGCCCGAAGGCGAGCACGTGCTGTGGCAGCACTCGCCGACCTGGCGACCTTACGCTCGACGTGTTTTTCAGCTCGACAGAATTGCGCTGTACTTCCTGTTTATCGTCGCCTGGGTCGGCCTGTCTGCCTTCTTCAATGGCGGCATGGTTGCTCTTCTGAAGGCGATGTCCTGGTCGATCCCACCGGCGCTGGGTGTACTGTTGATACTGGCCTCGATTGCCTGGTTGTATGCCAGGACGTCGGTCTACACCATCACCAACAAGCGCATTGTCATACAGTCCGGCCTGGCTTTCGAGACGTTCACCAACCTGCCGTTCAGCAAGGTCAGTAGTGCCGATTTGAAAACATTCAAGGATGGCACCGGCGACATCGAGTTGACCATCGCCGGCCACCGGCTCCTGTACAGCATGCTGTGGCCGAATGTCCGGTTGTTACGTCTGAAGCGCCCCGTGCCGATGATGCGCGCATTGCAACAGCCACACCAGGTGGCCGAGACTCTGGGCCGGGCATTGAGCAACGACCAGCCGGGCGAAGCGATCAGCAAGCAGGACAAGCAAGCGCTCGATCACGGCATGCCAACCAATGCCACATCCTGATGCAGCGATGAACGAGCAGACTCAACATCCTGATCATCATGGCGTTGTAGTACCAACCGGCGTATTGATCGCAGCGGGTCTCTTGCTTTCTTTCACCATCGTCATGGTGCTGGGTTTCCGCTTGTCGGGCCAGGAGCCAACCGCACAGATTCCTCAGTATGAACAGTCGCTGATTTCGCGCGCCTTGCGCTTTGAAGATGGACCCAACGGCAGTGTGCAGGTGTTCGAGGTGCATGCAGACCAGGATGAAAGCCTGGTGCATATCGTGCAATCCGGACAAGGAGGCTTCATCCGGGGCGTGCTGCGCAGCATGGCGCGGTCACGCAACGCGCACGGTATTGCACCGGAGCATCCGTTTGTACTGAACCTCGAGCCCAGCGGCACGCTGGTGCTTGAAGATCCGCAAACCGGGCAGCGCATCGACTTGAAAGCGTTTGGCCCGGACAACATCGACTCATTTCGCGCCATGCTGGCCAGCGAAGAAGCCTGAGAACAGGCCCGCGCCTTGCGCATGAATCACAATAGCCGGCAGGCAGGAATTGCAGCGATGGGTCTGACCTTCGTTTGTTTTCATTCATGTTCTGGCCATCCGCTGTGCGCACATCCATTGTCCGGTGGGCCGTCGCTAGCCAATCGTTCAGACCGTTACTTCGAGTCCTCAGCATGCAGCTGATGCTAACGGCGATTGTCTTCTCCACGTTTCTCTGGTGGTTCAGCACCGGCATCATTTTTTACCTGAACGCTCGACCTGTGCATACGTTTCGATGGAGCATGCTGGCAGCAACGCTGGTGCTTGCCGCAGCGCTGTATGGTCTCTGGGCCAGCGCGGCGTCCACCACTGTGTCCTCTGCATTTGTGTCCTTCAGCTGTGGATTGCTGATCTGGGGCTGGCACACCATGAGTTACTACATGGGCATCGTCACAGGACCCAGAAAGGCACCCTGTCCGGCGTCCTGTAGCGGCTGGATGCGATTTGTCTATGCAGCCTCGACGGGGCTGTATCACGAGCTGGCCATCATCGTTACCGTGATCCTGATGGCCTGGCTGACCTGGGACCAGCCCAATCAGGTCGGGCTCTGGAGCTTTATTCTTCTATGGCTGATGCACGTCAGCGCAAAACTCAACGTGTTTCTTGGCGTACGCAATCTGAATATCGAATTCATTCCCAAGCGCCTGCAATATCTGACCACCTATTTCCGTCAAGCACCGATGAATCTGCTGTTCCCTTTTTCAGTCACTGCCGGAACGATCATCACGGTACTGCTGACGCAGCAGGCGATGAACGCCGAAGCCGCTTCATTTTCTGAAGTGGGCTTCATTCTGCTGGCATCACTGCTGGCTCTGGCTGTGATCGAGCACTGGTTCATGATTCTTCCGATTCCCGCAGAAACCCTGTGGCGCTGGAGCCTGAACTCTTCCAAATCGTCAGCGGTTAGCCGGCCTTCAAGCGACACGCTGTCCAGCAGCCGCCGTCGTGATGCTGACCCTGCCATCACATCCTTACCCGAACATCAAGGCTGATTCTTTGCCTTCCAGCCCGACGCTGGAACCCGGAGCGTTTGTTCGCATGACCACTTCCGAAACCGGACTGCCCGAGGTTCTACCCGGCCAACGGCGCAGCCTTCAAGACCAACAAGCAGGCCTGGTCAGCTTCTATGTGCTCGGCCCGGAAGCATCCAGCAGCAGTGACCAGACAGCACCGCCTATGCTGCTGATCCACAGCATCAATGCTTCGGCTTCAGCGCATGAAGTCGAACCGTTGTACAAGCAGTTCAGCCAGAGTCGCCGGACCTATGCGATTGATCTGCCCGGATTTGGCCACTCGGAGCGTTCCGAGCGAACCTATGATCAGGACTTGATGGTCAATGCCATCATCGCGCTGATTGATCAGATTCAACGGGACAACAACCGCCAGGCCCTTGACGTGCTGGCGGTGTCGTTATCCTGCGAATTTCTGGCCAAAGCCGCACTGCGCCGACCGGATGCGATACGCAGTCTGGCATTGGTCAGCCCGACCGGGTTCGCGCGCTATGCCGAAACCAAGGGCCCTCCGGAAGCGAATTGTGGCCGCCCGGGCGTACTGAAGTTTTTCAAGCTGCCGGTGGTTGGATCGCTGTTGTTCAAGTTATTGACCAGTAAAGTCAGCATCCGTTTTTTTCTTCGGAAAACCTGGGGCAGCAAGCATATCGACGAGTCGTTTTTTCAAACTTCGCTGAGAATGCGCAATCATCCAGGTGCCGAACATGCCCCTTTCCACTTTATTTCAGGTTATCTGTTCAGCGCTGATATTCTGACCAGCTACCTTGAACTGCAGCAGCCGGTCTGGTTGGCGCACGGCACGCGCGGTGATTTCAACGATTACTCGCGCAAGCAACCCGTGGAAAACAAAGGCAACTGGCAGATCAGTGAATTCGATACCGGAGCACTGCCCTACTTCGAAATTCCGGATGAATTTCTGCAGCGCTATCGTAGTTTTTTGAAGACCGCCGAAACCTGAAAACACGCAGACAAGAAAAAACCCTCAGCACGCCAAAGTCGCTGAGGGTTCAATTCCGGTCATGCGATCTCGATGCCACTGACTGGCTGCCCAGGCGGGGTATCCCAAATTGGATACCCGGGGGACAGGGTCGGGTTATTCGGTATCGCTCAGCTCCACTGCAGCCAGTGCAGCTTCGACATCCTGATCGCTCAGAGACGATACCTGTGTGCCGCCTGAGGGTCCCAGCAGGGATGGATATTGCTCGGCCATCTGTAACCCACCCAGCGGTTTGTTGACCCCCTGGTGACAGGTTTCACAGTTGATTTTCTGACCTTCCCCGGTTGGCCCGAGTCGATGAGGCGGCAGTTCGCTGGACAGCGGTGCTACGTATTCCGTGTTCAGATTCTGAGCCATTTGAATGCCATACCAGGACGTGACACGCTGTGGCGTGCTCTGATCCCAACTGCCAAAATTACGGCTGTTGTGGCAATAGGTGCAGGTCACATTCAGCGAAGTCGACATGTGCATCATCAGTGCATAGGTTTGTTCGGTTGTCTGAATGCTGGTACCGACCTCACCGGGCATCGGCAATGCCGTATCCCCGATCACGCGGATCTGACCGGAATCCTCGAGCTGTTCGGTAAACGGGTCTTCCGGCATGGACGTCAAACCCACCTGCTCGGTGGCCCTGTTTTGGCCGTTTCGCCAGCCGGTCAACCCGTCGGCAGCGGTATTGGCCGGATCAGCATTGAACCAGGTGTATTGCGGCACTGCCTGGCCCCGGTGGCAGGTATAGCAGGTGACACCGGTAGCGCCCACATGACTGGCCCACTGGCTGTTGACGGTCTGCGTCATCTGAATCATGCGGCGTGCAACCCGGTATTGATACTTCGAGTCATCGGCCAGGTTGTTCAGGTTATGGCAACCGGCGCAGCCCTGTTCCGGGTAAATCCATGAAGCCATGGATTGCATCACGCGGTTGAAGCGGACCACCGACAGATCGCCCAGTACCTGAACGTTCTGGTAGATATCTCCAGCGCTCGGTCCGGGCGTATCGGGTGGTAGCGGCGACATATCAGGCACCTGAGCCAACTGGGCTTCCAGCCTCGGTGGATCGACACGGGGGTTGTTGACCTCGACCATGCCGGTGCCACGAAAGCCGGTTTGTGCCGACTCAATCGGAGGGCGTTCCCAACCGGCCGTAAACAGCATGAAGCCCGTCAGGATCAGTGCGGCAACGCCGCCGAACCAGAATACAATTTTCATTGCCCACCTCCCGGTACTGGCAATGATGCCGGGTCCACCACACCGGAATTCGGATACGGCGGTACCAGACCATGCTGGATACCCCACAGGTACCAGTTTTCAACCACGGTGCCGGTCAGCAATATTCCAATGCCACCGGTCAGTGGCGTCAATACCGCGAACCACCAGGCCCAGCGGTGAATGGATTCTGCATTGGCGCAGAAGCCCATCGTCCAGCGCCAGAACAATGCGCCGCGCTCGAATGCTGTGCCGCGGTCAAAGGCCTGCTCGATCTCGCGTTCAGCACCGAACCGGCTGGTCGCCATCACCGTGCCACCGTGCATTGCAAACAACAGCACAGAGCCATACAAGAAGGCAATCGACAGCATATGGAACGGGTTGTAGAACAGATTGCCATAGCGAATCGAAAATGCGGCCGTCCAGTCCAGGTGCGGGAAAATGCCAAATGGAACGGCTTCACTCCAGCTACCCATTGCGATCGGGCGGATAAAGCCCAGCACCAGGTACAGCCAGATTGCCGCCATGAATGCCCAGGCCACGTGCGTGCCCAATCCGTGTGCGCGGGCGCGTCGATACACGCGAATCCACCACAGGAAGATCGAGGCCGTCAGGAAGAAGCCGGCCATCAGCCACCAGCCACCCTCGTTCAGCGGTGGCAGGCTCAGGCCGTATTCCGGTGGCGGTGGTTCCAACGCCAGCCACGGCAATTGACGCACGAATTCGATCGGATCCCATCCGACCGAAGCCCACATGTTCAGGCCGATAATCTGGATTGCAATAAACCCGCAAAGCAGCGAAGCGATGCCGAAAGCACCGAGATAAATCGGGCCAATCTGTGCATCGCCAATCTTGCCCATCCAATAGGATTTGATCGGCGTACCGATGCGGTCAAAGTCACCTTTGGCCAATGGCGTACCGTAATCGGCCGGGCCATGCACCTGGGCACGAGTAAAAATATTGGTGTTCTCAATCATTGAGGTGACTCCTAGGACCAGATCGGCAGCTCAAGCCACCAGTTCCACCATTCAGGCCAGCCACGTGTCCAGAAAGGACCGCTGATGACAATACACAGTGCGCTGAACAAACCTGCCGCAATGGCAAGAAACAGACCCAGTCGATGAATCCCGAGCTCGCCGATGGAATAGCCCTGGATATCGCGGAAAAAACTATTGATGTGTTCGGCCGTACCCACCGGCTTGTCTTCACCGGGATTCAACACCGACAGAACGGCACCGCCATGCAGCGCCAGAGCAAACGTCGTGGTGAAGAAAAACGTCACCGCCAACATATGCGCAGGGTTGTAGTGAAAGTGCAGGTATTGATAGCCGACGTTTGATACCCAGTCCAGATGACTGAGAATGCCGTACGGAAATCCGTGGCCCCAGGCGCCCATCAGCACCGGGCGAACCACCACAAGCGTGATGTAGGCTGCGATGGCAGCACTGAACGCAATCGGCACGTGATAGCCCATACCCAGCTTGCGACAGATTTCAACCTCACGCAGTGCCCAGGACACGAATGCGCCGATCGCACACACGGTCACGATCTGCCAGATGCCGCCCTCTTTGAGGGGTGCAAGGCCAAGTCCGTAACTCAAGTCCGGCGGCGCAATGTTGATCTGCCATAGATTCCAGGTCGGACCAATCGCTGCACCGTAAACCAGCATCAAGGTGCCGACAACGGCAAAAAATATCGTGGTGACGCCAAAGAAACCGACGTAGAACGGACCAACCCAGAAATCAAACAGGTCGCCGCCCAACAGAGTGCCGCCACGCACGCGATATTTTTTCTCGTAACTCAGCATCGACATGACTGCACCTCAATAAACGTGTTCATTGTTGACCGATCAAGCGGGGAGCCGTCCTCCCCGCCGAACGGAGACACTACGCCCAATGATCTTGAGCGGTTTCTTCGCTGTAGGGCTGCGTGACGGCACTCATGGTTTGCTCACTGGCAGCGCCGGAAGGCCCTTCCAGCCAGTTGAAGCGATCGGTGCTCAGCAGTACAAAGTGAATCACCAGTGCCAGAACGAACAAGAATGTGAACAGTGCAACAAGCACTCTCCGAGGATCAAATAAAAGCCAAATACGCCACATATGATTTCTCCTAGCTTATTGATGAAATAAAAGAACTGACAGCCGAGCTCGCGGAATCAATCATCGCGTAACCCTCAGGACCTGGAATCCAGGGCCGCCATTGCCAGGCCAAAATGTGGGCAACAATTGCGATCAAGGTAAACGCAATAAAGCTGACCACAAAGATTTTGTGGAACTCCTTGGCCTCCTTCTCGCTCATGCCGGATATCGACTGCTTGTGATCATGGTTGTCCATAGTGCTACTCCTTAGCTCCTCTCAAATGCCCTGTTCGGACGGTTCCGCGAATCGGCCCCACGGCGGGCTTTCCCGACAATACGCCGAGGAATAGACTATTAATACACCGATCGCGAGCCCGGGCATTTGATATGCATCAATTTAGACCGAAATCGCATGTGTGGAACGTTCTGGATCGAGCGGCCCGCCGGCTTCTGATTCGACCCGGGAACGCTGAGTTAGTGGAAGGCAGACCAGTCCAGAATCACCTTCAGACTGGCTGGATTGTTGAACGCCTGCTCATAAGCCGACCTGGCTTCATTGGCCGGACAACAATCCGTGATCAGATTGTCCAGCGATAGCTGGCCGGAGCGGATCAACCCGGCCACGGCTTCCAGCTGCTCGGGCTGCCATTCTGCCGCGACCCGCAGCCGCAGCCGGCGCATGAATGCCGGCGGAAAATCGAACTGAACAGGCTGTTGGTAAAATCCAGCCAGCACGATTTCGCCACCCGGTGCCAATCGAGCAATCAGCGTATCCAGCAGGCCATCGGCACCACTGACGTCGACAATCACCCGGTAATCCTGCCGTTCATCCTGGTCAGGCGCCGTGACCTGATAGCCCGTGGTCGAATCCCGCCGTGCCGGATCAATCTCCCATACCGAGGGCGCAGCACCGCCCAATGCCAGCGTCAGGCGCGCAATCAACCGACCCAGCACTCCGTGACCGACGATCAGATCAGGCAGTCTGAACTCCCCTTCCGGCGAACACACCGCGCTGTAAGCGGTTGCGGCCAGCGCCAGTAGAACGCCCTGTGGTCCAATGCTGGATTGAACCGCCAGTGTTCGGGCACCCGGCAGCACCAATCGCGCGGCAGCGCCGCCGAATAACCCGTGGACCGGACCGAAGCAGCGCGCGCCGGGGACAAAAACGGTCTGCCCGATTTCGCGGCCGGATTCGGGCCCGGCATCAACAATACGGCCGACCGATTCATAGCCTGGAACCAGCGGATAGCCCATGCCCGGGAATGCCGGCATGCGGCCCGTCCACAGCAATCGTTCAGTGCCGGTGCTGATCCCGCTGTAGCTGATCTCGACGACCACATCGTCAGGCCCGGGCGGCGTCAGCTCCAATTCTTGGAGCTCGAGCGCACCGGGCGAAGTCATGACCACCGCATGCGTAGTAAGCCGGGCTACCATGCGCGCAGGCCGTTGCCAACTGCACAACATCCAACGGCATGATGTCCAGCTGCATAAAACCCGGCCAGGTGCTGCGAATTCGAGGCCAGGCTGTTCGTCAGATCATTTTGTAGCACGGGAACCCCACAGTAGAAAAGCTTGCACTACAGCTTGACACGACCTGCGATGGCCGAGTGCACTCGATCAAGGCCGGGCGATCAATACGCGAGCCAACAGCGGTGCCGTCGTACGCTTGGGTTGGACATGCCTGAAGCCGGCCTCGCGCAGAAACTGCGTCAACGTTGCAGGGCTGCGTGGACGACCCTGGCCCATCGCCATCAGGTAAAACGCAAAATAGGCAGCGCCGACGGGTTCGGCACCCCGAGTCTCCAGCATCGGCTCGGCAATCAGCAGTACGCCATCTTCTGGAATCGCCTCTCGAATCGCACGCAACAGGTTTTTGACCGGCTCATCGTCATGGTCATGCAGCACCCGAATCAGGGAAATGACGTCATGCCCCCGGGGCAAGGGGTCATTCAGAAAATCACCGCCGATCACCCGGCCACGATCGGTCAGTCCGTCGTCTTCGAACCGCTGCTGCGCCAGCGCGCCGACTGCCGGCAGATCGAACACGGTGGCGTTCAGTTCAGCATGCGCTTGCATCGCGGCCGAAGCAAATGCGCCTGCACCTCCGCCCACATCCAGCAGTTGTCGATGAGCGCGCAGCGAATAGGCCGATAACACCTGATCGGAAATCATGACCTGAGAGGCAGCCATCAGTTGGCTGTAGTCCCGCGTCTGTTCATCGGCCAGTGAAGTGGGATCAGCATTTCCGGAATAGCCCCAGTACTGCGCCAGATCATCGCGCCTGGACGCGCCGCGCAGCAGCGCAACCGGGTCGATCAGGTCGGTATACAGGGCATGGTGATGCTCGATCATCATGCCAACCGATGGGTTACCCAGCAAGGCGGCACCCAATGGTCCCAATCCATAGCGCTGCGCACTGCGCGCTTCAAGCAGGCGGAGCGCCACCGCGGCATCCAGCAACTGGCGCATCGCAGGCGGCGGGACTGCCAGCGAATCAGCCAGCTGATGCGCAGTCTGCGCTTGCTGACCCAGCGTTTGAAACAGATCCAGGCGCACGCAAGCGAATAACACCTGCGAGTAGACAAAACCACTGCACAGGTCGAATAAAGCGCGCATGCGGCGGCGTGCAATCCAGCGGGAAACCGGAAAGCGCAGCGATTTGCGCTGGAAGTCAGGGTTGCTTAACAGCCGATCACGCCAGTTCAGAACGGCTTCAATCCAACGCTTCGAGCTCATGGCTCAGAGTCCCGGATGTCAGCACGGATCAGCCATTCAACAATTGCGGTGGATAATGACGGCAGCATGGCTGTCCAAATGTTTGCGCAAATAATTGGGCGGTGTAGCGAATTGGATGGATCTGTAGAAATCAATGCGCGTTCAGCCGTGCCCTTGAGCTCATGTAGACTACTGGCAGCATTGAGCGCGCGTCAACAAGTTTTGATTCCATCCATAGCGTCCGAGATGATACACGTACCTTCAATTCAATCCTGACAGGCTATTGATTGAACACTTCCACACGCTTGCACCAACCTAAAGCAGTCGTGATCGGCGCAGGGATCGGCGGTTTGGCGACCGCACTCGATCTGGTCAGCCGTGGCCTGGATGTATGCGTGTATGAATCCGGTAATGAGCCTGGCGGCAAGATGCGTCAGATCAGCATTGAGGGACAGGCCATCGATTCAGGCCCTACGGTGTTGACGATGCGCGGTATCTTCGATGAACTGTTTCGCGATGCAGGCAGCCAGCTCGAAGCGCATCTTCAGCTCGAACCCTGTCAGATTCTGGCTCGACACGCCTGGCCTCAAGGGGGCGTACTCGATCTGCATGCAGACATTGATCAATCCGCCCATGCAATTGCCGAATTTTCTGACCCGGCCGAGGCGCGTCGATATCGGGACTTTTGCAGCAAAGCACAGCAGGTCTATCAGACGCTGCAGGATTCGTTCATGCGCCGCCAGCGACCGAGCCCGCTTTCGCTGGTGCGCAGCCAGGGGCTGGCAGGGCTGACTGACCTCTGGCGCATCAAACCGTTTCAATCGCTCTGGCGCAGCCTTGGTCAGACATTTCGTGACCCGCGGTTGCGAGGCCTGTTTGCACGCTATGCCACCTACTGTGGTTCGAGTCCGTTGCTGGCTCCGGCCACGCTGATGCTGATCGCGCACGTCGAACAAGCCGGTGTCTGGCAGGTGCGCGGCGGCATGCAGCGACTGGCAGAATCCATGGCCGACTTGGTTCAGCAAAAAGGTGGCCGAATCGTCTATGGTGCTCCGGTCGACGAAATACAGGTTCAGGCGGGCCGGGCGACGGGCATCGTGCTCAAAGACGGGATGAGAGAATCAGCCGATATCGTCGTGGCCAATGCCGATGTGCAGGCCATCCAGCAGGGATTGCTCGGCCAGCATTTGAGCAAGGCAGTCCGATCGTCCCGCGGCAGCGGCCATGCTTCGCTGTCGGCCATCACGTTCTCGCTGTTGGCCCGTCCCTCCGGCTTCGAGCTCGAGCATCACAACGTATTTTTTCCGCCAGACTATCCGCAGGAATTCATTGATATCTTCAAGCAGGGCCAGGTACCGTCCAATCCGGCGGTGTACATCTGTGCGCGTGATCTTGAATCCAGGCCCGGCGGGCAACAGCAGGCCCACTCAGGCCTGAAACGATTGTTCATGATTACCAACGCACCTGCAGTCAAACCTACAAACGCAGCGCCTTGCCTGTCGGATACGCCGCTCGATTCGACCTGGCAAGCGGTAACCGGCTTGTTGGATCAATGCGGACTCAAGCTGGACGTGGAAGCGGCGCATCGAGTGGGCACTACACCGGCTGATTTCGCGCATCGATTTCCCGGATCAGGCGGCGCCCTGTATGGTCCGCCTTCCCATGGCTGGCGAGCCTCATTCACGCGTTCAGGCGCCAAAACCCGGATCAAGGGGCTGTATCTGGCCGGTGGCAGCGTTCATCCGGGCGCGGGTATACCCATGGTCGCGATCTCCGGACGACTGGCTGCTGAAGCAGCGGCCATGGATTTTGGTCTGGACAAGTCTGCATGAACAAGCAACACTAAAGCACCATGATTCCCGTTTTTGACCAGCACATAGAACACGATGGATACGCCTGGTGGTATATCGATGCCATCAGCAATGACGGTCAACACGGGCTGACGATCATTGCGTTTATCGGCAGCGTATTTTCGCCCTACTATTTCTGGACCCGGGCTCGCGGACCGGCGAATCCGCTCGATCATTGCGCAGTCAATGTGGCGCTGTATGGCCCGGGAGGACGATGGTGCATGACCGAACGCGGCAAAGGCGACGTCCATCGCAGCGCACACTCGCTGCAGATCGGCCCCAGCAATCTCAATTGGGATGGTGATGCGCTGACCATCGACCTCGACGAATGGACCGCACCGCTACCGCGGCGCGTGCGCGGTCAAATTCGAGTACGTCCAAAGGTCAGTAACCAACAGGGGATCGATCTGGATCCGGACGGGCGCCATCGTTGGACACCGGTCTGGCCGTCAGCACAGGTCGAGGTGGTTTTGAATCAACCACAACTGAGCTGGCAAGGCTCAGGCTATCTGGATCACAATACCGGCCTCGAACCGCTGGAAAACCAGTTCGAACAGTGGTTCTGGTTACGCGCATCGACAACTCAGGGACCGGTTGTGCTCTACGACACGCAGTACGTGAACGGAGGCCGCAGCTCGCTGGCGCTGCATTTCGACAGGAACGGTCACCTCAATACCCTGCCTGCACCCGAGCGCGTGACGCTGCCGCGCAGCCGCTGGCGGGTCGAACGACCCACGCGATCCGAGGATGGGCAAGCCGAACTGCAGGCCGTGTGGGAAGATACGCCGTTCTATGCACGGTCTCTGGTGAATACGCAGCTATTGGGAGAGCGCGTAACGGCCGTGCATGAAAGCCTGTCGCTGCAGCGCTTCGCCTCGTTCTGGATTCAACAAATGCTGCCGTTTCGCATGCCGCGTCGCAAATGATGCGAGCCATTGCCCTACGCTGCACAAACCGGCATGCTTTCAAGCGAAAGCTGGCAGCACGCCCTGCATATCATTATTGCTTCCAATTTGATCCAGCCTAGAAGGAGCCTCGTCCAACATGCCCAGTTTTCTTCAGCGCGCCGGTAGGACATCGACATCTGTAGCAGGCGATATCGGACTCTGGATCGTGCTTGCCGCGACCATCATCGCCGCCAGCATCGAAGTGCTCAATATGGTCGAAGCGCGCACCGTGCTGCTGACCGACATCCTGATGCTGTTCATCTATCTGGAAGTCATGAGCATGATCGACGTGTATTGGCGGACGGGCCGGTTGCCGGTGCGCATGCCGCTGTATATCGCCATGGTGGCCAAAGCACGCTACATCATTCTCGAGGCCGGTGAGCAGGATATCTGGTACACCATCGGCCTGTCTGGAGCCATTCTGATTCTTGCCCTTGCGGTGCTGGTGGTGCGCTACGGCCATTTGAAACTACCCTACCCTGAAACCGAGAGCCGCGACCGTATGAAACGTGATGAGACCGTCGAATAACTCACCTTTACCGGCTGCAGATCGACTCGTCCTGGCCAGGCCCTGATGATTCTGCATTTCACGTCGAGTAGTCACACCAATTACTGCACAATAGGCGCATGAATTCATCTGCACCTCATCTGATACTGGCCGGGGGCGGTCTGGCCAGTTGCCTGATCGCATTGAGGGTCGCACAAGCACATCCTGATACCCGGATCAGTATCGTGGAATCGGGGCCTGAAATCTGTGGCAACCACACCTGGTCGTTTCATGAAGATGACCTGAGCGCAGACCAGCATGAATTCATATCGCCGCTGATTCAACATCAGTGGCCGGCACAGGAAGTTCGATTTCCCAGCTATACCCGTCAGCTCAAGGCGGGCTATTTCAGCATCACCTCGGACGCATTACGCGAATTCGTCGAGGCCAGGAACATCGAACTCCAGACCAACACTGAAGTCACTGATCTTGGCCCGGCCCATGCTGTCCTGAGCGACGGGCGAACACTGGAAGGCAGCGCGGTCATTGATGGACGTGGCCAGGCCAGGGCCGATGGTCTGGTGCTGGGTTTTCAGAAATTCCTCGGCCGCGAGGTCACCACGCGCGAACCCCATGGCATCCGGCATCCAGTGATCATGGATGCCACCGTGTCACAGGCCGACGGCTACCGCTTCATCTACCTGTTGCCGTTCGATGCGCATACGCTGCTCATTGAAGATACGCGCTACAGTGATGGTGCCGATCTGGACGACAGTCAACTGTCAGCAGCCATCGATGACTATGCGGTCGAGCATCACTGGACGATCGAAAACACCCTGCGCGAAGAGCGCGGCATTCTGCCGATCTTGATGGCCGGTCGTTTCGATCAATTCTGGCCACGAAATGCCGGCATCGCGCGTGCCGGCTTACGCGCTGCCTTGTTTCATCCCACCACGGGCTATTCGCTTCCGCAAGCCATGACCCTGGCCGATGCCATTGCGAGCCATTGGCCAATGGACGGCGCAGCACTGGCGACGTTTACGCGCAATCATGCGCAGGCGTTCTGGAACGATACCGGGTTCTTTCGACTGCTGAATCGCATGCTGTTTCGCTGCGGCGTGCCGGAGAAACGCTACACGGTCATGGAGCGCTTCTACAAGCTGTCGGACTCATTGATCGAAAATTTCTACGCCTCCGATCTGACGCTGCTGAACAAGGCGCGGTTGGTGACCGGCAAACCGCCGGTGCCGTTTTTTGAAGGGCTATCGATGATCGGTGAAGAAAAATTCCTGCGCGCAGAGTACGCGGAATAACCCTGCATGCCGCTTGGCATGCAGGGATTGTCGTCTATCAACGCATCAATCAACGCACCGTCATGATGCCGTTCATGATGCCGAAATGGCCCGGGAAGGTACAGACGAACGGGTAGTCACCCGGCTCGCTGGGCGCGGTGAATGAAATGGTGTCCGACTCGCCACCGCCGATCAGGCTCGTATACGCGATGGTTTCGGCCCGCATGCTTTCCGGCAGGTAGCCATTGTCGACCGAACCCCCGCTATTCACGACCTGCTGACTGAATGCAACGTAATCACCGTCCGTCGGCAAGATCACCATGTTGTGACCCATCACGTCAATAGGCAGTTCACCTTCGTGTACCAGGGTCAGCTCGACCTGCTGGCCGGCGTCGACTTCGAATGCGTTGACCGTGTATTGCATCAGGTCCGTGCTGCCAATCGTGACCTGTGCCGTGCCATCGGCATTGACAGTGACCGGATTTGCGCTGGTATCAGGCTCGGCAGCCGGCATCTCGTCCATGTCGGATGCCGAGTCGGTCTCAGCCGATTCCGTCTCGACCATGGGCTCGGGCTCGGGTTCGGGCTGTGGATCGGGATCGGTTGTTACAGCAACCGGCTCAGCTGCGGGCGCCGATTCGGGCTCGCCACCGCCACAAGCCACCAGCAATACTGCAACCAGCAGCAATGTACAGAAATAATACAAACGTCGAATCATGTTTTTTCTCCAAAGTAAAGCGCTGGAATTATCTTACAACAAGCCACCGGTTTGGTCATTGCTTTGAGGCTTTGCAAGACCCGCATTCACGGGTGCAACGCTCCAGTACACAACAACGATCAGCACCGTCGAGCCCATCGGGATGCAACAAGAAATCATCGACTTGCACATGGCCTGCCGGGCCAGGCCGCGCACTGATCAACGGGCCTGAGTTCAACGCCGCGGTTGAGCTATCGTGCTCGCCTTTGCTGGTGACGATCGCATCGCAGTAATGCCCGAAAGCTGGGCACTGCAGATCATACCCGGTGAGGCGAACCCGGTCTGGCCTACGCTGCTACTGAAACGTGCCATGAACGGGTTGCGGCTGAAATCGGGAAGCTGAACCCCAGGCTAGACCAGCGGACCCAGCGCCGATCCAATCAACAGCACCAGTATCGAGGCGATGGCGATCAGGATATTGTCGTCAATCGGACCAAACTCGTAGCGTTCCACGACCGTAGCAACCAGCGCCGCGATCACGGCCCACACCGGCAAGGCCGGATCAGCCTGAGCGCCAACGAACCAGGCCAACGGCACGCTAACCAGCGCCATGAATAGATTGCCCAGCACATGCTTGCTGCGACGGCGAATGAAGTAGTTTCTGACCACGCCGGTAACCCCGTCACCAAACGATAGGAACAGCGCAGGCAGGATGGCCAGCCAGGGGTCACCAAGCAGCCACCACAGCAGTGCGACCGACACCCACCACATCAAGGCGAAGGTAACGTCATTGCGATTTTCTTCGAGCTGAAACCAGTACAAGCGGCGGCCGGATGCATGCGTGAAATACAGCAAGATGGCCAGCAAAAAACCGCCAAGCATCGGATAGATCCAGTGCGTGAAGACCAGCGGAACGAACAAGGAAGGCACGCCGGCAGCGGCCATGTGGATGATTTTCCGGCAGTAGTAGACCGCGCGAATGGGCTGCATGCCTTTCGCCGTCATCCAGTGGTAGGGGAATCGAGTCAGAAACACGATGGCCAGCACGTAGATCGCCAGCAGCAGAGTCCACAACAACTGATCCGTCATTACCATCCAGTACCTGTCAGTCACCAATGGGATGGCTCAGATTAACCGAATTGGTTGTCGTAAATTGGAACGCTGCATTCACCGGCCGATGGGAAGATGGTCGAAAACCAATACCAATGACACGTTATGAACCCTGTACTTTTTATCGGCGCGCTGCTCGGTTTTCTTTCGGTCGCCATCGGCGCATCGGTCGAGCACTTGATCCGGCCCAACGTCGAGCCTGAAGTATTTCGCTGGACCATGACCGCTATTCGCTATCACCAGATTGGCGCCCTGGTGGTGTTGGCTCTGGGTCTGGCGCTGGTCGCCGGCGTTCCCCATCAACTGGCCAAATGGCTGAAGATTTCTGCCGGGCTGTTTGCGCTGGGAACCGTACTGTTCAGTTTCAGTATTTATGCCGCGGCCATCACCGGTATTGAACAGCTGACCTACATCACGCCCGTTGGCGGCAGCGTGCTGATGCTGGCCTGGATCAGCGCAGCCTGGGGTGCGTTGCGCTACGCCACTGAAAGGAATTGAATGCCACCCGGCTGGCATTGCTGCCTGTAGACCAGTCAACGCGCTTGTTTTTGCGCCAGTGCTTTTCGTAATTTGCGCCGCTTGAACCAGTTGATCCGGTCAGCCAGCAGCTTGCCGATCAAGTGATCCATCTCATGCAGCAGGCAAACGGCCGGCATGCCTTCCAGCTCACGCTCTGAAAACTCGCCGTGAATATCTGCCGTTCGGATCTTGATCTGTGTTGGTCGAAACACCATGGCCTTGATATCGGGTACCGACAAACAGCGCTCTTCAACAAAGCCGTACCGTCGCTTGCTGAGCACAACGGGGTTGATAAACACCTCGGGTGAAGACTGGTCCTGGGAGTGATCCATCACCAGAATCTGGCGGCGATCATCAATCTGTGGCGCACTCAAGCCAATTGAACGGGAAGCGTGCAGCGTATCGATCAAGTCTTCAGCTGCCCGGGCGACGGTGGCATCAAATACATCCACCGGCGTTGATTGTTCGCGCAGTCGCGGATCAGGGTATTCCAGAATCGGTTTGATGGCCATACGTATTTTTTCCAGCAGCGCGATCGAGACTACGCTCAATCTACCGTTGCAGACTCGTTGATCGATGCGCGTGAACCAAGTGAACGCTTGCGGTTCTGACCCTGCATCAGCGGGAACGTCGCAATCAGCGTAATGCACAGCAAACTGATCTCAATCGTATACACCGTAAAGTAACCCATCGCCACCCCAGGCAAGCCCCAGAGCCCGTCCGAACTGCCCCATAGCCAATTGACCAGATCGCGAATGGCGCCACTCATGGCCATGGCGACGCCGACGGCCGTGGCCTGGACCGCGCCCCAGGCTCCCAGTGCAAGACCTGCCTGTTGCTCGGGCGCGCGATTCATGGTCGAAGTCAGGGTGCCATGCGCAAACAGGGCTCCACCGAAGCCAACCAGGAAGTTACCGGCCAGAAACAGCGAAGTCATTTGCGTAGGGGCCGAGATCATGACCAACGCAAAAGCGGGCAATCCGATCATGGCCCCATGCTGGGAAATCTGGTACGGATCAGCACCGCGCCCAACCTGACGGGAAGCCCAGCCAAATCCCAGCAAACCACCAAACGCCAGCAAGGCCGTCAATTGTGTAGTGGACGCAACCGACATCGACAATACCTGGCCACCGAAGGGCTCCAGCAGTACGTCGGCCATGCCAAAGGCCATGGTGCCAATCCCGATGATCAGCAGCCGTCGACGGGTGTGGTCACCCTTGCAGAATTCAGCCCATGACTCACTGAAGGTTGGATCCTGCTGCATCTGCACGCGCCCGCGTGGCGGATCTCGCGTTTCCTGTTTCCACATCGCAATCAGGTTGAATACGATGGTAATCAGCGCCGCGCTTTGGATGACCTGGACCAGGCGACCCGGCGTAAAGTCCTGCAGTGCTGCACCAAACAGCAGCGCACTGACCATCATGCCCAGCAACAGCATGACATACATCAAGCCGACCACTTTGGCGTGAGATTCCTGCGGCGTCAGGTCGGTCGCGAGTGCGAGGCCGGCAGTCTGAACGGTATGCAGTCCGGCTCCCACCAGTAGAAACGAAAGCGCCGCCGCAGAATGACCAATCCACGCAGGCGCCGTGCTGGCTTCGCCCTGTCCCGCCAGCACGAGCAGCGCAAACGGCATGATCGCAAAACCGCCGAATTGCCATAAGGTGCCCTTCCAGATGAACGGCACGCGACGCCATCCAAGCTCACACCGATGGGTATCGGATTTATGTCCGATCAGCGCCCTGAACGGCGCAAACACCAGAGGTAAAGCCAGCATCAAGCCAACCAGCGAAGCCGGCACGTCGAGCTCGACGATCATGACCCGATTCAAGGTGCCGACCAGCAAGACCAGCGCCATGCCGGTGGTCACTTGAAACAGGGACAGTCGCAGCAAGCGTCGTAACGGCAGGTCCGGCGTTGCTACATCAGCAAACGGCAGATACTTGGGGCCTAGCGAGACCCAGACATTGGTTACTTTCTGTGTGAACTGACGGATCACTGGTTTACGTCATCGTCTTTGAATTACGGATTGAATCACGAGCCAGCATCCTGATTCCCACAGACCGGATACCAAACGGCAGCGTACCGATGCGAACATGGCCTGTCAAAAGCTTGATCTGCATGGCGTCTAAGAACGTCGCAAGGAGGTCACCGAGTCAAAAAAAGCGACACCCTGGGGTGTCGCCTATGCACATCTATAGCCATCCGGATTCAGTCATCGCGCCTGAAGGGAATGGATCATTGAATTAGCGGCGCTTACTCAGCACCGGTATACCAAACAATGACGAAAAAGGCGCAGGATTTCCTGACATGCGTTCGACCGATGAACCACTGGCCTTTGAACCCCGTCGACCGGAAAGAAGCTTCAGGCCCAGCAACGACGACAATGGCGACGGGTTACTGGACATGCGTTCAACTGACGAGCCCTTTGCAATAGAACCACGCTTGCTGGACAGTAGCTTCAAACCGAAAAGCGAAGACAACGGCGCCGGATTATTCGACAGCATCTTGAAGCCAAACGACGTGCTCGAATTGAAACCGGCTAACTGAGTCTGAGGTTTGCTGTGGCTCAACAGCGGGATCCCGAACAAATCGGAAAACGGTGCGGGATCACTGGGCATGAAGTCCGGCAGACTGTCTGCCTCGATTGCGCCGGCCGAGTTCAGGATGACTTCAGCATGACTGCTCCAGCCATAATCGGCAACCACCGAAACGATTGACCGTCCTCTGGCAAGTGCATTCTTGATAGCGCGTCGGTGGCCTTTCATGCCACCACCGTTATCAATCATCGAATCAACTTGTTCAGCTGCATTCGGCGCAGAAGAGTAAATCACGAATTGGTTTCGGATCGGCACTTCAGACCTGGCTAGCGTATCGAGTGCTTCCCGGGCTGCGTGCTCTGTTTCGTAAATGCGAGTTACTGGGAACATGATGAAGATCCCTCATGAAGATGGATGCTATGCAACAGCTGAAAAGGCCGGTTGCATAGCATCAGAATTAACCGTGTCCGGGGGCCGGACACGAAGCTTGGGTACAACCCTGAAGGCGAATTTTCAGCCGCCCCAGAACGCTGCAAACCAAGACGTATTGTTCAAAATGGCAAAATGTACGGTGAAGGAAATCAGCGCAACTGCTCCGAGAAACAGTGGCAGTCCTACCGTAGGATTCACAACACACCAAATTCTTCCCTGATTCATGCTGGTCTCCTTATCCTAGCCACGGCGTGAACATAAACGCCAGTAAGTGAGCAACCAATGACAGCACAAAGAACACGCGTGCGCCATCAATTACATGTTTATGGAGCTCTTCAGACTCCTTGATCGTCAAGCCGGTGGGCCAGACGCGATCTGGATCGTCCAGGTCAGCCATACTTCCTCTCCTCTTCTTTGGGGTCGCAAGACCCACTCGATAAACGTCATCGGCAAATGCCACTTGACGCACCAGTATCAAATAAAACTGAACCGGTGATTACACCCTACTCCTCGCGTTCACAGATGTCAACGCTGGCTCGGAGCATGCGATGCCGTACTGACAACATCCAATGGCACGGTCGGTGGACCTTGCCCATCTTCGGCGCAGCAACCCGACATCGCATTTCGGGCAGCTTGTGCTTTTGGCACGAATCCAGTCTAGGCCACCTGCAATCACTGCCAATTGACGTACGTCAAATTTTGGAAAGGGCTGCCAGCTCTATGAAAATCATTCTATTGAGGTGAGACTCAAGTACCGCTAGGCAAAGATATCCAGAGGTAACAGAACCCATGCGCTTCTTATCCGGGAGACATGGCTTCGAGGACACGCTGTCGTCGAAAGTGAATTCAACAGCTTCAACCACCCATGTCGACCATGCAAAAGGGGATCGGGACAGCAAGCAGTCGTTCGAAAGATTGAACGTTGAAGCCGTTCAGGCGATGACTGACCGATGCCGCAGCGTAGCTCACGCTCATTCTGCGAATGGACAGGCCTGAATCAGTGTTCATGCCTGGCACAAGCTGTCTGTTTCTCACTCGGCTAAGGGGTATTGGGGCGCATGTAAATGCAAGTCATCGTTCAACGGCATCGAACTCTGCAAACATTTGCTGAGCCTCTGCCAGCTTGTTGAGTGGCGTGTACTCACAGACCGCACTAAACTCAGCCCACAGCGCCTGTACGGAAGGATTGTCATGCGCTTGCTCGATGGCTTCTGGTGATCGCCATTCAAAAACCTCAACGATGGTACCGTCGCCCGCGCGCATGACATACGCTGGATTGTCTGTAACAAGCTGCTCGGTCTGCAGAACGCGCAAGTGCTTGTCGACAGCGGCCAGAAGCCCTTGCTCCATTCCTGGCTTTGGTGTGTATGCAACGATTACAAAGCGACCCATAGCTGATTCCTTATATAGTGACGTCCTGGGTGAGCCATCCAGGCACCGCACATGACGAGATTGAATAGATTGCCATTCGATTCGATGCAAGATATTGGCCGCGCTCGCACACTACGCCCTTTTCCTTCGAATCGTGCAATTGCCATGCAGGGGAGTCAGGACGCTGCCAAAATCAATCCAAGGCCTTTTTCCGGTCATTCAGGAATGATGGCGTGCAGCGCACCTTGATGTATTTCAAGACCTCCTGGTCCGCCTATCCTACGCCCGGTGCCTGATAGTTACCAGTCTCATTATCGAGTGTTCCAGCAATCATTACCGGCTTCGACACATTGGGTGGACATAATGCCGATGCCTGATCATGCAGCATCAATAAAGAAAGGACGCCAGCTGCAGGTCTTGCTGAGTGATCTTGATTGTTGGCGGCAATGCTTATTTGCACCCACCGCCAGAATGTCCAGTTAGGCTTTTTTGCCAGCTTCGGGTGCGGATAGGTCCGCAAAGTCAACGACATTCCAATCTAAACCCTGATTGCGGAAAATACGCTTTTTTTTACGAGGATAGTCGCCGACATCATGGTCGAGTCGCTGGCCAACCACAATGCACTTGAGTACCGACTGGCCCGTGTTCCAGAGTTGATGCGCTTCACCACCAGCACGATAGCCAATGAAATCACCGGCTTTCACCTGGTACTTCGCTTCCCCAATTGTTGCTTCGGCCTGCCCTTCAAGGACGAAGATGCATTCATCTTCATGGTAGTGCTTATGCAGTTCAGTCGATTCATGGCCTGGCTCCACTTCGATGATATGGAACCCAAATCCGGTGATCCCAGTAAGATCACCTAAAGACTTGTTAATTCGGCGAGCGTTTTGATTGAGGAAATGAGACTTTCTTACGCCTTTATGCGCCCTAATTTCCTCTTTCGTAACAATGTATTTTTGCACCGTATTCTCCATGCGGCCAAGCGAATGATTTCAACAGCATTCTAGTCTTTGCCTGTTATTAATACTGCAAAAAGAGCAGCGTGACTCTAGTTCGTTGCAACAATGCATTCGAGGCCGTGCTAAAAAATCAATAATCTAAAGGCTGACATTCATTACGCCTGAGATGGCTGGAATTGTGAATAATTTCTTGTACTATCAGCAGCCAATCGATTGCGCCATTGTATGAGATCGTCAAATTCTTCAGCCAACTCGTGATCGTGCCAACACCGCTCAGTATTCGGACCCAACGGTGGCTCAGTCCTAGCGATCGGCGCTATGACTTCGAGTACGACCGCCATCGTGATGTCGGCATAGCCGAACTCACCTAGCAGGTAGTCGTTGCTCGATTCGCTCAAACCGTTCCGTGTGACTTCCAACGCATTTCGTATGGCCCCCGGCTGGTAGAGGTGGGCGTACTTCTTATCCAGCCGTTTCGCCGCATCACGCGCAAGAAAGCGCAGCGAACTACGCATCGATTTTGGAACGAATGGAGGGAGGGCTTCCTCCAAGGCCGATTGGTTATTAAGAACAGCCCTGACAACCCGGGTCCGACCTTCTGCCAGAGCGGCTTCACTCAGCTTGTCCCAAGGTTTAATTAGGTTCATGTCTCCCAGAGGTGCGTTTCCTGCCGTGTGATTGGCATAGGAAACGATTTCCCATGAGCTCCGCAAGACACGTCGACCAACGAATAGCACAGGAACAGACACAGTTCCGGACCATTGCCGCATACGCAAGCGCAATCCCGGCTCGCTGAGTGTTGGAACGTATTCCTCATACTCATAGCCAAGCGCGCACCGCTCAATTCCCCAGCGTGCCTTCTTGGTCCACGGTGAAAATGATTCGCCAACGAATGTTGGATTATTTCGCGGTTTCATCTTGTACAACAAGCGACCTCATCAAAGACCCGATGAACAGAATAACGTCTTCAATGGCGGCCATTGCCTGGACCAGCGCGTAGTGTTCGCTGTCCCGGCCCTGTTTTGCGCCAGGCAAGCAATGCATTCTCAAGGTTGCAAGCATTTATTGGCCTTTATGCTTGTCATCCATGCCGGCGCCTATGGCGATACCCACCCCAATGCCGATTGACAGACCAACAGCAATATTGTCCATCGCAACGCCCAGCGCAACACCTAATCCGACCCCGATTGCGATGCCGGAGCCGACTTGATGATTTCGCTTGGAAGATCCATCGTGCCCGCCACTATCTTTGTCATAATCTGGCACTTTTGAGTGAATTGTTAGCCACTATCAGCATCCAATATCTTCACCTTCTTTTAGTAGAACCACCGCACGCTCAATAAATTCCGCAATCCGGGTTTTAGAAATAGTTTTTGATTTGGTAAACCGGATGCAGCCTTTTCCAATGCTCAACCCGGCTAGCAAAGCTCCATCAGGGTCAATTTTCTTCGTATTGCCACAGTAAAGACTTACGTAGGCGCTTTGGGCGTTGAGATGAAAGAGGACGGAATCATTCAACTTGAAACAGAGCATTTTATAGTTGATGGTTTCCTGAATCGCCGGGTCTTGTTGAAGGATGATATTTCTCAGTTCTTTCAGCCTATCTTTTCTCCAGTCTGAATCTAGCGATTCCATATACTCTGCAGGACTACTCACATCATATTGCATTCAAGCTTTCCTTAATTGCAGAACTATTTCCATCATCAATGAATGCCGAAAACAGCGTCTATTCAGTCTGATCAAGGCCAATACGTATAACGTCCATAGCTAAGCGGCGCGAGCTTTTCCACGTCCGAGTGAGCGCAGCGAGCAGCTTGACCAGTTTGTTAGGAGCCGTTTGATTCAGGGATCCGGCGCTTTGAACGCACAGTAATCGTAAGACCGATGCACATGAACACGAGCCACACGATATAGATCGGCAGCCAAACCGACAAACTTGCACTGCCTGATAGCAAAGCTACGGCCATGTGCAGCACGCCTGTGATGAAAAAGGCCACCGACCCAATGATCAAAAAAGGATGTATTTTCTTCATAAAACAATCACCCACAAAGGTTTCAATTAATAAACCAATATACGGACGCCTCTTTAAAGCCTCTATCTTGCTTTCGGCGCAGTTCCAAACTGCAACAATCTAAGTCTACAGCAATTATGGCGCATAACTTAGAGCTAACCGGCGCCGCGCGGCTCTATCGCGCGGCGTCCAACGATTGAAGGCAGCGAGGCTGAGCGCCATATCAGGCAAGCTCCCATAAACCAAGTAAGCCAACGGGAACCAATAACGCCCATTGCGGTAAACGGAAAAGCGCCCCGGAATTTGCGAAGCCGAGTGTGACCACAAGAAACACGGCTCCAAACATGAGCCACATGATGGAGACAAATGCGACCGTTTCCGGTGAATTGTAAAAACCAGCACCATGCCCGAGCAAGGCGATTGAAGAGAGAAAAAGCGCAACAGACACAAGATGCCAGCACGCATACAGGGTCAGCTTTACCACTTCGTCAACTGATCCCGCCAGCAATGGGCGAGCAATGTCCTTTCCACCCGCAATCACGTGAATTAATGCAGTGATGCCTGCCAAGATTCCTGCCGATAAAACGAACCAGTTTGTCATGTCGATTGCCTAACTAATAAATATCTGGCAAAAGGTTGCAATATTCAGTATTCGAGCATTTTGCTTCATAGCAATCCATTTGCATACCTCGTTGTATTCAAGTGGCTGTATTGATTAGATAATTACTGAATATCCCGCGTTAATATCTTGCACTTCTGCAACATAGCATGAAACTTTCAGAGTAAAACTCGGGTGGTTTTCTGATTTACTACTGCACTTGAATCATCAATGCTGTCTTCTGCATTTACAAGGAATTCAGAATGGCAGAATAGTTGCTAGATCAAGTTCTACGGGTTAAGCGGTACAGCCAGCGCACATAGAAATCCTATACTCAGTGTGCTCGACGATTGACCCGCTTCCATCAACTGCATCATCTCAAAGAAATGGGCAAGCATGACATTGAAGCGCTTCTATCGTATCTGGCAGTCGAGCGACACGTGGCTGCATCCACTCAAAATCAGGCGCTGAATGCCATTTTGTTCTTGTACCGGGAGGTACTTGAGATCCAATTACCCTGGTTGGATCAAGCCTTCCGCGCCAAGCGGCCTCAAGTCGAACAAAAGGACCAATACACTGCCTTCGGATTACCCTGTCTTTGAACGTCACGTCCAGTAAGGCAGAACCCAAGCAAAGTCGCTCATAACACTTGTGGCTGAATCAATCCGTGCTCACAAGCCCCTGCACATTACCAACGGTCATCCGATCGCCAATGTCCACGTCCAGCGCCTCCATTTCACCGGCGTTGACTTCCAGCACGTACTGCGCGGGACGGCCGCTCGGATAGTTGGGGCAATTGCGGGTTCGACACGGTGGCGTATCGAGCGACCAGGCCACGATGCGCAGTTCATCGTCGAGGTACAGGATATCAAGCGGAATGCGCGTATTGCGCATCCAGAAGGCCCGCGGCTGCATCGTGCGAAAGATGAACAGCATGCCCTCATCGTGCGGCATGGAATCGACAAACATCAATCCCTGCGCGCGCTCCTGATCGTCATCGGCGATCTGCACGAAATAGCGCTTGCCACCGACCTCGACCCAGGGCTCATCTGCGCGACAGCCGACCATGGTCAGCAGCAATACTGCTAGCAGCACGACGAAGCGCATGACGGACGCCGGGCTTCTGTTCATGCTTGTACTTCCGGCGAACAATCAGATGCTGCTTGTCGCTCCAGTGAACAGAACACCAAACGGTACGCATTCTTTTCATCGGCTGGACGGGCCTGCATGCTGCGCAACTGCCATTCCTTGCGCGGCCAGTCGGGAAAGTGGGTGTCGCCTTCGGGCGCGGCGTCGATGAAGGTCAGCTCCATGCGTTGCGCTTGTGGCAATAATTGACGATACAGTTCACCGCCGCCGATGGCCATCAGCTCCTGGCCATTACAGGATTTTACCGCTTGATCAATCGAGCCAAAGCGCTCGATACCGCCTGGCAAGCTCTCAGCGCCTGACCGACTGACAACAAGATTCCGCCGACCCGGCAAGGCTCGACCGATCGACTCGAACGTCTTGCGCCCCATCAATACCGGATGACCCATGGTGATCTGCTTGAAATGCGCAAGATCGGCCGGCAGATGCCACGGCATATCACCATCGTTACCGATCACGCCGTTTCGGCCCATGGCGGCGACCAGGGTAATAATGCATGGACTGCTCAACGCATCACCTAGACCGCAATCGGCGCCTTGATGGCCGGGTGCGATTCGTAGCCGGTCAGCGTGAAGTCGTCGAACACGAAATCTTCGATCGACGTGCGCGCCGGGTTCAACTGCATGCTTGGCAAGGGGTAATGATCGCGCTGCAACTGCGTGTTGACCTGGTCCAGATGATTCAGATAGAGGTGCGCATCACCCAGCGTATGAATGAATTCATGTGCCTCCAGACCGGTGACCTGGGCCACCATCATCAGCAGCAGGGCATAGGACGCGATGTTGAACGGCACGCCGAGAAAACAGTCGGCCGAGCGCTGATAGAGCTGCAGGCTGATGCGACCATCGGCGACCCAGAACTGGAACATGGTGTGGCACGGTGCCAGCGCCATCCGGCCTGCACTGGCGTTGTCCTGCGGGCTCATGTTTTCATCCGGCAACACGGTCGGGTTCCAGGTCGACAACAGGTGGCGGCGCGAATCGGGTCGCTGCTGGATGCGCGCAATGATGGCTTGCAGTTGATCGAGCGAGCGCCCATCCGGCGACGGCCAGGACCGCCACTGCTCGCCGTAGACCGGGCCCAGGTCACCCTGCTCATTGGCCCACTCGTCCCAGATACGCACACCATGCTGCTTCAGATAGCCGATATTGGTATCGCCCTTGATAAACCACAGCAGCTCATGGATGATCGACTTCAGGTGCAGCTTCTTGGTGGTGACCAGCGGAAAGCCGTCGTCCAGATTGAAGCGCATCTGATAGCCGAACACGCTGAGCGTACCAACGCCGGTGCGGTCAGACTTGCGCACGCCTTGTTCGAGAATGTGCTGAAGCAGGTCGTGATAGGTTTTCATGGTGCGGGCGTGGAATGCTGATGGCTTGATTGAGTTCGGTATGCGTAGACTATCAGGCCGACGCCGGCAATAAACATCGGCAGCGACAGCAATTGACCCATGGTCAGCCAGTCGAACGCCAGAAAGCCGAGCTGGGCATCCGGTTCACGGAAAAATTCTGCGATCCAGCGAAATATGGCATACCCGGCCAGGAACACCCCGCCCACTGCACCGGCAGGGCGCGGACGTGCGGCAAACAGCCAGACTATGACAAACAGCAGCAGGCCTTCGAGTGCCGCCTGATACAACTGCGAGGGATGACGAGCCAGATCATTCAACTGGCCCTGTTCCCAGGCCAGTCGTAGCGCGGCACTGGAGCCGCCCGGATCGATCGCTTTCGGAAAGATCATGGCCCAGGGCACATCGCTGATGCGCCCCCACAGTTCGCCGCCAATGAAATTGGCCAGGCGGCCCAGGGCCAGGCCCAGCGGTACGACCATTGCGGTAAAGTCACCCAGCTTCAGGAATGGAATCTGGTGCCGTCGGGCATACAGCGCCATTGCAAGTAGCACGCCGATGACGCCGCCGTGGAACGACATCCCGCCATCCTGGATGCGCAGCGGAAACAGGAGGTCGTCCGCCCAGCGATCCAGGCCGTAAAACAGGACATAGCCGAGCCGACCGCCCAGAATAATAGCCAGAATGGCCCAGAACAGATAGTCATCCACCTGCTCGCGCGTGATGGGCCAGTGCGGCTGCTGCGCACGCAGTCGCAACAGCCACCAGGCCACCAGAAACGCCAGCAGGTAACTAATGCCGTACCAATGGACTTGCACGAAGCCGAGATCCAGCGCAACTGGATCAAAATCTACGAAAAATGGGCGCGAGAGCATGCAGTGGCCGGCGGTCCTGAGGGTGAAAACCTAGTAGCATTGTAAACGACCATCCCAACAGACACGTTGTTCAGTCGTCGCCGTAGAACAGTGGTTGGCTCGCCACTCCGGACAGGATCCATAACTGCATGACACGCATAATGCTCGCACTCCTGATGGGTTTTTTGGCCTGCGATTCTGCAGCATCGCGCACGCCCAGCGAACAGCCGATGCGTGTGGTCAGCCTGGCACCGCATCTGACCGAGCTGGTCTATACCCTCGATGCCGAGAAACACCTGGTGGGCGCAGTCGAGTGGAGTGATTATCCTGAGGCCGCACAAGCCCTCCCACGGATTGGCGATGCGTTCCGTTTTGATCTTGAGCGCATAGTCGCGCTGGAGACCACGCATGCGTTGAGCTGGGTTGGCGGTACCCCGCTTGCCGCCGTAGAACAGCTGCAGTCACTCGGAATCGAAGTCATCGAGCTCGAAACGCAAACGCTGGACCAGATTGCCGATGCACTGCGCCAGCTTGGTGCGCTGCTTGGCCAGCAGGCTCATGCGGCTGCGGCCGTAGCTGAATATGATCGTCGCCGCAGTGCATACGAGCAGAGGGTTGCGGAACGACCACAAATTGATGTGTTCTACCAGGTGTCAGAACGGCCGCTGTTTACCCTGGGTGGTCCACACGTCATCAATGAAGTGTTTGAATTGTGCGGAGCACGCAACGTGTTTGAGGGCCTGAACACCGAAGCCAGTGTGGTCGGGCGGGAGGCCGTGATCGGCCTACAGCCTGATGCCATGATTGCCGGGCAAAATCAGCCCGCGCTCATCTCGGCAGAACAGCACGGCCAGCGCTCAGCACTCGATCACTGGCTTGAATATCCGCACATTCCCGCCGTGGCCTGCGGCCATCTATGGCTGGTGGACCCGGCCTTGCTGGTACGACCCACTCCGCGCATTCTGGACGGCGCCGACCGGTTGTGTGAGTGGCTGGACCAGGTCAGGCAGCACCTGGCTGAAGATCCAGCATGCAGTAACGATCGTGGCTGACCACTTGTCTGTGTCCCGCATGCCAGTCCAACGGTGCTTTCATGTTGGGCGCGTCAATTACCAGCGTATGGAACTCACCGTTCTCACCCGCCGGATCGACACCTTGCGGCAGATCGGCCAGCATTGATGGATTCCACTCGCGGCCCAGAATCGATGCGTCCAGCACCTGCAGGTCAACGCAGCAGATGATTGCTCGCACACCCTGGTCCATCAGCTGCAGCGAAAACGGCAACGTGGACAGCCCCCAGATTGGAAATACCGGCTGCCAGCCCATTGCGGCACAGTGCTGTTCCCGATACGCCCGGATGTCGTCCAGAAACAGATCGCCGAATGCCAGCATTCGGTCGCTTGACTGAAGCCCGTTGAGCCCTTCTGCAACCAGACGTTCATAGTCCTTGTTACTGCAATCATGCGGTATGCCAATCGAATGCAGCGGCAGCTGCAGCAGCGCGGCTTGTTGTTCAATGAGCCCTAATGGGGTGCCGTGCAGCGCGACGCGCCGATTGGCCGGATTGAAGGTCGTGACCAGACCAGCAACAATGTACTGATCAGACTGCTGCAGCCTGATCAGCGCAGCAATTGAATCCTTGCCGCCGCTCGACATCAGCCAGACCGGTCTGGCTTGCTTGCCGGGCTGCTCCGCCTGATGAGTGGCCCGGCTTGCGCTTGATTTCAAGCTGTGATGCTGTCGTCACCCGGTCTGAGCAGCCAGCGCGCAAGCGCCGGCAGCAGCAGCATTGCACCAATCATGTTGAAGATGAACATGAAGGCCAGCAGGATGCCCATATCGGCCTGGAACTGGAGGTCAGAGAACAGCCACGTGCCGACACCCACCGCCAGCGTGATCGCAGTAAAGAACACCGCCCGGCCGGTCAAGCGCAGTGTGCGCATATAGGCCTCATTCAACGGCATGCCTGCATCCATATAGCTCTTGAGGCGGCTGTAGATATAGATGCCGTAATCGACGCCGATGCCGACGCCCAGCGCCACCACAGGCAGCGTATTGACCTTGAGTCCGATGCCGAGATAGGCCATCAGTGAATACGCCAGATAGCTGACCAGCACCAGGGGCAGAATGATACACAGCGTGCCACGACCGCCCTGGGTAATCAGCAGCGTCAGCACCACGACCCCGGCGATGGCATACAGGAACATCATATTGGACAGCAGCTGCGGCGCCAATAACACGACACCAATCCCGACCAGGACTAACGGCAGCGTAATCAGGCCTTTGACAAGTTTCGAGCCAAAGGTGATCAGGCACAGCAATACGATTGCACCGTACACGTACAGCAGCATCGGCGTTTGAGCGGCCTTGACTTCTTCGTTGGTCGCGGCCATGACCCCGACGTTGCCCGTCGCCAGCCGGAAGCGCAAGCACTCTTCGGTGCATTCGGTATCCGGATCCTGAATCATGCCGGTAACGAGCTCGCCCTGGCCTTCGAATTCCAGGTTCGGCATGCCCAGCTCGGCACGCAGTGCCTTGACACGATTGACCACGCGAACGATGGTTTCGGCCTTGTGGTCTTCGGTAAAGATCATGACTGGCATGGCGCTGCAGTCGCGGTTCAACAGGCCGGTATCGGTGTCGATGTTCTGCAGGTTCTGGCGCATGATGAAGGCGTTTCTGGGTAGCACTTTCCAGCGCAGGTTGCCTTCGTTCCAGCCGGCATTGACCACCTTGGCCGCCATCGGCAGCGTAATGACCTGCTGGACACCCTCGACCTGGCGCATCTGCCAGGCAAAGTGGTCAATGGATTCCATGACGGCATGATTTTCAGTACAGGCCTGTGACTCTGTCTCTGCAATGACGGAAATCAGGTCGGTACCAAGCGAGAAGCGCTCGGAGATCAATCGCGCATCCTGGTTGTAGCGCGCGTCTTGACGCAGCTCCGGTACGCCGGCCTCGGAATCGCCGATCTTCATATCGTCTGATTTATGCAGCGCGGCCGCGAACAGAACAGCGCCTGCAACAATCAGGATCGCGGCAACGCCGGGCTGGGTCGATGACGCAACCATGCGCCAGATCAGGGCAGGTTTGGCCGCCTTGGCGTATTGCTTCTGTCGGAATTTATCGGTGTTGCGCATGCTCACATAGGACAACAGAATCGGCAGCAACAGCAGATTGGTGAAGATGATGATGGCCACACCGATACTGGCCGTGATGGCCAGTTCCTGAATGATGCGGATATTGATCAGCAAGATGGTCAAAAAGCCGACCGTATCACTCAAAAGCGCAATTGCGCCGGGCGCCAGAAGTCGCATGAACGTGGCCTTGGATGCGTCCAGGCTCGAAGCCACCTGAACATCCTCAAGGGCAATCTTGTCATAGTGCATGCTGGCAGGCGAATGGCCACCAAAGAATTTTTCGACGCTCCAGCCACTGATCATCTGCACGCCATGACTGACGCCAATGGCAAACACCAGAAACGGCGTCAGGATATTCATCGGGTCGATGCCGAAACCCATCAGGCTCAATGCACCGAGCTGCCAGATCACCGCAATGGTCGAGCAGACCAGCGGCAATACCGTCAGCCAGACCGATTTGGAATACATCAACAACAGCAGGGCCGTGATGACAAACGCGAGACCGAAGTAGGCTACGACACCGCGCGCACCATCGGCGACATCGCCGACGATCTTGGCAAAACCGATGATATGCACGCTATGGGCATCGCCTTCGAATTCGGTGCGGATCGCTTCGAGCTGGGCGGCGACGGCCTGGTAATCGAGCGTTTCGCCTGTTGCAGCATCTTCTTCGAGCAGGTTGGCCCAGACCATGGCCCCGGAGAAATCCTCGGCCACCAGTCGTCCGACCTCACCGGACTTGATGATGTTCGATCGTACGCGCTCGAACATTTCAGCACTGGGTGCAAAATCAGCAGGAATGACATTGCCACCGGCAAAGCCATCTTCAACCACTTCAACAAATCGGACGTTGGGTGTAAAAATCGAACGTACGCTGGCCCGATCAACGCCGGGCAACAGAAATACCTGATTACTGACCTGCTCGAAGGCCTCGAAGAACTCCGGCGTAAACATTTCGCCGTCCTGGGCCATCAGGGCCACCATGACCCGATTGGCACCGCCGAATTCCCGCTCATAGTCGAGGAAGGTCTGCATGTATTCATGATCCAGCGGCAGCTGCTTCTTGAAGCCGGCATCGACGCGTAGCTGCAGCATGTTGTAGGCCATGAACACCGTACCCACCAGAAAAACCAGCAGGATGATCGGGCGCAGCGAAAATACTGCGTTGGTAATGCTCTGCTTGACGGCTCCGTGTTCGGGGTTACTCATAGCGCACTCCATCCTCGCCGACCAGGATCAAATTGCCTGATTCGCTTTCCAGTACAGCGGCATAATCACTGCCGAGTCGATCGAACGTCGTATTGATGTTCAGATTTTGATCGATAGCAATGCGCGTCGCGCCAGACCCAACCAGAATAATTTCATCATTGCGACCTACCGTGCCGCCCATCAGGGTCTGGTCGCCATCGGTAACCAGCACGTCCCAGCTATCTCCGAAATCGCAGCTGCGTTGGATATGCCCGCGCAGACCAAACGCGACAATGCAACCGGATTTCGGCAACAAACCGAACATCGAGCCTGGATAGGGGAAGCGGAAACTTTCCCAGCTTTGTCCAGCATCGAACGAGCGGTAGCCATAGCCTCGTTCGGCGGCAATCATCAGCCGCTCCTCGTCGATCTGCAGGATTTCGTTCAAGTGACATTCGATCGATTCATAGCAGCCTCGATCCAGCAAGTCGATTGACTCGTAGCCTTCTGCCTCGGCAATGGCTTGCCAGTCGATGTTTTCGGCCTCAAGCAAATCGCCGATGTAGTCTGTCGTCCAGTTCTGCCCGCCGTCGGTGGTTGACATCAAACGGCCGTATGCGCCGACCGCAAAGCCGGTATTGGCGTCCAGAAACAACACGTCCAACAGCGGCTCTTCAGCCGAGGGATCATAATGCTGGATGAACCAGGTGTTGCCGCCATCCATACTTGAAATAATCGCGCTGTCATGACCGACCGCCCAGAGACGGCGATCCGCGCTGGTTGCGCGGGTCAGAGTGGAATTGACCGGTACCTTTTCTGCCTGGGTCCAGGTTTGCCCATCGTCTGATCGGAGCACGTGACCGCGCTCGCCGACCGTAATATAGCTACCGTTGTAGCGGATCACGTCGAGCAGTAATGATTGATCTGCCAAGGGAGCCTGAATGGCCGGGCGTGCTTCGATTTCAACGTTCGGCTGGGCAAGCACCATGCCTGCGCACAAAAACGAGCCAAGCACAACGGCGATCCATTTGCCGCAGGTTTGAGCTGCAGTCATCTGCATCGTAGAACTCCAGTTACGTAAAGCAAGGCAACATCGGCCGGTTCTTTGCGAACCGGCCGATGAAGGTCAAACAGAACATGGAGACGCCGTTTGATCAGCGGCGGCCCCGGGTACGTAATGCCTGAGGCGTGTAGTTACTTGGTGCCAGTTCGACGTCAAAGGTATTGACCGGATCCTGGTTATCAAGACCGACCGCAACGTACCGACCTGAAAGCAGGTCCATATGCGTTTCGATCGTCGTCCATAGGGTCGGCACTTCGTAATAATTGATTGAATGAGCTTCTGATACGCGCCAGAGTTCACCACGCTGGTCATAGTGGTCAATCAGCGCGATCTGGTAGGAATCCTCATCCATGTAGAACGTCCGGCGCGTATTGATATGACGGGTGCCGTCTTTCAGGCGTGCATCCACGACCCACACCCGATGCAGTTCGTAGCGCATCAGCTCAGGGTTCAGATGGCCCGGCATAACCATGTCATCGGGGGTGACATCACCCGAGTGCACATCGTACGAATTGTAGGGAATGTACATCTCACGCTTGCCAACCACTTCCCAATCGAAGCGATCCATGGCGCCATTGAACATGTCCGTCATGTCATTGGTCCGCAGCCCGTCGGAGGCCGTACCAGGGTTGTCATAGGCGACGTTCGGCGCGCGGCGAACGCGGCGTTGGCCCGGGTTGTAGATCCAGGCCTGACGCGGCTGGTTAATCTGGTTCAGGGTTTCATGCACGAGCAGGATATTTCCGGCCAAGCGCGCGGGCGACTCCACTTCCTGGAAGAAGTACAGCAGGATGTTGTCGGTGTCGGCAATCGTAATGCCTTCCTTGTAGTACAAGCCCAGAATTTCTTCGCGCAGCTTGACCAGCTGGAAATTACCGCTCGTGGTCGGCGCTACCTGGTTGTTATAGCGCGTGCCACCGGTACCTTTGTATTTCAGCTTGTGGTTCCACATCAGCTCATAGGCATTCTGCGGAAGCGGAAACGGAAAGCCTTCGGCCGCATCTTCGATACCTTCACCACCTGAAACCAACTGGGCAGTTGAAGCATTTTCAATGGTCATCTCGTAGGTGCGCTCCGGGAACGACGCGCTGCGGCGTGACGGATACACTTCCATGAAGTAGGTTTCTGGATAGCGCTCGAACAATGCAATCTGACCGACGGATAGATTGTCGGCATATTGCTGATAATTCTGTGCATTGATCACAAACAGCGGCTCATCACCTGCGAATGGGTTACTGTGACGATCACCCGAGGTAAAGCCAGCCGGCCAGTCATCTTCAGTAATTCCCCCGCTCCATGCCGGAATGGTGCCATCGGCATTGCCGGCTCGAACCGAACCCATCGGCGTCAGGTCGTTACCCAATCGCGCGATATTTTCTGCCGTGCGAGGAATGATGCCTCCAGTGCCAGCAGCCGGGGCCGATGCTGCAGTGCTGGTTTGTTGCGCTTGTGCTTCTGCGGCCGCCATACGTTCGGCTTCTTCGGCCTGAGCCAGCGCAACGCGCTCGGCTTCTGC
>JGI12109J20283_10148348_pt1 | contig 45686 bp, 41 predicted proteins | sample ElkSlonscriptome_12_FD_20283 | JGI IMG/M metagenome (IMG submission 20283)
CGTGAAAATAACCGTGTAGCCGCGCTCGCGGGCTTCATCAATCAGGTTTCGACCGTCTTGGCGAACGCCTGGTTCACCATGATGGCCTTCCAGTCCGGCTGGCAATAGAAAAATTTCGCCGCCAACAAAGATCAGATCAGCACCGCTCTCCATTACGCCGACAGCAATTTCATTGACGTTGCGACGACTCTCGTTGCTGGCAAGAAAAACCGCTGTGCCGGGTTCACCGACATGGCCTGAATTGACGATGCCAACGCGTTTGCCGGCCTTCATTGCCTCATGCATAAGGCTCATGGGTTCACCTGACGCGGCGACCAACGGTTGGTCGCGGTCAAGGCCGAAGGAGTTGTAATGCACTTTTTTGCCGTATGCGTGGACGGTTGCGCCCGCGTGAGAGGTGGTTGAGAGAAAGTTTTTCTGGTGAACGCGATAGGCAGCCAATCGCTCCATTCGGTCCCAATTCAACTGCCCGTCGGGGCCGGCGAATTTCACACGAGCGGCATTCCAGTGGCCTAGCCCAGTGCCATCAGGATGGATAAATACTGCACTTGCCGCTATCGCCTGAATCGGGAGAGCGGTAGCGGCTAAGAACAGCGCTGAAAGTATTGATCGCAGAATCATTGAAGAAAAACCTTTGGCAAAATCTTGGAATAAATATGAAGTGCAACAGCTGAGTCCTTCGTGATTGAGCTCTTCGCAGAGACACTGGGAACGCTGTTGCTGTATTTTCTGCAGGATACACCCGAGTGATCGCAGGCGTGTAATCAATGGCCTCAAAATAGGGGTTCTGCATTGCAAGCCAGCCCGGTACAATGCAACCCCGGAGCCGGTGTGAGAGTTCGATCAATTACGAATAACTACTACAATTAGATGAAGCGCCAGATATTTATTGGCGACGTTCAAGGTTGTGTTGAACCCCTTAAGCGTCTGCTCGACAAACTGAATTTTGATCCATCGAGTGACCGCCTGCGTTTTGCCGGCGACTTGGTCAATCGTGGCGGTCAGTCGCTGGAAACTCTTCGTCTGGTTTATTCCCTGCGCAAGTCGACAATGACTGTGCTGGGAAACCATGACCTGCATTTGCTGGCCTTTGCCCAGACCTACCCGAAAGTGCGCAAGCGCAATCGCGAATTCGAGCAGATTCTTGCTGCATCCGACGGCGGGGAATTAATGACCTGGTTGCGCGCCCAGCCAATGTTCTGGAAAAGTGATAAAAAGCGTCTGGCGATGGTCCACGCTGGCGTCGATCCTCGCTGGGGGCCGTTGCAGGCGGAAGCTCGATCTGCCCAGGTTGAACGCGCGCTCAGTAAATTTCCTGATCAATATTTTGCCCACATGTACGGCGACCGCCCGGAACGCTGGAAGCCCGGCCAGCCGACCAAGGCGAGCCTGCGTAGTATCACCAACGTATTGACGCGAATGCGCTTCTGCAATCGCAAGGGCCGCCTGAATTTTGACAGTAAAGGCAGCCCTGAGCAGATGCCAAAGGGCTTTCGACCCTGGTTCGATTTCCTGCACCCTGACTGGAAAGACTGGACTCTGATCTTTGGCCACTGGTCGACCTTGGGCGTATTCCAGAATGATCGTGTGGTCGGACTGGATTCCGGCTGTGTGTGGGGCGGTGCCTTAACCGCCTTGGTGATCTATCCAGATCAAGATGCCAGCGCCCGATCACTAATCGCTGTCGACTGCAGCTGCTGATTTACACATGCAGATGAATTCCTAGGATATTCGCGCAGGATATTGTTCGCTCAAGGTACTTGGCGCATGAGCGGCGCAGCCACGATTGCGGCCGATTACTCTTTAGGCAAGGCATCAAGCACGGGCTGCATTGCAGGTCGATTTCCGGTCCAGATTTGAAACGCCAGTGCGGCTTGGCCGACGAGCATGCCAAGGCCGTCGTGACAGGCCAGGTCGTAAGCTTCAGTCCAGCGTTTTAGTGGCGAGTGTGCGGGGCCGTAGTTGAAGTCGTACACGGTTGCTTCTCTGCTCAGCCAGTGGCGTCGCAGCGGCGGCAGTTGTCCGCTGTGGCCGGCGCTGGTTGATTGAATAAGCACGTCATAATCGCGGATTGTTGTCTCAGCCTCAGCCACGTCGATGCCTTGAATTGGGCCCAGGTGCGCGTAGCGCTCAGCCAATGCAGTGGCGCGCTCGGCGGTGCGATTCAGAACGGTAATTTCGGCGGGCTTGGCGTCCAAGAGTGGCGCGATAACGCCAGCGCTGGCCCCACCCGCGCCCAGGATCAGCACGCGTTGCTGGAATAGATTAATTCCGAGCCGATCCAAATCCATCAGCAGCCCGGGGCCGTCGGTGTTGTAGCCGGACCAGCCGCCGTCGTGCCAGTGCATCGTATTGACGGCGCGAGCGCGCCGCGCCACGGCATCAATCTGTTGACATGCGCGAATGCCGCTGGCTTTCAAAGGTACGGTCAGATTGACGCCGCTTGCACCCTGATCGGCCAGTTGTTTAAGCCGCTCTGGCAGCTTTTCGATGGATGTTTTGAGTTTGCGGTAATCGACCTTGATACCGCATTGCTCACCAAACGCTGAATGAATGCGCGGTGAGAGGCTATGATCGACGGGGTCGCCGAGAACGGCAAGCAGGATTGGATCTTTCATGTTGGTCAGCTACGGAATCAAAAGGCTGATGCGGTGAATTTCTTCTGCATTCATCAGCTCTTGCGCAGTCGCCGGGCAATATCGATGGCGGCGTAGCTCAAGATCGCGTCGGCACCGGCGCGGCGGATGGCGAGCAGGGATTCCATCATAACGGCATCACCGTCCAGCCAGCCTTTGGCCGCAGCGGCTTTCAGCATGGCGTATTCGCCTGAGACTTGATAGGCGAGAGTCGGTCGTTGAAAGGTCTCGCGGACCCGACGAATAATGTCTAGATAGGGCATCGCAGGCTTGATCATGACCATGTCTGCACCTTCCTTTAAATCCAGGCTGACTTCATGCAGGGCTTCGTCACTGTTGGCTGGGTCCATCTGAAACGTTTCTTTGCCGGATTTGCCCAGCGCGCTTGCCGAGCCGACCGCGTCGCGAAACGGCCCGTAAAAGGCTGAGGCATACTTGGCTGCGTAGCTGAGAATCAGCGTATTGATGTGGTTTTCCTGCTCAAGCGCGTGACGAATGGCGCCAATGCGCCCGTCCATCATGTCGGAAGGCGCGACGATGTCGGCACCTGCTTCGGCGTGGCTAAGCGCTTGCCTGACCAGCACGTTGACGGTTTCATCGTTGAGCACATAGCCGTCGTCGTCGATCAAACCGTCAAGACCGTGCCTGGTAAACGGGTCCAGCGCCACATCGGTAATCACGCCCAATTCTGGAAACCGTGACTTGATCTGTCGAATTCGGGTTTGTACCAGCGCATCGTCGTGACAAGCCTCGCGGGCGTCATCGCTCTTTCTCTCGGCGGGCACCACTGGAAACAATGCAATCGCTGGAATACCAAGCTCGAGGCAAGTTTCTGCCGTCTTGAAGAGCTCGGTTTGACCCAGCCGGTAAATGCCGGGCATGGAAGAGACCGCTTCTCGACCGTTGTATTGATCAAGAATAAAAACCGGATAAATCAGATCATCAACGCACAGCTGATGCTCACGAACAAGATTACGCGAGAACGCGTTGGCACGAAGACGACGAGGACGATGCAGGAGAGACGGCACAGGATTTTTCTGGTTCTAAGTGTTTGTTAAGTATATCGCGACCTATACAGGCATCCCGAGAGTAAATAATAATCGGCTGACTTAGCGTCCTCTATGGCCTGTGTGTCCCTTGGGTGATGACGTTTTTGGCTTTTCTCAGTCGCGCAGGATTTGGCCTGAGGGCCGAACGGGACGCCAGTTTGGGTCGCGCCGCCGCTTGCGCAGGACAAAGCGCTCTGGGGCCAGGGCCTCGACCAGTTCAGGCTCGATGGATGGACTGAGGTCGCTGATTTGATCAGCCAGCAGGTCGGCGGTGAGCGGGGTGTGGGTTAGTCCGCGCGAGCCGTGGCCAATGTTGAGATAAACACGGTCACTAAGCGTGTGCGGTAATGAGGTCGGGTCGGCCAGTGGTCCGGCCTGCGGTAGAAAATCAGGACTTTGGCAGCGCACCGCGACGCGGTGGCCGATCAGCTCGATATTCTCTCCACCCAGCTCGGTCCACTGTTGAGGAAGGAATTCATTGAGTTGGTCCAGGTTGATTTGGTCATCCTTCGGATCGATACCATGGTCAATGCGTTTCAGGTCATACGTGGCACCCACGCAGTGACGACCCTCGATACTTGGCGTCAGATAGCCGCCGTGGCAGATCGCCTGCTGCCAGTGAGCGCTTTCTGGAGTAAGAGCACATTCGCTGACCTGGCCTCTGATCTTTTTGATGAACAACCACTCCAGCCCGGGCAGCGTGGCGGTGTGGTGGGCCAGGCACAGAATCACCGCATCAGATTCAATCGCCCGCCCGTCGGTCAGCAAGGCGCTGCCGCCGTTATGAATGGTTCTAAGCTCGCCGCGTTCAAAGTTGATCTTTGGATGTTTGAGCAAGTGCCCAATCCAGGCGGCTGGCTGAACATAGCCGCCGCCGTGCAGCACAAATGATCCGTCGTCGCGCTGGCTGAGCAGTGAATCTGGCCAGGCACCGCTGCGAAGGGCTTCAAGTAATTTGTCTCGGTGCTTTTCCGAGGTTGGCCACTGGGCGACGTCGTTCAAGCGGCCGAACGAAGCATCATTCGGAAAACCATAACGTTCAAACCAGCTTCGCGTGCGCACAAACGCAGTCTGATAAAAACGATTTTGCGCGGTCAAATGGGAGCTGGGCGAGGTGTAAACCACACCGGCGTGATTGCCTGAGGCGCCACTGGCCGGACCCTCTCGATCAATTACCCGGACCTGCCAACCGCGCTCAGCGAGCGCGCGAGCGCTGCTTGCCCCGGCCAGGCCAGCGCCAATTACAAGTGCAGTTCCGGTACGCGATATCGAGTACCCGGACGCGCCACACTGCGTATCTGGCCAGCGTGCCTGAAGGCGGTGCCGCTTGCTGCCAAAACCCGGTATTTTTTCAACCTCAAAACCGGCTGCGACCAGGCCGCGCCGCACCGCGCCAACGGCAGTAAAAGTGCTCAGGGTCGCCCCGGGTTTCGAGCATTTTCCCAACGCATTCAACAGACCTGAAGACCACATCTCGGGGTTCTGAGACGGCGCAAATCCATCCAGAAACCAGGCGTCAACTCTGACCTGCGCACGCCGCCACTGACTCTCGCTATCCCCATACATCAAAATCAGTTCAACCTGATCACTCAGGTTGACGCGGTGATAGCCCGGAACCGGCGGTGGGTAGTGCTGTAATAACGGTTTCGCCCAGCGACCAAGCGAGGGCTGGGCAGCCAAAGCGCGCTCCAGATCAGCCCGATGCAGGGGATGTTTCTCGGTTGAAAAAATGCGTAAGCGGCTAGTGTCGTGAGCATATTGCTCGAAACAATCGGCGGCCAGCAGCGCGTTCAGGCCAGAACCAAAGCCATTTTCACCGATAAGGAATATTTCATGGGGGCGCAGCTGGGCGAAACGTTCAGCCAGTCGATTGCCGGCAATGAATACGGCTTGAGATTCCGCCAGACCCTGACCGAGCATGAAATAGGAATCGTCGAAGGATTTCGAGCGTAGCCCACCGTCAACAAATTCAATTTCGGCCGGTCGAATCGGTTCAGCAGTGGGTTTCAATTAAGAGGGATCCTGGAATTCTGATAATTCATTATCTCAAGAATCCAACCTCCCCATGCTTGTCTGTCTTTGGTATTGGTATTTTCACCTTCCTCGTTTCCCTAACCGCTCAAATGTTATATCATACGGTTTTTAAGCGAAGCTATTTCCATGGTTGCCGTTATCGATTCAAGCGAACCTGAAGTTGTCGCAGGATCCAAACTGGATCGTGTCGGAATTATCGTGTCGGCATTCTGTTTAATCCAGTGTTTGATGCTCCCGCTATTACTTCTGGTATCTCCGCTGACTTCGCTGGGTTTTCTGGGCCATGAGGCATTCCATCTGGTTCTGCTGGCGGTCATTGTTCCGGTCAGCGCGGGTGCGTTTTGGTTGGGCTATCGCGTTCATCGCAATCGGACGATGCTGATTCCAGGGCTAGCCGGTCTGGCGGTGGTCGCGTTTGCTGCCGTGTTCGGCCATGACCTTTTGGGTGATGTCGGCAGTGCCCTTGTGACATCAGCGGGCGGTCTGCTGTTGATCACCGGCCATTGGCTGAATCTTCGACGGCGTCGCCAGTTCGCGCGGCACAGAGGCCTCAAGATCAGCTGACGACTGCGTGGTATTGTTCGAATCTGGTGAATTTGGTGGTAAGCCCGCTATCCAGTTCGAGCCATAATCATACGAGCAGTGACTATGCGAAAGACCTTTCCAAGCTTCTCTGATTTCTACCCCTACTATTTGAGTGAGCACAGTGACCTGCGCTGTCGCAGACTGCATTTTGTCGGCACGCTGCTGGTGATCGTCGCGTTTGTCCTGGGCATTCTGATCTCTCCCTGGTGGTTGATCGGTATGCCGTTGTTTGGCTATGGGTTTGCCTGGGTTGGTCATTTTGTGTTTGAGAAAAATCGCCCGGCGACCTTCAAGCATCCGTTCTACAGTTTGATGGGCGATTGGGTCATGTTTGCCGATATTCTGCGCGGCCGGGTAAAAATCTGACGCACCGTTGGGGATTGCATTCCAGCGGCTCTGAATAGTTGCTAAAATTGTGCGCGTCCGAGGCGCTGGTTCAAGGCCAACGCCCACATTCCAAATTTAACCATTATTCGGGGAACAAGCATGAGTGAAATACCGACTGATTTGCGGTACAGCGAAAGTCATGAGTGGGTCAGTGTTGACGAGGAAAGCGTGGTACGAGTTGGAATAACCGACCACGCCCAGGCCCAGCTGGGTGATCTGGTGTTTGTCGAATTACCAGAAACCGGCAGCACGGTTGGGCAGGGCGATGCGTGCGCGGTTGTTGAGTCGGTCAAAGCGGCGTCTGATATCTATTCACCGGTGTCGGGCGAGGTTGTGGAAGTCAACGAAACCCTGATTGATGCGCCGGAAACGGTTAATACTGAGCCTTACAGCGATGGCTGGTTATTCAGCGTTCGAATCGACGATGTCGATGAGCTCAATACGTTGATGGAGCACGACGCCTACCAGCAGCATATTGAAGAATAGTTGCTGCGCTCAGCTGCAGCGTCTTAATGTCTCAATGTAGTGCCTAGTTAGTAATGCCTGGTCAATGCACGGGTGCCCATCTTCAAGTCAGTACTGCCAGCCCATCCGGCGATAGACAAAGGCCATAAGCCATGCGGGTCCGATCATCAAAAACAGAACGTCTTTGAAAAACGACGGTTTCTGGCCTTCGATCTTGTGGCCTATGAATTGGCCGATCCAGGCCACCACGAAGACGGCCAGTGCGATCTGCCAAAGAGGAATGCCGGCGGCGCGCTCGACCATAAGACAAAGCGCAAGGCACGCCAGAACAAATAGGCCGATACCGACCGAGAGCCTGGGCGATAGTTTGATGTAATAGAGCTGAGCCGCAATCGCGGTTAACACGGCCCAGTTCAACCAATCAACGGGCGCCGGAATCGACCAAATCAACGCCACTACGCTCCAGACGATTGCTGGCACGCAAATCCAATGGATCAGTTTGTTGGTCGAATTCTGATGACTTTCGCCGTAGTCATTAAGCCATGTATCAACCGCGCGCATTGTTACTCTCCTTTAATTGCTGTATCAATTCGGAATCATAGCCCTAAGGATTATAGCGTTGAGAATTATAGCTTTGAGAAGCGTAGCGGATCAGGCTGTCGGTTCAAAGGTGGTGCTCCAGGCGTGTGCTACCAGCGCTTCCAGCTTGACTGAAATGTCGCGATCATCAGTTCGACTCAGCCATTGATGGTGTCGGTGGACGAGCAAGTCTCTCCAAGCCTGACTCAGGGGCTTGGCTATTTCAGCGTTGATCCATCCGAGTTCGCCCAGTAAATCGAGTAATTCGTCAGGCCGACGGGTTGCTAGAAGCTCGTGATGATCATTGGACTTGCACAACACTCCACATTCAGCAATAAATTGCAGATCAGTCAATAAGGACTTGACCGGCGTTTCCGATCGTTCGAGTTTCTGACGTTCTCGCATTTGTGCCAAGGCGGCGCGAACATCATCTTGATCCTGTTCAACGGTCAGTGCTTTGATGCGCACGCGCTCATAGCGTGATTTCAGCGCCTCATCACCGGCAACCCAGCGCGCCCGAATCAGTGCCTGATGCTCCCAGTTCTCCGCTTGTTTGCTTTGATACCTTGCAAAATGCTCAATACTGGACACCAGCGCGCCGGCATTCCCGTTGGGTCGCAGGCGAGTATCAATTTCAAAGAGTCGACCGCCCGGCAGGGGGAGCTGCATGTAGCTGAGAAAGCGTTGAGCGACGCGCAGCGGGGCCGATCCTTCTGCATGCAGGAAAACCAGATCGAGATCAGAGTCAAAATGAAGTAGCCCGGCCCCGAGATTCCCATACGCAATAATGGCCAGGGGCGCGGCATCGCGATTGAGCAAGTCAAGTATGCAATTGATGCAATTCGATGCGACCTGTGAGAGCTGGTTGGCAGCCTCAACGGCGCTTAAGTTGCCGTCAATTTCAGCCAGCGCGGTGCGCAAAAAGCTGGCTTGGCGCCAGCGGCCCAGCGCGAAAAGGCTTGTCTCATGGTCTTCAGTGTCGATGTTTGGCAAGGCTGGCAGCCGCATGCCGTGAACGGGGTCGAGCAGGTCATCGAGCAACTGTGGTGCGGCCACAATCCATTCGGCCAGGCGCGCGCTGTAGCGAAACACCTGAACCAGTCGCTCGAGCGTGGCCGGTCGCTCATACAGCAGCGCCAAGTAAGCTGAGCGTCGCGATATCTGATCGATCAGCTGCAGAATTTCCGACAGACCCTGCTCCGGGCTCTCGTATTTCGTAACTTCCAAGAGCAGGCGGGGCATCAGGCGCTCAAGTCGCTGTCTACCCTCGGCACTTAGGGCTCGATCCGCAATTCGTTTATGCAGCCCCTGGAGCAGTGCGGCAACCTCACTGGCCTGATCGAAACCCGAATTATTGAGTCGTTGCTCAAGGTCATTACCGGGAGGCCAGAGCGAAAGCGAATTGGCGTCTTTGGCAGATCGGTCTTCGAAGTGGGCTCGGAATTGGGAACGGACCCGTTGTCGATGTTGATCAATTTCAGCCATCAGGGCCGACCAGCTGCTGTGGCCCATCAGCTCCAGTAGACGTTCTTGCTGGGCTGGGCAATCCGGCAGATAGTGTGACTGCCTGCCACTCATCGCCTGCAGTCGATTTTCGAGAATCCGCAATACTTCATAGGCCATGCGCAGATCTGTGCCGTCGTCATTGTTTATTACCGCGGCCGCCATCAAGCGATCAAGCGCGGGCAGAAAGCCACGCGCCTGCAGGTCCGGATCGCGGCCACCGCGCAGCATTTGCTGACTTTGAACCAGAAATTCGCACTCACGAATGCCGCCAGCGCCGCGCTTGATATCGTCGTGGCGCGATTCCTGGCGGCTCTTGGCATCAATTTGATCGTGCAGATCACGCAGGTTCTGGAAGATGCCGTAGTCCAAATAGCGCCGGAAAATAAATGGCTGAATCGCGCTCAGCAGGGCGTTGGCCGCTTTATGATCGCCAGCAACGGGCGCGGCCTTCATCCAGGCAAAGCGCTCCCAGCTACGCGCTTCGTTCAAAAAATACTGCTCTATTGCGCCCAATGACCAGACCAGCGCACCGGCGTTGCCGAAGGGGCGCAATCGGGTATCAACAATCCAGACCCGACCCTCAGCGGTGATGGCGTCGAGCAGGCGGATCAGTTCGATAGCGACTCGTTTGAGATAGCTGGCTGCATCCAGTGCGCGTCGTCCATCGCTCTTGCCGTTGGCGCGATAGATAAACACCAGATCAATGTCTGAATTGAAATTCAGCTCATCGCCCCCGAGCTTGCCCAACCCTAAAACCGCAAGCTGGATCGGTTCGCCATCAGAGTCCCGAAGCACGCCGAAATCAGCTTCCAGCTTGTGGGTCGCCGCGATCAATGCCAGTTCGATGCAATCACGGGCCAGTTTCGAGATCGCCTGACCGGTGTTTTCGATACTCGCCTGGCCGCTCAGGTCACGCCACAACAGATGGGTTGAGGCGAGCTGTCGATAGCGCCGAAGCGTGGACTCGGGCGCACTCAATACTGTATCGAGCGCTGGCGTAGACACGGGCTCATCGGGTTGTGGTGCATCAGACCAGCGCCGCCAGACTTCGTCAACAAACTGACTCAAACGCGGCAGATCAGCAGCAGTGATGTCGATGGCGCGCAACATCAGACAAGCTTAGCCGACCAACGCCACCGATTGCGGATTCTTAACCGCAACAGCCGAATCACCTTGTGTCTCTCCGTCTCCCGTCTCACCGTCTCCCCGTCTCCCGTCCCCCAAAAAAAGAAAAGCCCCAACCTAAGGCAGGGGCTTTCCTCATCATGCAATGGCTTATGGTAAGCCGGATAGGTGATGGATTACATCATTCCACCCATGCCACCCATACCGCCCATTCCACCCATGCCGCCCATATCTGGGGCACCGCCGCCGTCATCCTTCTGCGGGATTTCAGCAATGGCTGCTTCGGTGGTGATCATCAGGCCTGCAACCGATGATGCGTTCTGCAGGGCAGATCGGGTCACTTTGGTTGGGTCCAGAATACCGGCGTCGATCATGTCAACATAATCGCCAGTGGCGGCGTTGAAGCCGAAGTTGCCGGAACCTTCGGCAACCTTGGCCAGAACCACTGACGGCTCGCCGCCAGCGTTGGCAACGATTTTGCGCAACGGCTCTTCCATGGCGCGCAGGGCAATTTTGATGCCGACGTTCTGCTCTTCGTTGTCACCTTTCAGATCGCTAATGGCTTTGAGTGCACGAACCAGTGCAGTACCACCGCCGGGAACAACGCCTTCTTCTACTGCCGCACGAGTTGCATGAAGTGCATCTTCAACCCGAGCTTTCTTCTCTTTCATCTCGACTTCAGTGGCAGCGCCGACTTTAATCACTGCTACACCGCCGGCCAGTTTGGCTACGCGCTCCTGCAGTTTTTCACGATCGTAGTCAGACGATGCGTCGTCGATCTGAGCGCGGATCTGGCCGACCCGGCCTTCAATTGCAGCCGCATCACCGGCACCGTCGATCAAGGTGGTGTTCTCTTTGGTGATCTGGATTTTCTTGGCTGAACCCAGTGAATCCATATCGGCCTTCTCAAGGCTCAGTCCGATGTCTTCGCTGATCACTTGACCGCCGGTCAAAATAGCCATGTCTTCCAGCATTGCCTTACGACGATCGCCGAACCCAGGTGCTTTGACTGCCGCGACTTTGACGATGCCGCGCAGGTTGTTGACCACCAGCGTCGCGAGTGCTTCGCCTTCGATATCTTCAGCGACGATCAGCAGGCTGCGGCCTGCTTTCGCAACGCCTTCGAGGACTGGCAGCAAGTCACGCACGTTGGAGATTTTCTTGTCGTGCAACAAGATGAACGGATTCTCAAGTTCGACCTGCATGGTTTGCTGGTCGGTCACGAAGTACGGTGACAGATAGCCGCGATCAAACTGCATGCCTTCAACCACATCCAGTTCATTTTCCAGCGACTGGCCTTCTTCGACCGTGATGACGCCTTCTTTACCGACTTTGTCCATGGCGTCAGCAATAATTTTGCCGATTTCATCGTCAGAGTTGGCTGAGATGGTGCCGACCTGAGCAATGGCTTTGTCGTCGGTGCACGGGGTGGAGGCTTTCTGCAGTTCAGCAACGGCGGCCTTGGTGGCCTTGTCCATTCCGCGCTTGAGATCCATGGGGTTCATGCCGGCAGCCACTGATTTCAGGCCTTCGCGCAGCATGGCAGCAGCCAGGACAGTTGCTGTTGTGGTGCCGTCGCCGGCCGCATCAGAGGTCTGAGAAGCAACTTCCTTGACCATCTGCGCGCCCATGTTTTCGAACCGGTCTTCCAGCTCAATTTCCTTGGCAACGGAAACACCGTCTTTGGTTACGGTCGGGGCGCCGAAGCTCTTTTCGAGCACGACGTTGCGGCCTTTCGGGCCGAGAGTTACGCTGACCGCACGGGCCAGGGTGTTAACGCCGGACAAAATTTTGTTGCGGGCGTCTTCAGAAAAACGGACTTCTTTGGAACTCATTTCTATATTCCTCTAATTCAATGCGTCAAATGGTGGGACGAATAGCAGATCAGGACTCGATGACGGCCATGATGTCGTCTTCGCGCATCACCAGCAGTTCGTCGCCGTCGACTTTGACTTCGGTGCCGGAATATTTGCCGAACAGCACGATGTCGCCGGCTTTGACGTCCAGCGCTCGCTGTTCGCCAGAGTCGAGAATCTTGCCGTTTCCGACTGCTTTGACTTCGCCGCGAACGGGCTTTTCGGTGGCCGAGTCAGGAATCACAATTCCGCCCGGCGAGGTGCGCTCTTCTTCAACGCGCTTGACGATCACACGATCATGCAAAGGACGCAGGTTCATGGGTCTTCTCCAGTATCAATTTAAGTTAATTTAAAGTTGGCAAACCCGGACCGCTCTGCCCGCATTGGCGGGATCGCGACCGGAAATTATGCTCGGGCGGCCGAAACGATCGCGTTATGTTTGCGTCACGTTCGCGCCGACTGCCGATACGCAAGCGGTAATGGAGCCCATCGCCACGCATTTCAAGGGTTGCCAAGCAATAATTCACCTGTGGGGATGGATGTGCGCCTCGCCAGACACTGACGATTTCAGAGGTTCACCAGGCAAAACTGATCTAGAATTCGCTGACAACCATGGACAAGCAAGCATGACCAACAAACTCGTAGTGGCGATGACCACCTGTGCAAATCAGGGTGAGGCGGAACGACTCGCACGCTTGCTGGTCGAACAGCGACTGGTGGCCTGCGCAATGATCGGTCAGCAGGTTCGCAGTATCTACCCTTGGGACGGCCAGATCGAGATCGCCGAGGAAGCACCATTGACGGTCAAGACGATGCCGGCCAAGATTCCGGCACTCAAGCGTGCGATCGAGAAAGCGCACCCTTATTCGGTGCCTGAGCTGCTCATTTTTGCAGACATCGATTGCTTGAAGCCGTATGCCGAATGGGTCCGTGATTGGGTGTCTGAACCTGCGTCTGAGGCTGCGGATTAGTTGATCAACAATGTAAGTCGAAGCCGTTCTTCGGCGTAGCAGAATCCGTAATTGGACAAGATGCAACAGGACAAGATAGTGACGTTTTATATTCGATGGATGCGCAGTCTCGGTCTAGCTGCTGCGCTACTGCTAATGACTGCCGGGCCTGCGCTCGCGCAGATCAGCCAGGACGACTTGCTGCCGGTCGAACAAGCGTTTGCGCTTGAAGCCAGCGGGGGGGCGGGTAGCATCCAGCTTGATTTTGACATCGCACCCGGCTACTACTTGTATCGGCATGCTTTTCGTTTCGAGATGCGCACGCCAGGCGTCGAGCTGGGCGAGGCGACGATTCCAACTGGCGAGAAGGGGTTCGATGATTTTTTTGGTGATATTGAATCCTATCGCGACTCGCTTTCCATTCAGCTGCCGGTCAAAGCGCAAGCGGGTCATTCGGCAGAGGACACGGTAGAGGTCGCAGTGCGCTTTCAGGGCTGCGCAGATCTTGGCGTTTGCTATCCACCGCATCGGCAGATTTTCAGCGTACCGGTGACTGCTGCCTCCCCCGTGGTGCCTGCTGCACAGCCTGTGAGCAGTCTGGACGCGCTTCTGGGGCTGCCGAGTGCGCCACGCAATGAGTTCATCGAATCGGCGGGTGCGCTGCCCGAAGCGCAGGCTTTTGTTTACGAAGCCATTGCGATTGATTCAATGACAATACTGGTGCGCTTCACGGTGGCACCAGACTACTATCTGTACCGGCACACCATTGATTTTTCCGTCCCCGAGAGCGAGCTGCGGGTGGCAGGGGTTGATCTGCCTGACGCTGTCGCCATTAGCGATGAGTTTTTTGGCGACACCCGGGTTTACTACGACCAAATAGAAATACCCGTGCGATTGGAACGACCGGCCGGTCCAGCGCGCAGCATTGAACTGGTCGCAGATTTTCAGGGTTGTCTGACTGATGGGATCTGTTATCCACCAATGACCCGAGCGGTCATGGTGGAGTTGCCGGCGGCAAGCACCGGCGATGTGGCGGTTGCAATCGCTGACGAGCTTGACGTAAGTGGCCGGGAGGTGGCAGCGAATGGAAACGTGCCGGCAAGCGAGCAGGATCGCTTGGCTCAGTTGTTAAGTGGCTCGCCGGTCGTAGCCTTGTTGGTGTTTTTGCTGGCCGGTGTGCTGCTGGCCTTCACGCCCTGCGTGTTTCCGATGATCCCCATTTTGTCGGGCTTGATTGCCGGTGAGGGTGATCGGATGACGACCGCGCGCGCATTCAGATTATCGCTGGTTTACGTATTGGCAATGGCGCTGGTGTACACCGCTTTTGGCGTGGTAGCCGGCCTGTTTGGTCAAAATTTGCAGGCCTTGTTTCAGCATCCCTTGGTGCTGTCTGGTTTTGCTGCACTGTTTGTAGTGCTTGCGCTCTCGATGTTCGGATTTTATGAGCTGCAGCTGCCCTCGTCAGTTCAAACCCGACTAAACGCCGTATCCAATCGTCAAGAAAGCGGTACGTTGCTTGGTGCAGCAATCATGGGTGCGTTGTCGGCACTGGTGGTTGGCCCGTGCGTGGCGCCAGCACTGATGGGCGCGTTGATTTACATCGGTCAAACGGGTGATGCTGTCCTTGGAGGTGCGGCCTTATTTTCAATGGCCATGGGTATGGGCATTCCACTGATGATTTGGGGCACCTCTGCCGGCGGACTGCTGCCACGTGCCGGGGCCTGGATGGTAGCGATCAAGGCGGCATTTGGCGTCGGCCTGCTGGCACTGGCCATCTGGATGCTTGAGCGCGTGCTGCCAGGTGCGGTAATTATGTTGCTATGGGGTGCGTTGGCAATCGCCTGCGCGGTTTACTTGATATCGTCCGGAGGCGCGGCTGGTGCCAACCAGGCACTGAGCGGCTGGCAGAAACTCTGGCGAAGCCTCGGCGTCATGCTTCTGGTGATGGGTACGATTCAGTTCATCGGCGCGCTGTCGGGCGGACAGGACTGGCTGCGACCGCTGCATCATCTCCAACCCGCTGATCGTGGTCTCGAGAGTGCGCCCTCGCTGCCGCAGTTTGAACGCATTGAGACCTTGGATCAGCTGCAAGCCCGTATCGAGCAGTCTCAAGCCCCGGTTTTTCTGGATTTTTACGCCGATTGGTGCGTGGACTGTGTGCGCATGGTGCGGCGTACGTTTCCAGATTCGGCGGTGGCGCAACGCATGGGACAAATGACGCTGCTTAAAGTCGATGTGACTGATTACAACGATGATCATAAGGAAATTCTCGCTCATTTTGGTTTGATTGGGCCGCCGGCTTATTTGTTTTTCAACGGCGGAGCTGAACTTGCCGCGCTGCGTACGTTCGGCTTTATGCCGCCGGCAGAATTTTCCGCGTTACTCGATCAAGCAATGGCCGGTCGGCTCCAGCCATGAAAAATTGGCCGCTTTATTTGCTGGTGGCGGCTTTTGGTTTAGGTCTGGGAGTTGCCGTCGCCTGGTTTTCCCGACCGGTCCCACCATCAATTGGGCTTGAAGGTGCGCGAGTTGGTGATCTACGCCCGCCGTTTCGCCACGCTTCAGTCGATGGTCAGTACCTCACCGCCGCTGATTTCGATGGCCAGCCGCTGCTGGTGAATTTCTGGGCGACCTGGTGTGCCCCGTGTCGGCGTGAGATGCCGCTGCTTAACGACATCAGCCAAGCCTACGCCGGGCAGCTGAACGTTATTGGAATTGCCGTTGATGAGCCGGGTCCAGTGGTTGAATTTGTCAACGCGCTGAGTATTGAGTATCCGATTCTTGTCGGATCAAGCGACGTCGTTGCAACGCAACGGGCCTGGGGAAATGCGGCTGGGGCTTTGCCTTACACCGTCCTGGTCGATGACCAGGGCATTATTCGCTGGCAACATCTGGGCGAGGTGACAAAAGCGGAGCTCGAGCCCGTTCTGGCCGACTGGCTGGCAAGCAACTAAGCTTTCAATTATTCTTGCTCAAAATCAAGAAGCTCACCAAGAATTGCTAAAACTTCGGCGAACGTCGGCGAACGTGTAGACATTTCCATTGAATTGGTGCACACTTCACGCTCGTTTGAACGGTAGTGAACCGCATGACCTCGATTCTGGTGCTGCATGGGCCCAACCTGAACCTGTTAGGACGCCGCGAGCCAGAGATTTACGGGTCTAGTACGCTTGAGAAAATCAATGCCCGTATGGCGCGTTTCGCGGCCACGGCCGACTTCGATTTTTGCGCATTCCAGTCGAATGCCGAGCATGCGCTGGTCGAGCGAATCCAGGAGGCAGCAGACGATGGCACCGATTGGATTCTGATCAATCCAGCGGCTTTTACCCATACCTCTGTTGCAATACGCGACGCACTTGCCGCTGTCGACTTGCCTTTTATCGAGATTCATTTAAGTAATCCAGATGCGCGCGAATCATTTCGCCAGCGCTCGTATTTCTCGGACTTGGCGGTCGGTACGATCTGCGGTTTTGGCGCGGACTCCTACCTGCTGGCCATACAGGCGGTCGCTCACCGCATTCGAACTAACGTCGCTTAAAAAATATTCATAAACACGTTGAAATAATCGTTCTTAGAGCATTCGCTAAGGGCATCTATTCGGGGTAGACCGATCATGGACTTACGAAAGATAAAAAAATTGATTGAGCTGTTGGAGGAATCCGAACTGGCTGAAATCGAAATCCACGAGGGCGAGGAATCGGTGCGCCTGATCCGGTCGCACCCACAACCCGCACCGAGCCAGACTGTGCATTTGCCGGCCGCTGCCTCGCATTCCAATCAATCAGGTCCACCAGCTCAATCAGGTCAATCGGCAGCAGCGCCATCTGCGCCGACCACCGAGAGCGCGGATGAAGATACCGCCGATTTGCCAGAAGGCGATATTGTTCGGTCTCCAATGGTTGGCACCTTCTATTCATCGCCGAATCCGGATTCCCCGGCCTTTGTCAAGCCAGGCAGCAAAGTGTCCTCGGGCGATACGCTGTGCCTTATCGAAGCGATGAAGATGTTCAATCAGATCGATTCGGAGCTCTCAGGAGAGGTGGTTCAAGTTCTGGTTGAAGATGGTCAGCCAGTGGAATTCGACGAACCGCTGTTCGTGATTCAGCGGGGTTGATATGGCACCGTTCAAAAAGATCTTAATCGCCAATCGAGGCGAGATTGCGTTGCGCGTGCTACGCGCCTGTCAGGCCATGAACATCCGGACCGTAGCCGTACACTCCACTGTTGACCGCAACTTAAAACACGTTGGTATGGCTGACGAGTCAGTCTGCATCGGTCCGGCACCGGCGGGTCAAAGCTATCTTAATGTCCCGGCCATTATTGCCGCGATGGAAGTCACCGATGCCGAGGCCGTGCATCCTGGTTATGGTTTTCTCGCTGAAAATGCTGATTTTGCCGAGCGCGTCGAAGAATCAGGTTTCACCTTTATCGGGCCTCGCGCTCAAACTATCCGGTTAATGGGCGATAAGGTTTCTGCGATCAAAGCCATGCGCGAGGCCGGTGTTCCTTGCGTGCCGGGCTCGAACGGACCGCTGGATGGCGATGAAGCGCGATCAGTGCGTCTGGCCGACGAAATCGGATTTCCGGTCTTGATCAAGGCCGCGGCCGGAGGCGGTGGTCGCGGCATGCGGGTGGTCGACGAACCCGACGATCTGATCAAGTCGATCAGCCTGACCCGGCAGGAGGCGAAAAGCGGATTTGGCGATGATACGGTCTACATGGAAAAATACCTGACCAATCCTCGGCATGTCGAGATTCAGGTACTGGCCGACGTCAACGGCAGCGCTGTTCATCTGGGTGAGCGCGATTGTTCGATGCAGCGTCGTCATCAAAAAGTTATTGAAGAAGCACCGGCACCGGGTATCAGCTCAGATCAGCGCGAAAAAATAGGCAAGGTATGTACCGATGCCTGTCGACGTATTGGCTATCGAGGGGCAGGTACCTTTGAATTCTTGTACGAGAACGGCGAGTTCTATTTCATCGAAATGAATACTCGAATTCAGGTCGAGCACCCGGTTACCGAGTGTGTCACAGGCCTGGATTTGATTCGAGCCCAGATTCTAGCGGCCGCCGGCGAACCTCTGCCGTTCGAGCAATCTGACGTAACGATTTCGGGACATTCGATTGAGTGTCGAATCAATGCCGAAGATCCGGAAAAATTTATTCCCCAACCTGGTCAAGTGGATTCGTTTCACGCGCCAGGTGGGCCAGGTATCCGAGTTGACTCACATATCTACGACGGCTATCGCATTCCACCCAATTATGATTCGATGATCTGCAAATTGATCGCCCACGGCGAAACCCGAGACGCCGCCATCGCGCGAATGCGCGTCGCGCTTGACGAAATGGTGCTCGGCGGCGTGGTCAACAATATCCCGCTGCATCAGCGGTTGATACGAGACTCAGGGTTCATCAAAGGCGGGACGAATATCCACTACCTTGAAAAGCTGCTGAAAGACTAACAACAAATCAGCTGGTCAAGGGCAGGGCGCCGAAGGCTGCGTGGGCAACCAGGTGGCCCAGGCGATCTAGATCGGGAATCAGCGCTTCGGTGTTATCGACAATCACCTTGCCGGCCACCGCAATGGGCTTGCGATCTAGCGGAAGTTCGGTCATGTTGTCTTCAGTGACTGTGGTCAGGCGAGGAAAACCCTGGGCCAGAATCGCGATGTAGGGCATGCGCTCATTATTAATCAAGGTTTTAGTGATGCACAGCCGCGCGCCCTGAGTTGGTTCGGCGTCGTTGACTTCTGTTAACCCTGCAAAGCTGATCAAGGGGACCTGCCAGCCGTGCCAGAGAAACGTACCGAGGAGCCAGTCCGGCCCATCCGAAACAGGTTCGATTTTGGTCTCACCAACCACCTCTGCCACAGTGGCATTAGGGATCAACAAATGGGCGTCGGCTAACGGCACCAACACGCTTCGAATCTCAGAATCGGCCATTATTGCTTACCCTTCATCGGGAGAGATATTCAGGAGCTCAAAGACATGCTGAACCAGGTCAGCCTCCTGATACGGTTTAGCCAGGTAGTCATTGACGCCGATTTCTTGCGCACGTTGACGATGTTTTTCACCGCTCCGCGACGTGATCATCATCATTGGAATGTGCTTCAAGCGCGGATCATTACGCACGTGAGTGGCCAGTTCGTAGCCATCCATCCGCGGCATCTCGATGTCGAGCAACATCAGGTCTGGGACCCGTTCGAATAACGCTTCGACCGCATCCAGGCCGTCTCGCGCGGTAACCACTTCAAGGCCTCGATGTTCAAGTACGCGTGAGGTAACTCGACGCATGGTGATTGAATCATCAACCACCATAACAAGCGGGGTGCGCTTAATGTCTTGCGTTTGATCAGCTTCCAGTATGTCGCCACGACCGGGTAGAATTTCGCGCGCGAATGCGCGGCGAATCAGCGGCCCGATGTCTAGAATCGGTATCACCTGTCCATCGCCTGTGATCGTGCCACCCAGAATGCCGGGAATCGAGCTGATCTGTGGTCCGACCGGTTTAATAACGATTTCACGATGGCCCAACAGGTCGCTGACCCGAAGCGCGGCTCGCTGTTCACCAGCTTCAACCATCAATAGCGACAGGGTGCCGCCTGAGACCTCTTCTGGCGCAAAATCGAGCTGCGGTTCCAGCTCCAGAAGCGGGTAGTCCTGGCCGCCATATTCCTGAACCGGTTCGGCATCTTCAACTGCCCGTGTCCATTCATCAGCAAGAATGCGAGTGACTCCTCGCACGGACTGCAGGGGAATTGCAAACTGGCGATCAGAGGCGCGCACCATAATGGCCTGCATCACGGTGAGCGACAGCGGGATGCGAATAATGAAGAGCGCGCCTTCACCGCTGTGCGACTGGGCAGTTACGCTACCGCCAATCTGGCGCACATCATTGGCCACCACATCCATACCGATGCCTCGACCAGCGAGCTCACTGACCTGCTTGGCCGTCGAGAATCCAGAGCGAAAGATCATTTGAGTCAGCGTAGCGTCATCTGAATTATCGCCGAACTCAAGGAGATCATGTTCAATGGCGCGTTGGCGAATGGCGTCGAGATCAAATCCAGCCCCATCATCCGCGATTCGTAACACCAGCTCGGTGGCCTCGCGAGAGACCTCGATGCTGACCGTTCCGGTTTCAGGTTTGCCAGCAGATCGCCGTTCAGCAGGCGTTTCGATTCCATGACTGATTGCGTTGCGAAGCAGATGCTCGATTGGCGCGGTGATGCGTTCCAACACATTTCTGTCCAGCTCGCCTTCACCTGATAGCTCGACCTGCAGTTGGGCCTTCTTGTTGACCTCTCGCGAGGCGTTTCTGAGTACGCGGCGGAAACGCGGCAGGAGGGTATTGAATGACACCATGCGTGCCTGCATCAAGCCTTCCTGCAGTTCTGTGTTAACCCGCGATTGCTGCATCAACAGCGTTTCAGATTGACGCGTTGCGTCGTCGAGAATGCCGGTCAAAGAGGTCAAGTCATTGACTGATTCCGCCAGGGCTCGTGATAGCTGCTGAATGGTTGAATAGCGATCAAGTTCAAGTGGGTCGAACTGTTCGTCAGCCGGTCCATGTTCGCGCTCGAATCGGGCCAGGATTTGCGCTTCGGTCTCAATTTCAAGCTTGCGCAGCTGATCGCGAAGTCGAATAACGGTCTCATCAACTTCGCCAACATTGTTCCGGAAAACGCTGACCTGCTGCTCTAGTCTGGAGCGGAAGATGGAAATTTCACCGGCGTAGTTGACGAGTTCGTCGACCAGGCTGGATGGTACGCGCAGATTTTCACTTCGTGCAACCGCATCTCCACTCTCGTCAACTGCGCCAGGGCTCGCTTCTGCGCCAAGTTCTGGCAGGTCAACCGCTTCATCGAACTCATCTGCCTGGTCGGCAAGCAGATCATCCGCTGGGCGCATGGGCACTGGCTGGCGCTGCTCGACAGCATCGATCATCAAATGGAGGTGATCGCAACCCGCTTCCAGTGCATCAATTCGATCTCGGGTGGCTTCTTTGAGACCTGCGGCGATGCCTTCCAGTAGCTCTTCCATGACGTGCGCGACCTGGCCGACCGGATTAAGTCCAACCATGCGCGATGAACCTTTGATCGTGTGCAGATCGCGCTGCAGAGCGGTCACCAGGCTCTTGTCATCAGGCGTTTCTCGCCATTGTTGAAGTACCCCATCAGAATGCTCGAGCAGTTCTTGCGCCTCTTCCAGAAACGCTTCCAGCAAGTCGTCGTTGACGTCAGAGTAATCAATGTTTACGACTGAATCATCGCTTTCCGATTCGAAGCTTTCAGAGTCGTCCTCCACAACACTGTCTTGAGCGCTTCTGTCTGTAGCACTTTCCGTCGGGCTTGCGCTATCAACCAAGACTTCGTCTTCAATCTGCTCGGTTGGCTCTGGTGATTCCGCAGGAGCTAAATCTTCTGAGGCGTTTTCGCCAGACTCAGCATCGCGTTCAGCAGCCTCCTGGGCTGCAATCGCTTCGAGCTCCCATTCGGTTTGCTCCTGATCCAGTTCGTCTGAATCTTCGACGCCTTCTGAAGTTTCATCGGTGACTTCGGGATCGGTTTCAGCTTCGACTGTATCCAGATCGGAGTCTTTGAGGTCCCCGTCGTGGGCCTCTTGATCTTCTTCCTCAACGTCATCCAGGTCTGATGCGTCGTAGAGACCGGCGACGGCTTCGTCCTCTATTTCATCGTCTTTATCGTCGTGCCCATCCTCGTCGTGCTCCAAGGCTTCATTTTCCAGAGACTCGACTTCTAAATTCTCATCCTCTTGGGCTTCATCCGCCAGAGTTTCATCCTCTAGAGTTTCATCTTCTAAGGCCGCAGCTTCTGAGGTCTCGTCGTCTTCGGCAAGCTCCTCCTCGGTAAGCCCTTCCTCAATGTCACCCGCTTCTCGGTCTTCTTGCTCACCATCCTCATCGGAATCTGCTTCGATGTCGCCATGAGACTCAAGACGGCTTTTGTCTGAATCGTCGCTCTGCTCATCAAGTTCGCTAGCAGAAAGTTCATCCGCGTCACGAAAATCGAAGTCTTCGTCAGCGACTTCAATTTCCGAGCTGAATGCTTCTTCCTCCTCAAGTTCTGCGTCAACCAGCGGTAGCACGCTGCTATAGGGTGCATGTTCGCCGGTTCGGTCGCGGTGAGCCTGACTGTGCAGGTCTCGAAGCTCTGCGGCCAAGGCTGAGGTATCGAAAACGCTGGACTCGACGTCATCGCCACGCAATCGTTCCAGGCGATGACGAAACAATTCAGCACAGTGGTTCATCGCCTCCATGCCAGCAGAAGAGGGTGCTGAATGGGTCAGTGATAGTTCTTCCAGGTAGGCTTCCAGAATCTGAGCGGTCTCAGTTTCATCTCCAATTGGAGCCAGGCGCATCGTGCCCTTCATGGTGTGGACTACCCGCACCATGCTCTCGTTGATTTCTGGAGTATGACCAGATTCTTCGCTGTCGTGCAGCCAGTGCTCCATCACCTCGAGATTTTCCGACAGCTCCTTGACCATTAATTCAACCAGGGTCGCATCCAGGCCTTCTAGCTCCGGTGGCAGCTCTTCGTCGGTAGAGAACTGGCTGTCAGCAGCGTCGGTCGACTCAGCCTCGTCATCCTTTCCGCCTTCGGCAGCGCGTTCGGCGCGCCTGGCGATCGCTTCGCATGCGGCTGGGTCGTGCTCTTCTTCGCCGTTACCAGTCAACCGGGCGCGCATACTCGGGAGCGCGTTGATGGCGTCAGCGACAATCAAGGTAATGCTCGGGTCAGGCTGCAACTGTCCATCAAGCACGCGATTGAGCATGGTTTCGATATGCCAGGCAAATTCACCGATTTCGGTGGCACCAGCCATCCGGCCCGAACCCTTCAATGAATGGAAGGCGCGTCGGATCGTGATCGTATGTTCTTCATCTGACGGATTATCTTGCCACTCCGGCACGATTTCTTTTAACGATTCGAGTTCGTGATCAAACTCCTCAACAAATATTTCTACGATGTCAAAGTCATCAAAGGCAGAGTCAGAATCATCTTCAGCTTCGTCGTCGCTGCCAGCAGTAGCATTTGTTTCATCGAAGTCTGTGGGGATTTCATCTGCCGACGATGAGTCGCTGTCCACTGTCTCGGATGACGGCTCATCTATTGTGCTATCGGTCTTGCGTTCGAGCGTGCTGTCGATGTTTTCAGCAGTCTCATCATCTTCCAAGTCCAGCGGTTCGAGCTCATCCAGGTCGGCAACGTCTTGATCATTTTCTAATGACGTAATAGCGTCCGATTCAGAGTCCTTCGAACCTGGTTCGTCCGAATCTGGTTCGTCCAATTCTCGGTCGCCTGACGCTCGATCAATCAGGTCTTGGTCCTCTAAATCGCTATCTCCCGGCTTTTTATCTTCTAACTCCTGATCTTCTAACTCCTGATCTTCTAGAATTTCGCCTCCCAGGTCGTCATCCTCAAAATCGAGATCGGCAAGGTCAAATTCAGCACTCTCGCTCGCCGCTGGTATAGACTGCGAATCTTCTGCATCGTCTTGCTGTGCGGGCTTGCTTGAATCCAGTTCAAGATCGGGCGCTGTTGGTAACTCATCCTCCATTATTTCTGAGGATTCATCCAACGATTCTTCTGCCAATTCTTCTGAAGTCTCGTGGGAGGCCTCATCTGACAGCTCAGGCGTGTCGAATCCATCTGGTTGCTCATCGCTTAACTGGTTGTTATCACTAGCAGGCTCGGTATCCAGGTAGCCCAGGTTTTGCAAACGTTGGCGCGTCGCGTTTAGCTGCCGCTCCGCTGGACGGTCTTCATCGTTTTCACGGCTTCGTTCGTTTCGATTTTTACCAAGACGATCTCTGCTTGTCAGGGTCTCAAGATAAAATTCGCTAACGGTGAGCGTTTCGGCCAATACATCCAGAGCCTCAGGATTACCGCCATTGCTTTCGTCGCCAGTGGCGTCTAGTTGATCAATCGATAACTCTGATGCTGCATCCAGCATCTGTGCAACGACGTCCAGATTTGCTATTCGCAGCGCGCCACCAATGCGTTCGAGGATCGTGACTGCCTCTTCCAGCGCATTTTCGTCGGCTTTGTTGCGATTGATTGCGTCAAGCAAATGTTTAGCGTGGGCCAGATCTTCGAGAGCCTCTTTGACTAACTGTTTGACCACACGGCGCTGTTCCGAGGCCGGCATCAATGTTGAATCAGTGTCGTCGTCACTGACGTCGATGGCCAGTCCGAAGCTTTCTTCGAGCTGCGATTCGACCACCAGTAATTCACGGGCAACCATCAGCAGCGCCGGATCCTCCGGGTTGTTGCCCAGATCCGAGAGCGTGCTGGCTTGACCCTTGACCCGTGCGGCGATGTGGTCCAGGCCCAGCATGGCCAGGCTTTCGCTAACCGACTCCAGCAAAGCCGTTTGTTGATTCAGAATTTCGGGGTCGCTGTCGCCTTCGAGCTGGGCCCCTAGAGCTTCTTTTATTTTCGCCAAATCTTCGCGTGCGGCTTTGGTTACCGCAGCAAACAAGGATCGATTGCGGCCGGCTAGAAAAATCTTGGCCTGGGCCAAATGGTCGGGCGTGTGTTCAGCCAGATTGAATGCGTCGAAAACGGCTTTGCCGCGCGGAGTTTCAGCCTGCGAAAGTGCGACCTGAAACAGCAGTGATCGGCACAGGTCGTCAGCTTTCGCTACAACAGCATCATCGTCAGGATGCTCGGAAAATTGCTTCAGTGTGACGTCGAGGCGGGCAAATAGACGAGTTATGTTTGGCCCACTTGCGATGTGCTGAGCATCAAGTGCTTCGCATACGGCAGCTGCCGCCCAGCCCACGCGCCGTATTGACGCTGGTGCAGATTGAGAATCGCGAATTTTAAGCGCTGAGGTGGACAGTGCCGCGAGCGCTTCGCTGTCCTGGTTGTTGACAAGGAATCCGCGCAGCGCGTGCTGATAATCGCGTCGAAGCTCGCCGAGATCAGCCTCATTTTCGGCCTCTGGCAGAGCTGCTTCGCTGACTGCAGGCCGAAAAAAGACCGCCTCGTCCAAGGCCGGTTGACCGGCTGAGGCGCGCAACTCATTAATCGTTGGCAGAACAACCACCGGTGAATCAGTTTGAGCGCTCTCCAGATAGTCGAGGTAGTCGGGAAGGATGGCTGAGGCTTCGAGCACGCGAGCAATGGTTTCGTCTTCGTCTCTGACTTCGCCGCTTTTCAATGCCTCTAACGCCATACCCATCGCCTCTGCGATGAGCTGGCCACTGTTAAATTCCATCACGGCCAGCGACCCAGCGACCTTTTCGCAGGCCTCAAGCGCTTGATCGAGATCGCCGTCCTGGCGCTCCCGCTCGTCGTCTCCGAATTGTTCAACGGCCTGCCGTACGTCCTCAAACAACTCGTCGAGCAGCGGTCGTGTCCATTGCAGGGATTGATTACTTATATGGCTGCTGCTCATATCAACAGCCCAGCCTGCTGTTCGCTTTCAAAGCCAAGCATGCGTCACTGACCTCTTTGTCAGAATATTCGATCAGGTGTTTTGGATAACCTACAAACACGATGCTCAGGCGTCGTCTTCCGGCAAGGTGAAGTCAGATACCGAATCGCGCAAGTCACGAACAAGCTCAGCAAGACTTGCGACTGATTTAGCAGTTTTGCCGGTGCCCTCGGTGGTTTGGACAGAAATGTCCCGAATGCTGTTCATCAACTGGGCAATTTTGGTAGCGTTACGAGATTCATCCTGGGCCTGACGCGAAATGTTCTGAATCAGTCCAGCCAGATCGTTAGAAACCGTTTCAATCGACTCCAGCGCTTCGCCAGCATCCTCAGCCAGTCGCGCTCCGGAAACCACCTGCGTGGTGGTTTGTTCCATAGAGTTGACAGCTTCTGCGGTATCGGCCTGAATGGTCTGTACCAGTGCTTCGATTCGACGGGTTGCGTTGGTGGCGCGCTCAGCCAATCGCTGAACTTCATCGGCAACCACTGCGAAACCGCGTCCGGCGCCACCGGCCGAAGCGGCCTGAATGGCGGCATTGAGCGCCAGCACGTTGGTCTGTTCGGAGATGCCGTTAATCAATTCCACGATATCGCCAATTTCCTGGGATGACTCTCCAAGCCGCTTGATTCGCTTGGAAGTTTCCTGAATCTGGTCACGGATGTTATCCATGCCAGAAATGGTCTGACGTACCATGTCGGCGCCGCGGTTAGCAATTTCGACCGAATTCTGGGCAACATCTGCTGACTCGCTCGAACGTTGCGCCATGTCATCAAACGATCGCGCCATGTCGTTAATGGTATCGGTAGCTTCACGAATTTCACGCGCCTGGTGTTCTGAAGCCTCGGCGAGTTGCATTGTAGTCGCGCGCGTTTCCTGAGCCTGAGCGGCCACCTGCTGGGCGGTGTTATTAACCCCGGAGACCAGATCGCGCAACGCTTCAACCGCATAGTTGACGGAGTCGGCAATCGCGCCAGTGACGTCTTCGGTCACGGTTGCCTGAACGGTCAAATCACCATCAGCCAAGGAGCTCATTTCATCGAGCAAACGCAGAATGGCGTCCTGGTTACGCTGATTGATGTCGGTTGTGGCCCGCGCGCGCTTGCGCTGGGCGAGATAAGCTCCGAAGCCGATTAAGAACAGAATAGCAAGCGCACCACCGGCCAGAATCAATCCGGCCAGAAGCGAGGGCCACGTGGCGTCTTCGCCCAGCGAACCGTAGGCGGTAGCAAGCGTCTGCGCTTGAGCAGTCAAATCTTCGGCGTCGAGGAAAATTTCATCGGCAGCTTCACGCACCTCGAACAGGTCGGTTGAAGCGGTCAGGATGGTATCGACATCTAACCGGATCTCTTCAAAGATCGGCATCACATTTGCTAAGGCTTCGAGCACCTGTTCGTTACGCGCCGCGGCCAGGTTCAGAGCCTCGTCGCCATTGATTAAGCCTTGAAGAACGCGGTCAAATAGGGCTGCATCGGCTCGGAAGGCATCTGCGGCGGTGATTGCGCCGGGGCCGCCATCGAGGATGTCGCCGACTCGCCGCAACATCCGATCGGCGAGTACCAGCTGACGGCTGGCGATATAGATCTGAACTGCAGGCGCGCCAGTTTCGATCATCCGTCGAACTGCCTCGTCGGTCTGGGTTTGAAGCTGAGGAATATTGTTGGAGAAGGCGACCGAGCTATCGGCCAGTTCAATGACCAAATCCGTTCGATCCAGGATCTGACTGCTGAACTCGTTGATCTCGTTCCAAGTGTCCTCAAGCGTGGAAAGCTCATCCTCGACCTCAGCGGGCGAGGGCGGCAGGTCAGTGGCCGGGTTGCCGTTTCGCAGCAGGTTGATCGAATTATTGATACTGTTTCGCGTCTCGCGTAATTCATCGAAAGCATCGAAGTTACCTACCGCAGATTCACCGGCGGCCTTGGCCAGCTGCTGCGCCCGTACCTGGATGCTGGTGGTCAGCGCCAGATATTCGGTTTGCTGCTGGTTCCTCTGGTTGAGTAGGTAGAAGTTGACGAGCACCAGGCCGAGCAGAACTACTAGTAGTCCGACCAGCAGGAGCTGTGGCAGCGATACTCGTTGCTCGGTTGATTGCGTGGACACGCTACTCATGCCTTCACCTCATTTGTGCTCATACGAATTCCTGACAATTTATGTTTTCGTTTATGTACTGACTTTCAGGCGCAATCAGCCGTTGGTTGTCCCTAATGCGCCGAGAGTCCAAGGTTAATCTGGTTTACTGCTCTCTTGCACCATCCATGAATTCGAGGCGCTGCTGAAGTTCGTCGACTCGCAGGACCCCCCAATCTTGCTCATTACTGGGAAAATTCTGATTGACCAGACCTCTGAGCTCAGTGTCTTTCCAGCCGTCGTCGCTCTCGAGATCATCGGTATGAAAGTGGCGCTGACCAAATACTTCATCCACGACCAATCCGGCCAGACGGCCTTGAAGCTTGGTCAGGATCAGGCGTGTTCTAGCGGTCACGGGCGTCCGGCTCCCAAACAAGAACCAGCCCAGATCTGAAACGGGTGCCAGGTTGCCGCGAACGTTGGCAAGTCCGAGCAACCAGTCTTTCGTTCCCGGTATTTGATAGAACGGCGGAAAGGCAATGATTTCTTCGATTTGATCGATTCTGCAGGTCAGGTGGTATTCTCCAAGCCGAAAAACGACCCCGTCCCAGTTGCTGATTTGTTGCTGTCGGCTGGCCTCCCCGACATCGTGGCCCAAGCTTCGTTTTTCATACCCAGCAAGTACGCTGAATAGCTCAGCGCTGCTGCCAGATTCGAGGCTGGAATTTTGCTCCCCTTGCATAGTCCCTCGCGATTTACTTTCGCTGTGCCCGCCTGGTTTCAGGCGGTTTCGGCTGGATTGATCTGCTCACGAACGGTAGAAAGAAGCTCATCACGCGTGAACGGCTTAGTCAAGTATTGATCAGAGCCTACAATGCGGCCTCGAGCTTTATCGAACAGGCCATCTTTGCTGGTCAACATGATCACAGGAACAGATTTGAATCGTTCGTTATTCTTGATGATAGCGCAGGTCTGATACCCATCCAATCTTGGCATCATGATGTCGACAAAAATCAGGTCAGGTTCATGCTTATGGATCAGCGCCAAGGCTTCAAAGCCGTCGTTTGCGGTGATCACTTCGCAACCTTCGCGACTCAACATGGTCTCAGCCGAGCGTCGAATTGTCCGGCTATCGTCAATTAGCATTATCTTGAGGCCGTTCAGACTCACCGTTATTCATCTCCTTACAAACCATCCGAAGAGGTAAAACCGATCCGGCTGGCGATAAATTTCTAAAATCGTCCTCTTAAACAAAAGCGTCCTTGGGCAAGCATTTTCAAATTACTATCTAAGTGATTTGTACCAACCGTTGGATGGAGGTCGATCATTGGATGGCATTAGATTAGTCGATCTTAGTGCGATTTGCCAATCCAGTAGAATATGTTTTTCCAAGTCACCGACGCTGAACGGTTTTTTCGCGAAAAATTGCGACAGAATTGGCACATTTGAAGCAGTTCCAAATTACGGTATTGAAGTATGCGAAAGAATTTAATCGTTGTCATGGACGATATAGCGTCTATCAACATCACCAAGGACACCAGCTTCGCAATGCTTCTTGCGGGCCAGCGGCGGGGTTATCAGGTTCATTATCTAAACGAGAATGGCTTGTCGCTCGACGGGCATCTGGCGAAAGCGAATATGCACCAGATCACGGTGCGAGAGAATCAGGACAACTGGTTTAGCTTGGGCGAGGGTATCCAGCGCACTTTGGGAGCGGATGATCTCATCATGATGCGCGCTGATCCGCCTGTTGACGAGGGCTATGTCTTTGCGACCTATCTGTTGGAGTGCGCGGAAACGAACGGCGCGCTGGTTATCAATCGGCCCAAGGCGCTTCGTGACTTCAACGAAAAGCTGGCGATTACTCATTTCCCTGACTTGATGCCGAGGACCTATGTCGGTTCAAATGCAGCAGCGCTCAAAGCCTTTGTGCGCGAACTGGGTCGAGCCGTCCTCAAGCCGCTCGATGGCATGGGTGGCAAGAGCATTTTTCTAACCACGTCTGACGATCCTAATCTGAACGTCATTTTGGAGACCTTGACGAACAGCGGCCAGACGCTGGCGATTGCGCAGGCGTTTATTCCTGAAATCAGTGAAGGCGACAAGCGGATTCTGATCGTTCATGGTCAGCCGGTGCCTTACTTGCTGGCCAGGATTCCTACTGGCGATGATTTTCGCGGCAATCTGGCCAAAGGGGGGCGCGGCGAAGGCCGACCGTTGAGCGACAGTGATCGACATATCGCTGAAACCGTGGCCCCGTGGCTGCTTGACAATGGCATTGATTTTGCCGGCCTTGACGTAATTGGTGATCGGTTGACTGAAATCAATGTCACCAGTCCGACCTGCGTGCGCGAACTTGATGATGAATTCGGGCTCGATATCATCGCCGATCTTTTTGATGCCGTCGACCCATGATATCAACTTGGCGCCTGAATTCACGTGCTGATTCGCTGGCGCTCGCGTTGGCGGTGGCTCTTGGAATCCATGTCGCCGCCATCGGGCTAATTCATTTCGATGTATTTACCGGTCGACCTGATGAAGTGCCAACCAGCCTGGACGTGATTCTAGTCCAGTGGGCGAATGAGACGCCCCCCGAGGAGGCTGATTTTCTGGCCCAGGCGGCCCAAAGCGGCGGTGGCAGCAGCCCGGATCTCAAGCGCCCGGCCGAACCGTTGATGAGTGGCGAGGTAGCGCCAGAGCTTGTGCCAGAACCAGTCCAGCAGGAGGCCGCCGAGACGGTGCTTGAACAAACACCCACTGAGTTGATCGCGCGCCCGGCGGAGAGTGAACTTGCCCAATCTGTCGAAAGTGATGCCGCACAGGACGACAGCATAGATAGTCAGCAGTTAATTCGTCAGTCGCTGGCCGTGGCGCGGGCTTCACCAGATCGGTTTGCTGAGGCCCAGGATTTTCCAGAGCGACGTCGGCGAAAGTTCATTTCAGCCAGCACGCGCGAGCATATCTACGCCGGTTACATGCGTTCTTGGGTGGCCAAAGTCGAGCGTGTAGGAAACTTGAACTACCCGGCCCAGGCCCGACGCATGAATCTTGATGGTGCGCTGGTCTTGAGCGTTGACGTGCTGAGTGACGGTAGCGTCGAACAGATTCGAGTTTTGCGATCGTCCGGGTATGACATTCTCGATGAGGCAGCGGTAAGAATCGTGCGGCTGTCGTCACCGTTTTCGCCCCTCCCGCCTGAAGTATCGCGCGATGTCGATGTGCTGACCATCACTCGGACTTGGCAATTCTCGGCACGAGCCGGCCTGTATTGATAAACTATTCGTGTGAGTTACCTTGAGCAACAATTCCTGATCGCAATGCCAGGCATGGGCGATCCCAATTTTTCGCGGGGTGTGACCTTGCTGTGTCAACACAACGACGAGGGTGCGCTCGGAATTACCATTAATCGCCCTTCGAAAATCACTCTGAGCGATGTGTTCGACCAGATTGGAATCGAGGGCGATGTTGATCACTTGCAGCAGGTCGAAGTTTATGAAGGCGGGCCGGTTCACCCCGAGCGCGGCTTCGTGCTCCATTCTGGGCTGCCGGTGTGGGAGTCCAGCATGGGCGTCGGGCCAGGGATTTCAGTGACGACTTCACGCGATATTTTGCAGGCAATTGCCGATGGAAAAGGACCAGAAAAATATTTGATGGCCCTGGGGTACGCTGGCTGGGATGCCGGACAGCTCGAGGATGAAATGCGCGAGAATGCCTGGCTAAACGTGATGGCCAAGGCGGACATCGTTTTCGATCTTCCGGTCGATCAACGTTGGGGTCAAGCGGTGGAAAGCCTGGGTATTCAAGCCGACTCTCTGCAGCCGGTCGGGGGCCATGCCTGAACCTGTTTCCGGCCCGTGGCTGGGGATTGACTATGGTGCACGCGTAGTCGGCGTTGCGATGGCGCACCCATTGACCGGCACGGCACGTCCGCTTGCACCGTTGCCTCACACCTCGACTGAGCGCTTGGATCAAGATTTAAAACTCCTGATCGGGGAGTGGCGGCCCAGCCATGTTGTGGTGGGACTACCTTTAGCCAAAGACGGCACTGAATCGTCTATGAGTAAACGGGTAAGAAAATTTGCCGCGGCGCTCTCCCGCAATCATGCCGAACTTGGCGTCGAATTGCAGGACGAGCGCATGACTTCAGAGCTGGCCGCTCGCCAGTTTGCCGAACGCCGTCGCTCAGGACGTGCGCGCAAGAAAGATGCCGCCAATCTGGACAGCGTCGCTGCAGCGGTCATTCTTGATGCCTGGATGCGCGACCATGGCAAAATCTGAGCTTGAAGAGTCGGTCGCGCCGCGTCACTTTCTGAACATTTGTGAACTGAGCGATGATGACTTAGACGGCTTGCTCACTCGTACTCTGGCGCTTGCCCAAGGCGCAGCGCCTGGTCTGCAGCGGCGCACTATTTGCAATTTATTCTATGAACCCAGCACGCGCACGCGCGTATCGTTCGAGCTGGCGGCACAGGCATTGAGCGCGCATGTGGTTACGATCGAAGCCGCGCGCTCATCGGCCAGCAAAGGCGAAACGTTGAACGATACTGCTGCGACCCTGCAAGCGATGGGCGTCGACGCACTGGTCGTTCGACATCCCGAAGCCGGGGCCTTGGCTTCACTTGCCAGCTCGTTGTCGACATCACTGCAGTTGGTCAATGCAGGTGATGGCGCACAGGGGCATCCTAGTCAGGCCTTGCTGGATGCCGCGACATTGCAGGCCTCCGGTCTGGACTGGTCGAATGCGACCGTGGCCATCGTTGGGGATATTGGACATTCACGCGTGGCGCGCTCAGGATTACAGCTTTTTGAGCGACTCGGTTTGGGCCAAATTCGACTGGCTGGACCTGAGTCCCTGCTGCCTGAATCGTTGCTATCAGATTGGGACTGCGGGCCGAACGTGTTGCGGGCTCGCTCGCTAAACGATGCTGTGAGCGATGCAGATGCGATTATGATGCTACGGGTTCAGCACGAACGGTTCGATCAAACGGCTTGGCCCAATCCTGAAGACTATGCGAAAGCGTGGTGCCTGCGGGCAGAACATTTGGCGTTGGCGCGATCTGATTGCCGCATATTGCATCCGGGACCGATTAATCGCGGAATGGAAATCGAGTCAACCGTCGCTGATGGTCCCCAATCGTTGATTCTTGATCAAGTTCGAATGGGAGTTTTTGCACGCACCGCTATTTTTGAGTGGCTGTTTGCCCAATGAATTTAATGAAAGAGCAATGACCGAATCCGAGGCTGAACTCAAAATCAATGACGATCAACCCCGTCATTATCGACGCGTTCGCAGCTTTGTGCGCCGACCGGGTCGCATGTCGCCGGCACAAGCTCGGGCTATTGATGAGCTGCTGCCAAAATATGGAATCGCCGAGGGCAATCGAATCGTTACCAGCCAGTTCGAGCAAGCCAATCCGATCGTAGTGGAAATTGGCTGCGGCAACGGCCAGGCGTTGGCCTACATGGCGGCCAATGAACCGCACCATAATTTCATCGGTATTGAAGTCCATGAGCCGGGCGTGGGGCGATTGTTGCGATCAATTGAATCTGCCGAATTAACCAACGTCCGCGTCGCCATGCGCGACGCCGTCCAGGTCTTTGAGCAGCAAATACCAACGGCCAGTCTGGCTCAGGTCAGAATCTACTTTCCAGATCCCTGGCCAAAGAAACGTCACCACAAACGTCGTTTGATTCAGCCGCAGTTCTTGGGTTTGTTGGCGCAGCGAATTGAATCCGGCGGCCTGCTGCATTTGGCAACGGATTGGATGCCTTACGCGGAATGGATACTGGAGGCGCTGTCCAGAGTGCCTGACTTCAAACTGGTCGGTGATCCCTACGTGCCGCGTCCGGATTGGCGACCGCAAACCCACTTCGAAACCCGTGGCGAGCGGCGAGGACACCAAATTGTCGACATCTTGGTGCGACGTCTTTAGCCCCTACCTGCGCGCTGTTTCTCTACGACCGTTCCATGATTGATCGGTTAAGGTAGGTTGGGTGTTTTGTGCTAATCATCTAACCGAGGTCGATTACCCGCCATGGAAGCCAGCCTAACTCTCAGTGGCGATATGGTCTTGGTGCTTGGGCTTCTCGCGCTGACCGTGATTTTGTTTGCCTTCGAAATCGTGCGGATTGACATCGCTGCGATCTGCATCATGGTCCTGATCGGACTGCTTGGTTTGGTTCCTGGCGAAGAATTATTCAACGGTTTTGCGTCCAACGCGGTGATTTCCGTGATCGCGGTGATGATCATCGGTGCCGGCCTGGATCGTACCGGTGTAATGAACGTGGTGGCTAATTTCATCGTCAAGTTGGGCGGGCGATCTGAAGCACGCATCATGACCATGGTCTCATCGACGGTTGGGGTTACCTCTGGTTTTATGCAGAACACCGGTGCCACCGCCTTGTTTTTGCCGGTGGTTGGCCGAATCTCAGCGCGCCTGGATCTGCCGCTGCCGCGGCTGTTAATGCCGATGGGGTTTTGTGCCATTGTTGGCGGCACCATCACTATGGTTGGCTCATCACCACTGATTTTGCTCAACGATCTGATCTTGAATTCCAACCGTGCGCTGCCGCCGGGCGCCGAGGCACTGCAGCCGTTTGATCTGTTCGATGTGACACCGGTGGGGCTGTCCCTGCTCGCGGCAGGCTTGATCTATTTCCTGCTGCTCGGGTCTCGTCTGCTTCCAAAGACCGACAGCAAGCGCGCAGCCTCACCTGGCCGAACCAAGAATTACTTCGCTGAGGTCTACGGCATTCATGGCGATGTCTACGAAATGCTGGTAACGGTAGATTCACCGCTGGTTGGCATGCGTATTTCAGAGGCTGAAAAGCTGGCCGGCGCGCCGCTATTTTTGGCCATCCAAAGTACCGACAAACCGCGTCTTGCACCGCCAGCCGAGGAAATGATCTGGGTCGGAACGATTATTGGAGCAATGGGCACGCGCGATCAAGTGGGCGAGTTTGCCCTGGCCAATCAGCTTCGTCTACAGCCACGTTTGAAAACGTTTGGGGCGCTATTCAACCCGACGCGGGCGGGGATTTCGGAAGTTGTTATTCCGCCAGGGTCGGATCTGATTGGACAAACCATCGCTGAAGCGCGCCTTCGTTCGCGCATGGGAATTTCAGTCCTGGCGATCAACCGCCGAAATGACATTCTCACCTCTGGCTTACGCGAGGAAACGCTGCAACCGGGTGACTGCCTCGTCAGTCATTCAACCTGGCGTGATCTGGCCAGCGTGGCTCGCGACAAGGATTTGATCGTGGCCACTGATATTCCAAAAGAGGAGCAGCGACCGCAAAAGGTTGGTTTTGCGCTGGCCTTTTTCTTGTTGTCGATGGGGATGATTCTTTTCACGGATTTCCGTCTGTCGATCGCACTGTTGACCGGTGCGATGGGCATGGTTTTGACCGGCGTGCTGAGCATTGATGAGGCCTACCAGTCGGTGAGCTGGAAAACGGTATTTTTAATGGCCAGTCTGATTCCGCTAGGGATTGCGATGGAAGTGACTGCTACTGCGGCCTGGTTGGCAGAGCAAGCTTTGGGACTTGTCGGTGGATTGCCTGAAATTGCGATGCAAATCCTGCTGGTGATCTTAGCCACTGCTTTCACGCTGGTCATGTCCAACGTCGGTGCCACCGTCTTGTTGGTGCCCATTGCCATCAATTTAGCGTTGGCAACGGGTGCCAGTCCGGCCATGTACGCACTCATCGTCGGGCTTGCAACTTCGAACGCTTTTATTCTTCCAACTCACCCGGTTAATGCGCTCATCATGGGTCCGGGCGGCTACAAGGTAAAAGATTTTATCCGCGTCGGCGGGCTAATGAGCATACTGTTCATGGCGGTGATGTTGACCGTAGTAAACCTGATGTTTTGATCAGTTCAGGTATCGCGCAAGCAAGGCTGCGTGGCTGCCATCGCTCATCATGGCTTCAAGCGCCTGATCGAAGGCATCGACTCGCGCTTCAGACACGCTTTCTCGGCTGAATAGAAAATGCACGTCGTTCATGCCGAAGTCGAGATCCAGGGGTTCGATTTCACCGGCGGCACGACTGCGTCTTTGAATTGATGCGACCACGTAGGGATCTTCGAGAAAGCCGTCGATTTGGTATTCCAGAAGCGCATTAATGTTGAGTTCACCAATCGCGGCCTCACGGAATTGTGCGGATACGTCGGCGTCGTATTGCAGGGCCTGGATCGGATCCGGATAGCTGTAGCCCTGCGTAATGCCAACCCGGAATCCATCATCAAGCAGGCTGGTCAAGGTTTTTCCTTGCCACTGCGAACGTTCTTCGCTTCTCACAAACAGCGCGAAGCGTTCCTCCCGATACGTATCTGAAAAATGCGCGTATTCCTCGCGCTCGGGCGTGATGCTGGCGCCTGCCAGAACATCCAGCTCTCCGGCCTTAAGCAAAAGCAGCAGGCTGGCCCAGTTGCCCTGAATAAATTCAAACTCGCACCCGACGCGCGTACCCAAAGCTTCGATCAGGTCGATATCCAGCCCCTGTGCTTGCCCGCCAGCGGCGGCAAAATGATACGGTTCCCACGGATCCCAGCCCATGGTCAGTTCGCAAGATTGGGTGTCTTGGGCAGCAATAGATTCTGCATCCATTCCACTTTCGCTAGTCGCGGTCTCGTGGGTTGTCTCTGTGCTGTTGCTAGAGTCGGGTGCTGGCTGACATGCTGCAAGCCATAGTATCGAGAGAAATGCGAAAGCCAAAAATGTGATGTTCCGGCGCACTTCCAAAGGCTTTTTGTCCGAATGCTTTTTGATTAGGTTCAGCTGCATTGCAGAGTCTCCCGGTTCGGTTTTGTACCTCTACTGTAGCGGATTCAGACAAGAAAGAACAAATCAGGCCTGATTTTGGGGAGGCGTGAAATTTACCGATTGTCCGTCTTCTTCAGTTGCAATAGCGGCCAATGCTGAGCGCAGGCAGGGTCCGGAAATACACTCGCCGGACTGCGGATTGAAGACCGCGCCATGGGCGGCGCAAACCAGATTGCCGTCGGGATCTTTCAAGAATTGATCAGGCGCCCAGTTCAACGGTCGGCCCTGATGCGGGCAGACGTTGATCCAGACGCATGCCTGACCCTGTTGCCGTGTGCCGATCAAAAATACCGATTGATCATTGATTTCGGTCTTCAACTCGACAAACTCGCCTTCAACCAGAGCTTCTGAACTACAAAGGAACTTGCTGGAACTCACGCGATCTACCTAATATGAATAGAAATAATCAGTGGAAGCAATTCTACCAGCCACCGCAGAACCCGCTGGCTAGAATCGGCCTGGTATTAATAGGCGTGGCGATTCTGGCGCTTAGTTTCATGCTCGGATTGGTGTTTTTGGCGGTCGCTGCCGGGCTGGCAATTATTGGCGCGATTGGCCTGACCGTGCGGCGCTGGCTTGGCCTCGGACGAAATCAGTCCCAGCAGGACCAGACGCTGGACGTTGAATACCGTGTGATTCGTCGCGAACGTGATCGATAGCCACTTACCGAGCTGCAACGTTAAGGAAATCAATTCACGCCAGCGGCCCTGGCCACGGAACTGACCGCTTTGTAATGATGCTCTCTGGATTGTATTGCAGCAATTCTGTAGTTTTGGAAATCAGATGACCAGTGTCATCACCAGAAACAATGCGAGTACTGCCGCCATCCATAAGGCGGTGTGGCCCATTGGGGCACGGCTTGAAAAATAGCGGTAGCTGCCCTGCTTGAAGCTGTTGATAAACCAGTTACCGAAGCCGGCCAACCCTCTAGCGAATACCGTATTTGCAGCACTTAATGCACGATCAATCTTGCCCGCCAAGGCCGGAATGGCGCGTCGGTAGAGCCAATCGACATCCAGGCTTAGGGTTTCTGTTCGCTTCATCAGCGGTAGTAGCACGAAAAAGGCCAGCCCCGCGAACAGCAGCAGCTGCAGCTGCGAAACTACGTGATCGGCGGTATACGGCTCATAGTCGACCGGATAAGGCAGCAAGTTGTAGAGCATGTTGGGAAACAGGCCGATGACAATGCACGCCGCCGCAAATAGCACCATCGCCACGCGCATATTCCATGGCGCTTCTGGCGGTCTAAGACCAGAGTCTTTCTGGAAAAAAACAAACCAGGGGAATTTGATGCCGGCGTGCAGGAAAACCCCGGCCGATGCGGCAATCAATAGAAACCAGACGGTGCTCAAGTGTTCGTAGCCTGCTGCCGATGAAATCATCGACTTGGAAACAAAGCCGGAGGTGAACGGAAAGGCCGAAATTGCCAGCGCACCGATAATCCCGCAGATGCAGGTCAGCGGCATGGTGCGGAACAATCCGCCTAATTCCGAGCACTTGCGAACGCCGGTTTGATAGAGAACGGCACCCGCACTCATGAATAGCAGCGCTTTATAGATGATGTGGCTGAAGGCATGAGCGGCGGCACCGTTCAGCGCCAGCTCGGTACCAATGCCAATCGCGGTAACCATAAAGCCGACCTGATTGACGATTGAATAGCTCAGGATTCGACGCATATCGTTTTCGAGCAAGGCGAAAATAATGCCGTAGAAAATCATGAACAGGCCGATCCAGATTAACAACGGCTGGCCCGGAAACAGCAAGATCAACGCAAGCACGGATGTCTTGGTGGTAAACGCTGACAGGAACACGCCGCCCATCGGGCTGGATTCGGGGTAGGCATCGGCCAGCCAGGCGCTAATCGGAGGTGCGGCGGCGTTGATCAGCACGCCGATAAAGACCATCCAGCTGGCAAACGATTCCAGGGTCAATGCTTGAATCTCAAGCGAGCCTGTTGCCACGTACAGGCCTTCGATGCCGATTTTTAGAATCAAACCGCCGGTCAAGTGAATGATCGCGTAGCGAATGCCCGCTGCGCGCGCACTTTCTGTGCCGCCACACCAGACGACCACGGTCGAAAACAGAGCCATCAATTCCCAGAAAATGAACAGGGTAATCAGATCGCCGGCAAAGCTGACGCCAATCGCACCTGCGGCGTAAATCATCGCTGCGGAAAGCTCGTACCATTTCGATTGTCGGAAGGCGAATAGGACACCGCCAAATGCCATAATCGCGAACACGGTGGCAAACAGCCGCCGCAGCGCGCTGCCCTCAACCAGTTCAATCTGGTAGCCCAGGAAGGTGGCCGTCATCTGTACGCCATCAGGCACCTGCCAGACGGCATAAAGCGTAACTAATGGTGTGAGTAAGGCAATGATAGGTCGCAGCGTCGGCCTGGCAAGGGCAACGAGCAGCGCGCCGAAAATAAGAATGAAAGCCGGCGGCATTACAAACTCAAACATGACCGCGCGGCTCCTTTGGCTCGTTCTCGAGCACGCTCGGGGCGAGTTTGGTCGGTCTGTCGTAATAGTTGTCCGGTCGCTTTAGAACCCACCCAAGCGCTTTGGCGAATAACACCATCGCCACACAGCTCAAAAAACCAAACCCGGCATAGAAGCCTGGCCAGCCATCAACGGTAAAGTAGGCATGGATGTGAATCCAGATTTGTGCGATTACCGTGAGCGCCAGGACGACACCGCTAATCCACCACAACAGGCGAATGGTTTTGGGCTGGACCAGCCAATGACTGGCACCGTCACGAATGGCCTGCTGGCGCTGCTGATTTGAAGGTTGCTGATCAGTCTGGGTCATGGCCCCACCTCAAGAATTCGGGTTTCGAGATCGACCAGCGGGCCGTTGAAGGCAAAGAATGCAAATACAAGAATTGCTGTGGTCGTCAACGCCGCAACCATGGGCCAGGGTGCCTCGCCATGATTGATGGCAGGCGCTTCAGTCTCTGGAGTAAAAAATGCGCGGAAAACAATCGGCAGGAAATAAGCGGCATTGAGACCGGTGGAGAGCATCAGCACGACGAGGGTGAAATAACTCTCAACCTGAAAAGCGCCGGCGATGATGTACCACTTGGAAACAAAGCCTGCGGTGGGAGGCACGCCAATCATTGAAAGCGCGCCAACCGTGAAGGCAACCATAGTAATCGGCATCCGCAGGCCGATGCCGCGCAGCTGATCAACCCGGGTTTTTTTCGATGCGATGTAGATTGCACCGGCACAGAAAAACAAGGTGATCTTGCCGAAAGCGTGGGCCACGATATGCACCGCAGCACCAATCTCAGCAAACGGTGCCAGCACGAGTGCTGCCATCACGATGTAGCTGAGCTGGCCGATCGTGGAATAGGCCAGCATTTTTTTAATTTCAACTTGCTTCAGCGCGATTACCGAGGCAGCGACGACCGTGAAGCCGGCCAGATACACCAGGTATTTTTCCAGCGGGACTGCGGCCAGGAAGTCGACGCCGAAAATATAGATCACGACCTTGGTGATGGTAAATACACCGGCTTTCACCACCGCTACTGCGTGCAGCAGGGCCGAGACCGGCGTCGGCGCAACCATCGCTGCCGGCAACCAGCGATGCATTGGCATCACGGCGGCTTTACCTACACCAAGCACGAACAAACCGAGCAAGATCGCGGCTGCACCCGTTCCGATGTTGCCTTCCAAAATTCCGCCGGGCGTGAAGTCAAGCGTTCCTGCTGCAGAAAAAGTCCAGATAATGGCCGGCAACAGCAGGCCGATCGAGCTGAACAGCAGCACGCCGAGATAGGTCCGGCCGCCTGCGCGCGCTTTCTCGTTGCGGTTGTGGGTGACCAGTGGCCAAGTGCTGATCGTTAACACTTCGTAGAAAATAAACAGCGTCAACAGGTTGCCGGCCATGGCCACGCCCATCGCGCCGCTGATCGCGATGGCAAAGAAGGCGTAAAAACTGGTCTGGCGTGGCTCGTTGTTCCCGCGCATGTAGCCGATGGCATAGATCGAGGTGACAAACCACAGCATGCTGGCCAGCAGCGCAAACATCAGCCCCAGGGGCTCGATGTTGAAGGCGATGCTTAAACCCGGCAGCGGTTCGATCAACGTCAGGGCCAGGGTCTCACGATCATTGATTGGCCCGATCATCTGGGTGACCAGTGCAAAAAGGCTGGCGGCAGTGATCAGCGTGACGGCTTCACGCAGATTCGGCCATCGGCCGACCAGAGCAATCAGCAGCGCACCGACTAGAGGCGTCAGAATAATAGCCGGGATCAGGAACGAGGCGCTCATTGAATGCCCTCCATCAGAACCTGCGCGCCCGCAATTGCAATGTCCAGCGTCAGGCGAGTATCGATGCCAAAGTAGTAAGTCGCAAACACCAGTGCATACATCGGAAGCAATAGACCGATCGGCGCTTCCTTGACCGGTTTTGAGCCTTCCACGGGTTCTTTCAGCCAGGCGGCTTCAGCGACTTTGCCGATGTATATCACGGCCATCAGAGAGCCAATCAGGATCACAACGACAGCGAGCCACAAATCTTGCTCAATCGCAGCCTGGATCAGCATCCATTTGCTGATGAAACCGGCCGTTAGCGGCACGCCAATCAGCCCCAGGCCGGCCAGCACGAACGCGACCATGGTCAGCGGCATTTGACGTCCCAGGCCCTGGAAGGCGTACAAGCGCGCCGAGCCCGTCTGATAAATCACCGTGCACACGCACATAAACAACGCCGCTTTGATAATGGCGTGGTTGAAAAGATGAACCAGGCCGGAGGTCAGGCCAGTGACTGACAGCAGACTGATACCGAGGATGATGTAACCGATTTGAGCCACGCTGGAATAGGCCAGCAGTCGTTTGAGGTTGTCTTGCTGAATGGCCCAAAGTGAGGGCAGCAGGATGCCAAAGAGTCCGAGAATGAAGAAAATTTCGGCATACGGCATTTCGGTTGCGAAGCTGATGCCGAATACAGTAAACACCAGGCGCAGCAAGGCATAAACCGCGACTTTGGTAGCGGTTGACGACAAAAATACGGTAATGGCCGAGGGCGCGTTGGCATAGGCGCCGGGTAGCCAGCGGTGTAGCGGGAACAGCGCGAGCTTGACGCCAATACCTACGATGATGAAGGCAAAGCCGGCCTGGACCGCGCGGGTGTCGGCCACGGCCGGCAGGCGCTCGGCCAGATCGACCATATTGAGCGTACCCGTCATGATGTAGAGCATGCCGACACCGATCAGATAAAACGTCGCGCCCAGCGTGCCCATGATCAGGTAGCGAAAGGCCGACAGCGGTGCGGTTTTCGGTCGCCCCATCGCGACCAGCGCATAGGTCGACAGCGACGAAATTTCCAAGAAAACAAACAGATTGAAGGCATCGCCGGTCAGGGTGATGCCCATCAGTCCCGAGAAGGCCATCAGAAACAGGGCATAAAACAAGCCCTGCCGCTCTGGAATCTCCTGATTAACGCTTAAGCGCGCCCACAGCAGAACGATGCTTGCCATCAGGCTGACCAGCAGGCCGATAAAGGCATTGACAGCATCAACCCGAAATTCAATGCCAATCGGTGGCGGCCAGTTGCCAAAGGCGTAGCGAAGAGGCTCAGCGACGGCTGCTGGCAGCACGTTGGCCATTATCAAGGCTGACAATAAAGCGGCAATGAGTGCCGTCAACCAGGGCAGGAATCGGCCCGGCAGCAGGGCGCAGATCGGGGCGGCGATCAGTGGGACCAGAACACCGAAGGGCATCAGCTCAGTAATGGTCATGTGCTGGTCTCGTCGTCCAGATCGTCTTCGTTGAGCAGGTCATCCTCGATTGACCCGAAGTTCTCATAGATACGAACAGCCAGCGCCAGGCCCACGGCGGTGGTTGCGATACCCACAACAATCGCGGTCAGGATCAACACGTGTGGCAACGGGTTTGAATAAATCTCGGTGCCTTCTTGGTAGATCGGAGTCGAGCCGCCGAGGATTTTGCCGGCCGAAATAAACATGATGAAAGCCGAAGTCTGGAATAAATTCAGTCCGATGATCTTTTTGGCCATATTTCCGCGCGAGACCACGGTGTAAAAACCGATCATCATCAACACCACGACGATCCAGTAATTGTATAAACCCAGCCAGCCCATCAGTCATGCTCCTCGAGCGCGTCGGAGTCTGCCTTGCGCTGAACGAACATGGTAAAAAACAGCATGGTGACGGTTGCAACCGTGATGCCGATACCGAGTTCAACCGTGACGATGCCAAACTGCTGAGCGTACTGCGGGTTGTCGAGCAGCGGTCGGTAGTCGAGAAAATGCCCGCCGAGCACGACGCCGGCAATACCCACAGCGCAATAAATCAAAACCCCGACCAGCATAAGAACGTACATCGCGCGCTCGGGGATGACGTCGAGGGCTGAGTCCAGGCCATAAATGAGTGCAAACAGAATCCAGGCGGCGGCGAACACGACGCCGGCCTGGAATCCGCCGCCCGGCGAGTATTCACCGTGAAATTGGATGTAGAGGGCGAACAGCATGATCAGCGGAATCAGAAAGCGCGCAACAACGCGAAGAATGCCGTTGTTTCTCATCGATCAGCCGCCTTTTTTTCCAGCGAGCCAGAGCGTGATTTTTTGGGCGCAATTCTGGGTTTCCTGCGGCGCGTGCCGAGCAGGGCGTAGACAGCCAGACCGGCGGTTAAAATCACAAATCCTTCGCCCATCGTGTCAATCGAACGATAGCTGGCGAGCACGGCAGCGACCATGTTTGGAATGCCCATATCGTTATAGGTTTCTTGCACGTAATAGGGCCCGACGTGAGTTTGGACCGGATTGTCAGGATTCCCGAATTCAGGAAAGTCCAGCGTGGCATAAATCAATACCGCACCGGTCAAGATCACGACCGTCAGCGCTGGCCAGTTCGGTCGTGGCGCTTCGGCCTCTTTGCGCGGCACCAATGCCAGCACGGCCAGCATAAGAATGGTCGAAATGCCAGCGCCAACGGCGGCCTCGGTCAGGGCCACGTCACCGGCGTCAAGCACGGCAAAAAGCGCTGCGGAGAGCAGCGAATAAATCGCAAACAGCATCACGGCAGTGAACAGGTCGCGGCTGCGCACGACGGCAATGGCAATGACGACAAGGAAGCTGAGCAGGCCGATGTCAATTAAGTATTCGATGACGACGTCTCCCGCTTGGCTTTACCGATATCGGGGGCAACGCCGTCAACAATGGCCGCACGCGCCAGTGCGTGACTGGCGGTGGGTGCCGTGAACAGCAAAAACAGCAAAATCAGCGCGAGCTTGACGGTCAATATGCTGAAGCCGGCCTGCAAAATCAGTCCTAGGATGATCATCAGCGCGCACAGCGTGTCGGTGACGCCGGCTGCGTGCAGGCGAGTGTAGAAATCAGGAAAGCGGACCAGCCCAAGACCACCCAGTACACCAAACGCACCGCCACCAAGCAGCAGGACCCAGGACAGAATATCGATGGCGGTTTCAACCATCGGTAATGTCGCCTTCGCCAGCTTCGCCTAAATCGCCCATCTTGACCAGTTTCAGCACGGCAACAATCGCAATAAAATTGATCAAGGCATAGACCAGGGCGACATCAACCAAATCTGAATGGCCCTTAAGCAGGCTGATCAGCGCCACCACCAGCACAGTTTTCGTCCCAAATACGTTAACCGCGAGAATGCGGTCATAGATCGTCGGACCTCGAAGCGCGCGAATCAGCGCGAGCACCATGGTTGCGAAGACCAGCATCGTGGTCAGTACCAGTACTGAATTCATGACCTACGGATGTCCTTGGTCGACTTGCATTTGGTCGACATGTTCTAACCAGCTGATCTTGGCTGCCATGCGGCCCGCCTCCAGATCCTTGGCTGAGTCGGCATCCAAAACGTGTGCGGTTAACTCGGTCGGCTCGAGCAGCAGAGTGACGGTGCCGGGAGTCAGCGTACACGAGTTGGCGTAGGTTACTTTTGCCACGGCCGTTTTGTGCGGAACCGGCACGGTAACAACTCGCGGGCTGATTCTGCCTGGCGTAAGGACCAAGCGAACCACGGTCAGGTTGGCTTTGATGATCTCGAATACAAGCCACGCCCAATACAGCGGGAGGCGCCAGGAATAGAGGACAGGATTGTGCTCAACCCCAACTACATCCATGCGCCGGGAAAGCCAGACTACGAGCAGCACGGAGGCCGCGCCAAGCGCGATGATCTGTGGCTTGTAGACGCCGGAGATCGACAACCACAGCGCGGCCAGCAATACTCCAAGTGAAAGCAGGTATCTCATGATCCGGCAATAGTACCAACACAGGGACGATTTTCCAGCATTTTCGACGCGTAGGTCTGCTCGATCAAAAACATTAATGCACAATAGATAATTGTTTGCGGGCTGCAGGTGCTTACCGAATCCAGTGGCAGTCAGGTTCTGACCGGGGAAATTGTGAAGTTGAATCGCGAACCATCAGTAAATAGCGCCGAGCTGGCCACCCTGGCGTCGCTGATTCGTGCCCAATCGTCGCTGTTGTTGATTGAAAGTCACGACGAGCCGCACGCGATTACGCTCTTCCAGGAGCTTCGGCGACAGATGCATCGACCGCTACTGAAATGGACCGCCGCTCTAGGCCTGGTCTGGCTGGACCGAGAGCATTCCTTGAGCGATGAATTTCGCGACCCGGAGAAGGCGCTGAATCATCTGGCCAATCGCCGTGATCGAGCGATCGTGCTGCTGATGGATTTTCATCCCTACTTGAAGGATCCCGTGATCGTTCGACGGCTGCGCGAGTTAGCGCGACCGACCACCGATCTGCACGCACCTACGCTGGTACTGATCAGCCCCCAGTTGACGCTGCCGCAAGAGCTGAGTGCGCTGGCGCGTCGCTTCGAGCTGCAAGCACCTGATCGCGATAGTCTGGTCACCATGGTCCGGGCCGAGGCCACGCGCTGGGGTAATGATCGGGGCCAAGAGGCCGCTCAGCTGTGCGAAAAAACCCTGGAGCGACTGGTCGACAATTTGGCCGGGCTGACGATGAAAGATGCCCGACGCTTGGCCATCAATGCAATTTTCGACGATGGCGTCCTCGATCATCGCGACCTCCAATCCATCATGCAGGCCAAGTTTGACCTGCTGAATCCGGAGGGCGTACTGAATTTTGAGCTTGAAACCGCACGCTTCGCCGAAGTGGCTGGCATGCCGCGTCTGAAG
>JGI12109J20283_10360067_pt1 | contig 45592 bp, 47 predicted proteins | sample ElkSlonscriptome_12_FD_20283 | JGI IMG/M metagenome (IMG submission 20283)
CGCACGCCTCGGGGGGCCGGCAACGCTTGCATCATATGGTGTCACCGGTGAATTTCACCTGACGCGTCACAGGAACGGCGGGCTGGAAAGCCTTGTCTGCTTCGACGGTGCGGAAGGGCGGACGGACAGGGCCGGTTTGCAGGCGATTGCAGCCACGGCAGTGCCGGAAGAGCACCACGCGTTTCTGGCCATGCTTCCACCTTGGCATCAGACGGATGATCTGCTTTTCGTTCATGCAGGGCTGCGTCCGCGGGTGGCGCTGAAGGATCAGGATACAGATGATCTCTTGTGGATCCGCGATCCGTTTCTTGAAAGCGATCAGGATTTCGGCAAGCTTGTGGTGCACGGGCACACGGCACTCGACCACCCGCGGCATCATGGAAACCGCGTCAACCTCGATGGTGGGGCGGGTTTCGGACGTCCGTTGGTTCCGGCGGTTTTCGAAGGTCGGACCTGTTGGCTCTTGACCGGGACCGGTCGGGTCCCGCTCACACCATAGGCTGGTCCGCGGCTTGCCTCCTGCCGCGCCGGGACCTATGCACCCCCCATGCCGATAAACTTCACCAGTCTCGATGCGATCCTGGATCACGGGTACGATACCGTGATCGACGTTCGCTCGCCTGCCGAGTTCGCCGCCGATCACATCCCTGGCGCGATCAACCTGCCTGCGCTGGACAACGCCCAGCGCGCCGAGGTCGGCACGATCTACAAGCAGCGCAGCCCGTTTGACGCCCGCAAGATCGGGGCCAGCATGGTGATCCGCAATGTCGCCGACCATATTGACGGCCCTCTCAAGGGCAAGGATGGCAGTTGGCGACCGCTCGTCTATTGCTGGCGCGGCGGGCAACGGTCGGGTGTCTTTTCCACGATCCTGTCCGAAATCGGCTGGCGCGCCGAGACCGTAAGGGGCGGTTACTCGACCTTTCGCCGGCTTGTGAACCGGATGCTGTATGACACCCCCCTGCCGTACCGCCTTGTCCTTCTGGACGGTTTTACAGGCACGGCGAAAACCGAACTGCTGCCGCATCTCGCTGCGCGGGGCGTTCAGACCATCGACCTCGAAGGTCTTGCACGGCACCGCGGATCGGTTCTGGGTGACCTGAGCGGTGGGCAGCCCGCGCAAAAGGGTTTCGAGACCGCATTGGCGACATCCCTGCATGGACTGGACCCCGACCGCCCCGTGGTGGTCGAGGCCGAGAGCAGCAAGATCGGGCAGATCAACCTGCCCAAATCGCTGTGGCAGGCGATGCTGTCGGCACCTCGTATCGTGCTTGATGTGCCCGCTACGGCGCGGGCCGACTATCTTGCCCGCGCCTATCGCGATGTGATCTCGGACCCCGAAGCCCTGGCACAGAAGCTTGCGCCGATCAGGCGGTTGCGCGGACACAAGGTGGTGGATCGCTGGATCGCGCTGTCGCGGCAGGGCGCTCTGGTCGATCTCGCCCATGCGCTCATGGTCGAACACTATGACCCGGCCTACGCCAAGTCACGGCGCATCGACGAGCGTGCGGTTATTGCAACGCTGCCGTCTCCGACACTGGACGAAGGCAGTCTGGCATCGCTCGCCGATGCGATCGGAGCGGTCGTCAGGAAACGCGGATAACGTCGCCTGCAGTGATTTCCCCGATGATCGCGGCATCAAAGCCCGCGTCCCTGAGTGCTGCAAGGCAATGCGCCGCAGTGTCCGCCCCGAGGCTTGCCAACAAGCCACCGGCGGTCTGCGGGTCATAGAGCAGGTCGAATGCCAGACCTTCGATCTGCCCCGCGCCCTGCCTGTTGTCCGCGAACAAGGACGAACGGATACCGGCATCGGACAGGGCCTGCGCCCCCTGCATCAGGGGGATCGCTGATGCGTCGAGGTGCACCCCTACCGAGGACGCATCACACATGCCCCGCAAATGGCCCGCAAGCCCGAAACCGGTCACATCGGTCATGGCATGGGCGTCTGACAGGATCGCAGAGGCCTGCCCCTGTTCCTGCATCATGATATCAAGACAGGCCAGCACATCCGCGCCACTTGCCTGACCGGCCATGTCCGCCGCCATGATCGTGCCGCTGCCGATGGGTTTGGTCAGGATCAACTTGTCACCAACCTGCGCCCCTGCAAGCGTGATCGGACTGTCGACAAGACCGGTGATCGAAAACCCGACCGTCAATTCAGCCCCGAGCGAGGAATGGCCACCGATGATCCGGCCACCCGCGTTGCCGATCACGTCATGCGCCGCTGTCATGATCTCGGAGACGGTACGTTCTTGCAGATCGGGGGACATGCGCGGCAGGATCAACGAGACGGTCGCGGCCTGCGGTCTTGCCCCCATCGCCCATATATCACCGAGCGCATGCACCGCCGCGATCCTTGTCATTGTGGCGGGATCCTCGACCAGTGCGCGCAGGTGGTCGGTGGTCATGACCTGACCGGGTTGCACCTCTGCCGCATCGTCGCCGAAGTTGTCACCAAGCACCCGCGCCAGCGCCGCACGGCCGACCTTGGCACCACATCCGCCACACATCGGCTTGCCGCCCATCGCCTCTGTGACGCCGAGGGCAGTAGCGCCTGATATGTCGGGGCCGCCCATCATGGGCAGATTGTCGAACTGGCGCATGAATTTGCGGTCGATATGGTCTTTCAGGCGCCAAAGCAGAGAGCCCCGCTGCGCGGTGCCGAATTTCTCGGCCAGCGCCTTTTTCTGCCCCAGCGAAATCAGCTTGAGATAGTCGCGTTGCGGTGAGTATTCCTTTGACCTGCCTCCCGACAGAGTAGCGCGCAGGTTGTGAAAAAGCACCGGCGCCTGCCGGACGGCAAAAACACCGGCTTTTGATCGCGGTGCGTGATCGAGGTGGGCACAATCGCCGACAGCGAAAATCCCGGCCACACTGCTTTGCAGCTCTTGATCGACCCGGATGAACCCGTCGTGCAGATCCAGACCCGTATCTGCGATCCAGTCATGCGGCTTGGCACCCGCTGCCCCGCAGGTAAAGTCGCTGCGAATGGTGCGCCCGTCGCCCAGCACCAGACCTTCGGCGAAGACCTCGGTCACGTCTGTGTCCTCGAAAATCTCGATCTGCGCCTCGTTCAGCGCCGCCAGCATCAGTTGGCGCGCCTTGTAGCCCAGACCGGACAGGGCTTTGCCGCGGTCGAGAAGACGCACCGAGGGGCGCTTGTCACGCAAAGCGTGGGCCATGGCCATGGCAAGCTCTGCCCCCGCGACACCACCCCCTATGATAGCGACCTGCGGTTCTTTGGCGGTGTCACGGAACGCGTCCCAGCGCTTGGCGAATGTGCCCAGCGGTTTTGCCGGGATACCGTGCGCGGCAAATCCGGGCAGGTCGGGCATGGCCGAGGTGATGCCAACATCGAAGGCGGCCACATCGAACGCGATCTGCCCCCTGCCCGCCACATTGATCGTACGATTGGCGATATCCAGCCCGTCGGCATGGCCGTCGATCAGTCGCGCCCCCGCAAACCGGGCAAGTCGCACCAGGTCGATGTCCAGCTGTGCCCGGCTGTAGTGTCCCGCCACGAAGCCCGGCAACATCCCCGAATAAGGCGCGGTCGGTCCGGGATTGATCACCGTCACACGCACCCCCGGCAAAGGGTTCATCCCCCACTTGCGCAGCACCAGCGCATGGGTGTGACCACCGCCGATCAGGACAAGGTCTCGGGTCAGGGGAAGCGCGTTCATCTCATCCTTCTAGCGGGTGGTGCGTCAGGGGGAAAGCCACTCACCCCGCCAATTATCGTCGCGTCTGAAACCTACCCGCCTGTGCGCGTCGCCGAGATGGACAGCGTCGATCTGGATCACCCGACATGCCAGAATGGCGAAACTACCTTGGTCGGGTGCCTTGCTGTAGGCAAGATCACTGCCGATCGGCGTGCCCGGCGGCGGCGAGACCCCGTAGGACTGGCGTGCGTGGTCGGGTATGCGATCCCACAAATCGCGCGTATCCTTGCCGGTGAGGATCGTGACCTCTGCCTGCAAGCGGATTTGCAGCGAATCCGGCTTGTTCCAGACGTGCAAGGCAGCGCGGGGATTGGCCTTGAGGCTGTGGATCTTGTCGGACTGACGATCGGTATGCACGGTGAGCGCGGCTGTCTCGCTGTCGGCGCTCCGCAGCACCACGGTGCGGGCTTCCGGCCAACCTTCGGGCGACACCGTTGCAAAAGTCGGCAGGCGCGCGGGATGCCTTGCATCCGCGACACCCCGCCCGAGCGTTTGCCATAGCCTCTTCCAGATACCTTGCTGCGTGGTGAACCAGTCACTCATAGCCCGTCATTTCCAGGTATCCGATGCCACTATGCGATCCGCTGACCGTCACCGGCCCTTCCCAATAGGGAACAGAGGTTGCCATCCATGCATTCTCGTTTATCGCCGCCACGGTCACATCCAAGTTCCTTTCGGCAAGGACGACGCGCCAGTCGACCGGCACACCTGCCGCGTTCGTTGCCAGCGGTGTGGCGACGAAAGCGCCGTCCGGAAAGGCCGTTGTCTCGCCATCGGCTGTGATCCACGTGGCTGCGGTGAAATCCTCGTCTTCGGTGTGCTGCAGGCGGAACCCCATCAGCTTGTCGCCGCTCTCGAACGAAAGCGAGAACCAGTCCCAGCCGGTCTGGTCTTCCGACAAAAGCTGTGACGACCATTCACGGTCCAGCCATGCGTTTCCCGAAACCTCCACCGGTCCGTCGGGCAGATCGAGCGTGCCGGTGATCGCGAAGAAAGGCTGCGAATAGTAGTGCGATGCCTGTCCGTTCTGGGATTTGACGGAATAGCCGTCGTCGCCGTGAAAGACCAAAGGCCCTTGCGCTGTCAGGTTCATGTCGTATGCGAAATCGGGGCCGGATGCCGTCATGCGCATGGTCTGCCAGTCACCTTCCAGCACCCAGTCATCGATCCACGCCTCGAAAGGATCGGCCGTGACACCCGCCTGTCCGATGCCGCCCCGCGACAGCCTTTCGGTGACGAAGTGCCGTTCTTGCGTCGTGACCGCTGCATGGCCCATCCAGAGCTGCGGCGACGACCAGTCGTCGGTCGACTGCGGCGCAAAGGCCGTGCGGAAGAGGGTCCATTGCAAACCGTAAGGCGTGCCATCCGCATCGGTCATATTCGCGGTCAGATACCACCACTCGATCCGGAAATCGGGATGCGGCCCATGGTCCTGCGGAAAGCTGAAGACCTTGTCACGCTGTGGTTCGGCAAAACTTTGATCGGCGACGGTACCAAGCCCCGCAAAGCCCTGCGCGGACACCGACAGCGGCAGGAGCATCAGGAATACGAATACTCTAACGTTCATTCGAAAACACCTTGAGCAAATCAGCGGGAGGAGTGCGCGCCAGCCGGCGGGCGGGCCAGCTGGCCGCAAGCGCCGCCGCAAGCAGTGCAAACACAGCCAGCCGCGCATAGTCGAAGGGAAAGAGATACATCGGCAGCCGCCATCCGAAAGCCGCCACGTTGACGACCGCCAGCAGCGCCCAGGCCAATGCAAGCCCGAGGGGCAGTGCGACAAGGGCGGTCAGCAACGCCAGCATCACCGCGCGCAACAACTCAAGCCGCCCGATCTCGGACCGGGTCATCCCGACCGCCCAGGCAGGAGCAAGCTGCGGTATGCGCATTGTGGCCAGTGTCAGCAGGCTCATCAGGATCGCGAATCCCGCCACCGCGAGGGTCAGCACATTCAGCGCGGTCGTCACCGTGAACGTGCGTTCGAAAATCGCGAGAGAGATCGCCTTGATCCCGGCCTGGTTGACTGCTTGCGTCTCCGGGATACCGGCTTCGGCCAAACCCGTGACGAAGGCCTCGACATCTTCCGGGGCCATCCGCAATCCGAAGTTCCGAGCGGGCACCTGTGGATAAAGGCTGGCGAAGACGTCTTCGGCGATCACGACCTGCCCGATGGGATTGCCGTAGTCGCCATAGATGCCAGCGACGGGGAAGCTGCGCCCTTGCAAGCTGATCGTGTCACCGATCGCAATCTCGCCCCGGCGTGCGAGTTGTTCGCTGATGACGGCGGTGTTTCCCGCGAAGGTCGTCTCCCATGGGCTGGCGGTGCTTTGCAGGAACACCCAGAAATCGCGGTAGGTCGCATGATCACGCGCCCCGAAAACCTCGGTCGGCTGGCCTGCGACGGTCGCATCGGCATTTTGTATCGGCAGGATCGCGTCCACTCGGGGTGTGGCAAAGGCGATCAGCGTCTCGGTCTGGCCTGCGTCCTCGGTACGGACGTAAAGCTCGGACGCCAGCCGCTGATCGAGGAAATCAGTGAACGTCAGCCGAAAGCTGGAGACCATGGTAGAGACACCGACATTGGCGGCCATGGCCAGGAGCAACGCCATCAGAGCCAGAGAAAGGCCGGGAAGCTGCTGGCGCGTATCGGCCCAGAACCACATCGCCTTGACGCCTCGGGCGCCCGACGCCAAGACGGCGAGGATCCGGTCGAGTACCAGTGGCAGCGCGAGTGCGGCGCCGATCAGCAGCGTTGCAAGCAGGGAAAAACCGCCGACCAGTCCATCGGCTGTAAAAACAAGGACGACGGACGCCCCCAGAAGGATCGCGGCGATCAGGCCTTGCGTAAGTGCTCGTCGCCCTGCTGCCATCGCAAGGGCGCGCGGTTGCCCTGCTGCAAGCATCGGCATCCGCGCCAGTTGCAGCAATGCGCCGCTTGCCGCAAGCGCCGTGCCACCCAGCGCGATCGCGAGGCCCGACAGCCACCACGCGGGGCGCAACTGCAATGTCCCCGCCACGTCGGCCCCATAAAGGCCGCGCAACGTTGCCGCGACATCGGGCAAAAGGACCGCCGCGATGACATAGCCCAGCGCGACGCCGATGATCCCCGCAACCAGCGCAAACAGCAAAAGCTCTGTCGCGATCACGGCGATCAGCCGGCCAAGCGGCACACCGAGCGCCCGCATCGTGCGCACAACCGGTCGCCGCTGTTCGAAAGCAAGCCCGATAGCACCGTGCACGATGAAGATGCCCACCGCGAATGACAAGAATCCGAAAGCGGTGAGGTTCAGATGGAAACTGTCCGTCAACCGTCCGATATCGCTGCCGCCCTGCGCTGGCTGACGTGTCAGATCAGGAGCAATCGCTTCAAGCGATGCCCGGCCCAGTGGTTGACGCGGCAGCACGATCAGACTGTCGATCTGTTCGGTCTTGCCCAGAATCCGCTGCGCAACACCGATATCCGTCAGCGCCGTGTTCGGTGCTGCATCCTCACTGATCACAAAGCGCCGGTCGGGCAATTTCGCAGCGGTCTCGGCAGTGCCGAAAAAGATGCCTTCGGACGACAGGAACCCGGCTAGATCGTCGCCCTCGGCGGGACCGACGGGCCCGATGCCCGCCGGCGCTGTCAGCGGATCGACCCCGACGATGCGCACATCACCCAGACGTCCCTGCACAACGGGGCTGACCAGCCAGCCGGCGCGGCGTAGCGCGACATAGCTGGCCTGATCCATCGGCTGTCCGTCACGGCGGACCAGACGGTCGAACTGTCCTTCGCCAAGCGTGGCGGCGGCGGCGTCATAGCTCGCCCTTGCCTCGGCATTGACGGCCTGCACGCCCGACCACAGTGCAGTGGCGAGCGCCAGCCCCGCCAGCAGCGTAAAAAGCTGCAAGGGGTTGCGCCGCCAGTGCGACAGAAGGCCAGAAAGGACGGTTCTGGTCATGCCAGCCGTCCGGCGCGCAGATGCTGGCGGTGCGCCAACCGGTCGGCCAAGGCCAGCGAGTGGGTGACCATGAGCAACCCCGCGCCGGTTTCATGCACAAGCTCGAGCATCAGGTCCATCACCTTTGCGGCGGTCTCTTCGTCGAGGTTTCCCGTCGGCTCGTCGGCCAGCACCAGCCTGGGCCGCGGGGCAAGCGTGCGGGCGATCGCCACGCGCTGCTGTTGTCCACCCGAAAGCTGTTCGGGGTATTTGGTGCTGTGGTCGGCAAGGCCGAGGCGATCGGTCAGCCGTTTGATCCAAGCGGGGTCATCACGTTCCGCAAGCCGCGCCTGAAACGCGATGTTGTCGGCTACAGTCAGGCTGGGGATCAGGTTGAACTGTTGGAAAACCACGCTGACAGTGCCACGGCGCAGGGCGGCACGGGCCGCGTCATCCGCCGAGGCGATATCGCTACCGTTGATCAGGATCGCCCCTCGATCCGCGGTATCCAAGCCGCCTATCAGGTGCAGAAGCGTGCTCTTGCCGCTGCCGGATTCCCCGGTCAGCGCGAGGGTCTCGCCCGCATCAAGTTGCAGGTCGATGCCGCGCAATACGTCAAAAGGCCCATCAGCCGTCTGGTATGTTTTGTGGATATCGCGCACGTCGAGCAGCATGACGTCTCCTTTCGATCCCGACATAAGGCAATGATGGAGAAAGGAAACGGGTGCGGAGGTCGCAGATCATGCGGAAAGATGTGTGACACGGTTCGCGCGGGATCAGTGACGCTCAGGCGGCGGACATGTGCGTCGCTTACGTCCCGGATGATGTCATACCCGGTCTGATGCGGTCTTTCGGCCAACGGACCAAGCCGCCGGACCGGGAAACCCGCCGTTGCACGGCCTTTTCCCGAGCGATGCTTTCGTCTTACATGGCACGGCACGCACAATGCCGCTACGTCCGGCGTTGCGGTCCCGGTACAATATGGGAAAAATCGGGCGAACACTTGGGGAGGCTGATGATGACAGACATCGTGATACTAGCTGGCGCACGCACCGCGATCGGCACATTCGGCGGATCGCTGGCGGGAACACCGCCGATCGAACTGGGCAAGATCGCCGCAGAAGCTGCGCTGACGCGGGCCGGCGTCGAGGGTGGGCAGATCGGGCATGTGGCCTTCGGTCACGTCATCAACACCGAGCCGAAGGACATGTATCTGTCCCGCGTGGCAGCGATGGGGGCAGGCGTGCCGGACACGACACCGGCGATGAACGTCAACCGGCTTTGCGGGTCGGGCGTGCAGGCCATTGTTTCGGTGACGCAATCGCTGATGCTGGGTGATGCGGATTTCGGGCTTGCCGGCGGCGCCGAAAACATGAGCAGGTCACCTTTCATCATCCCCGATCAGCGCTGGGGCGCCAAGATGGGCGATGTCCGCACACTCGACATGATGCTCGGTGCGCTCAACTGTCCGTTCGGCACCGGCCACATGGGCGTCACCGCAGAGAATGTCGCCGCGGAACACCACGTGACACGTGCGGATCAGGATGCCTTTGCGCTGCAAAGCCAGCAGCGCGCCGCAGCGGCTATCGCGGCCGGTCACTTCGACAGCCAGATCGTGCCGGTGCCCGTCAAGCAGCGCCGCGAGACGGTGGATTTCGCGCGCGACGAACATCCCAAAGACACGACCGCCGAGGCCCTCGGCGGTTTGCGCCCCGCCTTCCAGAAAGACGGGACTGTCACCGCCGGCAATGCGTCGGGGATCAACGATGGCGCTGCTGCGATCGTGCTCGCGCGGGCGGATGCGGCAGAGGCCGCTGGCCTGACACCGAAATTCCGCGTGTTGGGCTACGCCCATGCCGGGGTCCGTCCAGAGGTGATGGGGATCGGTCCGGTGCCCGCGGTGACAAACCTTCTGGCCAAGCTCGGGATGAGTGTCGGTGACTTCGACGTCATCGAAAGCAACGAGGCATTCGCGGCGCAGGCGCTTGCGGTCGGAAACGAATTGGGTTTCGATCCCGCCAGGGTCAATCCGAACGGCGGCGCTATCGCATTGGGGCATCCGGTGGGGGCAACCGGTGCGATCATCACGGTAAAGGCGATGTACGAGCTTGATCGAACGGGCGGCAAACGCGCCCTTGTGACGATGTGCATCGGCGGCGGACAGGGGATCGCGCTTGCGATCGAACGTCTCTGACGCCATGAGTAACGCCATCGCCGGTCACAAGTAGGTAGAGCGTCATTGCCCCAACGTCCGTTACTCCGCCATGTCGTGTTCTTCAGCGCGAAGGATCCCGCCGACATTCCCCAGATCAAGGCAGGGCTCTCAATGCTGGCGAAAATCCCGCACGCAACGGCTTTCGAAGTGCGGGAAAACAAACGCCGCGATGCGCTTTCATCCGAAGTCGACCTGATCGTCTACGCTGAATTCGACAGTGAAGAGGCACTTGCGGCCTACAAGGCCGATCCGCTTTACGAGGCATCCATCAAGGCGGTCAGGCCGCTGCGCGACATACGGATTGCAGCCGACTTCTAGGGCGTGGTCCTCATCGTGACGCCATGGTGCAGCGCAGGTTGCACGGTGGCAGCAGCCTATGTCGGATAGTCGCGCACGAAGACCCACCTGTCGTCCTCCGACAGATCGGGATCGTAGGCATAGCCGCCGCTGGCGAACGCCTTGATATCCTCGGCATCGGAAATGCGGTTTTCGATGATGAAGCGTGCCATTGCGCCCCGCGCCCGCTTGGCGAAGAAGCTGACGATGCGTGGTTTGTCGTCCTTGAGTTCCATGAAGACCGGCGTGATCACACGCAACTCAAGCGCCTTGGTGGCCGCCGCTCCGAAGTATTCCTGACTGGCGCAATTGATCAACGTGTCTGTTCCCACGTCCGCAGCCTGGGCATTCAGTGCCTTGGCAATCGTGTCGCCCCAGTAATCGTAAAGCGACGTGCCCCGCCGGGTCTTCAGCCGACTGCCCATTTCCAGCCGGTACGGTTGGATCGCATCGAGGGGGCGCAGCATGCCGTAAAGGCCCGAGAGGATCCGCAGGTGGTCTTGCGCATACTTCAGATCGTCATGCGACAGGGTCTTGGCTTCGAGCCCCTGGTAAGTATCACCGGCAAAGGCCAGCGCTGCGGGTTTGGTGGTAGACTTGTCCGGCTCTGACGAAAAGGCCTTGAACCGGTCGCGGTTCAGCCGGGCGAGATCGTCCGAGATATCCATCAGACCCTTGAGGTCTTTCAAGGTCAGGTTCCGCATCGTTTTCGAAAGCCGCACGGCATCTTCCTGAAAGACCGGCTGGCTTGCATCCACATCGACAGGTGACATATCCAGCGACTTTGCGGGCGACACGACGACAAGCATTGGCAACTCCTTGGATTCCTGCGCAACGATGTAACACTGTCTGCCGAGATAGCCAGCCTGTCCGACACGGCGTCGGACAGCAGGTCGCACTTGTTCCAGGCGGCTGAAATACGATCATGGGAAGCAGGGCAGCGCCTCGTGAGGGCCGCGGCGCAACACCGTCCGCCACCGCGCACAAACTGTCCCTAGTTCAGTTGAACCTGCAAGGGATAATGGCCGTCCTCGAAAGGCCCGAACAGGTCGCTGACGTCCGGATGATCCACCGGTTCGCCCGAATGGTCCGCCACCAGGTTCTGTTCCGAGACATAAGCGACATAAAAACTCTGCTCGTTTTCCGCCAGCAGGTGATAGAACGGCTGGTCCTTCCTCGGACGGCTGTCTTCGGGGATGGCGTTGTACCATTCATCGGTGTTCGCAAACATCGCATCGACGTCGAAGATGACACCGCGGAAGGGATGCTTCCGGTGCCGGACGATCTGTCCAAGGTGATATTTGGCGTGCGTTTTCAGCATTTCATCATCTTCCATAGGGTATATATGTCTGCCGCAGGTGCAAAGTCCACGGCTCTGCCGAAGAATTGAAGGAAACAGTCTGTGAACCTCGCCCTGACAGTCCTCAATGTGACGGCACCTGTATTCCTGTTGGCGGCGGTCGGTTTCGCGTGGGTCAAGCTTGGTTTCGAGTACCGGGTCGAGTTCGTCACCCGGTTGGCGATGACGGTCTCGGTGCCTTGCCTGATTTTCGTAGCGCTGATGCAGACCGAGATCGCGCCCGAGGCGCTGGCAACCTTGTCGATGGCGTCTTTCGTGGCCTATGGGCTTGTCATGATCGCGAGTGCCACACTCGTCAGACTGGCGCGGCTCGAGGTGCGCACCTATCTTGCGCCCTTGATCTTCGGCAATACCGGGAACCTCGGCCTGCCGCTGGCGCTCTTTGCATTCGGTGACGTAGGACTGGGCTATGCCGTCGTGGTATTCGCGGTGATGGCGATCCTGTCCTTCACCATCGGGATCTGGATGGTGGCGGGCGCCGGTTCCCTCGGCAAGGTGATGTCGGAGCCGCTGGTCTGGGCGACCTTGCTGGGCGCCCTTTTCCTCTGGCAAGGGTGGCGAACGCCTGTGTTTCTGACCAACGCCATCGACCTGACCGGACAGATGGCCATTCCGATGATGCTGATCACTCTGGGCGTTGCGGTTGCGCGGCTTGAAACCGGTGCAATGACAAGGGCGGCCCTATTGTCTTTGGCCAAGCTCGTCATCTGCGTTGCAGCGGGCGGCGCGGCCGGCGTCTGGTTCGGGCTCGATCCCGTCGCGGCCGCGGTGCTCATCGTGCAAGTTGCCACCCCAGTGGCCGTGACCTCTTACATGATCGCTGCCAAATACGGGGCCGACGCCGAGGCCGTGGCGGGACTGGTCGTTTCCTCGACACTGATTTCCGTGATCGCGCTGCCCCTGATCCTTGCATTTGTGATCTGACCTACGTGTCTTAGGCATTCCCAGATCGCGCCTGACGCGCTATGCTTTCGCAAAACACAAAAAAGCGAGAGGCAGATGAGCAGTTTCTTTCGCGCAATGGCATGTTTGATGTTGCTGGCAAGTTGCAGCAGCGGGACGGGATACAATTCGGCCCCGCGCGACCTTGATAACGCCTGCAGCATCCTGGCCGAGCGCCCGTCCTACCAGAACGCATTCCGCACGGTCGAGCGGAAATACGGCGTACCCGTGCCTTCCCTGATGGCGATCATCTATCAGGAAAGCAAATTCATCGGCGACAACCGGACCCCGCATCGCTACGCTCTGGGCGTCATTCCCATCGGGCGGCAATCGTCCGCTTTCGGCTACAGCCAGGCGCTGGATGGCACGTGGGAGGAATACCAGCAACTGGAGGGCGGACGCGGCGCGCGGCGTGACAATATCTATCACGCGACCGATTTCATGGGCTGGTACATGACCAAGACCGTCGAGGAGACGGGCGTGCCGATCAATGACACCCGCAACCAGTACCTGGCCTATCACGATGGCCGCACCGGGTTTCTACGCGGCACATGGCGCGCGAAAAGCTGGCTGATCCGGATCTCGGGTGAAGTCGAGGCGCGTGCTGTGATGTACGATCAGCAGTTGCGGGCCTGCCGCAGGAGATGACACCGGGCGACCGGAAAGGTCGCCCGCATGCTGCGTCAATTATCGCGCCGCCGCATCTCGGACTGGATGTTGAACTGGATGTCACCGATCATGACGCCGGACACCAGGTCGTTCAGCACGACGGTCGTCTGTGTGCCCAGCTCGTCCGTCACGACCCACTGGCGCAATTCCACGGGGTCAGCGGTGAACACCAGCTGGATATTCCCGTATTGCGGGTTTTCGGGATCTTGTGCGGTGATGGTGGTGGTGGTGCCGTCCGAGGTCACGTTCGTCACCATATCCTCGGCCTGAAGATCGACGTTTTCGCGCAGGATGATGCTGAGCGGTGTGTTACGCAGCGGAAACCGCTCGGGGCCGGTGTTCGAGCGTGGATCGAAGACGGCCACCTGACCGCCACCGGCCAGCACAAGCGAGTCGTCGGGCGTGTTGTACTCGAACCGAATACGGCCCGGGCGTTTGATGTAGATTTGCCCCGTCGACAGCGTTCCGTCAGAGTTGATCTGCGTGAAACCACCCTGCGCGGTCTGTAGCCCGTTGAGGTAGTCGGATATCTGGCGCAGCGAAAGTTGCTGCGCCGAGGCTGCACCGGCATAGATCGCAAGCGCGATCATCGCGGCTAGATACAAGATTGTTTTCTTCATTCTGCTTACCTATGGCGTCGCGTGCCTGATTGCACGGTTTCGACAATGCGAAAACAGCGATTGTTCGCCGGATAAGCGATATCACCCGCTTTGTCAGCCAATAGCCTGCCGATGAAACGCAAGTCACGCGCCGTGCACAAGCTGCGACAGATGTCTTCGGGCGGACCGCCCTTAACGTATCCAGACCTCGACATGCGCGGCAGCGCTTTCGGACACCTGGCTATCGATGCAAGTCGATGCAGCGACATCGCCGAAGCCGAAGCTGGACACCGTCACACCTGCATCCGCGATGGCGCTACCGGCGAATGTCTGGAATGCCGCGCGCATCTCGCTTGCGGCCTGTGCCGAGATCGACAACGCGTCTTGCGATCCCGCTTCGCTGGCGCCGACACCAACGAAGACAACCTCGCGGTTCGCATTCTCGGGAGATGCCAGCGCGTCGGCAAGGTTGACCATCATGGCACGGTTCCAGGCGGCCTCCGGTCCGCTGACGGCACCGCCATAGAAAGTCGTCGAAAGACGTTCAGCCGAGAACAGCGCCTGGAACATCTCTGCCGCCGCAGCCCGCTGAACATCGTCCAGCTCGGCATCCAGCAATCCGCCGAGCCGGGCATTCTTGAGCGCTGCGTCCTGACGGGTTGCACCGAAATCCGCGAGGCCCAGCGTTTGCGCAAGGTCCTGTGACTCGTTGCTTGCCGCGGCATCGAACAGATCGGTCACGCTCTGCGGAACGGCACCCGCATATGTCGCCATGACGGGACGGACAAGCGGGTAGTCCCCCGATATGATATTGAATGGCGAAGGGCTGACGCTGATCCCGCACGATCCGGCGACAGGGATCGTCAGGTCGGGATTCGCGGCCGCCGCGTTCACCAAGGCGATACTGCCCGGAAACTGGTTCACCGAAGCCGCGATACCGGTATCGTCACCCATAGCAAGAACGGTACTGGACATCTGCAGCCCCGCAGGCTCCATCACGGTGGTCAGCAGTTCACGGAATGCGGGCGCGTTGTCAGGCAAACGCAAACCGAGGACGGGAACGTCGGCCCCGCCGATTTGTGACCAGTTCGTCACCTCGCCCGCGAATACCCGCGCCAGATCAAGTGTCGAAATGCTGTCGATGCCCGTGCTGGGCGAGGCCTGTACGACAAAAGCGCCAAGACCCGTCATCTGATGGGTCAGATCTTCGCCCGACGCGGACCAACCCGACGGCCCGGAAAACGCCGTGTCGCCGGTGCCCTGCAGACCGACCGTCTGCACTGCGATATCGGCCTCCTGCAGTGTATCTGTCGTCGTCAGGGTCGTCCCGTCCGCGAAGGAAACGGTTGTGCCGTTGATCGTGGCGTCGGCGACCGTTTGCGCGAACGACCCGAAGAACGCGCTTTGGGTCGGTGACGCGAAAGCGATGCTGAGATCTCCACCGAGCGTCGCAATCTCCGGCGCGGCCGATACCGGCGTGGCGACGACGCCCGCGAGCGCCTCGGCGGTAAGTCCGAACGAATTATCGGCGAGTACGTCCAGGCACGCCTCGCCATAGCAGATAACCTCGGAGGCGGGGACGCTCACTTCGCCGACAAGCGTCTGCACCCGCAGCATGACACCGTTATATCCGGTGATTTCGCCATCCACGCTGATGAACTCGTCGGGTGATCGCAGATTGACTTGCTGCGCGCCGAGCGCAGCAGGCATGGCAGTCAATGCAAGAATTGCAGCCAATTTAATTTTCATGGTTTTGCTCCGGCAAAAGAAATGCAAACCGCGACAGATCCTAGACAAGTAACCAGCAAAAGCTGGCACAAATAGGATGATCTTCCGAGTTCAGCTGCGACTGTAGGTCAGTCGTGAACAATTCAAAAGGCTTTGTTTTGTTGATAATCAAGGATTTTTGACGCACCCTCGGGACCATCGCTCCTTATTCTTGCCACATTCACGCGACCGGCATGCGCGGCGCGCGCGGTCAGATTAGCCAAATGACGAGTCGCGGACTTGAAGCTCATTATATGCCTAGAGGCATCCGTTGGGCATTGCGGCCCGTACCACCATTAAAGTGGAGTCCAAAAAATGCGCCTGATCCTGGCTGCCAGCCTGTTGTTCCTCGCCGCTTGCACCGGCAAGCCGTCATTCGACGATCCCGTCCTCAGCGACCGCAAGCTGAACCTCGAAGAATTCTTCGATGGTGAATTCGTCGCCTACGGTCAGTTTCAGGATATCCTCGGAACCGTCCGACGCAGCTTTACCGTCACTATCGACGGCGACTGGGATGGCGAGCGGCTCCGGCTGGTGGAAGACTTCGTCTACGAAGACGGATCGACAGAGCAGCGTATCTGGACCTTGCGCAAAACCGGAGAGGATAGCTGGACCGGCACAGCACCCGGTGTGATCGGCACGGCAACGGGCGAAGAGGACGGCAACCGCTTCAACTGGGTCTACGAAATCGATCTGCCGATCCCGTCCGCCGACGGCGAAACCGAAACCCTGCGTGTCAGCTTCGATGACTGGATGTGGTTGCTGGCGGAAGACCGGCTTCTGAATATCGCCTACGTCAAGCGGTTCGGCTTCGATATCGGGACGGTGACGATATCGTTCGAGAAACTCTGAGCCTCAATCCGGCACGTTGTCGATGCCCGATCCGCCCCACGGGTGACACCGCATGATACGGCGCACCGTCAAATAGCTACCCTTGATGGCGCCGTGCTTTTCCAGCGCCTCGAGCGCATAGGCCGAACAGGTCGGTTGATAGCGGCAGCCATGCCCGACCCAAGGTGACAGAACCACGCGGTAAGCTCTTACGGGCAGTGAGACGATGTAGGCGAAGGGCGTCATGCGTGAACCTTTTTCAAGGCGCGGCGTAAATCAGCCACGAGTTGGTCGAAAGGTAATGTCGCCGTCACCTCTTTGCGACCCACAAGAACGTAGTCCCAGCCCGCGCAGCCAGCATCCGGTAACGTCAGACGGGCGATTTCACGCAACCGGCGCTTGGCGCGGTTCCGGGCGACCGCGTTCCCGACCTTCTTTGAACAGGTAAATCCGACGCGGATACCCGCTGCTTCGCCAGGTGTGCGCTTGCGGGCCTGCAGATTGAAGCCGGCGGTCGGGATGCGTCGTCCGTGGCTGGCGCGCACGAAATCGGCCCGTTTTGTCAGGACACGCAAAGAAACCGCCGGCGGGCCGTTTCCAGGCGCCACCGGCGGTTTCAAAACACTCAACAGAAGGCCGGCGCTTAAGCGCTCAGCTTTGCACGGCCCTTTGCGCGGCGTGCATTGATGATCTTGCGGCCGGCCTTGGTCGCCATACGGGCACGAAAGCCGTGGCGGTTCTTGCGAACGCGGTTTGATGGTTGGAACGTGCGCTTCATAGCAGGCTCTCCGGTTTGGACGGCCAAATCCAACGACGGGATTCGAAGCCGAATGACATATCAGAGGTGTCGTTTAGATGCGGCACACCACCATGTCAACGCAGCAGGTGCCACGAAACTGCAACATTCAGCGGTTTTCGCAACTGCCTAATGTTTCAGTCATCTCGCGGAATTCCATGAAATCTGTAACAACCGCGGTCTGAGGCATCAATGCGCCGTGATGTGGGTATGACCGGTGGGGTGTTCGGTCCATCTAACCTGTGACAAACGTGAACCCACATGAAGATACCGAAACGATGACCGATACCGCCGCAAATCCCGTGCTGAGACGCCTGCCGCTGATCGTGATCGCGGCGGTCGCACTGCTCGGTGCGTTCTTTCTGCGCGATCACCTCACGTTCGAGGCTTTGGCCCAAAACAGGGAGGCATTGATCGCTTTCCGTGATGCAAACTACCTTTTGACCATTGTGATGTTTCTGGCCGCTTACGTGGTCATCGTTGCATTTTCCCTACCCGGCGCGACCATCGCCACGCTGACAGGCGGCTTTCTCTTCGCGACATTCCCCGGTGCCCTCTTCAACGTCATGGGAGCGACGATCGGTGCCATGGCGATCTTCCTCGCCGCCCGTTGGGGTTTTGGTGAAAGTCTTGGCAAACGTATCGACGGGTCCGATGGCACCGTGAAAAAGATCAAGGACGGGATCGACGAAAACCAGTGGTCGATGCTTTTCCTGATCCGGCTGATCCCCGCGGTGCCGTTCTTTCTCGCCAATCTCATCCCTGCGTTTCTCGACGTGCCGCTTTATCGGTTCGTCGTCTCGACGTTCATCGGCATTATTCCGGGAACCGTCGTTTACACCTCGGTCGGCGCCGGTCTGGGCGAGGTGTTCGCGCGCGGCGACACACCGAACCTGGGGATCATTTTCGAACCGCAAATCCTTTTGCCGATCATCGGCCTGTGTCTGCTTGCCGCCCTGCCCATCATTCTCAAAGCCATCCGCGGCAAGAAAGGTCTCTGAGCCATGAAACGCATCAAAACCGATATCTGCGTCATCGGTGCCGGCTCCGGCGGCTTGTCGGTCGCGGCGGGCGCTGTCCAGATGGGGGCCAAAGTCGTCCTGCTTGAGGGGGGCAAAATGGGCGGTGATTGCCTCAATTACGGCTGCGTGCCTTCCAAGGCGCTGATTGCCAGCGCCAAACAGGCCCATGCGATGAACCACGGTGCGAAATACGGCGTCGGCGAGGTCGACCCTGCGGTGGATTACGCGGCCGCCAAGGACCATGTCCATGACGTGATTGCGCAGATCGCCCCCGTCGATAGCGTCGAACGGTTTACGGGCCTCGGCGTCGAGGTCATTCAGGAATTCGGCCGCTTCATCTCGAAGACCGAGGTGCAGGCGGGCGACAGTATCATCGAAGCACGCCGCTTTGTCGTGGCGACAGGCTCGGGCCCTTTCGTGCCGCCGATACCGGGAATCGATGACGTCCCGATCTACACCAACGAGAACATCTTCGATCTTCGGGACAAGCCCGATCACCTGCTGATCATCGGAGGCGGGCCGATCGGCATGGAGATGGCACAGGCCCACCGGCGTCTGGGATCGAAGGTCACCGTGATCGAAGGCGCCAAGGCATTCGGCAAGGATGATCCGGAGTTGTCCGCGATCGTCCTTGAAACCCTCCGGGACGAGGGGGTCGATATCGTCGAGGAAACACAAGCCGAGAAAGTCAGCGGCAAGGCGGGCGAGGTGACGGTACACACTGCGAAGGGCGATTTTACCGGATCGCATCTGCTGATCGCCGTCGGACGCAAGGTCAATGTGGATACGCTCGACCTGGAAAAAGGTGGCGTCGCCTACGATCGCAGCGGCGTGAAGGTCGGCGCCGATCTACGGTCCGTCACCAACAAGCGGGTGTATGCTGCCGGCGACGTCGCTGGTGGGCTGCAATTCACGCATGTCGCGGGATATCATGCGAGCGTGCTGATCCGGTCGATGCTGTTCGGGCTGCCCTCCAAACGTCGGACCGATCATCTGCCATGGGCCACCTACACAGACCCCGAGCTGGCGCAGGTCGGCTTGACCGAGGCGCAGGCGAAAAAGAAACATGGATCCGCGCTGGAAGTGGTGCGGTTCGAATTCCATCACAACGACCGCCTGATCGCCGAGCGAAAGACCAAGGGCCTCATCAAGGTCATGGTGGTCAAGGGGCGGCCCGTCGGGGCCTCGATCGCAGGCCACCTGGCGGGCGAGCTGATCGGAATGTGGGCCCTGGCCATCGCGAACAAGATGAAGATGTCGTCAATCGCGAATACCGTTCTACCTTACCCTACGGTGAGCGAAGTCAACAAACGCGCCGCCGGGGCTTATTTTAGCCCGAGACTTTTCGAAAGCCCGACCGTAAAACGGGTGGTAGGCTTTGTGCAGCGATGGTTGCCGTAGGCCCCGCGACGAGGGACCATGACGAACTCACTTTCAGGGCGCTTTCTGATCCTCACGGTGATCTTCGTGATGCTGGCGGAGATATTCATCTTCGTGCCGTCAGTGGCACGGTTCCGCGAGGACTACCTTCTCGCCCGGCTGGAGCGGGCGCAGATCGCGTCGCTCGCTCTGGAAGCGGACGACATGATCAGCCCGGAACTCGAGAGCGAACTGTTGCGCAACGCGCAGATCTACAATGTGGTCCTGCGCCGCAACGAGGCACGCCAGCTTGTGCTGTCCTCGCCCATCCCGGCCCCGATCTCGGCGACATACGACATGCGCGATCCCGGCAGCATGACACTTATCGTGGATGCCCTGCGCACCCTGTTCCTGCGTGAGGATCGGGTCGTGCGGGTGATCGGCGACCCGGTCCGTGACGCCGGCCTTCTGATCGAGGTCACGATGGATGAGCTGCCGCTGCGCAACGCGCTTTTGTCCTATGGCTGGAACATTCTTTTGTTGTCGGCTGCGATTTCGATCATCACCGCCAGCCTGTTGTTTCTTGCAGTGCAGATCCTGCTGGTCCGCCCGATCAAGGGCGTCGTCACACATATGCAGGCCTATGCATCCGCGCCCGAAGACGCCCGCAAGATCATCAAGCCCAGCGCCACGGTGCGCGAGTTGCGCGATGCCGAGGAATCGCTGCAGATGATGCAGACCCAGCTTACCTCGGCGCTGCGGCAGAAAGAGCGACTGGCACAGCTTGGTGGTGCGGTCGCCAAGGTGAGCCACGATCTGCGCAACATCCTCACCTCGGCGCAGCTGTTTACCGACCGGATCGAAGGCTCCGATGATCCGTTGGTAAAACGCATGGCACCGAAACTCGTGAACTCGATCACCCGCGCGGTGAACCTCTGCGAGACGACGCTTGCATTCGGGCGCGTCGAAGAACCGGCACCATCGCTGTCGCGGGTCAATCTCGCGCAGATCGTGAATGAGGTCATCGATAGCGAGAGACTGGCCGCTGGTGATTACGCACTGTCGTTTTCCGAGAATATTCCCGCGTCGATGACTCTTCGCGCCGACGGTGAGCAGCTCTTTCGCGTGGTCTTCAACCTGGTCCGCAACGCAAGGCAGGCGATCATGGCCACAGGTAAACCGGGCGAGATCGGCCTCGAGGCGACAGAGGACGATCAATGCTGGCAACTCACGATCATCGACACGGGGCCCGGCCTGCCCAAGAAAGCGCAAGAGCATTTATTCCAGCCGTTTCATGGTGGTGTGCGCAAGGGCGGATCGGGTCTGGGGCTGGTTATCGCAGCCGAATTGATCAAGGGCCATGGTGGCCGCCTCGAACTGGTCAAGACGGACGAAAACGGCACGACTTTCGCGATCAAGCTGCCAAAGGAAGACATCGCACTCTAGGCCATCGCGGGGGCGGAAAGAATCGGTTTTCGCCCTTGCATCACCAGCCAAGCACCGCTAAATCCCCTGCAAGCGGATTGGTAGCTCAGCTGGATAGAGTACTTGACTACGAATCAAGGGGTCGGGGGTTCGAATCCTCCCCAGTCCGCCATTAAAGCCCGAAATGATCGAAGTGTTTGAAACGCGCGGTATCCCACGCCGTTAGGCCGTTTGTTCGGCCATCCTCTCGGCCTTTTGCCGTCGCAAGACGGCGCGTTTCGTCATCAGCGACGCCGTGATCGTTCCGATGGCAACCAATGAAATCAGTATGGTCGAAAGCGCATTGATCTCGGGGCTGACGCCCAGACGGACCGAGCTGAAAACCCTGATCGGCAATGTGGTGGCCGATGGACCTGCCACGAAGGATGCGATCACCAGATCATCCAGTGACAGCGTCAAAGCCAGAAGCCAGCCCGAGATCACAGCCGGGGCGATGATGGGCAGCGTGACGAGCCGGAATGCCTCGAGCGGCGTACAGCCCAGATCCCGTGCGGCCTCTTCGACAGACCGGTCGAAACTGACCAGCCGGGAGCTGACGACGACCGACACGTAGCACATCGAGAATGTCGCGTGGGCAAGCACGATCGTGACGATGCCACGATCCAGATTGATCGAGATGAACAGCAGCAAGAGCGACAGGCCCGTGATCACCTCGGGCATGACGAGTGGTGCATACATCATGCCAGAAAACAGGGTACGCCCGAAGAATCGCCCCCCCCGTACAAGCACGTAGGCCCCCATCGTGCCGAGCACCGTGGCGATGATCGACGAAAAGAATCCTACCTTGGCCGTTACCCATGCCGCGTCTAGAAATGCCTCGTTCTGAAGCAACTCGCCATACCAGCGGGTCGAAAAACCGCTCCACACCGTTACGAGCCGGTTGTCGTTGAAGCTGTATACGATGACGACGATCATCGGGATGTAGAGAAAAGCGAACCCCAATGCGAGCGAGGTTGTATTGAACCACGACATTCGCCTCATTTGCCGGCCTCGATCATGCGCTGTTCGTTGCGCTGGTAAAGAACGATCGGAACGATCAGGATCAGCAGCAGGATGACGGCCACGGCGCTTGCGACGGGCCAGTCCCGGTTCGAGAAGAACTCTTCATAAAGCACCTTGCCGATCATCAGCGTCTCGGATCCGCCCAGAAGCGACGGGATGACAAATTCACCCAAGGCGGGAATGAATACCAGAAAACATCCGGCGATGATCCCCGCCTTCGACAGCGGAACGGTGATCCGCCAGAAGGCTTCGGTCCGCGAACAGCCAAGATCTTCTGCAGCCTCGAGCAATGAGCCATCAAGCTTGATCAGCGTTGCATAGATCGGCAGGATCATGAACGGCACATACGTGTAGACGATACCGATGTAGACCGCGACATTGGTATTCAGGATGGTCAGCGGCTCGGCGATAACGCCGATCCACGTGAGGAACTGGTTAAGCAACCCCTCCTGGCTGAGGATACCGATCAACGAATAGACGCGGATCAGGAAGCTGGTCCAGAATGGCAGGATGACCAGCAGCATCAATGTCGGCTGCCATTCCTGCGGCGCGCGCGCCATGCCGTAAGCCATCGGAAAGCCGACCAGCAGACACATGAAGGTAGAGATCAGTGCGATCTGCACCGAAGACAGGTAGCTCTTCCAATATAGATCATCCGTCGTCAGGAACCTGAAATTGTCGAAATCGAGCTGGCTGACCATGTCGCGCACGCCTGCCCAACCTTCGGACAACTCGAACGTCGGTGTATAGGGCGGGATCGATAGCGCTATGTCGGACAGCGAGATGCGAAAGACGATCAGGAACGGCACCAGAAAGAGACAGCACAGCCAGAGATAGGGAATTGAAATCAGAACGCTTCGGCGCAGGTTCATGGCGCGTCCCCTACTCTGCCAGCACGACACCCGCGGTGTCTGTCCATGATAGCCAAACCGGATCTTCCCATGTGAAGGGCAGGCTATCGCGGCGGCGCTGGTTGGCAGCCGTCGCCTTGATGATCGTGCCATCCGGCATGGCAACGTGATATGTCGACATGTTCCCGAGATAGGCGATGTCGTGCACCTTTCCCTGCACCGCATTGCGCCGGTCGCCGGGCTTTTCCGAGGATATGGCGATCTTTTCAGGGCGAATGACGAACTTGACGCGCCCGGCAGAAACCGGCTGCGAGGGGGTGCCGATGATCTGGGGCTGACCTTCGGCCCAGGCAATGGCGACCGTATCGCCGTGCAGTGTCGCGTTTCCTTCGATGATGTTCACATCACCGATGAAATCCGCGACATAGGCGCTGTCGGGTGCTTCGTAGATCTGCGTCGGCGTGTCGACCTGGATCAGCTTGCCGAAGTTCATCACCGCGACGCGGCTTGCGACGGTCATCGCCTCTTCCTGATCATGTGTGACGATCACGAAGGTGGTGCCGGTCTTTTCCTGAATATCCATCAGCTCGAACTGCGTATCCTGCCGCAATTTCTTGTCCAGCGCCGAAAGCGGCTCGTCGAGAAGCAACAGTTTCGGCGCTTTCGCCAGGGAGCGGGCCAGCGCCACGCGCTGCCGCTGTCCGCCCGAAATCTGCTCTGGCTTTCGTTGGGCGAAGCGTTCGATCTGCGTCAGGCGCAGCATCTCTTTCACGCGCGCGTCGATCTGATCCTTCGGCAGCTTGTCGCGCTTGAGGCCGAAAGCGATGTTGTCGTAGACGGAAAGATGCGGAAACAGCGCGTAGGACTGGAACATCATGTTCACGCTGCGCTTGTTGGGCGGGATCGGTGAAATATCCTTGCCGTCCAGCAGGATCGTTCCCGAGGTCGGTGTCTCGAAGCCGCCGAGCATGCGCATCATCGTCGTCTTGCCGCATCCCGAAGGACCAAGAAGCGCAAAGAACTCGCGTTCGTAGATGTCGACGCTCAGGTCATCGACTGCCGTGAAATCGCCGAAGGTCTTGGTGACATGCTGGAAACGGATCAGCGGTTTGGCGTCCGGGTCGTTCCACGGCTCAAACACGGATGCGGGCATGGGGTCACGGTCTCCGGCATACTCTGGAAATCGAAGCCGCCCCGGCCTTTGTTGGTGATGGCCGGGGCGAAACAGGCAGGCTCAGGTGCCCGACTTGATGCGTGTCCACATGCGGGTCACGAAACGTTGCGCGGCCGCGTCGTAAGGCGTTGTCGTGTAAAGCGTCTCAAGCGTGGCGTCATCGGGGTAGATCGCGGTATCGCCGATCACATCCTCGACCAGGAACTCCTGCGAAGCGAGGTTGCCGTTCGCGTAATAGACGTAGTTCGACGCCTGCGCCATGTTCTCGGCATCCATGATGAAGTCGAGGAACGCATGCGCGCCTTCGGGGTTGGGTGCGTCGACCGGAATCGCCATCTGGTCGAACCACATCAGCGCACCTTCGACGGGCGCATTGTAGGCGATCTCGATCCCGTTGTCGGCCTCGAAGGCGCGGTCACGCGCCTGAAGGATGTCACCGGACCACCCGAAAGCGACACAGATGTCACCATTGGCGAGGGCGGTGATGTATTCAGAGCTGTGGAACTTCTGCACATAAGGCTGAACCGCTGTCAGCACCGGTTCGGCTTTGGCCAGCGTTTCCTCGTCCTTGGCATCGGGATCCTCGCCGATGTACTGCAGGGCTGCCGGGATCAACTCCGTCGGTGCATCAAGGAAGTGCACGCCGCATTCGGCGAGTTGCTCCATGTTGGCCGGATCGAAGATCAGCGACAGCGAGTCGATCGGCGCATCTTCCCCGAGGATCTCCTGCACCTTGCCGACATTTGCGCCGATGCCGGTCGTGCCCCACATGTAGTTGATCGAGTAAACCCCGCCCGGATCGTAGGTTTCGGTCCGGGCCTCGACGACATCCCACAGGTTCTCGCTGTTGGACAGCAGGGATTTATCGAGCGGCTGGAACGCGCCGGCCGCGATCTGCCGCTGGAGGAAGGTTCCCGACGGGACAACGACGTCATAGCCGGATCCGCCTGCCAGAAGGCGCGTTTCCAGAACCTCGTTGCTGTCGAAGACGTCGTAGACCAGTTCATAGCCGGTCTCTTCCTCGAACTGTGTCAGCAACTCTTCGTCGATGTAGTCCGACCAGTTGTAGACGCGGACTTCCTGCGCCCAGCCCGCCGAAGCGGTAGCGACAGCCGCGGCCAGAATGGTAGTGGTCCTGAGATTGAGCATTCATACCTCCGTTGGAAAATTGCCTTTATTGCCGATCAGCTTTGATGAAAAAAACGGCCTTTGCAATCGGATTGTCTGGATTTGATAGGTTTTGACATGCAAAGCGGGGTATGGAATGGCTGGACTGGCGGGAGGGGTCGGCATGAACCGCATGGTTGCCAAGAAACCGGAACACGAGACGATCTACAGGCAGGTCAAAGAGATGATTCTCTTCGGCGAATTCATTCCGGGCCAGCCGCTGACCATCCACGGACTTGCCGATCAGATCGGCACTGGCATCACCCCCGCACGCGAAGCCATCCGAAGGCTTACCGCCGAAGGGGCATTGACCACGCTTGAAAACCGCCGGATCGAGGTTCCCGCCATTCAGGCCGCACAGCTTGACCAGATCGAGATCGTCCGGATGACCGTCGAACCCGAATTGGCGAGACTTGGGGCCAAGCAACTGAAAACGTGCGATATTGAAGAGCTTGAAAGACTGGATGCAGCAATCAACGAGGCCATCGTCCTCGGCGATGTGCGCAGCTACCTGAAGGCAAATTATCAATTCCATTTTACGCTTTACGCACATGCGGATGCCGCGATCCTGCAGGATATCGCCGCAGGGCTCTGGCTGCGGGCCGGGCCATCGCTGCGCGTTGTCTGCGGACGCTACGGTACCGATAAGCTGGTAGACCACCACCGCGAAGCGACCTCCGCCATGCGCGCGGGCGATCCCGATGCGGTCGGCAAGGCCATGGCCGAAGACATCCAGCAGGGGATCGCCTTCGTGCGACAGTCGCTGGATGCATGAAGCGACACTGCTCAGGATTTGGTCACCCGTGCTGGAATTGACAGCAGGGAAAAATTTGATCAAAACCGCCCGAGACTGTAACCTGTCGGTCAAGGCGTCGGCCCTGCCGGGTGAGTCTCGGCTGCACCGGCACATCAACTCTCCGCAACGCCGCCAAGCATAAAGGGACAGCCATGAACGTTCTCGCCAACTATCCACCGACCGCCGAGCTTCAGGCGATCGACTCGGCTCATCACCTGCATCCCTTCAGCCATGCCAACGATCTGGCAGCGCGCGGTCCACGTGTCATCACCAGCGCCAAGGGTGTCTGGCTGCGCGACAGCGATGGCAACGAGATCATCGACGGCATGGCGGGCTTGTGGTGCGTCAACATCGGCTATGGCCGAGACGAACTGGCCGACGTCGCAGCACGACAGATGCGCGAGCTGCCGTTCTACAACACTTTCTTCAAGACAACGACCGTACCGGCCCTGATGCTGGCCAGAAAACTCGCGGAACTGGCGCCGGGCACCCTGAACCATGTGTTCTTCGCCAACGGCGGTTCGGATGCGAACGACACCAATATCCGCATGGTGCGCACCTACTGGGCCGAAAAGGGCCAGCCCGGACGCAACGTGATCATCTCGCGCTGGAACGCTTATCACGGCTCGACCATGGGCGGCGCATCACTGGGCGGCATGAAGGGCATGCATAGTCAGGGCGGTCTGCCGATCCCCGACATCGCCTTCATCGATCAACCCAACTGGTGGGCCGAAGGTGGTGACATGACACCCGAAGAGTTCGGACTGGAACGTGCACGGCAACTCGAGGAAAAGATCGAAGAGATCGGCCCCGACCGCGTCGGCGCCTTCATCGCCGAACCGATCCAGGGCGCCGGCGGTGTGATCGTGCCCCCTGAAACATATTGGCCCGAGATCCAGCGCATCGTGAAGAAATACGGTATTCTGCTGATCGCCGACGAAGTGATCTGCGGCTTTGGCCGGACGGGTAACTGGTTCGGCAGCCAGACCGTCGATATCGCCCCTGACATCATCACGATCGCCAAGGGCCTCAGCTCGGGCTATGCGCCAATCGGCGCCTCGGTCGTGACAGATGAAGTTTCGGAGGTGCTGAGCAATACCGAATTCAATCACGGCTATACCTATTCGGGTCATCCGGTGTCCTGTGCCGTGGCGCTGGAAAACCTGCGCATCCTTGAAGAAGAAGGCATCGTCGACAGGGTGCGCGATGAAACAGCCCCCTACCTCAAAGAGAAATGGGAAGCGCTGGCCGACCATCCGCTGATCGGCGAGGCAAAGATCGTCGGCATGATGGCATCCGCCGTTCTGACACCCGACAAGGCCACGCGGGCAGCGTTCGATGCCCCCGCTGGCACCGCCGGTTTCATCTGCCGTGACAGGTGTTTCGCCAACAATGTCATCATGCGCAGCGTTGGCGACCGGATGATCATCTCGCCGCCGCTGACGATCACCAAGGACGAGATCGATATCCTGCTGGAACGGGCCCGCAAGTCGATGGACGAAACACACGCGCAACTGATTGCCGACGGCCTGATGGCCGGCTGAGCCATGGACCTTCTGACCGCCAACGACCGTCCGGGGGAATACCCCCCGTCGTATTATGCGGCGAATGCCGAACATCTGCCCCCCTTCCCGCAAGCACAGGGGGAAATCGCCTGCGACGTCTGTATCGTCGGCGCGGGGTACACGGGGCTTTCCAGTGCCTACCACCTCGCCGGGCGGGGCTATGATGTCGTGGTGGTCGATGCACAGCGCGTGGGCTTCGGCGCATCGGGTCGCAATGGCGGGCAGGTCAGCATGGGCCAGCGCCGCGAGCAGGACGATCTGGAGCAGTTGGTGGGCAAGGACGATGCGCGGGCACTCTGGAACATCGGGGCGCAGGCCGTCGATCTGGTGAAAGAGCTTTGCGCGACCGACGAGGTACGCACGGATTTCGTTCCGGGCATCGTGCATGCCGTCCACCGCAAGCGCGACCACAAGCACAACATCGCCTTTGTCGATCACATGCACCGTCACTATGGCTACGACAAGATCAGCGTCCTTTCACCGGAGGCCTGTCGCGCGACCGTCAATTCGCCTGCCTATCACGGCGGAACCCTCGACATGGGGTCGGGACATGTCAATCCGCTCGAGCTTGTCCTGGGCCTCGCGCGGCTGGCGAACACGGCCGGCGCGCGGATCTTCGAGCGCACCAAAGTCACCTCGCTCACGAAAGGCGAACCGGCGACACTCCAAGCCGGGACTGCCCAGATAAAGGCGCGATATGTAATCCTTGCCTGCAACGGCTATCTGGGACACCTCGACCAAGAGGTCGCGGCCAGGGTCATGCCGATCAACAACTATATCGTCGCGACCGAGCCGCTGACACCCGAAGCGCAGGAAGGCATCATCGCCAACAATTATGCCGTGGCCGACAGCAAGTTCGTGATCAACTATTTCCGCTTCTCGGAAGATCACAGGATGCTTTTCGGCGGGACCGAAGGCTATGGCTACAGATTCCCCGACGACATCGCCGCGTCGGTGCGCAAGCCGATGTGCGAGATTTTTCCCCAACTCACCGAGACGCGGATCGATCATGCCTGGGGCGGCACGCTCAGCATCACGATGAACCGGCTTCCCCATTTTGCACGGCTCTCCGGCAATATCCTCAGTATGTCGGGTTATTCGGGGCAAGGCGTGGCGCTGGGGACGCTTGCCGGGCAAATTGCAGCCGAGACGATAGCGGGTCAGGCCGAACGTTTCGACGTGATGGCACGTATCCCGACCCGTCGCTTCCCTGGCGGGCCGGCCCTGCGTTCACCCCTGATGGTTCTCGGAATGCTCTGGTACGGCCTGCTGGACCGGCTGTGATCCCCTGATTGCGATGTGCATTGCCCAGTTCTTGGCAATTCGATAGGCTTTCCAGATCACGGGGTGTAAGATGCTTGCAATCCAGCGTTTGATAAAGATTTAGCGATAAAGGCGGTACCGAGACCTGCATTGCCCAATTTTCACCCAACTACGCCGCTATCGTGCATGCCCAAGTGCTGTGAAAGGTAGATGTGTATGAAGAATATGGCCCAATCCATGACCCCCCGCGAAGCCGCGCAGGCGTTTTTCGGGCAAGACGATGCGGCTTTCGCCGAGACTGTCGCGGTGCTGGCGAAGGACGATCCGCGACTGGCGCGCGTGTTTCAAAATACACGCAGGCGCTTCTTGCAGGAAGACGACTGATCAGCCAAAGGCGGAATCGCGTAGCATAGCGCGTTCGCGCTGCTTCAAACCGTCCGAAAACACTGAAAACGGCTTGACCTTTCGGGTCGTGACAGGTTGAACCACCCCCAGACTTTTAGGGACAACAGGTGGTTTGAGATGAACGATCAGAACAGAAACCTGATCTTGGCGACGGTTCTCAGCTTCGGCGTGATTCTCGCATGGACGACGCTCTTCCCGCCCGAAGACATCCCGCTTGAACCCGGCGCGGAAACCACGACTGTTGTCGAGGATCCAACGCTGCCGGCAGTGGATCCCGTCGCCCCGCCAGCGACGACGCCGACAGAAACCGCCGAACCCGAGGCCGAGGCACCGCGCGTGCCGATTGAAACGGCAGAACTGACCGGATCGATCTCGTTGCTTGGCGGGCGCATCGACGATCTGGCGCTTACCCAGTATCGCGAAACCCTGGACGACGACGCGCCGATCGTGCGTCTGTTGCGGCCCGTCGGTGAACCCGGCGCATATTTCGCCACCTTCGGCTGGACCGCGATCGACGGGATCGACGGCGCGAATGTGCCCGGACCGGATACGCTCTGGTCTGTCGAGAGCGGTGGCACTCTTACCCCTTCCACGCCTGTCACACTGTCTTGGGACAACGGCGCGGGCCAGGTGTTCCGGACCGAAATCTCGGTCGACGACAGCTTCATGTTCAGCTTTGCCCAAAGCGTCGAGAACACCGGTGCGGGTCCTGTCTCGGCACGGCCCTATGGTCTGTTGCGGCGGCACGGCGAACCGGAGGACCTGAAGAACTTTTTCATCCTGCATGAGGGCATGATCCGCATGACGGATGGCGAGCTGGAAGAGACCAGCTATGACAACATCACCGAGTACGCGGTCGACCCGCGTGAACGGACACAGGCCGAACGGCTCGAGGTGCAGGAATCGGGGTGGATCGGCTTTACCGATCACTACTGGATGACCACGCTGATCCCCGATCAGGCAAGCCCGTTCCGCTCAACCTCCAAATACTTCGACAGCCGCGATCTGTTCCAGACCGAGGCGGTCATGCCCGTGGAAACCATTGCCGCCGGGCAAACCGTGACCGTGACCACCCGCCTTTTCGCCGGCGCCAAGGAATGGGAGGCGATCCGCAATTACGAGAACCAGGGCGGTGTCGACCGTTTCCTGGACAGCATCGACTGGGGCTGGTTCTTCTTCTTGACCAAGCCGATCTTCGCATTGCTGCACTATCTGAACATCTTCATCGGTAACATGGGATGGTCGATCATCGCCTTGACCGTCATCCTCAAGATCATCGTGCTGCCACTGGCCTACAAGTCTTACGTCTCGATGGCGAAGATGAAGGAACTGCAGCCCGATATGGAAGCCCTGAAGGAACGTGTCGGTGACGACCGTCAGGCGCTGCAGCAGGGCATGATGAAGCTCTACAAGGATAACAAGGTGAACCCGGCAGCCGGCTGTTTGCCGATCCTGCTGCAAATCCCGATCTTCTTTTCACTCTACAAGGTGATTTTCGTCACGATCGAACTGCGTCATGCGCCATGGTTCGGCTGGATCGGCGACCTCAGCGCGCCCGATCCGTCATCCTTCATCAACCTTTTCGGTCTGCTGCCGTTTCCCGCACCGGACCCGGGGTCGATCCTGTCTTTCATCTTCATCGGGATCTTGCCGATCCTGCTTGGTGTGTCGATGTGGCTCCAGCAAAAGCTGAACCCAGCCCCGACGGACCCGACACAAAAGATGATCTTCGCGTGGATGCCATGGGTCTTCATGTTCATGTTGGGTTCGTTCGCGTCCGGCCTCGTGATCTACTGGATCGCCAACAACGTCATCACCTTCATCCAGCAGTACGCGATCATGCGCAGCCATGGATCGAAACCCGATCTTTTCGGCAATATCATGGGTGACAAGGGCAAAAAGAAAGCGGCGGACGGCAAGGACGGCAAATAGGCACGCGCGGCCGCGGCTATCGCGTCTTTCGGGCAGTGCGCAGTGCCGCTAAGGTCTTGTTGAGCGATTGAGCAAAGGTCATCCAGATGGAGTTGCGCTTTCCCGAGGTGGAGACACCCGATGCCGCCAGCCTTGAGAGGGGCCGTCTGCTCTTTGCGGGGGAGACGACGTTCCTCAAGGGTGTCGTGGCCATGGACGGCTTGCCACCCGCCGACAGGGTCGAGGTGTGTTTCGCAGGGCGATCCAACGTCGGTAAGTCCTCGCTGATCAACGCATTGACGGGCCGCAAGGGGTTGGCGCGGGCATCGAACACGCCCGGCCGGACACAGGAAATCAATTTTTTCAACGCGGGCGACATCTATGTCGTCGATCTTCCGGGCTACGGTTTTGCCAATGCCCCCGTTGCCGTCGTCGAGAAGTGGCAGCGGCTGCTGAAGCAATACTTGTCGGGCCGCCAGACGCTGCGACGTGTCTTTGTGCTGATCGACGCGCGCCACGGTGCGAAGGGCGTCGATGAAGAGATCATGTCACTGCTCGATTCCTCGGCTGTCACGTTTCAGGTGGTCATGACCAAGATCGACAAGGTCAAGGGCAGCGCATTGGACGACGCACTGAAAAGGACAAGAGCGGCACTGGCCAAACACCCAGCCGCCTTTCCGGAGATCATCCTGACCTCATCCGAGAAGGGCGAGGGTATCCCGACCTTGCGGGCCGTCATCGCCGGCATCCAATGAAGAAGAGGGACAAAGCCATGACCCGTGACTGGATCACGACCGCCAGCACCCTGTCCGAGGCGCTGCCTTACATGCAGCGATATGCCGGCGCGGTGGTTGTCGTCAAGTTCGGCGGGAATGCCATGGGCGACGCCGATGCCATGGCCGAATTCGCGCGCGACATCGTCCTGATGAAGCAGGTCGGGGTGAACCCCGTCGTTGTCCACGGCGGCGGGCCCATGATCAACGAGATGCTCGAGAAACTGGGCATCACCTCCGAATTCGTCCGCGGCAAGCGTGTGACCGATCAGCCGACAATCGAGGTCGTCGAGATGGTGCTCACCGGCCTCGTGAACAAACGGATCGTGCAAGCCATCATGGATCAGGGCGGGCGTGCGGTCGGGCTTTCCGGCAAGGACGACGACCTGATGGTGGCCGAGCCTGACGACCCCGAGCTGGGCTTTGTCGGCAGGCCGGTCGAGATGAATGTGCAGGTGCTGAGGGACCTTTATTCGGCAGGCATCATTCCGGTGGTCGCGCCAGTCGCGACGGGCATGCAGTCGAACGAAACATTCAATGTCAACGGCGACACAGCGGCGGGGGCCATCGCAGGTGCGCTCAAGGCGGACCGGTTGCTGCTGCTGACCGATGTCGACGGTGTGAAGGATGAGAACGGCGATGTCGTCACCCAGCTGAGCCCCGACCAGGTCCGCACGATGACGGCGGACGGTATCATTTCCGGTGGCATGATCCCGAAGACGGAAACAGCGCTCGACGCGATCGACAAGGGCGTGCGCGCGGTCGTCATACTCGACGGTCGTTTGCCCAACGCCACCCTGCTGGAGCTTTTCACCGAGCATGGCGCAGGCTCGATCATTCGTCTGCCACGCTAGGCCGGTTGCCTTGTCCTGACCTTTCATTCCCGCTTTGGAGCGCCCCCGCCCTGTGCTAGCGTGATCCTGCCAGCAGGAGAGATGGCCATGCCGGGACACTATCCGCACCACAATCGCAGGCCCGATCATGGCGCGGGGGCATTCCTGTGACGAAGCGCCTGATCCTGATACGGCACGCCAAGTCCAGCTGGAACGATCCCTACGCCGATGATCATTCGCGTCCTCTGAACAATCGCGGGCGCCACTCTGCGACGGCGATCGGCAGGTGGCTGGCAGAGCATGACTATCGGCCAGAGAAGATCCTTTGTTCGGATGCGGCCCGTACTGTCGAGACCGCCGACCTGATCATGCCGGAACTGGGGGACCGTCCCGGCTTGCAGTTGTCGCACGCGCTCTACCATGCTGCCCCGGAAGGTATATGGCAGCTCTTGCGCAAGCAGACCGCAAGCGTGGTGGCGGTCATCGGGCACAACCCCGGCATCGGGATGCTTGCGAACGGTCTTGTCACCTCGCCCCCGCACCATCCCCGCTTTCAGGACTACCCGACCTGCGCGACAACGGTCATCGACATCCCGGACGCGAGCTCCGATCGTGGCGCATGTGTCGCTTTTGTCGTTCCCCGCGACCTGATCGGCACCCAGAACGGGTCGGATTGATTGCATGTGAAACCCTGCCACGGCCTGCTTCACGTTAGGTCATCGGTGCTGGCCACTCCCCAATCCTGTCGTCTGCGCATATAAAACTGCCCTTCAACGGAGGGAAGAATGTTGAGATATCTTCGCCATCTCAATGGGCCCCTGTTTTCGCGGTTGCATGGTTTCACGTTCGGGTCCCGCACGACGAAAGACGCAAGGAAGCATGCAGACGATACCGTGACGGTACCCGACCTGCGTGAAGTCATGGAACACGTCTACAAGACAGAGGCACACCTGCGCACGATCCAGTCCGGCGCTTCGGCGGACGGGACCGGAGGATCCGAAACCAAAGACTGCGCGGTCCCCAAAATGCGAAGGTCCCGACAGTGATGCCGGGACCTTGAAACGCCATTCGATGCAGAAAGTTAATGGCCGAGAATCTGGCTGAGAAACAGTTTCGTACGGTCAGACCGGGGATTCTTGAAGAACTCCTCCGGTTCGTTCTGTTCGACGATTTGCCCCTGGTCCATGAAAATCACGCGGTTGGCGACCTGTCGGGCAAAGCCCATCTCGTGTGTCACGCAAAGCATGGTCATGCCCTCTTCGGCAAGCTCGATCATTGTGTCGAGCACTTCCTTGATCATCTCGGGGTCAAGCGCCGACGTCGGTTCATCGAACAGCATGATGCGAGGCCGCATGCAAAGGCTGCGGGCGATCGCCACACGCTGTTGCTGGCCGCCCGAAAGCTGACCTGGATACTTCAGAGCCTGATCGGGGATCTTCACCTTTTCAAGAAAGTGCATCGCCGTTTCCTCGGCTTCTTTCTTGGGCGTCTTGCGGACCCATAGCGGCGCGAGGGTGCAGTTTTCGAGGATTGTCAGATGCGGAAAGAGGTTGAAGTGCTGAAAGCACATGCCGACTTCCGAACGGATCTTGTCGATATTCTTGAGGTCTGACGACAACAACGTTCCATCCACGACGATCTTGCCCTGCTGGTGTTCTTCCAGCGCATTGATGCAGCGTATCAACGTCGATTTGCCTGAACCCGAAGGCCCGCAGATAACGATCCTCTCGCCCTGCTGGACGGTCAGATTGATGTCACGAAGAACGTGGAACGAGCCGTACCACTTGTTCATGTCCTCGATCGTGATTGCGACCTCGTCAGAGACCTTCATTTGTGCTTCGGCCATGCGATCCAGCCTCCCTTAACGATGCTCGGTTGCGAGACGACGCTCCAACCATTGTGAGTATTGCGAAATGCCGTAGCAGACGACAAAGAACAGAAGCGAGGCAAAGCCCAGCAGCTCCCAATAAACCCCGTTCCACTCTGTCGAGGACAGGATCGGCCCACGGATCATGCCGACGATGTCGAACATCGAAATCACGGACACCAGCGTCGTATCCTTGAACAGACCGACTGCGATGTTCACGATCCCGGGGATCGAGATCTTCAGCGCCTGAGGCAGAATAATCAGACGCATCGACTGCGCATAATCCAGTCCCAGGCTGTCTGCCGCTTCATACTGCCCCGTGGGAAGCGCGGCCAGACCACCGCGGATCACCTCGGCGATATAGGCCGACGAGAACATGGTGATCATGATCACCACGCGCAGGAACAGATCCACCGTGCTTTCGGGCGGGAAGAAATAGGCCAGCATGACAGATGCGACGAACAGGAGTGTGATCAGTGGAACACCGCGGATGAATTCGATGAAGACCACGCAGATCCACTTGATCAGTGGCATCGACGACTGCCGGCCGAGCGCGAGAATGATACCGATCGGAACCGATAGCGACACGCAGGTCACGCCCAACATCATGTTCAGCATGAAGCCGCCCATGTCGCGGCTCTGGACCGACGGAAGCAGGGCGTTGTCGCTTGCGCCTTCGGGGATGATGACACCACCGATCCACCAGATGATCATCGCTGCGATCACACCACCCAGAAAGCCCAGGGCGAAACTGTCCTTGACGTATCGGGCGTAGACGAAATAGCCGCCGACAAACCCCGCAAGTGCCACCAGCGGTGCCAGGATCGTGCCGCCCCAGATCAGCCAGTATGCGATAAAGGGGTAGAGCGCGCTGAAGATCAGCATCTTGCGGGGCAGATCGAAAAACAGGACAGGCGCGCCTGCGATTACCAGCAACAGCAGGGCAAGCGTCGGACGCCAGTATTCTTCCGAAGGATAGGCCAGGCCGAAGACCAGCTGTGGCCAGCGCTCGGCGAGGACGCCGAAGCAGGCTCCGGTCGTTCCGTCGAGGATCTCGCGGCATTCGGCGAGGCTGTCCGCATCCCAGACCCCGTTGAAGATCCACGGCAACACGCCCGCGAGCACCGAATAGATGACATAGGCGGACACGATGGTCAGGATCGCGTTGGGAACGGTTGCGAACAGGTTTTCGCGCAGCCACTTGATAATGCCTCGTTCGGTTGCCGGCGGCGCCAGCTGTGGCAGAGGCTCTTCCCGCACGAAGGCTATGGCATGTGCATGTGTATCCGACATCCTAGCGCTCCTTCAGCTTAACGGAATTGTTGTAGACGTTCATCACAGCCGAAATCACCAGCGAGATGGTCAGGTAGAACAGCATCAGCAACAGGATGCACTCGATCGCGCGCCCCGTCTGGTTCAGCGTGATGCCACCCAGCGTTGCGGTGACGTCCGCGTAGCCCACGGCGATGGCAAGGGACGAGTTCTTGGTGATGTTGAGATACTGCGAGATCAGCGGCGGAATGATGACGCGCAAGGCCTGCGGCAGCACCACCAGCGACATGATCCGGTTGGAACGCAGACCCAGAGAGGCTGCAGCCTCTGTCTGGCCTTTGGAGACCGCGAGGATGCCCGCACGCACGTTTTCTGCAATGAAGGCGCCTGTGTAGATCGACAAGGCGAACCAAAGCGCGATCAAGGGCGCACCGATCTGGATGCCCCCCTGCAGGTTGAAGCGGTTGGCCAACGGATCGGGCAGGTCCCATTGCAGGCCCAGAATGAAGCAAAGGACGGAAACGGGCACCAGCCAGATAGCCAGGTTGATCCAGAAGGTCTTGGGACGCACGCCTGTCGCTTCCTGAGTCTTGTTGGCATTGGAGATGACGAAGCGTGTGCCGATGTAGGATGCAACCAGCGCGGCCATGATGAGAAGCCAGTTCAGGCCGCTTCCCTCGGCGCCGCCGAACCCGTTGGTGAAAAACGGACTGGGGGTATAGACGCCACGGTTGGTGAAAGCGAACAGGCCCAGCAGCATGTCGCGATCCGGGTCGTCGCCCAGATAGGCGCGCGCGCCGGGCAGGACCGCCGTGACGATCGTGAAGATGATGATGATCCAGATCAGTACGGGGATATTGCGGAAGATCTCGACGTAGAAAGCCATCAGCTTGCGCACGAGCCAGTTTTTCGACAGGCGCAAGACCCCTGCAAGGACGCCGAACACCGTCGCCGTGATGCAGGCGAGAATAGCAACGAGCAGCGTATTCAAGACACCGACAACCGCAGCGCGCGCATGGCTGGACTGGCTGTCGTATTCGATCAGGCTCTGGTTGATATCATAGCCGGATGGATTGCCCAGAAAGCCGTAGCTGATGTTGAGGCCTGCCTGGCGCAGGTTCTCGATCAGGTTGCTTCCGAGGTACCAGATCGCCAGGGCGAGAAGGATTGCGGCGATGGCTTGGAATGTCAGAGATCGATAGCGCGTGTCATTGAACAGCATCGACAGACGGAATGAGCCCTTTGGCGGGTCTGAAATCGACGACATTAATATTTCCCCGTTTCTGGACGCTTATTCAATTCGGGCTGATTGTTCAGCTCTGTGCATCAGATTTTTGGTAGTCTTGTCGAAAGGGCGCGGTCGTAACCGCGCCCTTTGTTGTTTTTGACTGTCCTTAACGGAAAGGTGGCGAGTAGAGCAGACCACCGTCGGTCCACTGCGCGTTCAGACCACGGGCAAGGCCGATCGCGGTGCTTTCGCCGATGTGCTCTTCGAAGAGCTCACCGTAGTTGCCACCGACGGAAATCGCCATCATGGCCCAGTTGGGCTCGAGGCCCAGCATCGCACCCAGTTCGCCCTCGGTACCCAGCAGACGGTTGACCTCGGGGTTGTTGGTCGGTGCGGCTGCCAGCTCATCGACGTTTTCGGATGTCACGCCCAGCTCTTCAGCTGCGATCAGTGCGTTCAGTGTCCAGCGGACAATGTCGCCCCAGTCGTTGTCACCGTGACGGACCAACGGGCCCAGAGGCTCTTTGGACACGATCTCGGGCAGGATGACGTGTGCGGTCGGATCTTCGAACGCTGCACGTGTCGCAGCCAGACCGGATGCGTCAGTGGTGTAGACGTCGCAAGCACCGGCAAGATACTGTTGCTGTGCTTCTGCGTTGGTTTCGATCGGCACCGGCTCGTAGCTGATGTTGTTCACGCGGAAAAAGTCGGCGAGGTTCAGCTCGGTCGTCGTGCCGGTCTGGATGCAGACAGTCGCACCATCAAGCTCGGTTGCCGAAGATACGCCAAGGTCGCGAGGAACCATGAAGCCCTGACCGTCATAGTAGTTGATGCCGGTGAATTCGAACTTCAGGTCGACGTCGCGGCTGAAGGTCCATGTGGTGTTGCGGGCGAGCATGTCGATTTCGCCGGACGCAAGTGCGGTGAAGCGTGTCTTGCCGGTGGTGGGGACGAATTCGACAGCCATCGGATCGCCCAGAACGGCAGCTGCGACAGCCCGGCAAACGCCGACGTCGAAACCTTCCCATTCACCATCGGCATTCGGTGCGGCAAAGCCGACCAGACCGGTCGTCACGCCACAGTTCAGAACGCCACGCTCTTGTACGTCATCCAGCGTTGCAGCGGATGCCGCCGAAGCAGCAAGGCCGGCTACAGCGACTGCGCCGTAAAATGCGGTTTTTTTCATTTTTACCTCTTCCTGATTGCCACCCCGAAGGGTGATCGATTTTTTGGTCCGTCCCGATAGACGGTCATGAAAAGAAAGGGCTCCCACCCCTCCAGTGCGTCAAGAGTTTGTTTATTCGCCTCAGGAGTCAAGTCCGCTTGGTGCAAAACGGGAGGCATTTGACCGAAAAACAGGCAAACATTCCGACGTCTGCACGATTTGCAAGTCGCTTCTTAGCGCTGTGCCAGTCGGTAGAAATGTGCGGCATCGCCAAAAGCGCGGCGTTTGGCCTCGGTGCTCGCGGTCAGTTCGTCATCCTCACCCCATTGCGCGATTTGCCAGTCCTCGTCGATGCGCGACAGCCGCCAGGCCTGCTCGTGGCCGAGTGCGCCGCGGGTGACGGCAAGGGCAAGGACCAGTGAACCCGAAATGCTGACAAGGTCATGCACACCGGCCAGCGCGAATGCGTCGAAGGCATCCACTTCCTCGCGCAGACGCTGGAGCGCCCGTTCGGTCTGCGGCACATGCATCACGCCTTCCCCAACGAAAAGGCGCGCGCCCAGTGCGTTGGCCGCCCAGTCCAGCATGGGATCCCATGCCTCGGCCTGTAGCCGGATCAGTGTCTCGGGCCCCGCGGCACGGTAGCACAAGAGATCACTGTCACCGTATTCCGCCAACATCGCCACGACCTCGTCGCGTTGCACACGAACCTTGTCGATAGCCGCATTGGCCCCCCTTGTGACAGGCATGGTCATCGGGTCGATCACTTTTTCCTGCGCATCCCATTCGGCGGCAACCGCCTCGGCCATGCCGCGGGTCGGCACGATCAGGGGCGCCTTGGCGGGTGTGCGCAGGGGGCGATCATCCAGAGTGACGGAAAAACCGCCCTCTTCCGACACCACCGTCGCAGTCTTCCAGAACCGTTTGGGTTTCCAGTCGTTCATCTCTCAAGTGTCCAAAAGTCTGTCGAGGGCCGCATCGAGGGCTGTGAAATCGTCGATCATCAGGTCGGGCAACAGGGACTCGGCCGGATGATAGCCCCATGGGACACCTATCGTTCCGATACCGGCCGCCCGCGCCATATCCATGTCGAACGTCGTATCACCCACCATGACGGCACGATGTGGTCGCACAGAGGTTTCATTCAACGCCGTCAGGATCATCGAGGGGTCCGGCTTGCTGGGATGATGATCCGCGACCTGTTCGCTGTGAAAGACACCTTCCAGCCCGTGCCGTTCCAGCACCTTGTCCAGCCCGCGTCGTGATTTGCCCGTCGCAACCGCGATCAGCGTATCATCGCGGGCGCGCAACCTGTCGATCGCTTCACGCGCACCGGGAAAAAGCGGGCCGTATTCCTTGTTTTCGGCACGCAAGCCGACGTAGGCATCTTTGTAGGCTTCCACCATGCGCCCACGCCGGCGCGCGTCGGCATCCGGAGCCAGACGGCCAATCGCCTCGGCAAGAGACAGCCCGACGATCGACAGGATCGCCGCCCTCTGCGGCAAACTCAGCCCTTCCGAGGCAAAGGCCATGCCCATTGCGGCGATGATCTCGACCTGACTGTCGACGAGGGTGCCGTCGACATCGAAAATGACGAGGCGCTGATCACTCATCAGGCATATTGAACGGATCGACCGGGGCGTGGCCCGTGACCCAGCCCACGAAATCCCAGGTATGTTGCATATGGTCGGGCAGGTCCGCCGTCAGGTGCAGCGTGGCACCGGTTGCGGGATGTTCGATCGTGAGGCTGCGGGCATGCAGGTGCAGCTTGCGTCCGATCTCCGAGCCCATACCCGCACCCCAGCCATCGCCGAGGTTTTCCTGGCCTGAGCCGCCGTATTTGCCGTCACCGACGATGGGATGACCGATCTCGGCCATATGCGCGCGCAGCTGATGCGTCCGCCCCGTGATCGGCACCAGCGCGCACCACGCCGCGCGGCTGGCCAGCACATCCATCACCGCATAATCGGACGTGGCACGTTTCGCGCCCTCGACCTTGTCGATCTCGTTGGGGTGCACGCAGCGCATCTTTTCGTTCTCGCCACCGCGCCCGTGACCCGGTGCCTTGACCAACCCGTATTTGATCGTTCCGGCACGCGGATGCGGCACACCGGCGACGGCCGCCCAATAGATCTTGCGTGTTGCGCGATGCTTGAGGTTCTCTGTCAGCTTCTTGGCCATCAGCCGTGTGCGCGCCAGCAGCAGCACGCCCGATGTGTCCTTATCGAGCCGATGCACCAGACGGGGCTTTTCGTCGTAGCCGAACATCAGCGCCTCGGACAGACCGTCCACGTGGCGCGTTGTCTTGGAGCCGCCTTGCGTCGCCAGACCGGCGGGTTTGTTGATCGCGATGATATGCTCGTCGCGGTAAATCACGCAGGACTGGATCAGCTTGGCATCCGCCTTGCTGACACCGCGCTGGGCCAGCTTGCGGGCGGCTTCTGCCTCTTCCTCGGTCGGCAGCGGGGGTATGCGGACCTTCTGGCCCTCGTCGAGGCGGGTATTCGGCTTGACCCTGCCACCGTCCACCCGCAACTCCCCCTTGCGGCACATCTTTTCGATGCGGCCTTGCGTCAGGTGCGGGAACAGGCGGCGCAGGTAGCGGTCAAGCCGCTGCTCTGCATCGTCGGGACTGACGACACGGTTCTGTACTCCGCTCATGCCGCACCCCCTTTGGCAAGCCACAGGCCCACACCGCAGGCCAGTACCGACAGGCCGACCGAGCCTATGACGTAGCCACCGGCCGCCGCGATCCGCCCCGCCTCGACCAGCCGCAAGGTGTCGAGCGAGAAGGCCGAGAACGTCGTGAACCCGCCAAGAATGCCCGTCATCACGAACGGCAGCCACGCCTGCAGGCCACGGGCCGCAAAGACGACCCAGACGATCCCGATCAGGAACGATCCGATCACATTGATGGCAAGCGTGCCCAGAGGGAAGGCCACGGCCAGCCCCACCAGATAGCGCAGCACGGCGCCCAAAGCGCCGCCCAGCGCCACAGAGATCACGGGTGTCATCATGCCGTTCCCATGCGGGTTTCGCGCCTGATCGTCAAGTCTTGCCCCGCTTGGCGCGCAGACCCGCGAAGTAGTCGACACGTTTCTTCAGCTCGCGTTCGAACCCGCGGTCCACCGGCGTGTAATAGACGCCGCGCTTCATCGTCTGAGGGAAATAGTTCTGCCCGCTGAACCCGTCTTCTGCGTCATGGTCATAGGCATAGCCCGATCCGAACCCCTGCTCTTTCATCAGTGCGGTCGGCGCGTTCAGGATATGGGCGGGCGGTGGTTCGGACCCGGTCTGTTTCGCGGCGGCCATCGCGCCTTTGTAGGCGGCATAGGCCGCGTTCGATTTCGGCGCGAGGGCGAGGTAGGTGACCGCCTGTGCAAGTGCCAGTTCGCCCTCGGGACTGCCCAGCCGCTCATAGGTTTCCCACGATTGCAGACAGACCGCCTGTGCCTGCGGATCGGCCAGCCCGATATCCTCGACCGCCATGCGGGTGATGCGACGGGCGAGGTAGCGGGGGTCTTCGCCGCCTGCCAGCATCCGTGCGAACCAGTAAAGGGCGGCATCGGGGTCGGAGCCGCGGACGGATTTGTGCAACGCGCTGATCAGGTTGTAATGCTCGTCCCCCGATTTGTCGTATTTTGCCGCCCGCTTCATCAGGCGCTTTGTCAGTGCCTCGCGGTCCAGCCTGGCATCCGTTTTCCACGCCGCGATCTGCTCGATCAGGTTGAGCAGCGCACGGCCGTCGCCATCGGCCATCTCCAACAGCGCCTCACGCGCAGAGCCGTTGAGCGGCAGGGATTTGCCCAGTTCCTTCTCGGCCCGCTGCGCCAGCAGTTCGAGGTTTTTCAGATCGAGCCGCTTGAGGATGAACACCTGCGCACGCGACAGGACAGCGGCGTTCAGCTCGAAGCTGGGGTTCTCGGTGGTCGCACCCACAAGCAGGATCGTCCCGTCCTCCATATGGGGCAGGAACCCGTCTTGCTGGGCCTTGTTGAACCGGTGGATCTCATCGACGAACAGCAGCGTGCCCTTGCCGTTCTGGCGCCGCATCCTGGCCGCCTCGAACACCTTGCGCAGTTCGGGAACGCCGGTGAAAATCGCGCTGATCTGGACGAAATGCAGGTCGGTTTCATCCGCAAGAAGCCGCGCGATAGTCGTCTTGCCTACCCCGGGTGGCCCCCAGAAGATCAGCGACGACAGCGACCCGGATGCCAGCATCGTGCCCAGCGGCGCATCGGGGCCAAGAACCTCGTCCTGTCCAATGACCTCTGACAGTTTCTTCGGGCGCAAGCGATCCGCCAGCGGGCGCGGGCCAGCGGGTGCGGATGAAGGGGCGCTGTCGAACAGATCGGGCATGGTTTTTACAATATGTGATCGCTGAAAAAGCGAAAGCCCCGCCGGTGGGCAGGGCTTTGCGAAATCGGGCGGCGAAGATCTTAGTCTTCTGCGTTCTCGTATTCTTCCAGACGGGCCTTGTCGGCAGCGCCCTTGGCATCGACATCGCGGTCGACGAATTCGATCACGGCCATCGGGGCCATATCGCCGTAGCGGAAGCCGGCCTTCATGATGCGGATGTAGCCGCCCTGACGTTCGGCGTAGCGCGGGCCGATCACGTCGAAGAGCTTGGCGACGTGCATGTCCTGCTTGAGCTGTGCATTCGCCTGACGGCGGGCGTGCAGATCGCCGCGCTTGGCAAGCGTGACCAGCTTTTCGACGACGCGGCGCAGTTCTTTGGCCTTCGGCAGTGTTGTCTTGATCTGCTCATGTTCGATGAGCGAGCCGGCCATGTTCGCAAACAGCGCCTTGCGGTGCTCGTGGGTGCGGTTCAGGCGGCGGTAACCTCTTGCGTGACGCATGTGATAGTCTCCATTTTGTTTTAGGATGGGCCGATGCGATGCGTGTCGCTGGCTCCGTTTGTGGGGCGGGATTGCCCATGTGTTCCCCGGCAGCCCGGGCATTTGGTGGGTGGGCGTTGCCGCCCACCCGAAACTCTTAGAACTGGTCTTCGAACTTCTTGGCCAGATCTTCGATGTTATCCGGTGGCCAGTCCTCGACGTCCATGCCGAGGTGCAGCCCCATGCCCGACAACACTTCCTTGATCTCGTTCAGCGACTTGCGGCCGAAGTTCGGGGTGCGCAGCATCTCGGCTTCGGTTTTCTGGATAAGATCGCCGATGTAAACGATGTTGTCGTTCTTGAGGCAGTTCGCCGAACGGACGGACAGTTCCAGCTCGTCCACTTTCTTGAGCAGAAGCGGGTTGAATTCCAGCCCGTCATCATCGGAACCGGCTTGCGCCGATTCAGGCTCGTCGAAGTTGACGAAGATCGACAACTGGTCCTGCAGGATGCGGGCGGCATAGGCCACCGCGTCATCAGGGGTCAGCGACCCATCGGTTTCGACCTTCATGGTCAGCTTGTCGTAATCCAGCACCTGACCTTCACGGGTCGGCTGCACGTCATAGCTGACTTTCTTGACGGGCGAGTAGATCGCGTCGATCGACATCATGCCGATGGGTGCATCTTCCGGCTTGTTCTTGTCGGCCGAAACATAGCCCTTACCGGTGTTGACGGTCAGTTCCATGTAAAGGTCGGCACCATCATCGAGGTGGCACAGGACGTGATCCTTGTTCAGGATCTCGATGCCTGCGGTTTCCGAGATATCCGCTGCGGTGACAACGCCGGGGCCCTTTGCCTGGACCGACAGACGCTTGGGGCCTTCGACTTCCATCCGGATGGCCACGCCCTTGAGGTTGAGGACGATGTCGGTGACATCTTCACGCACACCGGGGACAGACGAGAATTCGTGCAGAACGTTGTCGATCTGAACGGCCGTGATCGCGGCGCCTTGCAGCGACGACATCAGGATACGGCGGAGCGCATTGCCCAGCGTCAGGCCGAAGCCACGCTCGAGCGGTTCGGCAACCACGGTCGCCTGACGCGCCGGATCATTGCCCGGCTTGACTTCCAGTTGAGTTGGTTTGATCAACTCTGCCCAGTTCTTGTGGATCATGTGTCCCTCCATACTTGTCGGCCTTCATGATCGAAAAGGCAGACGCCCGAGGTTGAAATGACGGATTGGGGCCGTGCGGACATGCACGGCCCCAAGGCGTTGGAAATGGTCTTAGACGCGGCGGCGCTTGGGTGGACGGCAGCCGTTGTGGGCCATCGGGGTCACGTCGCGGATCGAGGTGATGTTGAAGCCCGCTGCGGCCAGTGCGCGCAATGCGCTTTCACGACCGGACCCGGGGCCTTGCACTTCGACCTCGAGCGTTTTCACACCGTGATCCTGTGCCTTGCGGCCGGCATCTTCGGCAGCCATCTGGGCTGCGTATGGTGTGGACTTGCGTGAACCCTTGAAGCCCATCGTGCCGGCGGACGACCACGAAATGGCGTTGCCCTGCACGTCGGAAATGAGGATCTTGGTATTGTTGAAAGAAGAATTCACATGCGCCACGCCTGCGGCGATGTTCTTGGAGACCTTCTTCTTGGTGCGTCTTGTATCACGTGCCATTGATCGAGCCCTCCCTTATTTCTTCTTGCCGGCAATGGCCTTTGCGGGGCCTTTGCGCGTGCGTGCGTTTGTCGAGGTGCGCTGACCGCGAACCGGCAGGTTGCGGCGGTGACGCAGGCCACGGTAGCAGCCGAGGTCCATCAGACGCTTGATGTTCATCTGCGTCTCGCGGCGAAGGTCACCTTCGACGGACAGGTTGGCATCGATGTATTCACGGATCGACAGCACTTCGGTGTCCGAAAGCTCGTTCACGCGACGCGATGTGTCGATGTTGGTTGCTGCGCAGATTTCGACCGCTTTCGCGTTGCCGATACCGGTGATGTAGGTGAGGGCGATGGGAACCCGCTTTGCAGTCGGGATGTTGACGCCGGCGATACGTGCCACGTGTGCAATTCCTTTTCGTTGCGGGTCCGTCATTCCAGACCCTTTTTTCACAACCGAAGCCCGGAGCGATCTGCCGCCGGGCTTAGCTATCTAGAGGTGGTCGTTGGCATGCGGGAGCGACCCTTGCCAATCATTGATTCCCTTGCGGGATGGCGCTGTTTAGGGGGGGATGACGGGGGCGTCAACCCATTGGTCATACCCACCCGATCTTTCCCGTGACTGGCCGTGCGAACTAGGCCATCGCCGCCGAAATGCTCGCTGCGACCTCGTCCATGCTGGCGAGGCCGTCCACGGATTTCAGGTCGCCCTTGGCATAGTAGTAGCCGATCAGCGGGCTGGTCTGTTTGTAGTAGGCCATCAGCCGGGTCTTGAGGCTTTCCTCGTTATCGTCGGCGCGGGCGGG
>JGI12109J20283_10239257_pt1 | contig 45421 bp, 33 predicted proteins | sample ElkSlonscriptome_12_FD_20283 | JGI IMG/M metagenome (IMG submission 20283)
GGGCTTCCATCTGGTCAAACGTCCGGTTTGCATATCAACTGCGTAACTCCTGTAATTGACACGAGTTACGCGGTTCCCCGCGAACGGAGCTTTGCGCCTCCGGCAGGGCGGAAGATTCTATGCTTGTTCACAACATTTTTCACTTTGTGAAAAATGTTGTGAACAAGATCCATGAAGTACCATGTTGCCGCAGGCGAAGACTGCCGTTGTGGGAGTACGTGTCCGATTTTTATGCCCACCGCGTAACTTGTGTAATTGACAGGACTTACGCAGTTCTCCACCTGGAGATGTATTTCGCCTTTGGCAGGGCGGAACCGACCATCTTTTTCACAAAAATGTTGCACAACGTGCAACATTTTTGTGAAAAAGAACAAAAGTGTACCATGCTGCCGCAGGCGAATCGGGCTTTTGGGTCCGGCAGCGGGCCGGAACAGACCGTACCGCGTACCTCGTGTCATTGACGGACTACAGACGCCGGACCATGGCACGATTCTTGCGGCTATAACCATTCGGAAAGGCATGCAGTGTGCAGTCGCACTTGCAAATACCTCCGGATGGGGCGGTCAACCCGATTGGCCCGGATGGGTAATCCTGTACTATAATGGTGCCTGCAACCCGATAGAACAACTTATGTTATCATGACCTACTCACGCGCATCGGTAATTACCTGATTGTGTACAGTGCGCCGGCCTGATTGCATGGCATGCACGGCGTGATGAACCGTTGCGCAGATGACCTACCTCCCGTAGGAATACTACGGGAGTCCGTTTGTTGGTGAAGTGCGTTCTATGCCGCATGGCCGGCCGCTCAGGTCAGCTATCATGGATTATAGAGAGAATTGTAGACTCAAGGGGAGGTTCTTAGTGGAAAAACAGTGGAACGACGCCGTTCGGATGGAGTTTCATGTCTCCCGGAAGGCGCGCGACCGCTATCAGTTTGACGAGTCGCTCTTCGCGTTTAGTGGTAATGTTATTTTTGCCAACTTTCGTGCCGCCCGGGTCTTCGCGCAGAAGATGAACGAGCAGCGCGATATTCTCAACCATCCGGAGCAGGCAGTCCAGGCCAGCCATATCAATGCGATGGGCATGATTGATGAGATCCTGCACTATGTGGTTGCGCTCTACCGCCGGGAGAAGAATCCCCAGGTGTTGAAGCAGGCGCTAGAGTGGCTTAATGGTCGTTTCGGCCAGGAACATATTGACAAGGTACTCTACACCTTTGCCGACGAGTTCCCGCCCCTGCGGGTCTATCGCGGGGAAATTGCCCTTGATGCGTATATGCAGGGCGAAACGGCCGGTGTGCCGCATCCCCAGGTGGAGAAGGAAGAGCTACTGCTGCTCTGGCTGGCAAATATGAACCCGGCCTTCGCGCCCTACCTCGAGCTGTTTGATGATGCGCGCCTTGATGCCGAAACGGTCTACCCCGATGTGTGGGGCAGCCTGCGCGAGTTCTTCGAGACCCAACCGCGCTTTGGTCCCGAAAACCAGAACCTGATCGATATGTTGCGCGCGCCCGCTCTGGCGCATCCGCACTCGCTGTTTGATCAACTGGAATTTCTCCGCACCCGCTGGTCTGAAGTTATCGGCGAGTTTCTCTACCGCATGCTCAGCAGTCTGGACTTTATCCGCGAGGATGCCCGGATGTTCCATCCGGCCGGCCTGGGGCCGGGGCCATCACTGGTGCCTGACTATGGCACACTGGATGTGGAGTATGAGCGCTTTAGCGTAGACCTGGACTGGATGCCCCGACTGGTGCTGCTTGCTAAAAATATTTATGTCTGGCTGGATCAGCTCTCGAAGCAGTATCAGCGCCAACTGACGCGCCTGGATGAAGTTCCCGATGAGGAGTTGGATCGGCTGGCGCGCTCGGGCTTTAGCGGGCTCTGGCTGATCGGGATCTGGCAGCGCAGTCCGGCCTCGCAGCGTATCAAGCAGATGTGCGGCAATCCTGAGGCTGAGGCGTCGGCCTACTCGCTCTTTGATTATGTTATCTCGCCCCTGCTCGGCGGCGAAGAAGCCTTTCAGAATCTGAAGGACCGCGCATGGCGGCGCGGCATCCGCATGTCCAGCGATATGGTGCCCAACCATATGGGCATCGACTCGAAGTGGGTGGTTGAGCATCCCGACTGGTTTATCTCGCTGGACTACAGCCCCTTCCCGGCCTACAGCTTCAACGGGCCGGATCTCTCCTGGGATGGACGCGTGGGTATCTACCTGGAGGATCACTACTACAGCCGCAGCGATGCCGCTGTCGTCTTCAAGCGGGTGGATCACTGGACCGGCGACACCAAATATATTTACCATGGCAACGACGGCACCAGCATGCCCTGGAATGATACCGCGCAGTTGAACTTCCTCATTCCGGAGGTACGCGAGGCGGTGATCCAGACGATCCTGCATGTCGCGCGGAAAACGCCGGTCATTCGCTTCGACGCCGCCATGACCCTGGCGAAGCGGCACTACCAGCGTCTCTGGTTTCCGCAGCCCGGCACGGGCGGTGATATTGCCTCTCGCTCGGATCATGGGCTGACCAAGGAGCAGTTTGATGCCGCTATCCCGCATGAGTTCTGGCGCGAAGTAGTTGACCGGGTCGCCGTCGAAGCGCCCGATACGCTGCTGCTGGCCGAAGCCTTCTGGCTGATGGAAGGCTATTTTGTGCGCACGCTGGGTATGCATCGCGTCTATAACAGCGCCTTTATGAACATGATGCGCGATGAGGATAATGCCAAGTACCGCTCGGTGATGAAGAACACGCTCGAGTTTGATCCCGAGGTGCTCAAGCGCTTCGTCAACTTTATGAACAACCCGGACGAGCGCACCGCCGTTGACCAGTTCGGCAAGAGCGACAAATATTTTGGCGTCTGTGCCATGATGTGTACCATGCCGGGCCTGCCGATGTTTGGTCACGGGCAGATCGAGGGCTACACCGAGAAGTATGGCATGGAGTACAAGCGCGCCTACTATGATGAGGCACCCGACTGGGGGCTGATCCAGCATCACGAGCGGGTGATCTTCCCGCTGATGCACCGCCGCTACATCTTTGCCGAGGTGCGCGACTTCCTGCTCTATGACTGCTTCGCGCCGGAGGGCCATGTCAATGAGGATGTGTTCGCCTACTCGAACCGGCATGGGGGCGAGCGCGGGCTCTTCGTCTACCACAACAAGTTCGGGCATGCGCGGGGCTGGATCAAGTCCTCGGTGGGCTATGCCGTCAAGGATAATGGTGATCGCCACATTACCCAGCGCAGCATTGGCGAAGGTCTGGGACTGAACGGCGATGGTGCGCACTACGTGATCTTCCGCGACTATATCAGCGGACTGGAGTATATTCGCAACAGCAAAGACCTGTGTGAACAGGGGCTCTATGTGGAGCTTGACGCCTACCAGCACCATGTCTTTATGGACTTCCGCGAGGTGCGGGATAACGAGTGGAGCCACTACTACCACATCATGACCATGCTGAACGGGCGCGGCGTGCCCAGCGTAGAGGAGGCGCTCAAGGAGGTCTTCCTGCAGCCGGTGCGCGAGCCATTTAAAGCCCTGGTCAACCCGGAGGTCTTCCGCCGCCTGATCGATGCCCCGGTGCGCGAGCCGGGCAAGGAACTGGATACAGCCCTCCTGGAAGAGATTGATCAGAAGTACCGTACGTTGCTCAATGCCATTAAGGAGTTTACCAATAGTAGCGGCGACACGGCGGAGATCGCACAGATCACCCGGCAGCGGCTGGAGGCCGTGCTGCAACTGCCCATCCTGGAAGAGCGCTTCCCGATGCCCAAGTCGCGCAAGTACAAAACGGCGCTTAAGGCGCTGGATGGGCATCTCAACGGCGATCCGTCCGCCTGGGGTACGATCTTTGGCTGGCTGTTTATTGCGCCCCTGGGCAAACTGCTCGATGCCGAAGACTTCGAACATCAGAGCCGGAGCTGGATGGATGAGTGGCTCCTGAACAAGATCATCGTCGATACGCTGCAAACGCTGAGCGTGGACGAGGGCACGGCCTGGCGGTCGGTGGGAACGATCAAAATCATGATTGACCATCAGCGCTGGTTTGAGCTGAATGTGCCCAAGAAGAAGCGCACCTACCATGTGCTTGAGGCCGGACTGCGGACCAATCTCGTCCGCCAGTATTTGCAGATCAACCGGCATAACAATGTTCTCTGGTTCAACAAGGAGGCATTCGACCGCTGGCTGGCCTGGATGCTGCTGCTGGCTGTGGTAGACAGCACAGCCACCCCGGAGCGCCCGGCGGACACCGTCACGGAGGAGATTCTGGACCGCTACGACGTGGTGCAGAAGCTCGAGCAGGCCGAGGAGCAATCGGAGTACCAGGTCGAGAAGTTGCTCGCCGCCGTGAATGGCACAACCACCCGCAAGAAGACGACCGAGACGACGTAACGCGGCCTAGGGAACAGGTGGTCGGGGGACAGGGTGCTTACAGCAATCCCTGTCCCCCGATAATCGTAGTACCGCTTTAGCTGAACGGTGCATCGAATGCACCCTACGGCTGGCTACTCCCTCACGGCCCCAACGTTTGGAGTCCCGGCTTCAGCCGGTTTGCGGCCGCAAACCGGCTGAAGCCGGGACTCCTGGGCTATGTATTCGGATTAAAACTTCACCGTTCATCTTTAGCTGAACGGTGCATCGAATGCACCCTACGGCTGGCTACTCCCGCACGGCCCCAACGTTTGGAGTCCCGGCTTCAGCCGGTTGACAGCCGCAAACCGGCTGAAGCCGGGACTCCTGGGCTATGTATTCGGATTAAAACTTTACCGTTCATCAGGCGGTTCCAGTCCGGCACAACCGCCTGAAGGCGGCACTACGAACTACAGATTACAGACTACGGATTACAGACTACGGATTACGGACTTCAGACGACAGACTTCAGACGACAGACTTCGGACTACGAAACCCATGCAAATCCTGTTTCTCGCACCTTACCCGCCTTACCCGCCCCGCAGCGGTGGCGCGCTACGCGTCTACAATCTACTCAGCGGGCTGGCAGCGCAGCATAGCGTTACCTGCCTGACCTTCGCGCCCGATGACGCTGCCGTTGCCGCGTTGGAACCACTGCATGCATGTTGCCGGGTTATCACTGTGCAAGGACCACCGACGCGCAGCCTGCACCGACGCGCCTGGACGACCCTGACATCACCGCTGCCGGATATGGCGCTGCGCAATACCGCACCCGCCTACACCAGCGCGCTGCGTCGACTGCTTGCAGATCAGCCATTCGATATTGTCCTGGCCGCGAGTATTGAAATGGCACCCTATGGCCTGACAATTGATGCCCGGCCTCCGGCCGGCGCAAAGCCACGCCTGATCCTGGATGAGTTTAATGCCGAGTATGTCTTGCAGCGCCGGGCCGCGCAGACCGATCTTTCCCTTCCGATCAACAGTCCACGCGCACTCATGCGGGGGATCTACTCGCTGGTGCAGTGGCGCAAACTGGCCGCCTACGAACGCCGGCTGCTGCGCACCTACGACCAGGTTCTGGTCGTCTCGGCAGAGGATCAGCGGGCTCTGCAGCGGCTCGATCCCGCCGCGCATCCGCCCATCATCCCCAATGGCGTAGACACGCACTACTTCCAGCCACCGGCATCACCCGCCCGCTCGCAACCGCCAACCCTGGTCTTCACCGGGAGCCTCGATTTTCGCCCAAATATCGACGCCGTCACATGGTTTGCCCGACATGGACTGCCGCTGGTGCGCGCACAGCAACCGGAAGCCCGCTTTGTGGTGGTTGGACGCAAACCCGCGCCGGCAGTGCAGGCACTGCACGACGGAGTAGCCGTCGAGGTCGTCGGCGAGGTCACCGATGTGCGGCCCTTTATCGCGGCGGCGGCGGTCTACCTGGTGCCGATGCGCATCGGGGGTGGGGTGCGGCTAAAGTTGCTGGAAGCACTGGCAATGCAGGCTCCCATCGTCAGCACCAGCATGGGCGCAGAAGGTGTGGAAGCTCTGCACGCCGGGAAACAACTGCTGCTGGCGGATACGCCCGCCGCCTTTGCCCAGGCGATCCTGCATTTGCTGGACGACCCGGCCCTGGGGCAGCGCCTGGGGGTGGCGGGACGCACCTTTGTGCAGGCGCACTACGACTGGCAGGTAATCGTACCACGCCTGGAGGCGGTGCTTGCAGCGGCAACAGGCACGGCGTGATACGGCATATCGCCCCCGAAAGGCATTCTCGTAGCAGAACGGACGGCGGACGAGACGTACGTTCCTCCGGAAAAATCATCTTATCAGGACGAATTACTCGCTCGTTGGCGACTCCAGAGCCTGGCGCAGCGTTCGCAGCAGTGTTTCATAACGGTAGGGTTTATGAATAAATGCCGCCAGCCCTGAGCCGACAAACCGGTTAACGGCATCCTGCTCATTATACCCACTGGAGAGGATCACCGGCACCCGTGCATCAATCGCGCGGATCGCGGGCAGTACCTCTTCTGCATGCATACAGGGCATGGTCATATCCAGCAGCACGGCACGAATTTCGCCGGCATGGCGGGTGAACATATCAACCGCTTCGCAGCCATCCTGCGCGATCAACACCTGAAACCCCGCCATCTCCAGCATACGCCGGGCCACAATCCGGACGGTTTCTTCATCATCAGCTAACAGGATGGTGCCCTGCCCACTCCAGACCGGCAGCCCCTCCGGCAGGGTTGACGTGATCGTCACCGACTGGTGTGCCACCGGGAAATGGGTCCGAAAAACGGTACCCTGTCCCGGCGCACTGACAACTTTAATCGTTCCTTTATGGCCCCGCACAATGCCCAGCACAACGGCCAACCCCAGCCCCCGCCCGGTAAACTTCGTGGTGAAGAAAGGATCAAACATTTTGGTGCGAACCTCTTCCGTGATACCGCTGCCGGTATCGATGACTTCAATATAGACATATGTCCCTTCGGGCAGACTCTCGGCAAAAAAGCAGTCGGCCAGATACGCGCGGTCGCACTCGATCAGGCCGGTGCTGATTGTGATTACGCCATTGTGGTCACCAATAGCTTCGGAGGCATTGATAATCAGGTTCATCAACACCTGATGGATCTGAGAGACATCGCCTTCAATCAGCGGCAACTCACCCGCCAGGTGATAGGTCAGCTCGCAGCGCTTGGAAACCGAAACCTCCAGCAGATGGGCCATATCTTTAATCACCTGGGAGAGATGAAAGGACTTGATCACAAACTTGCCGCGCCCGGAATAGGCCAGCATCTGGTGGGTCAGATCCGCCGCCCGGCGCGCCGACACCAGGATCTGCTCAACATTCTCACGCGCCGGATGCGCTGCCTCAAGATCCATGAGCGCCAGGTCAGCAAAGCCAAAAATGCCCATCAGCAGGTTGTTAAAATCGTGGGCAATACCGCCGGCCAGCACCCCCAGGCTCTCCAGCTTCTGGGTCTGCTGGAGTTTGGCCTCAAACCGGCGGCGTTCTTCCTCGGCATGTTTGCGTTCGGTAATATCGCGCATGATCGAGACATGCAGACCGGGACTAAACTGCTGCGCGCTATACTCAGTAATTCGCACCTGACCGCTGGGATGTATAAACACAAACTCACCGCTACGGCCTCCCTGATCCCAATAGTCCGCAAATTGCTGCTGTATGCTGGGGTGCGAGTCCGGCACGACCATATCAAAAATCGCCATGCCGAGCAATTCCTCCCGCCGGTACCCCAGCAACTCACAGGCGGCGTGGTTGACATCAACATAGCGGCCGGCGTCATCGACAACGATAATGGCATCGCGGCTAGACTCAAACAACAGCCGCAGTCGAGCTTCACTCTCACGTAGCGCATTCTCCGCCTGGCGGCGCTCCGTAATATCGTGCGTAATCCCCAGAATCTGCTGGATCTCGCCCTGCTCATCCAGGAGCGGCACATAGTGAATCGCAATGTCAAAGGTCTTATGCGGCAGCGCAATACAACATTCAGCCTGCTGATGAGTACGGGTAGCAACCGAGCGTTGCAGCAACGGCAGGTAAGGATCGGTCACTTCGGGCGGGAAAATCTCCTCATCGCGGCGACCCAGAATGGCCTGCTCCGGGAGGCCACTTGTCCTGATCCCACTGGCGTTGATAAACTGAATACGGCGCTCGGCATCATAAATCACAAAGACATAGGGGAAGTTGTCAATGGCTAGCCGGAACCGCATTTCGCTCTGCTGGAGGGCGATTTCGGTACTGGTGGCGGACGGCATCTCAGTAAAGGTTAGCACCAACCCGGCAATATGGTTGTTCTGCGCATAGTAGGGCAGGATGCGCCGGTGGTACCGGCAGTTCGGTTCAACCTGGATCACACGGTCAACCGGGTCGTAGGTAGTACACACATGCATGGCATCGGCAATCAGGTTTGGATCATTAAGTGTAGTCATTACCTCAGTGAGCGGGCGACCGACATTTGTATGCGTCAGGGTGAGCAGGCGGGTTGTAGCCGGAGTGAAGCGTTTAATGATGAAGTTGGTGTCGAGCAAGATCATCGCAATATCCATCGTATCCAGCAGCGTCACCAGTTCGGTATGCATTGCGGCGAGTTCCTCGATCCTGTGCTGAAGCTGAGTATAGTCCATCCTGGTTTTCCTATCCGGCTAAACCCAATACCGTTCAAATACGCTCGCGCAACGGCGCAAAGGGCGCCAAGAACTGCATCCACGTTGCAGCGTTGCGGCGTTGCGCGAGTCAATTTCGTCCTATTTGAACGGTATTGCAGCTAAACCTCTGCATTACGAATAATGGAGACGGGGCAAACCGAATACCACCCCATTTGTAGCTACGTGTCTTCCTCCTTGCTCATTATCTCAGTGTACTGTAGAAATGTTCCAATTGCCAGGTAACGTTTATAAACCATCACTGACAGGCATTACGCGGTCATCATGCAAACCGGACGTTCCACCTGATGGAAACCCGATTCGCCGGCGGCAGCATGGTACGCTGCTTATCTTTTTCACAAAAATTTTACACTCTGTGTAAAATTTTTGTGAAAAACACGAGTTACGCGGTTGGTTCCAACCCAGGTGTCTGTCTGGACAACCGGCCCGATGCGCCTCCGGCAGGGCGGAAAAAGATAAGCAGCGTACCATGCTGCCGCCGGCGAATGAGGATTCCGGGTCTGGTACACGGGTGGAACAGTCCGCACCGCGTAACTCGTGTGAAAAAGAAGCGAATCTTCCGCCCTGCCGGAGGCGAAAAGAACTCGCTCACGGAGGACCGCGTAACTCCCGTCACTGCCGAATTGTTGCACCGATCTCGCGCTCCAGCGCCTTGATGATTTTGTTGCGCACCTTTGCCAGCGCCTCATCGCTCAACGTGCGGTCGTATGCCCGGAACGTCAAACGGTAAGCCAGGCTACGCTTGTCCGCGCCGAGTTGCGGCCCGGTGTAAACATCGAACAGCGTCAGCGACTCCAGCAGATCACCCGCGCTACGCCGGATAATCGCGGCCACCTGCGCGGCGGGCATGGCATGTTCCACCACAACCGCCAGGTCTTGCCGGGTGGCCGGGTAGCGCGAAACCGGGCGGTAGTCGGGCGGCTGTACCAGGCGGAGCAGCGTCTCCAGATCCAGCTCGGCGGCGGCCACGCGCGGGGTTTCAATCCCCAGTCGCTCAGACACGTCGGGATGCAGTTCGCCCAGCACCCCAACGCGCTCACTCAGAAGTTGCACCCGCCCCCGCTGACCATCGCCCCGACGCGCATCCGGGCTGACCGCATCCGTTGCATCTGTCGGACGCTCGATCAGGATTGCGGCGGCCCGACCGGGATGGAAGCGTTCATCATCGGTAAGCGGCACGTAGGAGATAGCATCATCCAGGTGCAGCCGTTGCAGCAGCGTGGTGATAATCCCCTTCAGATCGAAGAAATCGAGCGGCTCGGTGATGACCGCGTGCCAGGTCAACCCGGTGCGGGGGCCGGCAATGGCGATTGCCAGGCGGCGCGGCTCGTCGGGCAGCCATTCGCCATGCGCGCCCGGATTGCTCAACGGCAAGAAGACGCGCCCGGTCTCGAAGAGCTGCACCTGATCGCGCTCGCGCAGGTTGCTCGCCAGCGCCTGCAGGAGCGTCGGCAGGATACTGCGCCGCAGATATTCGCGTTCCGGCGAGTTGGGATTACTCAATTTCAAATAGCGTTCGGCAACCGCCTCGGCGGGATTGACCTGGGCCACGGCGGGCATACTGGTGAGCGAGTAGGTGATGACCTCGGTCAACCCGCAACCCGCCAGCACATCGCGCACCCGGTTTTCCGCCTCCAGATCCGGGTGAGTGTCCGGGGGCGGGATCTCGTCCGCCAGGCGCGTCATCGGAATGCGGTCATAGCCGTAGAGCCGGGCAATCTCCTCGCACAGATCGGCCGGCAGGGTGACATCCTGGCGGAAGGAGGGCACCTGCACCATGACCGGCGCTTCCGCGCTATCCGCGCGTAACTCACACGCAAATCCGGCTGAGTTAAGAATATCGGCGATCTGGCGGGCGCTCAGGGTAATACCCAGGATGCGTTGCACCTCACGCGGCGGCAGTTCCAGCGTCAGCAGTTGCCACGGCTGCGGGTAGACATCAACGATGCCCTGGGCCACCGTGCCCCCGGCCAGGGTGCGCATCAACTCCATACAGCGGCGCTGCGCAATCGACGGCAGATTATAGTCCACGCCACGCTCAAAGCGGCGAGAGGCTTCACTGGGCAGCTTGAACGCCTGCGCGGTGCGCCGGATCTGCGCCGGCTGCCAGATCGCCGCCTCCAGCAGCACCCGGTTGGTCGAGTCGCGCACTTCACTGTCCGCGCCACCCATCACCCCCGCAATCGCCAGCGGGCCATCCGGGTCACAGACAAGCATGGGCGGGGCCGCGCCATCCATGACAGCAGTCAGATCATGCGCCTTATCGTCCAGCGTGGTCAGCCGTTCGCCGGGCCGCGCCACCCGCGCAATCAGGTGCTGCGCCTTCACCCGGTCGGCATCAAAGGCATGCGTCGGCTCGCCCCACTCCAACATCACATAGTTGGAGATATCGACAATATTGTTGACCGGGCGCATCCCGGCGTGCGTCAACCGGCGCTGCATCCAGTGCGGTGACGGCCCGATGCGGATGCCCTCGATCAGCGCGGCGGTGAAGCGCGGGCAAAGTTGCGGATCTTCAATCGTCACCTGAACGCGGCCTTCAATCGGCGGGCCATCCATCTGCACCTGCGGATCGGGCAGACGCAGCGGCGCGCCGGTAATGGCGGCAACCTCACGCGCCACACCAACAATCGAGAGGCAGCGCGCCAGATTGGGCGTCAGGTCAATGTCAATCACCACTTCGCCCATAAAATCACGCAGCGGCATGCCAACCGGGGCATCCTCCTCCAGGATCAGAATCCCGGTATGCTCCTCGCTCAGGCCCAACTCTTTCTCGCTACAGAGCATTGCATTGCTCATCACCCCCCGCACCGGGCGGCCCTTCAGCGTCGTGATCACCCAGCCCTCCTGATGCCCGTCGTAGAGCCGCGCTCCCTCGCGCGCGAAGACGCCCTTAAGTGGATGGGGCAACCGGCCCTGCCCTTTGTAGGGGAAGAGATTGGGCGCGCCGGTGACGACCGTGTGCGGTTCCGGCCCGCCATAGTCCACATCGGCCAGCACCAGGCGGTCGGCATTCGGGTGAGGCCGCACCTCCAGAATATTGGCGACGACGATCTGCTCCGGCTCCCAGGGCAGTTCAGCCCCCTCAAGGCCGATATAGGTCACGCCGGTAACTTCCAGCCCGGCCAGGGTGATCTGGTGGGCCAGTTCAGCGGGTGACATGGTGATATCAACACATTCTCTCAGCCAGCTTAGTGGCACTTTCATAGTCGCACCTTTCGCATAACACCTATCAACATATCAGATGGCAGATAGCGGAAATATCCATGCCGTCAGTCCGATCACAGCTATCCATGCCTGGTCCGGTTCCCGGATGGATGAACCTGCCGGGATAGCGTATGATCGGTATGATCATGTAGAGAAGTAGAGGGAAGCAGCCATCCATACGCAACATGAATCGGGGATAGCGCTCTGATACGGGACTGAAGACGTGCCGGCCGCCCGCAGTCCCCCGCGAAAGACAAACCACCAGCGGCTACCAAACAGGCGTTTATGGCGTTGTGAAATGGTATACACGTTGGTTTACCCGTGTCCCAATGGGGAGAATATCGCGCACTACTGAGCAATTGATGCAGTTGGGGAGTATAGCCCAGGCATGCACGACTGTCAAGGAATCGCAAAATTCACCTACTACATGCAATAGATAAACCAAGAACCTGTACTATAATACAAGGCACCAACAGAGTATGCGCATTCTTGCGGATTGGCAGGGAGAGAATGCATTGCTGATGCGGGAGCGACCATATGTGTCACGCAGATTGAGACGGACCTTATGAACAAAAACGCCAACGCTGATTTACAACGACGTCGTGGTATCGAAATTCTTGACCTGACCGGCTACGCATCGCACGAACCTGTGTGGTTGTTGTCTGACGGTACCTACATCGTGGGGGCCACGCGCCTCAACGCGATTGTGAAAGCCTGGATGATCGGAACCGTTGCCGAGGTACGGATTGTACAGAATGTGCTGGCGCGCGAGGCGGCCGTGCGCCTGCAACTGGCGGCGGCACGCGTTGCCGCCGAAAAGGAGACAACCAGAGATACCGGCCCCAAAAAGTTGTAGTTCTACATTGGTTATGGATGAAATGGTGGTATCCTGTTGGGCAGGTTGTTCGTCATGAAGTATAGAAAGAACAGGCAAACAGAGAACAAACACGGTGTGCGTTGTTCTCTGTGGTTTGTTCGCTGTTCACTCTAGCTACACATAGCCAGACTATCTGAACGCTCATATTTGAGACGAGTTACGCGGTTGCTCACCCAAAAGAACATTTCGCCTCCGGCAGGGCGGAAGCAAACAGATCTTGTTCGCAAAAAAATCCACGTTGTGAATGTTTTTGCGAACAAGAAAAAAGCGTACCATGCTGCCGCAGGCGCGTCGGGCCATTACCGGGCGCAACCGCCCAGGTTGCAAACCTACCGCGCAACTCGTGTATTTTGAGGAGTAAGCATCTTGGAGCTACGATCCCCACCAACATATTCATCCCCGGCAGAATGTGGTAGACGCAATTGCCGGCTGCGCCGACTACTCGGCATACTGCTTCTAGTCGGATGGATTCTAAGCAGCGTCGGCTTGCCCCGGACAACCGCCGCCATGGAAGCGGACGAACAACCGCCGGCTGTCATACGCAAGACGCTGACTGCGACCCCAACACCCACCCCGGTGAAGCCCGTTGACGCAGCCGAGGCGCGGTCGATTACGCAGCGACTGGCCTGGGTTACACAACAAATTGTGCTGACCACACCCACCGCTGACGCGCAGGCCGCCGAGCGCGCAAGTGTACGCACGCTTATCTCCACTGCGACTGCTTCCCCGACGCCGTCGCCAACCCCTGATGATGCGCCGTTTATGCCACTCACCACCATGCCGCGTCCGCCCGCCGACCCGGCAGCCTGGAATCCGGCCGAGCCGTACCGCTTTGTTGAAGAAACCGGGCACAACCTGGGCCTGGCCTTCCAGACGTTTTATGATACCCATGGTGGCGTAGACATTCTGGGGCACCCGATCACCGAGATACTGCTCGAGACGGAGAGCGGCCGCTATGTGCAATACTTTGAGCGAGCGCGCATGGAACTGGCCCCCACCCAGAACGACCCGGAGAACTCGCCACAGGTGACACTGACGCGTGCCGGCGCGCTGCTGACGGAGGATTACACCGGCCTGGCATTTATACCCCGAAAGAACATCCCGACAAATGACGCAGCTTTCTTCCCGGAGACGGGCTACCGGATCAGCGGGAAGTTCCACGACTTCTGGAAAGAACACGGCGGCGTGAGCAGCTTTGGCTACCCGATCTCCGGCGAACTGACTGAGAAGATTGGCGGAACGCAGCGGCTGGTGCAATACTTTGAGCGGGCCCGGCTGGAATACGACTTCCAGGAGGCCGACACTCCCGACGCAATTACGGTCGGGCGGCTGGGGATTGAACTGGCCCGGCAGCAGGAACTGCCCCGGCAACTGCTAATCCCGGCGGAACCGATTGTCAAACTGAGCAGCGCCACAACTACCTTTGGCGACTCGGCCGGGACATACAACGCCGCCCTGGCCGCCTCCCGCCTGAATGGACAGGTGATCGCGCCGGGGGCGACCTTCTCCTTCCTGGAAGCTCTGGGCGATATTTCCACCGAGAGTGGGTACACCGCCGGCGCAGCAATTGTCGGCGGCAGAATTGTCCCGATTGTTGCCGGCGGCATCTGCCAGACTTCAACCACGCTCTACCGAGCGGCCTTCAATGCCGGGCTGGATATTACCGAGCGGCACGCCCACTCGCTCTACATTGCGGCCTTTAACGATGTGGTCAGCTTTGACGCGGCAGTCTTCTCGCCGGGCCTCGATCTGCGCACCGTGAATGATACGCCCTATCCCATCCTGGTTGTGGCAACCAGTTCCGGGGGCAGCATCACCATCGACTTCTGGGGGCGGGATGATGGACGCACAACCGAGATGATTGCGCCTGCAGTTCAGGCCGAGTATGCGCCTGGAGCAACCTACTGGCGCTACGATCCGGAACTACCGGCCGACGCCACAGAGCAGGCGGTCAGTCCCCGCAACGGTATGGAAGTTGTGCTGGGGCGAGTGGTCACAACCGCTGACGGCAAGACGCTCCATCGGGACAGCTTCTTCACGCAATACGACGCGGTTGCGGGCGAGATCCGCTACGGTGCGAATGTCACCCCACCCGAAGGAGCCGTCATCGTGGGCGATCTGCCGCCGACGCCAACACCCACCGCCGAGCCGACTGAGGAACTGCCCACCGTCGAGCCGACTGAGGAACTGCCCACCCCGACGGTCGTCACCGAGCCCGAGCCGCCCGCCGAGGAAGCGGAACCCACGCCTATACCCACTGTGCCCAACAAGACCGATTGGACCGGGCGCGATACGCCCTGATATGCCCTGATACAAGTCGGTATGCATACGCAACCCCGGTGAGAAGGTCTGGAACCTCCCACCGGGGTTTTATTAAAGATAGGACTTACGCGTGTCGGTTCCAACCCCGGCATTTGCCTGAATAAACGGCCCGATTCGCCTCCGGCAGGGCGAAAAAGATAACAAGCGTATCATGCTGCCGCAGGCGAAACCGGCGTTCGGGTCTGGCACCAGGCCGGAATTGGCTGCACCGCGTAACTCCTGTGATTTACGGCGACTGCTGCACCTGCAATGGCGGTGTCGTGGGTTGCACAGATTGGGATTGGGCGGGCGCTTCCGGCGCGGATGCTTCCGGTGCAAGCTCCTCCGGGGGTGGCTCATCTGCCGGTAGCTCCTCTGCGCGGATCAACTCACTGAGCCGCCGCACATCACTCCAGTCGGTTTCGCTCTCGATATCGGCCAGCGGCGTGTAGAGCGTGTCCAGCGTAAATGTCTGCACAGCATAGCGGCGACCATTCGCAATAATCGTGCGGCTCTCATCCAACGGACTGCCCACCGGGCGGCCGGCGCGGGCTTCTTCGACCACATACTTGTGAAATGCCCACTCCGCGAAATATTCCTGCCCGGTCGCCTCAAAGCTCTCCATCACCAGGCCGGTTTCCAGGTCATCGTAGCGGGGCGTCCCATCGGCCAGCGGGGGACCGGGGGCGCGTCCCTGCCAGACGGCAACCCGCAGGCGGACATTGTTGATATAAATCGACGGCACATTATTGTCCCAGGCGGGCGCATACACCGGGATCGCCTTCTCCACCGTATCCAGGCCACGCCCGATATACCGCGAGAGAATCAACTCGCACCAATCGCGCACACTATCCTGCCAGGTACGGAAGCTGACAAAGTTGCCATACCGCCCGCGGACAATCCCGGCCGAGCGCTGCGGATCGAAGGAGGCCCGCTGTCCGCCCCAACTCTTCATGTCGTGGCTCCGGCAGATGCCGGTGGTGCAGAACTGCGATTCCTGGGCAAAGAAGGCCAGCGCCACTGCCGGGTCAAGCTCATAGCTGACGATAATCTCGTAGAGTTCATCGGCGTAGGGTGCGGCGGGCGAGCGCCCGGTGCCACCCGTCCCGGTATGCAGCAGATCCGAGAAGACCTGCCGTGAAATCCGGGGCGGTGCCTTGAAGGTCAACTCGGCATCGGCCTGGGGCGGCGGCAGGGCTGACTGCTCCGGTTCGCCCTCCTGGGACGCCGGTTCGGCCAGCGTGGTCATGGTCAGGCGCGGACTGATGAAGAACGTAAAGGCAACGGCTACACTGCCCACCGTAGCAATGACCGCCAGCCGCCGCCGCTCCTGGCGCAGCAACCCGGGCAGGCGCAGCAGCAGCAGCCCACCCGCCAGCCAGATCAGCCCGAGCATTAAGCGCACGGCCTGCCCATGCGTGAGCAGATCCAGCAGCAGCAGCAGCGGGATGCTGAATGCCGGCAGCGCCAGCCCGGTCAGGACAACCGGCTCACCCGTTTGCCGCCACCATGCCGGCAGTCGCCGCAGCCCAGCCCGCGCGGATCGTGCCGACTTCCCTGATACCGCCTGTTTTTTCATAGTATGACCTCCCGCATTATGTTTGCATCCGGCGGCTGCAAACACCCATATTCCGGCGCACTCCGGCAGCGTGGCTGCCGCCCTCCATATCCGGATTACTTTGTAAACCTTCATCAAGTTACACGCGTTACGCAGTCTGGTTTGTTCTGGCCTGGTGCCGGCCCCGAACGTCAGCTTCGTTTGATCAAACGCCCGGTAATGGCCCGACTCGCCTGCGGCAGCATGGTACACTTTTTTCTTGTTCACAAAAACATTCACGTTGTGAATGTTTTTGTGAACAAGATCTGTTTGCTTCCGCCCTGCCGGAGGCGAAATGTTCTTTTGGGTGAGTAACCGCGTAACTCGTGTCAAGTTCCTGACAATTTCTGTTTGTATTACGTAAACGAAAAATTGTCAAGTATGTCAACCTGCATCGCGCTGCGGGAAAACCGGCTGAGTTGCCGGGCAAGTGGGAAGCAGTCGTCTGTTGTGGCATAAAATGCGGTGCTTATGGGGAATAGTGTCTGTATTGAAGGCATAAACCGAAGCCTGGTGGGAAAATAATGGTGAAGTCAGCAAGAACAAACCCCGGCGAACAAACCTGTGCTATTCTTAGGACAACAGCGGTGATACAGTTAGCAGCTTGCAGCGGTAAAGGAGAGTAGATGGCTGCGAAGATCAAATTCGGGCTGATTGTCGGTCTGTTCGGGCTGGTCCTTACCATGGCAGTAAGTTTTCTCGTGGGAGTGTGTGGACCATTCGTCGGGCTGGTGGCCGGAGCGGTTGCGGGCCTGTTGACGGTACGGGCGGAGCGACCCGCGAACCGGAATGCCGGTGCAAGTCAGGGAACCCAGGCCGGAGCGATCGCCGGCGGGTTGACCCTGGCAGGTCAACTTATTGGGAATATTGGAGGATTGATGCTCCTCCAGGCATCGCAGGTAGAGCTCCCATTTGGCGAGATGCCCCAGACGTCTGCCGAAGAGACGGCTTTCTGGATTGGTGGTATCGGCGTTGTGGTCTGTTTTGGCCTGCTGGGGCTGGGACTGGGTGTGCTGGGTGGCGCGAGTGCGGGCTACTTCGCCACACCCGAGTCGCCGGTAGCCGAGGGAGACCCCCCCCAATCGCCCTACCCACCGATGTCGTAACGCGGTAAGGAACCGGATCATGCCAATCTCCAGCACGAGTAATGCCACCATCAAGCATATTCGCCGTCTACGCCGGCGCAAGGAGCGCGAACAGAACGGGCTCTGCTTTATCGAGGGCATTCGGCTGGTAACGGAAGCCCTGCAGCTTGGTGCGGCAGTTGAGGCGCTGATCGTCGCCCCGGATCTGCTGACCAGCGCGTTCGCCTGGGAGACGGTAATGTCGCCGGCGGCGCAGGTTGAGCGGATCGAGGTGACGCCGGAGGTATTCCGGCATATCTCCACGCGGGAGGGGCCGCAGGGGATCGGCGCACTGGTCCGCCAGCGCTGGGAATTAATCGAGCAGGTGCGGCTGGGGAGTGAGTTGGGCTGGGTGGCGCTGGATGCCGTTCAAGATCCCGGCAATCTGGGGACGATTCTGCGTACGAGTGATGCCGTCGGCTGCGCGGGGGTAATGCTGCTGGGGCATAGCACCGATCCGTATGATCCGGGGGCGCTACGGGCCGGCATGGGCGCAATCTTTGCTCAGCGACTGGTGCGCGCAAGTTTTGCCGAGTTTGCCACCTGGAAGCAGCAGCATGGCTATCGGGTCGTCGGTACCTCCGACGCGGCTACGCTGGACTACCAGGCATGCCGTTATCAGCCGCCGCTGGTGCTGCTGATGGGCAGCGAGCGACTGGGGCTCTCACCGGAGCAGCAGGCGCTCTGCGATCAGATGGTCAGCATTCCAATGGTTGGTCGGAGCGACTCACTCAACCTGGCGGTTGCAACCGGCGTGATGCTCTACGAGATGTTTAATCAAAATAGGGGTTAGGGGTTACGGGTTACGGGTTAGGGGTTAGGGGTTATAGGGGCAATACCTTTCAAATAACCGGACCGACGCGGTAGCATGACAAACCGGGTGGTTGCTCCGATACAGAACCATGCTGCCGCAGGCGATAGCTCCTTCCAGGAAGTGACCGTGTACGTCGTCTTATTTGAAAGGTATTAGGGTTAGGGGTTACGATTGGCTTTTAACCGTTAACCCCTAACCGTTAACCCCTAACCGTTAACCCCTAACCCGTAACCGTTACCCGTCACAACCTATGTCTCAATCATGCGGCGGTAGCGAGCCTGGATCACCATAAAGATACCATAGGCAACCAGGCCGAGCGCGACAATCCCCAGCAACCAGGGGCCGAACGGCTGCTGTACCAACGTCTGCAACACCTGCGCCAGTCCTTCAGCCTCCTGCGGCTGCGCCTGGTACGCCGCCACGATGAAAAAGACCCCAATCATCGTCCAGACCACACCGCGCGCGGCCAGACCAAACCGCCCCAGCCGGGTGGCCCAGGTCTGCTCGGTCGGGCTCATATCTTGCAGTTTGAACTTCTTGCGGAACGAGGCTTTGTAGGCGCGTTGCAATTGTTCGAAGCCGGCGGCAATTGTGATTATACCCACAATGCCGACCAGCCACTGCCCAAAGGGCTGAGACATCAGCCGGGCGGTAAAGCTCTCGGTTGAGCTACCCCCACCGCCACCGCCATTACCCATAACGATCTGGACAGCAGTAAATGCTAGAAATCCATACAGAATACCACTGACGACATAGCCAATACGTGTAGCAATTCCCTTGGCGTCCGTACCTTTGTTTTCCGGGTCAGCGATTGCCTCGGCAAAACGCCAGACGACATAGCCGGCTAACCCGATAGCCACCAGTCCCAGCAAGACCTGGCCGAAGGGCTGATTAGCAATTGTCTGGAGCGCACCACTTGATCCCGTCGTCCGACCACCTGAGCCAATCGCCACCTGGAATGCCAGCACGCCGACAATCGCATAAACAACACCTTTAGCGGTATACCCAAAGCGTCCCAAACGGTCAATCCACGGACTGGCATCCTGCGAAGCCTGCTCTGCCTGATTCTGGGCGCGCTGGACAGATGCGTTCTGTGTCATGATGATTCCCCCTTGACTACAACAACCAATATCTCTCTGAACAGGAGAAATGCAATTTGTGTGCCAGGGAAGAGTACAGACCTACAAAGCCGGTTAATCCCGCCGCGCCTGCCAGTCGGCGGCGCGTTCGGCGGTATCGACGCAGGCAGCAAGCCGGGCGAACAGCGCCGGCTGTAGCTCCGCAATTGCAGAGCCGATGAAGACCAACTGGTTGAGGTACGCCGGAGTCTGCTTGAAGCGGGTGGTTTCGTAATCGACCCGCCCCGAGACAACGTTGACCAGTGCAGGCCAGGGCGCATCAGTGCAGTGAACATAGCCCTTGGCGCGGTAGATCTGCGGCGGCAACTCGCGCATCACCGCCTCGATCCGGGTGCGCTCCAGCGGCGCGTCAGTCTGCCACAACAGGGTGCCGATCTGCTCCGTGTGCAGATGATCATGCGGCGGCGGGTCAGTTGCATCAGGTCGGGGGAGGACCGGCCCGGCAAAGAGCCGGCGCGGGTCAATCTGCCCATGGCTGGTCTCGCAGCGGGTGGCGCGCCCGTTATGCTCCTGGAGCAGCGCATGCACCTGCGCCAGTTCCGCCGCCGATACCAGATCGCACTTGTTGAGCACCAGAAAGTCGGCGGCGCGCAGTTGCCACGCTGCTACCGGCGACTGTTCCAACTGCTGCGCGATATTGGCAACATCCACCAGCGTAACGATTGCATCAAGCGGCAGATCGCCCGCCCGCGCCTGCCGGATCAGGCCGGAGGGCTCGGCCAGCCCGGTCGTCTCGACAATAATCAGATCCGGCGCGGCCAGCGTCAGGATCTCCTCCACCGCCAGCAGAAAATCCGTCCCGATGGAGCAGCAGATGCAGCCGCTGGTCAGCTCGATCATCTGCGCAACGTTCAGACCCGCAACGGCATGTCCATCGAAGCCGACTTCGCCAATCTCATTCACGATCAGCGCGATGCGTTGTCCCGCGATGCCCTGCTCCAGCAGATGCCGCAGCAGCGTGGTTTTGCCACTGCCCAGAAACCCCGTCACAATACTGATTGGTGCCGTCATTAAAACCTCCCCGGTTGCGCCGTCACATAGCCGGTCAACTCAACATAGCCGCTACCCTGAACCGGCTGCCCCCCCTGCGTGCCACTGATCTCTACCGCGCCCTCCCAGTAAATGATGTTCGTCGGCAGTTCCTGATCGGCCAGGTAGGGCACCAGTTCCAGCACCAGATCCGCCTCGGGCAGGGTCAACCGCCAGCGCGCCGGGTAGGTTGCGCCGCTGTGGGGACTGCGCCAGGTGTCCAGCGCTTCGATCTGCAGATCGTCGGCATCCAGGTGGCGGGTGGTGCCATCGGGCGCGATCAGCGAACCATGCGAAAAGGGCGAAGTGCTGCCGTCGGCCTGGCGAATACGGGCAAACATCAGATCCCAGCCGTTATCCAGTTGCACCGCGAACCAGTCCCAGCCGACGGCGTCATCGTCGAGCGCGCTGGTGCCGAACTCATGATCCATCCAGCTCAGCCCCTGCACCGTGTAAGACTGCCCGGCAACCCGGATGGTGCCACTGGTCGCCATGCGGGTGAGCGAGTAGTAGTAGGAGGCATTGCCCTCCTCGGAGCCCTTCCGGCTCAACCCCTGCTCACCCTGGAGCACCGGCGGTTTTGTACTCGCCAGCGTCAGGTCCAGCGCAATCTCGCCCTCGGCGGCGCGCAGATGCATCTGCATGCCCTCCGGCCCGCTCCCCGTAACCGACCAGTCCTCCAGGAAGACGCGGAAGGGCTCACCCGTGGCACCCGCCAGCCCCGCCGCCCCGCGACTCAGCCGGTCGTAGGCATAGAACTGCTCGCCGGCGACATCGGTCAGCGCGAGATGGCCCAGGTACATAGTGTGGGTGGCCCAGTCCGAGGCACGCTGCACCGGCTCCGGGCTCAGCGCCTGACGAAAGATCGTAAACTGAAACCCAAAGTGGCGGCCTGTAGCGCTGGTGAGGTTGCCGGTGTAGTACCACCACTCGGTGCGATAGGTCGGGTGCGGCCCATGATCCGCCGGGAAAACAAACGGACGCGGCGCGGTCGCGCGGGCAAACCCGGGCGCATCCCCGGCATTCACCGCATCGATCACATCCAGCGAGGCGCGGATCTCCGGTTGCGCCGCACCGCCACACCCCGCCAGTACTATCAGCAAGAGCAAGAGAAAACGCTGCATCTGTATCCTTACAAGAACAAAAACCAGAGAACAAAGAACAAACACGATGTCCGGCATATCACGGGCGTCCCGGCTTCTGCCGGTGGCATGCCTGCCGGGACAGTGGCCGACTGCCGGGAACACCTGCTCCGGCTGATGACATTTGAGAACATCGTCCGGATATGCCATCCGGGAGTCCCGGCTTTCGCCGGTGGCATGCCGGCCATCCTGGAGTCCCGGCTTTCGCCGGTGGCATGCCTGCCGGGACTGTGGCCTCCTGCCGGGAACACCTGCTCCGGCTGATGACATTTGAGAACATCGTCCGGATATGCCATCCGGGAGTCCCGGCTTTCGCCGGTGGCATGCCAGCCGGGACTGTGGCCTCCTGCCGGGAACGCCTGATCCGGCTGATGACATTTGAGAACATCGTCCGGATATGCCATCCGGGAGTCCCGGCTTTCGCCGGTGGCATGCCGGCCGGGACTGTGGCCTCCTGCCGGGAACACCTGCTCCGGCTGATGACATTTGAGAACATCGTCCGGATATGCCATCCGGGAGTCCCGGCTTTCGCCGGTGGCATGCCTGCCGGGAACACCTGCTCCGGCTGATGACATTTGAGAACATCGTCCGGATATGCCATCCGGGAGTCCCGGCTTTCGCCGGTGACATGCCTGCCGGGACTGTGGCCTCCTGCCGGGAACACCTGCTCCGGCTGAAGCCGGGACTCCAGATTATTGCGCCTACAAGCGTAATCACACCGATCTGTAAAACATAGGTACGCAAGGTATGATACCATGTTCCCGGTGCCGCGTCAGACCGTAGCACATAGCCGGCGGGAGCATGCTCCCGCACTCCATATTCACCCACACTTCACATTCACAGGGAGGAGCTTCATGGAACCCGACGACGCAGCCCGTTTTTTGGTCGCGGTCATCACCCGCCCGCGCGACCTGGCCCTGGCGCGGGAAGCGCACTGGTACCGCATCCCGCTGGCGCATCTGCCGACGAACCTGGCCGCCGAATACCTGGCCTTCTACCAGACGGCGGCCTTTGGTGCGGAGCGCTGGTCGGTGCGCTACTATGCGCCGATCCTGCGCTACCGCCTGACCACGCGGCGCGAACTGCTGCCCGACGAAACCGACCACCCACGCGCCGACGAGCGCTACTACCGGCTGGAACTGGGACCGCCGGCGGAGTTGCCGCTGCCGGTGCCGGCCGCGCGCCTGCGCCGGGTGACATTTATTATGACAACCTACGGCCAACTGCGGCGTGCCCGCGATGTGCGCGAACTCTGGCACCCCGACGAGGATCAGAACAATCTGGGGGATGATCTCTGGGGCGCGGGGTTGGCCGGAAAATCAATTCGGTAAGGCATAGAACAAAGAACCAAGTAAGCCGGAACAACATGCGTCAGGCGCATTCCCTGGGTGAACAACTTTGTTCTTTGTTCTCCGGTTCTTTGTTCTTGCGGAGAAGGAGAAGGAGAAGAAGGTATGGAATACACTATTGGCGGCGAAATTGCACAGAATGTCCGGCTGGATTTTGCACCGGGGGAGACGGTCTGGGCCAGCAACGGCTCACTGATGGCCCATTCCAAAGGGATACAGTGGCGGCTACGCGTGCCCAGCGGCTTCAGTGGCGCGCTACGCCGCTCCTTCGCCGGGGAGGGGATCTCGCTGACCTACCTGGAGACGGATCAGCCGGAGCAGTATGTGCTGCTGGCCTCGAATACACCGGGGCGCATCTGGCGCTGGGATCTGGCGGACGGCCCGGTGGTCGCCACGCGCGGCTCGTTTCTGGCGGCCTGGGGTGAGCAGGTCGATATCGATGTGACGATTGCGCGGCGGGCGGGGGCGGCGATCTTCGGCGGCGCGGGACTGTTCCTGCAACGCGTGTCGGGGCAGGGGCAGGTGCTCATCCATGGCAGCGGCAATTTCCACGAGCGGCAACTGGCCCAGGGAGAGGAGATTCTGGTCAGCACCGGCAACCTGGCCGCCTTCGCCGACAGTGTAGACTATGATATCCAGGGCGTGGGCGGTTGCAGCAAGATCCTCTTTAGCGGCGAGGGGCTGTTTATGACCCGCCTGACCGGGCCGGGCCGCGTGCTGCTGCAAACGCTCAAGCGGGGCAAGACGAGCAGTGCCGGCAGTGCCGGGGGATGATGCGTGCGGGCTGAAACGTGCGATAGAGGGGCGCAGCATGGCAGGGAAGATCTTCGGCGGGCGGTATCCGTTGGGCCAATGCTGCGTCCCTACTCCAGAACCAATCATTCGTCGGTGAAAATACCCTAAAAGAGATATAGAAAAGGAATAGAGAACGGAGACATTTATGACATCTTGGCAAGACAGGAACACCTATGTAATCGCCACAGGTTTCCTTGCAAAATCCACCGCCATCCGCGCCTCCGCCCTGCATTCCGCATCCCGCATCCTTAACACCCGCCCCGCAACTTGACATCCCAAAACATCTGTACTATGCTACGCACAAATTTTCACCTGTTGAAACAGCTTTTCCGGGAGGGGAGCCATGTCGCTGGACCTGACGACCTTGAGCAAGCAGGTGCGCCAGATGAGCGGCGCGCTGGCGCTGAGTGCCGATGAGATTGTCGGGCGGACACGCCAGGTGCGGGCGCGCTACGTCGAAGCGAGCGGAGCCGAGTCAACCTGGTCGCGCGCCGTGGACCTCAGCCGCGAGACAGCGACCTGGCTGCTGGCCCGTCCGGTCGAGCCGCTCGACACCGTCCGCGATGTGCCGCCGCGCCCCGCCGCCTACGCCCTGGTCGCTACCGACGGCTCACAGATCGATGTGGACCGCCACGGCAGCGTCTTCTGCTATCTGATCAATATCGGGCGGGTCTACCTGCGCTACGGGCATGCGCCTACCGCGCGGCTCTCCTCCCAACCGGCGCTTTACTACGAGGAAGAGGATCTCTACCTGACCGATGGGGCGCGGCGGGTGGCAATCGAGGGCAACTACCTCAGCGCGCGGCGCGATGCCGAGGAGGGCATTGTCCTGGCCGAACTGGCCGACACTTTCCTGACCGATGATCTACCCGCCATCGCCATGCAAGATGGCACGCTGGTGCGCTGGACACTCTCCGGGGCGGAGAAGTTTGTGCAGGAGCATTTCCTGCGGCTCTACCTGCGCTATCTGGATCATATGCGCGAGCGCGGTATCCCGGTGGTCTCCTACATCAGCCGCCCGCGTGCGCCCGAACTGGTCGGGATAATCCGGCTGATGTACTGCCCTGATGTGGATCTGGCGAAGGGCCGGGGGGCGCGTTGCAGCGAGTGTAGCGATGTACAGGCCGGGCGTCCACCTTCGTGCAGCATCTGCCAGGGGCTGGTTGATGCGGATATCCTGGCCGAGCGGCTGGCGGAGGGACAGCGCGGGCCGCTGTTTGTCTCGATGAGCCGCATCAATGTTGAGGCATATGGGCCTCACCTGGTTCACTTTTTTTATATGCGGGTGGGGCGTGAACTGGCGCGCGTGGAGTTGCCGCGCTGGGTGGCGCAAGATCCGGCCCAGGTTGACCTGGCGCACACCCTGGTGTACGATCAGTGCGTCAAGGGCGCCGGCTACCCGGTGGCGCTGGCGCGCGCGCATGAGCAGGCGATTGTGCGTAGCGCCGATCGCCGCGCCTTCCAGCAGATGGTTGACGGCAGCCTGCAGCGTGCCGATCTGCCCCATACGACCTCGCGCAAACGAGAGAGTAAGGGGTTTAGTCGGGGGTAGCGTTTTGAGTTCTGAGTTTTGAATGCTGAATTCTGAATTTTCAATCTTGAGGTATGATCTACAATGATCGGGAGTCCCGGCTTTAGCCGGTTAGATGTCTGCCGGGACAGGGCATCCTGCCGGGAACGCCTGATCCGGCTGAAGCCGGGACTCCTGAACGGCGATATCCGGATGAAACATGCAACGTTCATCAGCCGCGTGGGATGCTGGCCGGGGCATCCTGCCGGGAACGCCTGATCCGGCTGAAGCCGGGACTCCTGAACGGCGATATCCGGATGAAACATGCAACGTTCATCAGCCGCGTGGGATGCTGGCCGGGGCATCCTGCCGGGAACGCCTGATCCGGCTGAAGCCGGGACTCCCGCGCCGGGGCCGTATCCCCATGACCAACCCTTTTCAGACAGTTTCTAACATACATTTTACAGGTGCATGATAGTATGGATCGAATTGGTGAAGTGATTGAGTCATCGACGACGCGGTTTACGACCGGAACGTATGAACTGCTGACCGCGCCGCCGTTTGGCGCGCTGGTGCGGGCGCAAACGCGCGTGCCGGGTATGGCGGTCTACGGGCTGGTCTATGAGATCCGTACGGGCAGCAAAGAGCCGGGCGGACGCGCGGTGGTGCGCGGGCGAACCTATACCGGGCATGAGTTGTACGACGCCGAGATCTACCACGAACACCCGGACCTGGCCGAGGTATTGCAAACCGAGTTCTCCGCGATTACCGTGGGTTTTGTCGAGGAGGAGCGGATCTACCACTACCTGCCGCCACATCCGCCCCCGGTGCATTACAGCGTCTACCAGTGCGACCTGGAGGAGTTGACTAAGTTCAGCACCTCGTGTGATTTTTTTCGTGGGGTGCTGTTTGCGCATCAGATCCCGAGCGATGAACTGCTGGCCGCAATGATTCGGTCGGCGGCGCGCGCGCGCTCCGATGGACGCACCTACCTGGTGCATGCCGGGCGCGAGGTTGCCGGCCTGCTCAAGGATGACTACGACCGGCTGACCGCGCTGCTACGCCGGATTCGCCCGTAAATAAACAACTTTCCAAACTTAAACCTCAAAACTCAGAACTCACAACTTATCATGACCGGATGTTTTGCCGATATTGATCTGACACCGAGCGACCTTGAACTGGCGCGCCGCCGGGCCGCCGCTGGGGCCGGGTATATTGACCTGACCAGCAGCAACCCGACGCAGCAGGGGTTGTTGTTCCCACCCGATATCCTCCAGACAGCCGCAGCAGACTACTGGACCAGCCGTCGCTATGCTCCCGACCCGCATGGCCTGCCCGCCGCGCGGACTGCGATCACGCGCTACTACGCCACCCGCACCCCACCACTGATACTATCCGATGATGCGGTTTTTATCACCGCCGGCACCAGCGAAGCCTACAGCCTGCTCTTTGCGCTGCTGGCCGATCCCGGCGATAACCTGCTTGCGCCGAATGTCACCTACCCGCTGTTTGACTATCTGGCCGCCCTGCGCCAGGTCGAACTGCGCAGCTACCGCCTGGACGAAGAACGCGGCTGGCAGATTGACGGCCCCAGCCTGCTGGAGCAGGTTGACGCCCGCACCCGCGCCGTGCTGCTGGTTTCGCCCCACAACCCGACCGGCGCAGTGGTCCGCGCTGCCGTGCCGGAGTTGTCCCGGCTGGGGCTACCGCTGATCTGCGACGAGGTTTTCGCGCCCTTCAGCTATGGTGCGCCCACGACGCCGCCTATTGCCGCGCTACACCCCGATCTGCCGGTGTTTACGCTCAACGGCATCTCCAAGCTGTTTGCGCTGCCCGACCTCAAGCTGGGCTGGATCGCCCTGAACCCACCCGCCCATGCCGCCTTCGCTGATCGGCTGGAACTGCTCAACGATACCTTCCTGGGAGCGAACAGCCTGACCCAGACGCTGCTGCCACACCTGTTTGCGCAGGGCATGGCGTTTGTCGCCGCGATGGTCAACCGGGTGCGCGCCAACCTGGATCTGGCGCTGGCGCGGTTTGCCGGCTGCCCCAACCTGACCGCACAACCACCCGATGGCGGCTATTACCTCTTCCCGGCGGTGCATGGCCAGGAAGATGAAGACGCGCTGGTGCTTGATCTGCTGGCAGGGGGCGTGCTGGTGCATCCCGGCTACTTCTACGGCGATGTGCCCGGCATCCATATCATGCTCTCGGCGCTGACGGAACCGGCCCGCTTTGCCGCCGGGGTGGAACGGTTGGTTGCAACCCTGGAATGATATGGCATTAAAGGCACTTACCGTTCATATACGCTCGTGCAAAGCCGGCAGGAACAGCTTATCCTGCGCGTCTTTGCGCCTTTGCGCGAGCCAATCCTGCGATTATCTAACACGACGTACGCGGTGCGTACTGTTCCGGCCTCGTGCTAGACCCGAACGCCGGCTTCGCCTGCGGCAGCGTGGTACTGTTTTATCTTTCTCACAAAAACGTTGCACTTTGTGCAACGTTTTTGTGAGAAAAAATGACTTCTTCCACCCTGCCGGAGGCGATATCTCCTTCCCCAAGAGGGACCGCGTAACTCGTGTTATCTAAAAGGAGCAACATATGCGCGATTGTATTCGCAAGCTAGACGAAGCCGCCGAATTCTACAGCGATGAGCGCTGTTTTATTCTCGAACTGCTGAACACATCCGAGGACGAGGAGGTATCGATAGCGCGGGCCAGGGTAGCGCCCGGCGTCACAACAGCGCTCCACCGCTTGAGCAACGCCGTGGAACGGTATGTCATCCTGGCGGGGCAGGGACGGGTGGAGATTGGCGATCTCCCGCCGACGGATGTAGTCCCCGGCGATCTGGTAGTCATTCAGGTTGGAACGCCACAGCGTATTAGCAACACCGGCGACAGCGATCTGGTTTTTCTATGCATCTGCACGCCGCGCTTCCGCCAGGAGTGTTACGAGAGTCTGGAGCAGTAGCGCGGGAGGCAGCCATCGCCCAGGGATAGAATTTCCCCGGAGGGACGCGTTGCGGCGCGTCCTCCGGCCTGGCACATCAGAGCTTACACTGATAATCGAGCACCCGCAGCCAGTCGGCGACCTCCGCGACGGGCGGGAAATCGGGGCGTGTCAGCAGCCACTGCGTATGCAGCGCGGCATAGCGGTCCAGGATAAAAACCCCCATCGGCACCGCTTCCGGCAGAAAGCGCGTCACCACCGCGCGCTCCCGATCCAGCAGCAGCGGGAAGGGCACCTCCAGCCGCATCGCCAGTTCTTCGGCATCGAGGGTCGGGTCGGCGATGACTGCCAGCACTTCGCCGTCATACTCACGGATCTGGGCATATCCCGCGCGCAGTTCCAGCAAATAGTCGTACGCGGCCCGGCTGACCTCGGGGAGCAGTACCAGCGCCAGATGCTTACGCGCCCGGTATGTACTACGTTTCACCATATCGCCCATGAGTGACGGCAGAGTAAAGTTGGGCACAACCGCTCCCTGCGGCAGAACCGGGGTTGGACTATTCATGCTGCTCCCTCCTTCAGGAATAAAACCAATATCCGGCAGTTCTGGACGGCAGGTTTATTATACTCAGGCGGCACGGGGATCGTCAACCGTCTCATACCAGTTTGCCGTCAAGATAGCAATCACCTGGAATTGACGCAACGGGCGCAGGGCGGCATCCTTCCCGTTCATCACGTCTGCGTTCTCTGTGTCCTCCGTGGCTATGACAACGAATCAGTATCAGGAGTTACGCGGTCCTCCGTGAGCGAGTTCTTTTCGCCTCCGGCAGGGCGGAAGAAAATATCCTTTTTCGGAAACATGTGGCTCGGAGAGCCACATGTTTCCGAAAAAGACGGGAAAGGGGCCATCTTTTCCACAAAAAATTTGCTCTGGGAGCAAATTTTTTGTGGAAAAATAAAACAAGTACCATGCTGCCGCAGGCCAATCCGGCCATTACTGTGCTCAAACGCCCAGTTTGCAAATCCACCGCGTAAGTCCTGTCAGTATCAGAAGCCAACGAGAGGAAGAGACACGCCGCAGCGCGTCTCTCCAAAGCGTTATCCCCGTTGTGTGGATAGGCGGGGAAGCACAGGTCGGCGGGGTGCGGGCCGATCCGTCAGCAGCGATTGCGCCAGCGTCTGCAAGAACAATCGGATGGGTAAGGAGGTTGTCAGCGCCATAACTTCGCGGAGCGAGGCGCGCTCATCCAGGAAGCGGAAGATCCGCTCAATCGGATTGCGCTGGAACATTGCGCTGAAGATCGGCTTGATCCGCTCGCCATAGCTCTGCATCACCTGGAGCAGTAGCGAGTCAAGCAGTTGGTAGTGGCGCGGGTTGCCGGCTCCGGCGAAGGGATGCCCATGCTCAAGCAGCGAGGCAACAATCGCCGCCGAGTCCTGCTGGATACGCACAAAGGCATAGCCCGTGCTGGGCTTGATCTGACCGCCCTTGGTGCCGATGGTGTAGACATGCTGCCCGGTCTGGCGCGGGAAGGGATGGTCGGTCGCGGGGACCACGCCATTCTCCGTACTCAGAATCGTGTATTCGCCAATCCCCAGCGTGGTTTCGAGATAGGTCATCAGTGCCTGTTCGTAGGCGGTATGGCTAAAGTGATCGGGCGAGAAGGCCGTAAACTCAACCAGCGCGCGCCGTTCGCTCAGTGGGAGCAGATAGAAGAAGCGGGTCTCGCCGGCCTGCGGTGTGCGAAAATCCATCAGTGTGGCGGCGGCAGTATTGAAAACCGCGTCAGGGGTTTCGATCTCCCAGCCTTTGAAGTTCAAATTGATGTGATGATGCGGGCGCGGGTCACGCTTGAGTACCGCCGGACGGAAAATGCTATCAAACACCCAGGTACCCCGCACAATCTGCCCGTTAACCGTGACGTAGGCGGCATCTGCGCCATCGGTAATCTGCTCCACGACACCCCGCTGCCAGGTGACATTGGGATATGCTGCCAGTTTTTGCTGCACATGCGTGTAGAAGTCAATCCCCCGGATCATTTGATACTGATAGCGATTGAGATCAATTGTCTGGGTACCAGCATCCCCAACAATCTGCAACTGATTCCATGAACGATAGACGATATCGTCAAAAAGGGTTGGCTGATCCGTCCAGAAACACCAGGTTCGGTCATTCTGATCTTTGGGACTTTTATCGATAATCAGGATTGAGCAATCCTGTAAAGCGCTGCAAAGCAGGTGATAGGCCAGGCTCAAACCGGCGGCACCACCCCCGGCAATGATGATATCATACTGTTCCATAAGGTTCACTCGCTGATTGGTTATAGTAGGCTGCGTTCATCTGCTGTTACTGTAGCATGTGCGCGTGAACCCGGCGTCAGGCAGAGGATAGAATGGGAGATCCATCAGGAGGTGGAGGCAGGTGTGATGCCTGGGGTGTAGCGAGCGAGAACCGAGAACAATTCGAGAACAGAAAACAAAGAACCAGAGAACAAAGCAAAGCAGGTTGTATGCATCTATGTGCTTTGTTCTCTCAGTCTCTGACTTTTTCGTTCTCTGTTCGCTGGTTCTTTCTATCAAGCACCATTGTCAGTTGGTTGGGCGGCCGCGTGGAGTAACTGTTCTGCGGCAGCCAGATCGGGTACCTGTTGTACGGCTACAATCAGGCGGTGCAACTCTGACGGGCGCTGTATCCGGCGAATATCGCGTACCAGTGCAAGTGGTGCCGCCGGAAAGCGTATCAGCAGGGTATCCTCAAGCGTCTGCTGCAATGCCTGGCGGAACTGCTCTTCCTGCTGCCGGAACTGCTCTTCCTGCTGCCGGCGGAGTTGCTCTTCCTGCTGCCGGCGGAGTTGTTCTTCATGTTCCCGCAACTTCGCCTCGTACATCTCGCGCAGTTCTTCGCGCAGTTTGTCGCGCAGTTCTGCTTCACGCTCCTGCATCAAGAGGTCAAATAGTCCAGAACCCATGAGTTTCTCCCTTCCGACCAGATTCATAAATCGTCGCGGTTGCAGAAGTGGTTCCGCAAAGGTACCCAGAATTGATAACAGATCCCCCTGCTGCGTTGGTGGTGCCTGCGCGACCACCATGCGGGCGGCTGCTTCGACCAGGGAGGCATCGGCATTCCGCATCAGCGGGCTGAGTACTGCCAGCCCCAGGCTGTTCGCGGCCAACGCTGCCTGCGCATCCTGCGTCCAGAGTTGGATCCGCCCCACCGGCCACGCCTGCACGACCTGCCCATCGATCACTTGCGTCAGCGTATCGCCCACGTCATATTCCGGCGCGAGATAGACCACCGTGCCCACCACGGTCGTGCCGGGCTCCTGCTGCCCAAACCAGGCCACATAGCCCGCGAGCCGCCAGAGCACCGCCGGGTCGTAGTAGCCTTGCCACTCCACCAGATGCAGATAGTCCTGCCCCTGGGGACTACGCACGCGCAGCAGCGTGTCGAGCCGGGTAGCACTGGCGGGGAGTTCTCGGGTTTCCACGCGCACCAGCGAAGCAGCCGGCAACCCCAATAGTGGCAGGAGATCCGCCCCACGCAGCGCAGTCAGCAGTTTGAGCGGAATATCAGTTTTCATGGTACTTCACTCCACATATCCGGGTGTATGCGCATGTCCCGGCGCACTATTTTCATTTTCCCGACTGTCGGTTGTCGATTATGTTTACCCTGAATTACACGAGTTACGCGGGCGGTTCCAAATCAGGTGTTCATCTGGTCAAACGCCTGGTTTGTACTACCACCGACGAAGACCGCGTTCTGGTCTGGTACCAGATTGGAGCAGAACGTCCTGCGTACGGTACGTGAATTATAGCATAGGCCGACCAGCCGGCGGGAAATTTGCAAAACGTTCCGTCACACCCTGATCAACCTGTTCGCATCGATCTCATGTTGTGGTACACTACACGGCGCACATCCATGCATGTGGTATGATACGGTCTGGTGCAGGAGCATGGCCCGGGATAGGCCGGTTATGTCTGTTGGTTGCCCGGAGAAGTGGGAGTGGTATGCTGCAACCACCACGAATTCCCATGAACAGACGAATGAACAAAGGAGTAGGATTGTTGTGCGACGTGTAGATGATCTTCATGTCTTGACGCTCACCCCGCTGATCGCGCCCCGGGTGTTGAAAGAGCAGTTTCCCCTGACGGAAGTTGCCGGCAATACCGTGTTTGAAGCCCGCGAAGTCATCAAACGGATTGTCCGCCGGCAAGACCCGCGGCTCTTGCTGGTTGTCGGCCCCTGTTCGATCCATGATCCGGCGGCAGCGGTAGAGTACGCCCAGAAGCTGTATCAGGCGCATCGCCGGTTTCAGGATCGCCTGTTTATTGTGATGCGGGTGTTTATGGAAAAGCCGCGCACGACAACCGGGTGGCGCGGGTTTATCAACGACCCCCACATGAATGGTGAGTTCAATATGGAAGAGGGGTTGCGCAAAGCACGCGAGTTGCTGCTCCAGATCAATAATCTGGGCATGCCAACTGCGGCGGAGATGCTTGACCCGATCAGCCCGCAGTATATCTCCGACCTGGTCAGCATGACCGCCATCGGTGCGCGGACGGTCGAGTCCCAACCGCATCGCGCTATGGCCAGCGGCCTCTCAATGCCGGTTGGCTATAAAAACAGCACCGACGGCAATATTCAGGTGGCGGTCAATGCGTTTGTGTCGGCGACTACGGCGCATAGTTTCCTGGGGATTACCCAGGATGGCATCAGTTGTGTGGTGAAAACGCTGGGCAACCCGGACGGTATGATCATTATGCGCGGCAGCCGCACCGGCGGTGTGATCCGGTCAAACTATGATACGGTGAGTCTGGCACAGGTTGAGGAGAAGATGCAGGCAGCCAAACTAACACCTTCGATCATGATTGACTGTAGCCATGCAAACTCCAACTATGATCACACGCAGCAGGAGACCGTCTGGAACACCGTGCTGGAGGAACATCTGAGCCGGCATGAATCTGTTGTCGGCATGATGATTGAGAGCAATCTCAACGAAGGGAAACAGTCAGGTTCTCCTGATCTGTCACAACTGCGGTATGGCGTGTCAATTACCGATGGGTGTGTAGGATGGGAAACCACCGAGAACATGCTTCAGAATGCTTATGACGCCATGGCAACGCGTATGTCGGAGGTAAGTGCCTGAGGTTATCTTGCCAGTCATCCGAAGCCAGGCCTGCACCCATCAGGTCTGGCTTCGCTGCTCCTTTGACTGACACGCGTCACGCGGTGGGCGATCAAACCGGGCGTTTCACCCGGTGAACGGCAGCATCGCCTGCGGCAGCATGGTACTTTTTTGGTCTTTTTCCGGAAAATGTGGCACGTTGTGCCACATTTTCCGGAAAAAGAATGTCTCATTCCACCCTGCCGGAGGCGAATCGGGCCATGTGTCCAGGCAGACGCCTGGTTTGGAACCGACCGGGTAACTCCTGTTACTGACACGCGTTACGCGGTGCATTCTATTTTGGTCTGTTAACCGCCACAAAAGCCGAATTCGCCTGCGGCAGCATGGGACTCTTTTGTCTTTTTCACAAAGAATTTTCACTTCGTGAAAATTCTTTGTGAAAAAGACAGGAATCTTCCGCCCTGCCGGAGGCGAAACTTCCTTTTGGGTGAGCAACCGCGTAACTCGTGTTATTGAGGAACAATATCCGATGAGTACACGACCGTCGTTTTCGGGATTTCCGCCTGAAGGGATGCAGTTTCTGGAAGAACTGCCGCACAACAATAACCGGGACTGGTTCGAGAACCACCGCGAAGTCTATCAAACCGGCCTGGTCAAACCGGCACAGACATTTGTAATCGCCCTGGGAGAGCGCCTGAAAACGCTGTCCGAGGGCATTACCTACGATCCGCGCACCAACGGATCGGGGTCGCTGCTGCGGATTCATCGAGATGTGCGCTTTAGCGCCGATAAATCGCCCTACAAAACCAATCTCGGTATCATCTTCTGGCAGGGAAAACGGCGGCGGACTGAGAATCCCGGGTTCTTTTTTCACCTGGATGCCTACAATGGCGTGATGTATGCCGGTGTTCACATATTTCCCAAACCGCTGCTTGAAGTCTATCGTCATGCCGTCATTGATGATCACCTGGGACCGGAGTTGACCGCTGCCATTGACACCGTGCAGGGCATTGGTGATTACGCGGTTGGCGGAACCCACTACAAACGCATACCACGCGGGTATGATCCGACGCACGCGCGGGCCGACCTACTCTACTACAACGGTCTCTATGCTACCTCGTCCCACATTCCCCGCGAAGTCGTTATGCAACCGGACCTGATCGAGGTCTGCTTTACGCACTGCTGCAATATGCTGCCCCTGCACCAGTGGCTGGTCAAAATGTTTGCATGGGGTCGAGCCGAGAAGCTATGATCGCAACATACGTTAGCCCACAGGCGTTATCGCAAACCCGGCAAACTGGCGGACAAGCACGCCCGGCACCCGCCCCTGAATATACGTTCCCTCGGCTTTAAATTCCTGGCTCTCCACCACACCCCGCTCATGCCAGAGCGCCACCAGATCATTGCGCTGATAGGGAATCATCGCATCCAGCGCAACCATCATCCGGGCAAGCTCCTGTTCGATATGCCGGCAGAGGGTAGCAAGGCCCCAGCCGCGCTGCGCAGAGACGGCGATATAGTCTTCCGGCAGCCCCAGTTCGCCCGCCAGCAGTTCAACCTCGGCCTCGTCAATGCCGGGCATCTGGTCAACCTTGTTCAGCACCGTCAGGACCGGCTTATCCGCCACTTCCAGTTCCTGGAGCGTCGCCTCAACCGACTGGGCCTGCTCCTGGGCATTCGGATGGGTAATATCCAGAACATGAAGCAGCAGATCCGCCTCGCTGATCTCCTCCAGGGTGGCGCGGAACGCGGCCACCAGTTGCGTCGGCAGCTTCTGGATAAAACCGACCGTATCGGTTAGCAATACATGCCGGCTGCCCGGCAGCGTCAGTTGGCGCGTCGTCGGGTCAAGCGTGGCAAAGAGCCGATCTTCGGTGTGGACATCCGCATCCGTCAGTGCATTGATCAGTGTAGACTTACCTGCGTTGGTATACCCAACCAGGGCGACAATCGGCACTCCGCTCTGGCGGCGGCGCTTGCGGTAGAGTTCCCGATGGCGATGCACATCGGCCAGTTGCTCCTTGAGCCAGGCGATGCGCTGGTTGATCAACCGCCGGTCCAGCTCAAGCTGCGTCTCACCCGGCCCCCGCAGACCAACCACCCCCCCGGCGGACATCCCACCACCACCGGCCTGGCGTTCCAGGTGGGTCCACTGGCGGCGCAACCGGGGCAGCAGATAGTCATACTGCGCCAGTTCAACCTGGAGCCGGCCCTCGTGGGTATGGGCATGCTGGGCGAAAATATCCAGGATCAGCGCGGTGCGGTCCAGCACGCCGATATTCAGCTCTTTCTCCAGATTGCGCGTCTGACCGGGCGTCAGTTCATCATCGAAGATCACCAGGTCACAGTCAAGCCGGCTGATGCATGCAGCGACCTCTTGCACCTTACCGGGACCAATAAAATATTTCGGCGAGGGATTGGACAACTTTTGATAGAGGCTGCCGACCGCCTCTAACCCGGCAGTATCCGCCAGGAGCGCCAGTTCGCGGAGCGAGTCTTCGGCCGGCCAGGGGTTGGGAGCGGCAGCAACTTCGGCTCCCACCAGAAACGCGCGCTTGCGCGGAGCTTCGGTTCCATGCAGATTATTGCCATCTGCGTGATAACGGTCTTTTATGATCGTCTCCTTTAACGATTACACAAATTACGCGGCGGGCGTACAAAGCAGACATGTACTCCCACAAAGGCCGTCTTCGCCTGCGGCAGCATGGTACATTTTGTTCTTTTTTCACAAACATTTTGTACTGTGTACAAAATGTTTGTGAAAAAAGATAGTTCCTTCCGCCCTGCCGGAGGCGGAGTCTCCTATCGGGTCAACGACTACGTAAGCCGTGTAATGATTATAGGGAAGTGCAACCAGGGAGAACAAAAGAACAGAGCGCGTCTGATGTACTACCAGCCGGTACCCAGATTGTTCTCGCTTCGATATCTGTCCGGTCTGGCACGCTTCCCAGACCTGATCGAAAATATGGAATCTATTGTAGCATTGCGGTTAGTTCAAGGCAAGTGGCGCATACGCCGCATGAATGTGAAGGAGTTCATAGTCCAGACGGAGCTTTTGTGATAGACTCATCTCTCAAGCAATCGCTGAAAACGGAGCAACTCCAGGGAGGCTGGTTTGAGCAATGGCCCTGACCTCGCGGGCGCGCAGGCGTACGCGTTTCTGTGCCTCGAACGCGAGTTACCCCCCCAACTGAGCTACCACTCGCTCGCTCACACGCGTGACGATGTGCTCCCCGCCGTCACCCGGCTGGCCGATAGTATCGGGATTACCGGCGAAGATCGGCTGCTGCTTCAGACTGCCGCCTGCTACCACGATATTGGCTTTGTAACTCAGCGCGAAGCGCACGAAATGGTCAGCGTCCAGATTGCCCGCGACATTCTGCCCAGTTTTGGCTACAACCCGGCCCAACTGGCGCTCATCAGCGGGATGATCATGGCAACGCGGCTCCCCCAATCGCCCCAAACTCTCCTTGAACAGATGCTGGCCGATGCGGACCTTGACAGCCTGGGACGCGCCGATTTCTTCTGTCGTAGTCTGGATCTGCGGGCGGAACTGGCCGCCTACGGCAATGCGTGCAGTCTCAATGATTGGTATGGACGACAGGTACAGTTTTTGTGTCAACACTGCTACTTCACCCCGGCGGCTCGCCGGCTCCGTGACGCGGGCAAACAGTTCAATATCATCGCGCTCCGTCTGCTGCTGGCATCAATGTGAGGCGCTGCTCATCTCTACTTCCCCATCTGATGATCGCATTGTAACTATAAAATCCCTCGCTATTGTGGTACTATAACGCCGTAGTCTGTAGTCTGTATCCCGTAATCCGTATCCCGTAGTCCGTATCCCGTAGTCCGTATCCCGTAGTCCGTATCCCGTGTCGCGTATCACGGAACCGCTGCTGGTGCGCTTGCATAGCAATGGAGCAGTACCGATGATTGACCTGCAGCATATCCTGCTGCCCTATATTCCGCGTCCGCTGTTGCAGCATATCCATGCCCATCCCCACATACCAACCGCGCCGCACACAGCCGCATTCCCGGCGGCCGTCCTCTTCGCCGATGTCTCCGGCTTTACGCCGCTGACCGAGCGCCTCTCCCGGCAGGGTTCGCGCGGCGCGGAAGAGCTGACCGCGCTGATGAACGGCTATTTTGAGCGGATGATCACGCTGCTGACGATTGTGCAGGGCGATGTGATCAAGTTTGGGGGTGACGCGCTGTTTGTGCTCTTCACTACGCGGGAGGAGCCGCTGGATGTGGCGGTGCGGCGGGCACAGTATGCCGCCAACGCCCTGCAGGAGGCCATGGCCGAGTTTCACACCCTGACAAGCAGTGCCGGCCCGGTCGCCCTGAGCATGAAGATCGCCATCGGCGCGGGCGAAGTGCTGTCCTTCAATATCGGCGGGATCGCTGACCGCTGGGAGTATGTGATCGCGGGTGATCCGTTGCAGCAGGTGGCCGAGGCTGAGAAGCAGGCTAAACCGGGTGATATCGTGCTCAGTCCGGCGGCGCAGGCACTGCTGGACCGCCCGCCGGCTCCCCGCCCGCGTCCACTCCCAGCCCAGACCGATGTACTGGTGCCTGACCTGATGCAGATTGCGCCGGTGCTGCGCTGCTATACGCCGCGCACGGTGCAGGCCGCGCTCCAGGCCGAGAGCCATACCTGGTTGGGGGCGCTCCGCCCGATGAGCGTGATCTTTCTCAAGGTGGCCGGGCTGGACTACGCGGCTCCGGCGGTGCCGGCGCGACTGCAGACGCTGCTGCGCGCAGTACAGACGACCGTCTACCGCTACGAGGGCATAATTGCCCGCGTAGCCGTGGACGACAAGGGCACAACCCTGCTGATCCTGTTTGGCGCGCCGCCGTTTGCCCACGAGGATGACGCCCCGCGTGCGGTGTGCTGTGCGCTTGAGCTACAGGAACAGACCGGGGCGGGAAGCCTGCGCCGCCTGGGGCTGAAGTTTGCCATCGGCATCACCACCGGGCGCGTCTTTGCCGGGCCGGTCGGTAGCCCCACCCGCCGCGAGTACACGGTGATGGGGGATACGGTCAATCTGGCCGCGCGCCTGATGAGCAAGGCGGCCGGCGACGGCATCCTCTGTGACACGGCGACCTACCAGCAGAGCCGCAGCCAGGTGCTCTTCGAGACGCTGGAGCCGGTGGAGCTTAAAGGCAAGAGCACGCCGGTGCCGATCTTCCGCCCGCTGCGCGATCATGGCGCGCAGGGCCAGGCGGACCTCTTCCAGGGGAGCACGCCGGCCACAGCGCTGGCGGGCCGCCAGGCCGAGGTTGCGCAGATCGGCACACTGCTTGACCAGCTTGCAGCGGGAACCGGGCATGTGCTGATTATCGAGGGCGAAGCCGGAATTGGCAAGTCCCGCCTGCTGCGCGAGTTGGTGCGGCTGGCGCGCGCGCGCAACCTGACCGGGCTGATCGGCGAGGGGAATGGCATTGAGCAACAGACCGCCTACCGCGCCTGGCGCGATATTTTTACCCGCTACTTTGAGCTGGACACCCTGCCGGATCGGGCTACGCAACAGGAGCAGGTACGGCGGATCGTTCAGCAGGTTGCCCCGGACCATAGCGAGCGCCTGCCGCTGCTCAATGACCTGCTCCCGCTGGAGTTTCCGGCCAACGCCCTGACCAACTCGCTGGACCCGGCGCTACGGCAGCAGAACCTGCTGCTGCTCTTGCAGGCGTTGCTACGCAACCGCGCCAATGTCCGCCCGCTAATCCTGGTATTGGAGGATGCCCACTGGCTCGACAGCCTCTCGTGGGAACTGGTGGTACAATTGGCGCGCCAGTTCCTGGTATCCGAGATGCCGCTGCTGCTGCTGCTGGTGACCCGCCCGCTGGATGAGCAGCCGCTGGCGCGCGGCCATGCCGCGACCCTGCGCGCACTGGAGAAGACAACCGTCCTGCGCCTGGCCGCGCTTCAGCCGGAGGAGACGCTGCACCTGCTGACCGCCCGGCTCAACCTGGACGCAGCCGGCATTCCGCCGGAACTGGCTGACCTGGTGCATCAGCATGCCGGGGGCAACCCCTTCTTCGCCGAGGAGCTGATCGCCGCCCTGCGCGAACAGGGCAGCATTGATGTTGTGCCCGATCCGACAGCACCCTACGGCCTGCGCTGTATTTTTCATGGCGATCCGGGGCAGGCGTTGCAGGAACTACCCACCAGCGTGCAGCAACTGGTGCTGGCACGGCTTGACCGCCTGCCCGCCGACCAGCAGATCACGCTCAAGGTGGCGGCGGTGATCGGGCGCATCTTTGGCTACCTGCTCTTGCGCGACCTGCTGCAGGAGCATCGCCCGCTGGGCGATGAGCGGTTGCAGCGCTACCTGGAGGATCTGGTCAGCCGCGAGATTACGCTGCTGCACCATCCGGTCCCCGACCTGGCGCATATGTTTAAGCATGTGATTACCCAGGAGGCAACCTACCAGGCGCTGCTGTTTGAGCAGCGCCGCACCCTGCACCGCGCCGTCGCCGAGTGGTACGAAACGCGCTTCGCCGCCGCGCGGGCGTATGGCGCAGAGGAGCCGCAGTCTTCCGCCCTGAGTCCCTACTATGAACTGCTGGCCTACCACTACCGGCATGCCGAGGATGACGCGAAGGAGCGGGAGTATGCCTGGCTGGCGGGGGAGCAGGCCGCAGCACGCTATGCCAACACCGAAGCCATTCAATACCTGACCCGCGCCCTGGAGTTGACGCCGCCGGACGATACGGCCGGGCACTATGCGCTGCGGCTGGCACGCGAGCAGGTGTATGACCGGATTGGCGAGCGCGAGCCGCAGGCGCGCGACCTGCATGTCCTGGGCACACTGGCAACCTACCTGGACAACCCCGCCTGGCAGACCGAGGTAGCCCTCCGCTGGGCCAACTACTATATCGTCACCAGTGACTACCCGGCGGCGATAGAAGCGGCGCAGCGGGCAGTGGCGCGGCAGCAGGCGGCCCCCGAGCCACGCCTGGTCGCAACAGCCTATCTCCGCTGGGGCATGGCGCTGCGCTACATGGCGGACTATCCGGCAGCCCAACGGCAGTTGGAAGCGGCGCTAGCGTTGGCACGGCAGCATGCACTCTCACAACTTGAAGCAGATATCTTGCGGCAGCTTGGAGCAATAACCTTTTTTTATGGAGATTACACCACTGCACATCGTTTTGATAAACAGGCGCTCCTCATTTTTCAGGAAATTGGTAATCTTCGGGGTGAAGCTGATGCGCTTGATGCCCTGGGTAGTGATATGTGCGAAGCTGGATATCGTCAGCAGGCAATTGTTTATTATGAAGAGGCTTTGAGTATCTATAAAATTATAGGCGACCAATATGGCATGTGTATGAATCTGGGTAACTTTGGTCAGATATATCGCGAGTTGTGTGACTATGGACGCGCAACTGATGCCTATACGCAAGGGTTAGAAATCTGCCGTGCGATTGGAGATACAAGAACCGAGGGCTGGTTTTTAAGTGGTCTCGGATGGGTCTTGCTTGACCAGGGAGAGTACACTGGTTCTTTTCGTACCTTTGAGCAGGCAATAAGTATCTGCCGGGGTGTTGCGGCTCATATGGATGAAATATGGGCTCTCTCCGGTTTAGTCCTCCTGTTTACTCTGCGGGGTGACCATCTCACAGCATCCGAGAATATTCAGCAGGTATTGCATATGGCCTTGGAAAGCGGCGAGCGATCACGCGAGGGTGATGCCCGGCTTTTTATGGGACATGCGCTAGCCGGATTGGGAGAACACAAGCAGTCGCTGAACGCATATCAGCAGGCAGTGACCATCTGGAAGGATATTAATGTGGAAAACCGGGCAACAGAGGCACGCGCTGGGATTGCCCGCGTTCACCTGGCGCAGGGTCATCTGACGCCGGCGTTGACAGAGGTAGAGTTGATCCTGGCCTATCTCCAGCAGAACCCGACACTGGCGGGGACGGATGAGCCGCTCCGGGTCTACCTGACCGGCTACCAGGTGCTACAGGCATGTGCAGATCCGCGTGCCAGGACGGTCTTGCAGACGGCCGTCACACTCCTGCACGAGCGCGCCGCGACGATTAACGACGAGGGGCTGCGACAGTCGTACCTGGAGCATGTTGCCGTGCATCGGACGCTGTTGGAGGCGTGGGCGGCAGTGTCGGGGGAGCAGAGTGCCGCTCCGTGATGGGAGTTACGCGGTGAGAGTTTGGACCACGAACAACACGACATGCGCGAAACCCGCGAAACGGCCAATGCTGACATGGACCAGATGATCCCGCGTTTGGTGCGGGATATCGCCTCCGGCAAGGTGGTGGTGATATCCGGATTACTAGACCGGAGTCCCGGCTTTAGCCGGTCCAGGCTTGACCGGCAGTATGCGGCTGCCCCGGCAGGCATTCCACCGGCTGAAGCCGGGACTCCAGTGAGTCACATATCCGGACTATCTTTGCAAACTTCATCAGACGGTTGTGCCAGCCGGAAACCGCCCAAAGGCGGCACTACAACGTGTCAAGCGCATATCGCCAGTTTTGCCCGATACTTCAGAGTTCATAGACCGAGACTGCCGGGTATAGCTCGCTTTAATTGAGAAACCTGAAAGCTACACAGAACAAAGCGTGTCCAGCATACCTCTCTTGAGGACAATTTTTGTGCTTTGTTCTGTGTGTGTTTGTTCTTTCTATGCGACCAGTTTAGCGCAGCAGCAGCGGCAGGTAGATGCGCTCTTTTTCTGGTCCTCGTGCCGGCGTTTGCGTAGGTGAGGGCGTTTCTTCTGGTGTTGTCGTTTCTGTCGGTGTCCGCGTTGTGGTCGGTGTCCGCGTTGCAGTTGGCGTCGCGGTCGGCGTTGGGGTGGGGGCCGTGGCCCCGGCCTCGTATGCGCCGATGTCACAGACGGCCCGGCCATCCCCGTCGCCATCTGCGGGACGGGGCGCACCCCGCTGGTCGGTAGCCGGGCAGGTGCTGCTGTCGCCCGCGTCAATGGCGGGGCTATCCGCCGGCAGGGCCCGGGTCAGGGTAGCGCCGCCATTGTCCGCCGGCGGGCCGAGGCGCGGATCGGTGGCAACCAGGTCGCCGGTTACAGAGAAGCCACAGGTGTTATCGCCGGCCAGGTTATGCCCCAGCGATGTCACCGGGTTGCTACCGCCGCAGTCGCCACCGGCGCTGCTATCGGCAACAATGCTATTCCGGAGTTCGGCCTCACCGTTGTTGAATATACCGCCGCCGACGCCACCCGGAGCGGTCGTGCCGTTGTGGCTGATCGTGAGGTTAGTGCCGGTCAGCGTGCCACTCGCATTGACAAAGATCCCACCCCCGGCCAGATGACCGTTATTCTCGCTGATGGTGCTGTTGACCAGTTCGGCAGCGGCATTGCTGCTGATACCACCGCCGCTGTTCCCGGCACTATTCTCCAGCAGTGAGCTGTTCTGCAGGAGCAGGCGACTGCTGGCCCCGGTATTGAAAATCGCGCCGCCGTCGGCGTCGGCCTGATTGCCCTGCAGGGTCGTATCGCGCAACGTCAGGGTACCGCTTTCGCCCCCATCACCGCCGCCACCGTTCTGAATACCGCCGCCATTTGTACCCGCCCGGTTATCGGCAACACGGCTATTGCGCAGGGTCAGGTTGCCGCCGTTGAAGAGCCCCCCGGCATACCGGGCTGCGGCGCGGTTGCTACGGATAGTACTCGCTGTCACCAGCATATCACCCGAGTTACCAATCCCGCCAACGGTCTCCTGCGCCCTGTTGTCAAGTACCTGTGTGCTGGTCATAGACAGGGTAGCCAGGTTAGAGATACCAGCGATGACCCGGGCGCTATTGCCACGGATTGTGCTGTCCGTCATCGTGAGCGTGGCGCTATCCTCCTCGATCCCGTTGACAACTCCGCCACCCGTGCCGTCCGCACTACTATTTGCCTCCACCGTAACATTGGCGATGGTCATCGCACCTTCGTTCGTAATCCCACCGCCCCAGAGTCGGGCCGTGTTGGTCTGCACACGCGTGTTGCGCAGGGTGAGCGTACCCGTGATGGTGTTGGCAATCCCGCCCCCGGCTGTGCCGGCACTGTTGTTGCTAATCCGGGTATTGTCACCAATCTCCAGTTGCCCCAGGTTAAAGACCCCACCACCTTTGGCCGCATCTTCATCCGGCTCGGTGACAACATTGCCGTCGATGCGGCTGCGTGTAATGGTCATCTCACCGTCGTTGCGCACCCCGCCGCCCGCCAGCGTTGCTGTGTTGCCCTGGATGGTGGTATCGGTTATGGTCAGAGCACCGTTCGGATCATTATGGATGCCGCCGGCATTAAAGGCGCTGTTGTCACGAAAGGTACTGGCACTGATCTCCATTGTTCCCACATTGCCAATCCCGCCGGCAATCCGGCCTTTCGACTGATTATCGGCAATGGTTGTCTCCATAATAATCGCGGTGCTGACATTGACAATGCCGCCACCGTTGGCGTCGGCAATATTGTTACTAACCGTGCTGTTCTGGATGGTCATGGTACCGTTGGTGTAGTGATAGATTCCGCCGCCATCTTCCCCGGCCTGGTTATTGCTGATAACGCTGTCGGTAATGCTGAGCGTGCTGCTACCCTCTTCGGCACCACTCCAGATGCCGCCGCCCAACCGGGCTGCGCTATTGTTGGTCACTTCACTCTCGACCAGCCTGACCTGACCTTCAAAGTTGCCAATGCCCCCCGCCGCGCCAGGTGGCGCATAACCTGTGTCACCCCAGGCAAGGCCAAGCGGGGCATCATTCCCGCTCACCTGACTGTTGTACAACTCAAGTGTGCCCTGTCCAACCATAATACCGCCACCGCTGTTATTGCTGACCGTGCTATCTTGCAGGATTACCTTACCGCCAACGCCGGTAACAATCCCACCACCCACACCAAAGATTGTTTGATTCTCCGTGACCGTACTATTGATAAGCTGAGTAATACCAACATCGGCAATCCCACCCCCATCGAAGGTGGCGGTGTTTTGTCGCACGACGCTATCGCGCAGAATCAGCCGGCCGGAGTTACGGATGGCACCACCGAGCAGTTCATCATAGGAGCTAAACAAAATATTACCTGGATTACGACCATTCTGGATGGTAATACCTGTAATCTCTACATCAACATCAAGCGGAAGATTGTCCATAATATCCATGATCCGGTCAATCTGGCCGGCATCAATAACGGTGTTTGTGGCCCCCTGCCCCACAAGTTTGAGGTCAACACCAATGTCCAGATCACCCGTCCGGTTGTTATTTTCATTTTTGCCGGATATGCTCAGGGTGTAGGTACCGCTGTCCAGGGTGATGATATCCTGCCCGGTTGTGCCCGCCGGGCAGGCATCGACCGCCTGGTTGGTATTAGCGGCCTGAACTGCCTCGCGCAGGGAGCAGTCACCATCGCTGTTCAGTTCATCCTGAAAGGTGGTCACGGTGATGCTGGTCCCCGCCAGCACCGGTGCCGCCGACAGTGGCAGCAGACTGAAGAGCAACCCCAGCAGAACCAGCAGGACCAGGCGTTGATTGCTACTCTGTGTCAGGGTGTCGGGGAGATGTCGGTTGGTTTTGTTCATAAAACAATGTCCTCTTTTGCAGATACTCTGGATCGACGAAACACTCCGTCAACATCGGTAGATGGAAAATCGTTCATCGTGCCACCTTATGAAATGTGAATGTTTAACCCGGACATTACTGATTGGGAGTCCCGGCTTATGAACATTGAATGTTTAATCCGGATATCGCTCCCGGAGTCCCGGCTTCAGCCGGATCAGGCATTCCCGTCAGGATGTTGCGGCCCCGGCCGGCATCCCATCGGCTAAAGCCGGGACTCCCGAGCGGTGTAGGGTGCATTCGATGCACCAGCGCCCGTGCCAGACTCCAGTTCTTCAGCCGGTGCAAGCTTGTCC